>OGHE01001184.1_pt1 | contig 18518 bp, 15 predicted proteins | sample 1571431 | NCBI WGS metagenome assembly OGHE01 (sample SAMEA2581966, study PRJEB24529) | metagenome | biome: Human gut stool | place: China | collected 2011 | reverse complement strand
ATATGCTGGAGCTGGACAAGCAGTACCCGCAGTATCAGCTGGCAAAGCACAAGGGCTACCCCACAAAGCTGCATTATGAGCTGATCGCGCAGTACGGCATCCAGCCGTTCTATCGCCGCAGCTTCCTTAAAAAGCAGGGCTACTGGCCGGAGACCGGCAAATGAACCGCGCCGAGACCGGCCGCAGGGGAGAGGCTGCTGCTGCCCGCTGGTATCAGAAGCAGGGCGCGCAGCTGTTGGCACATAACTATCATACCCGCATGGGAGAGCTGGATCTTGTGCTGCGGGAGCCGGACGGCACCATCGTCATCTGCGAGGTTAAGACCCGCAGCCAACGGATGCTGCAGCGCCCCGCTGCCGCCGTAGACCCGGCCAAACAGCACCGGCTGATCTGTGCTGCGCAAAAGTATCTGCAGCAGACCGGCCAAAGCGAAGAACCGGTGCGTTTTGACGTTGCAGAGGTAGTTCCTCTTGACAGCGGGCGCTGGATGGTACATATTATAAAGGGTGCCTTTCTCTGCGAACCTTAGGCAGAAACCGTGGCACCGGTGGGAAGTATGCGGCAGAACGAGGGTTTTGCTGTACAACCGGGAACGTGCCCGGCACGTTCCGTGGCGAAAAGGAGCGATGACCATGCAGTTTTTCAGTACCAGAGATCAGAACCGCAAAGTAACTTCTTCTCAGGCGATCGCACAGGGGCTGTCCGATGAGGGCGGCCTGTTTGTGCCGGAAAGTTTTCCGCAGGTGGATGTAAAAGCCCTGTGCGGGCTGGATTATCCCGCGCTGGCAGCCGCCGTTGTGCGGGAGTACCTGACCGATTACGACCCCGCCTTCCTGACCGAAGCCACCCGCAGCACCTACGGGGCTGCTTTTGGTGGCAAGGCAGGTTATCTTGCCCCGGTGGAAGGGGATACCTACGCATTGGAGCTGTGGCACGGCCCTACCTGCGCCTTCAAAGATTACGCCCTGCAGTTGATGCCGAAGCTTCTGGTGGAGGCCAAAAAGAATCTGGGACGCACCGAAAAGACCCTGATCCTTGTGGCCACCAGCGGCGATACCGGCAAGGCAGCGCTGGACGGCTACCATGATATTCCCGGTGTAGAGATCGCTGTGTTCTACCCCACCGGCGGCACCAGCGAGATCCAGCGCCTGCAGATGGCAACGCAGGAGGGTGCCAATGTGGCGGTGTACGCCGTGCGCGGCAACTTTGACGATGCCCAGACCGGCGTGAAGAAAGTGTTTGGTGATAAGGCAATCGCTGCCGAGCTGGAAAAGCGTAACATCCGTCTTTCCAGCGCCAACTCCATCAACTGGGGTCGTCTTGTGCCGCAGATCGTCTACTACTTTGCCGCCTACGCTCAGCTGCTCAAGGCTGGCAAGATCACCTTTGGCGACGAGGTGGACTTCTGCGTGCCCACCGGCAACTTTGGCGATATCCTGGCCGGTTATTACGCAAAGCAGATGGGTCTGCCCGTGGGCAAGCTGGTCTGCGCCTCCAACGAGAATAACGTGCTGACCGATTTCCTCACCACCGGTACTTACACCGCAAAGCGTGCGTTCTTCAAGACCACCTCTCCCAGCATGGACATTCTGGTGTCCTCCAATCTGGAGCGCCTGCTGTACCATGTGACCGGCAGCGACGCCGAGGTGGCAGGCTTTATGCAGCAGCTGGCCGTCACCGGCAGTTACACCGTCCGTCCCGAAACGCTGGCCGCCATTCAGCAGACCTTCTCCTGCGGCTGGAGCAGCGAGGCCGAGGTGGCAGGGGAGATCCGCTCCCGTTACGAAAAGGACGGTTACCTGTGCGATACCCACACCGCCGTGGCCTTCCATGTGGCCGGGCAGAAAAAGCGGCAGGGCGTGCCCATGGTGGTGCTTTCCACCGCATCGCCCTTCAAGTTCCCCCGCAGTGTGCTGAGCGCACTGGGCAAACCCGCCCCGGAAAACGATTTTGAAGCCATGCAGCAGCTGGAGGCTGCCACCGGTCACGCCGCACCGGCAAGCCTTGCCGCCCTGCGCAGTAAGCCGGAGCGCTTTGATACCGTCATTGCCCCGGCACAGATCGCCGAGGTGGCGCTGGGCTATCAGGCATAAGCTTCTGCGGACAGACAGAACAGGAGTAAACAGACTATGGCACTTTTTGTGCTTGGCGACCCCCATCTTTCTCTGGGCGCATCCAAGCCGATGGATATCTTTCCCGGCTGGAACGATTATGTGGACAGGCTGGAGAAAAACTGGCGCAAGCTCATTACCCCGCAGGATACCATCGTGCTGGCGGGGGATATCAGCTGGGCCATGCGCCTGACCGATACCCGCAAGGATTTTGCCTTTTTGCAGCAGCTGCCCGGGCAGAAGATCATCATGAAGGGCAACCACGATTACTGGTGGTCCACCGCCAACAAGATGAACGCCTACCTCAAGGCCGAGGGCTTTGATACCCTGCACATCCTGCACAACAACTCCTACAGCGTGGAGGGGTACGCCATCTGCGGCACCCGCGGCTGGCTGTTCGATGTGGGGGAACCCCACGACGAAAAGGTGATGAACCGCGAGATCGGACGCTTGCGCATGAGTTTGCAGGCCGCAGAACCCGGGCTGGAAAAGCTGGTGTTTCTGCACTATCCGCCGGTCTATACCGGCACCAGCGCCCCGGAGATCGTAGCCACCCTGAAGGAGTACGGGATCAGCACCTGCTTCTATGGGCATCTGCACGGCAACGCCATCCGGTTTGCGGTGCAGGGCGAAGTGGACGGCATCCGGTACAAGCTGGTAAGTGCCGACGGCCTGCGTTTTTGTCCCTACCGCATCAATTAAAGGCTGTACAAAAGGGCAGAAACGACAAAATTTAAAAATTTGGTATGGCAATTGTGTCCGGAGCGTGCTATAATAAGTTTTGACGCGATTGTTGCACCCAATTGAGCGCGCGCGTCCCCGCATTCCGTGTGCATACAGCAAGGACGTGGTGCGCGGTTGCCCCGGGCAAAAACTTCCTGCCCTGAGCAATAGAATATTTGAGTGGAGGATAAACAAATGAATCTCATCAAGTGTGAAAAGCTCGAGAAGAGCATGGCAGAACTGCAGTTCTCCATCGACGCAGAGGCTTTCAAGAAGGCTGTTGCCGATGTTTTCAAAAAAGAGGGCAAGAAGTACCCTGTGCAGGGCTTCCGCAAGGGCAAGGCCCCCAAGGCTCTGATTGAGAAGATGTACGGCGCAGACGTCTTTACCTACGACGCCATCAACGAGCTGTTCCCGGAGGCTTTCGAGGCTGCCGTTAAGGAAGCCGGCGTTGAGCCCGTGGGCCGTCCTGAGGTCACCGTGGATTCCGCCAGCGAGGCAGAGGGCGCTACCCTGACCGTTAAGGTCGCCGTTAAGCCCGAGGTCAAGGTTGGCAGCTACAACGGTCTGACCGTGGAAAAGACTGTCCATACTGTTACCGATGAGGCTGTGGACGCTGAGCTGAAGCGCGTGCAGGAGCGCAACGCCCGTGAGCTGACCCGTGAGGGCGCTGCTCAGGATGGCGATATCGTTGATATCGACTTCGAGGGCTTTGTGGACGGTGTCGCTTTCGAGGGCGGCAAGGCTGAGCACTACAACCTGACTCTGGGCAGCGGCAGCTTCATCCCCGGCTTCGAGGAGCAGGTCGTTGGCCACACCGCTGGCGAGGAGTTCGACGTGAACGTCACCTTCCCCACCGAGTATCAGGCTGCTGAGCTGGCCGGCAAGGCAGCTGTCTTCAAGATCAAGCTGCACGAGGTGAAGTACAAGGAGCTGCCCGCTCTGGATGACGAGCTGGCAAAGGATTGCTCTGAGTACGACACTCTGGACGAGTTCAAGGCTTCCATCCGCAAGAACAATCAGGAGCAGCTGGACAAGCAGGACGATCTGGCTGTCGAGAACGCTCTGGTCGATCAGGTCGTCGAGAGCATGGAGGGCGAGATCCCTCAGGCCATGTACGAAGTCCGTATGGACGAGATGGTCAACGACTTTGCTTTCCGTGTGGAGCAGCAGGGTCTGCGTCTGCAGGACTACCTGCAGTACATGGGCCAGTCCATGGAGCAGTTCCGCTCTGCCTTCATGCCGCAGGCTGAGAAGCAGGTCAAGATCGGTCTGGCTCTGGAGGCTGTTGCTGCTGCTGAGCACATCGAGGCTTCCGAGGACGAGATTAATGCCGAGATCAAGCGCATTGCTGACCAGTACAAGATGGAAGAGGACAAGGTGCGTGAGCTGATCAATGTTGAGGATCTGAAGCAGGATCTGGCTCGCACCAAGGCCATCGACTTCATCAAGAGCCACGCTAACATCGTGGAGAAGCCCGCAGAGGCTGAGAAGGCTGCTGACGCTGAGTAATCAGTGCCGGGCCCTGTAAAGCGCCGCAGGCGTTTTATCAAAGGTTGTTAAAATTGACCGGTACGGCTGAACTTTACAGGGAACCCGTATCGGTCAATTTTGCCAATAAACTTAAACCATTTCAGGAGGCGAACTTTATGAGTTTTGTTCCTTACGTTGTCGAGCAGTCGGCGCACGGAGAGCGTTCCTACGACATTTTCTCCCGTCTGCTGAACGATCGCATCATCGTGCTGAGCGAGGATGTCAACGATACCACTGCAAGCCTTGTGGTGGCGCAGCTGCTGTATCTGGAAGGGCAGGACCCGGATAAGGACATCAGCCTGTATATCAACAGCCCCGGCGGCTCCATCAGCGCCGGTATGGCCATCCACGATACCATGCAGTATATCAAGTGCGATGTTTCCACCATCTGCATGGGCATGGCTGCCTCTATGGGCGCATTCCTGCTGGCAAGCGGCACCAAGGGCAAGCGCTTTGCACTGCCCAATGCCGAGATCATGATCCACCAGCCGCTGATCGGCGGTCAGGGCGGCGGCCTTTCCGGCCAGACCACGGATATCAAGATCCACGCTGAGCACATGGTCTATATCCGCGATAAGATGAACCGGATGCTCAGCGAGTATACCGGCCAGCCGCTGGAAAAGATCCAGCAGGACACCGAGCGCGACAACTACCTGACCGCGCAGCAGGCAAAGGAATACGGCCTGATCGATGAGGTTATTGCCCACCGGTAAACCGCTACAATCTATCCAGGATAAGGAAAAACAGCTATGGCAAATAACAATTCCGGCAAAAATGAAAAGGATCTGGTTTGCAGCTTTTGCGGCAAGCATCAGGACGAGGTGGAGCGCATGATCATTGGCCCCGGGGTCAATATCTGCAGCGAGTGCATCGGCCTGTGCCACGATCTGCTCTCTGACAAGCCGGATCAGCCCAAAAGCGCCCGTCCGGCCCGCAGCAGCGCAAGCCGCGCCCATATCCAGCCTGCTGCTGCAGATCTGGATATCAACATCATGACCCCGGCCGAGATCAAGGAAGGTCTGGATCAGTATGTTATCGGTCAGGACGAGGCAAAGCGTGTGCTGTCCGTTTCGGTCTACAACCACTATAAGCGCATCCTCAGCGGCAAGGGCGGCGATGTGGAACTGCAAAAGTCCAACGTGCTGCTGCTGGGCCCCTCCGGCGTGGGCAAGACCCTGCTGGCCCAGACGCTGGCTAAGATGCTGGGTGTGCCCTTCGCCATTGCGGACGCCACCACCCTTACCGAGGCTGGTTATGTGGGCGAGGACGTGGAGAACATTCTGCTTAAGCTGATCCAGGCAGCAGATTTTGATGTGCAGAAGGCGCAGATCGGCATCATCTACATTGATGAGATCGACAAGATCACCCGCAAGAGCGAAAACCCCTCCATCACCCGCGATGTGGGCGGCGAGGGCGTGCAGCAGGCACTGCTGAAGATCTTGGAGGGCACTGTCAGCAATGTGCCGCCGCAGGGCGGCCGCAAGCACCCGCAGCAGGAGTTCATCCAGATCGACACCACCAACATCCTGTTCATCTGCGGCGGTGCCTTTGACGGTCTGGATAAGTATATCCTGCGCCGCACCGATAAGTCTGCTCTGGGCTTTGGCAGTGCGCTGAAGGATAACTCCACCGAGGCCGAGCGCGCACTGCTGCGCAAGGTAGAACCCCATGATCTGGTCAAATTTGGCCTGATCCCGGAGTTGATCGGCCGTCTGCCGGTCATCACCGTGCTGGACGATCTGGACGAGGATGCACTGGTACGCGTGCTCAAGGAGCCCCGCAACAGTCTGGTCAAGCAGTACAAGGAGCTGCTGGGCATGGATAACGTGGAGCTTACCTTCACAGACGAAGCTCTGCACGCCATTGCCCGCAAGACCATCGAGCGCAAGACCGGTGCCCGTGGTCTGCGCAGCGTGATGGAAAGCATTCTGCTGCCCATTATGTACGAGGTGCCCAGCGATGCCACTATCATCCGCGTGACGGTGGACGAGGACACCGTAGAGGGCGGCGAGGCACATCTGGAATACGGCGCTGTGCGCAAACGCTATAAAAATCAGGTTGCTCTGAGCTGACGGCACTGCCGCACAGCAGGGGAGCGTGCCCGCTTGCAAGGCCCTGTTTCAAAAGCTTTTTGCTTTTGGCAGGGCTTTTTGCTTTCAAATTCTTGTTTCTGACAGGAAAATGTACTATAATAGTAAAGTGTGGATCGTGCGGCGTGTGCTCTCTGGCAGGGGCATACCGCATAAAGCGAACCATAGAATTGGGTAACAGGAAGTACGATAAAGGAGAGTGTATTCAATGGCAAATTATCACGAGATGGATCGCGCAGCGCTGACCGCTGAAAAAGCAGCGCTGGAGCAGGAATACAAGCAGTTTCAGGCAAAGGGCCTGAAGCTCAATATGGCCCGGGGCAAGCCCGGCCCCCACCAGATGGATCTGGCAATGGATCTGCTGAAGATGACCGACTACACCACGGATGCAGGCACCGACGCCCGCAACTACGGTGAGCTGGAGGGCCTGCACGAGGCACGCGCCCTGTTTGCAGATGTATTTGGCGTAAAACCCAACGAGGTGTTCGTGGGCGGCAACTCCAGCCTGCAGCTGATGTATAACCTCATCAACATCGGCTATGTGTTCGGCTTTCCGGAGTCTCCCTGCCCGTGGTCTCAGGTGGAAAAGCGCAAGTTCCTTTGCCCGGTGCCCGGCTATGACCGTCACTTTGCCATTACCGAGGAATTTGGCTTTGAGCTGATCAGTGTGCCCATGACCCCCAACGGCCCCGATATGGACGTTGTGGAGAAGCTGGTGGCAGAGGATGATACCATCAAGGGTATCTGGTGTGTGCCGCAGTATTCTAACCCCGATGGTTACACCTACAGCGACGAGACCATCGAGCGCTTTGCAAAGATGAAGACCGCCGCCCCGGATTTCAAGATCTTCTGGGATGAGGCCTACATCGTCCATCACCTGACCGAGGAGATCATCGAGACCCCCGTGCTGCTGAATGTGAGCAAGAAGTACGGCACGCAGGACCGCGTGTTCATGTTCACCTCCACCAGCAAGATCACCTTCCCGGGTGCCGGCGTTTCTGCCATTGCCTGCAGTGACAACAGCATGAAGTATATGTGCAAGCGCTTTGCGGTAATGATCATCAGCTACGATAAGATGAACCAGCTGCGCCACGTCCGCTTCCTGAAGAACAAGGAGGGCGTTCTGGCCCACATGGCAAAGCATCGCCGCCGTCTGGTGCCCTGCTTCGATGCCGTCAAGACCGCCTTTGCCACCAACCTCACCCCTTGCGGCGACATTGCCCACTGGACCAACCCCAAGGGCGGTTACTTCATCAGTCTGTACGTTATGCCCGGCTGCGCCAAGCGCGTGGCAGACCTGTGCAAGAATGCCGGTCTGGTGCTGACAGGTGCAGGCTCTGCTTATCCGTACCACAAGGACCCGCAGGATTCTCACCTGCGCATCGCTCCCACTTACCCCAGTCTGGACGAGGTGGAGACCGCTTCCGAGCTGCTGTGTGTCTGCGTGCGTTTGGCTGTTGTGGAAAAGCTTCTGGCTGACATGGCCTAAGGCTTAAGCCTGAAATAATATATTCTCCTCTGCGTGGCGCTTTGCAGGGCCGGCAGGGGAGTTTTATCACAGAAAGGCCGGCACGACGGCTGCTCTGTGAGGAGAGGAACCGTCGGCAAAACTTGCGGTTCACAACAAAAACGGCTGCGGCTGCACAGCCGCCGCTTTTGGAGGTTCCCTGATTTATGAAAACAAAAGGCAAAGCATGGCAGCTGGTCGTAACTGCGCTGCTAATCGTTGTTTTTGTCTACACTGCCTTTTTTGGCGTGGCAGCAAAATACGGCGATGTGACCACCACCTATATCAAGGGTGCAAAGGATATCCGCTTTGGTGTGGATATCAAGGGCGGCGTCAACGTCACCTTTGTGCCCTCGGAGGGCTATGATGCTACGGACGAGCAGCTGGATGCCGCCCGTCTGGTCATCGAGAACCGTCTGGTCGCGTTGAACGTGACCGACTACGAGCTGTATGTGGATAACAACTCCGATAGCCTGATCCTGGAGTTCCCGTGGCAGTCCGGCGAGACGGATTTCGACCCCGAGTCCGCCATTCAGGAGATCGGTACCACCGCCTACCTGACCTTCCGCGAGGGTGCTGCCAAGGACGGCGAGCTGATCCTTGACGGCTCTATGGTTGAAAGCGCTGCGGCGCAGTACGGCCCTGTGAGCAACGGCGGCAGCGCAGAGTATTATGTTTCCCTTAAGTTCACTGCTGAGGGTGCCAAGGCCTTTGGCGATGCCACCACAAAGCTGGCTGCCGATAAGGGCAGCATCAGCATCTGGCTGGACGACGAGAACGTGAGCACCGCCACCGTCAACACCGCTATCACCGACGGGCAGGCCATCATCACCAGTTCGGCGTCCAATCCCTTTACGCAGGATGCCGTGGTCAAGATGGCGCGCCAGATCAACTCCGGCGCGCTGCCCTTTGCCCTGAGCGTGGACAGCTACTCCACCGTAAGCCCCAGTCTGGGCGAAAACAGCCTCAGCGCCATGGTGCTGGCGGGCCTGATCGCCTTTGCCCTCATCGTGGTGTTCATGACGGTGCTGTACCGTCTGCCGGGCTTTCTGGCCTGTATCGCGCTGGCCGGTCAGGTGGCCGCTACGCTGGCCTTTGTGTCCGGCTACTTCCCGGTATTTGAAAGCTTTACCCTGACTTTGCCCGGCATTGCAGGTATCATTCTGGCCATCGGTATGGGCGTGGATGCCAACGTCATCACCGCCGAGCGCATCAAGGAAGAGCTGAAAAACGGCAAATCTCTGGATGGCGCACTGAAGAGCGGCTTTGCCCGCGGCCTGACCCCCATCATTGACGGCAACGTGACCATCGTTATTGTGGCTATCGTGCTTATGAGCGCCTTCGGCCCTTCGGACGGCCTGTTTGCCAAGGCACTGCACTTTGTGTTCTTTGCCTTCGGCCCCTCTACCGCAGGCACCATCTACGCCTTCGGCTATACGCTGCTTACCGGTGTGCTGCTGAATTTTGTGTTTGGTGTGTTCGCTACCCGTATCATGATCCGCGGTGCAGCCTCCATCAAGGCTCTGCGGAATCCGTGGCTGTATGGCGCGGCAAAGCCCGGGCAGGAGAAGGCAGAAAAGAAGCCTGTGGATTTTGTGGCCCTGCGCAAAAAGTTCCTGACCTTCTCCGCCTGCCTGATGGCAGCCATCCTGCTGTGTGCCGTGGTATTCGGTGTGCATCTGGACACGGAGTTCACCGGCGGCGCTATGATCACTCTGTCCTACGAGGGCAGCTTTGAACAGTCCGCGGTGCAAAAGACCGCCTCCGCAGCACTGGAAAATAACGGCCTGACCCTGCAGACCGGCGAGAACGTAGCCACCGGCGGCCAGACCCTGAAGATCTCTATGCCCGGCACCGAGACCGTGACCACCGAGCAGGTGGAGAACCTGCTAGACTCCCTGAACGAGAGTTATCCGGACAACCAGTTTGCCCAGCTGTCCCTGAGCAACGTCAGCGCAGCTATGGGTACTAAGTTCCTGCAGAAGAGCTTGGTGGCGGTGTTGTTCGCGCTGGTGCTCATTCTGCTGTATATTGCCCTGCGCTTCAAGAACATCGGCGGCCTGACCGGCGGCATGATGGCAGTACTGGCACTGGTCAACGACCTGATGGTGGTGTTCGGCACCTTTGTGCTGCTGCGCACCGCACTGGATGGCAACTTTATCGCTGCCATGCTCACCATCCTCGGCTACTCTATCAACGATACCGTTGTGGTGTACGATCGTATCCGCGAGAACCGCGCCCTGATGGGCAAAAAGGCCAGCTTTGAACAGCTGGTCAACCAGTCGGTCAACCAGTCTGCCCGCCGCACGCTTGTTACCACCATCACCACCGTGATGGCGTTGGGCGTGATGTGCATCGTGGCAAAGCTCTACGGTCTGGACAGCATCTTCACCTTTGCGTTCCCGCTGATGATGGGTATGATCAGCGGTGTGTACACCTCTCTGTGCGTTTCTACCTCGGCATGGGTGCTGTGGAGCGAGCGCCGCGAAAAGAAAAATTGAGGCGGAGGAATAAAAGATGAAATGCCCTTATTGCGGTGCGGAGGATTCCAAGGTGATCGACTCCCGCCCGACTGAAGATAACGAGCGTATCCGCCGCCGCCGCGAGTGCCTGAACTGTCATATGCGGTTTACCACCTATGAGGTGGTGGAAACGGTGCCGCTGGTGGTCATCAAAAAGGATAACTCCCGCGAGCCATTTGACCGGCAGAAGCTGCTCAACGCCATGCTGCGCGCCTGCGCCAAGCGCCCTGTCAGCTACGAGGCGCTGGAGCGCGCGGTCAGCAGCATCGAGCAGGCCCTGTTCAGCTCCTACGACCGCGAGATCCCCAGTGTGCGCATCGGTGAGCTGACCATGCAGGAGCTGAAAAAGATCGACGAGGTGGCCTATATCCGCTTTGCCTCGGTCTACCGCCAGTTTGCAGACGTGGAAAGCTTCCTTGATGAACTGAAAAAGCTTGTGGGCGACCGCAAGGAAAAACAGTAAACTGTAATTTTAGACCGAGAGGTGCTTCTGGGCATCTCTCGGTCTGTTTTTTTGCTCCTTATACCAGCCGCCGGGCAAGCCATTCCAGCCGCTCCACCTCCACCTGAGCGCGGCGTAACTCGCCCAGCGCCTCTTCTGTAGCCTGCTGTTCCAGATACCCGTCTGCTGCCCGCAGCGCGGATTCCAGCTCGGTGTAGTCGGCGGTGCGCAGCAAATGGCTCATAGTCTCCCGCATGGTGTCGCACAGCTCCGCACCCTCGGCAAGTTCCTGCCGCGCGGTGGGAAAGTCTTTCTGCCGCACCGCCTCAAGGGCGCAATCCAAGCTGACGGAGATATCCTGCGCAAAGTCTTTCACCCGTCCGCTGCTGTAAAGGGATACCCCCAGTAGCGCGGCTACGATCAGGATACACGCATAGATCCGCTTCATCGTTTTCCTCCCGGCTGACGGCCTTCCTTTTTCAGCAGAAAATAGTCCTCGGTCTCGTTTCCGATAAGCAGCAGGATCTCCTGTGGCAGAACGGTATTTGCCGTGGCGGTGCGCTCCAGCCAAGCACGGTCTTTGCCACACCAGCGCAGATTATCCTCTAAAACCTGTCCGTCCAGCACAAAGGGGATGGTGGCCTGTGTCTGCTGTACCTTCAGCTGCAGGTCGGATAGGGTGGCCGCTTCCTGCTCCGGGCGCAGTGCCGCCGACAGCGTGCCGTTCGTTTCAATCACGGCGTAGGACACCTTGCGCGGGTCAAAAATATCTTTGCCGCGCAACGCCTCCATCAGGTCGGCAGTGGTCAGCCGCAGCATCCGCAAAGCGTTCTGATCGATCTTTCCGTCCAGAATGACCGTTTTGGGACGCCCGGAGAGAAAATTGAAGAATTTCTGGCTGCGGAAGCTCACTACTGAACCCAGCAGCTCCAGCGCTGCAATGAGGAACAGCGGGATCAGACTGGCGGTGATGGGCACATCCTCCGACTCAATGGAGATAGATGCCAGATTGGAGATGAGGATAGTGGACACCAGCTCCTCCGGCTGCAGCTCTCCCAACTGGCGTTTACCCATCAGCCGCATGGCAAACAAAACACAAAGATATAAAATAATGGTGCGGCAAAGCAGCAGTTTCATGCACAAACCCTCCCGGTCCGGTGTGCGCGGCGTATTCCGCTGCGGCAAAGCGGGTATACTGCACACACAAAGGAGTGATGGATGTGCAGCAGCTTTCGCAAAGCCTAGCAGAAAACCTGTCCGCGCTTGATGCTAGGTTTGGCCGGTCGGCGGACTATTATGCGAAGAAGATCGTTCTGTACGGCTGCCCGGGGTGCATCGTATTGTTTGACGGCATGGCAAGCTTGGATTCGCTCTGGGAGCTGTTGCTGGAGGCCGCTGGGCGGCAGTCTGCTTCTGTCCGGCTGACCGGCGCACAGGCCTATGCGCATATCCTGCACGGCTCGGCTTTTCCGGCCGAGAGCACTCCGGTGCAGGATATGCCGCAGCTCGTAGCGCGGCTGACGGCGGGCATGGCGGTGCTGCTTCTGGAAGGCTGCAGCAGCGGCATTGCCTTCTCGGTGCAGGGACTCAAGTTCCGCTCCGTGGAAGAACCCTCCGGGGAAGGCAACCTGCGCGGCAGCAGGGAAGGTTTTACCGACCTTCTGCGGGTAAACCTGAGCCTTCTGCGCCGCCTTGTCCGTACCGATACCCTTGTGCAGGAGGCGGCACAGGCGCACACCTGCTGCAATACAGAGTACGCCCTTTGCTATTGCAAGGGCCGTGCCGACCCCGCCATGGTGCGCCGGGTGCGCGCCATTCTGCAAAGTGCAAGGCCGGAGCTGCTGCTGGATTCCAGCTATTTTGTGCCGTGGCTGCTGCCCGGCAAGGCGCGGCTGTTCACCCCGGTATACTACACCGAGCGCCCGGCGGTCGCCGCCGCGAAGCTCTGCGAGGGGAAACTGGTGATCTTAGTCAACGGCAGCCCCTCGGCGCTGGTGCTGCCCGCGCTGTTCAGCGAGCAATTCGAGTGTCTGGACGACTACGCCTCTACAGCCGCCTTTTCCTCGTTTCTGCGGGTGCTGAAGTACTTTTCTTTTTATCTTACGGTGTTCTTGCCGGGGGTGTTTGTATGCGTGGCGGTGTATCTGCCGGAGCTATTGCCCCCGCAGCTGCTGTATAAGATCGAAGCAGCCGAAAAGGCCACCCCGCTGCCCCTGTTTGCCGAAATGATTCTTGTCATCCTGATCTTGGAGATCATCCGGGAAGCCGGGCTGCGGATGCCGCAGTCGCTGGGGCACTCAGTCAGTCTGGTGTCGGCGCTCATCATTGGCGATGCCGCTATTGCCACCGGGCTGATGAGCACACCGGTCATCTTTGTGGCCAGCATCACGGCTATTGCGGTCTTTGTCACCCCGGCTCTGTACGAGCCCGCCACCCTGCTGCGCATCGGCACGGTACTGCTGGCGGGGCTTGCCGGGCCGGTGGGATTGGCTGCAGCATTTTTCGGCTTTCTGCTCAGCATCGTCAGCACAAAAGCGCTGGGCGTGCCCTATCTTGCGCCGCACCCGTTCCCGCAGCAACCGCTTTCCGAAGACGGCATCCTGCGCCGTAACTACCGGCAGCTGTCCCGGCACAGGTTCAATATCTGGCAAAAGCAGGAGAGGGGGAAACGATAGTCATGAAGCAACAAACAGAGCGTTTCACCCCGGCGGCACTGACGCTCAGCGTAGTCACCGCAGCGCTGGCAGACGGCATCCCGCAGGGCGTCCCGGTGCGCCGGGCGTTGTGGCTGGGTGCGGTCAGCGCCGTATGCCTGTGCCTTCTTTCGGCGCTGGCTGCGGCGGCGTTGCAGGATAAAATACCCTCCTTGGCGGTACGGCTGGCACTGACAGCCGGGCTTTTTGCGGAGCTGGTGCACACCGTCGCGCAGGCACAGGAGCTGTGCGCGGCAGAGTTTTCCTCCATGGCGCTACTGGGCTTTCTGCCGCTGCTGCTCTGGGCAGGGTGTGCAATCTCTCCCGCATGCTGGAACGCCTCAGCGCGGGTACTGTGGTGGTTTGTAGCCGTGGGCGGCGTGGTCGGCCTTCTGGGGCTTGCCGGTCAGTTGCACTGGTACCGGCTGTTCCCTCCGGCACAGCTGACCGCAGCAGGCGGTAGCGTTCCGGTCTACGCAGAATACTTTGCCGGAGCGCTTCTGTGCGGCGCTCGGTCGGTACGTCGCACGATATGGTTGCCGGTATGGAGCTTTGCGGTGCAGGCAGCTACCTTGCTGGGCATGGCGCTGCTGTTTGGCGACAATGCATATCCCCGGTTGGAGCTGCTGCGGGCTTGGAGCAGCGGAAGCTTTTCCCGCATGGATGCGCTGCTTTTGTTGTTCTGGCTGCTGTGCGCCGTCTATCGGGTGGCTATGCTGTGTGCTGCTATCCGGCTGCTCTGGCGGCAGCCAGAAGCCGAGGTACAGCCATGAGAAATCTGAAATCTTGCAAACCGCTGCTGTTTTTTCTGCTTGCAGGGTGGTGCCTTTTATTCCTGCGCTGCGAGAGCACCGATAAAAGTATGGTGCGGGCTGTGTATCTTTCACAGACAGAACAGGGATATCAGGCGGGGCTGCTCTATCTGGCCCCACAGGCCTCTGCCGATGCTGCCGAGGCCTCTGCTGCATTGCAGTTTGTGCAGGCAGAGGGGCAAACGCTGGAGCAGGCGCTGGCTGCAGCAGAGCAGTCGCTGCCCCAAACGGCAAGCTACCGCCTGTGTGATTATCTGCTGCTGCCAAAGGTGACAGAGCCGTTATTAACAGAGTACGAGCAGCAGGTGCTGCGGCGCGGCTGCGGACGCACAGCGGCAAAGCTGCTGTGCGCAGAAGGAGAGCTAAACCATCTGACCACACAAGCCACGCTGCCGGACGCGCTGATGGCGCAGCTGAATGCTGCAGCGCCTACCGCACCCCGGCTGTATCAGCACAATGAGCCGGGACTTCTGCCCATTCTCCGATGGAACGCGGAGGAGGTAACGATACAGGAAGGCGGTGTTCTGCACACTATGGCAGGCAATGCGCTCTTGTCTCCGGAGCAGGCAGAGGTGTGCCGCCTGCTTACCGGGCAGGGCGGCAACCGGCAGCTCTGGCTGGAAGGAGAGCGTATCACCATCCGGCGCTGCATCGTTTCGGTCACCCTGCAAAAGGGACAGGTGCTCGTGCGGCTGGACTGCCAGCGTGCTGCCCACAGCCCACTGCCCACGCAGGCACAGCAGCAACAGCTTGCGGCGCAGTGCACGGCACTTTTGCAAAGCTGTTGGCAGCAGGGCGTGGATGTGCTGCACTTGCAGGCCCGTGCCGTGCTGCAGAACGGCGGCACCGCAAACTTCGACCCAACAAAAAACGCCTGCCCGCAATTACGGACAGACGTGCATTTCATGCTGTATTAAGCGGCGGTGGGGAAGGTGACGGAGATGGTAGTGCCAACATCCACCTGACTTTCCAGCTTGATGCGGGCGTTGTGGATGCGGGCAATGTGCTTGACGATGGCAAGCCCCAGTCCGGTGCCGCCGGTGGCTTTGCTGCGGCTTTTATCCACCCGGTAGAAGCGCTCGAACACGCTGGACTGTGCCTCCCGCGGGATGCCGATGCCGTTATCGGTCACGGTCAGGGTGCAGTGCCCGTCCCGGCTGCAGGCGGTAATGATCTGCACCTTGCCACCCGGGCGGTTGTAGCGGATGGCGTTGTCGCACAGGTTCTGGCACAGCTCATCCAGCAGTGCGCGGCTGCCCAGCACCGGGGCACTCTCGCCCAGATAAGTCAGAGAAATATACGCACGGCGGGCGTTCAGCTTCTGGCGCTCCACGCACTCCTTGGCAACCTCCAAAAGGTCCACCGTTTCCATCGCCGGAGCATCCCCGGTCTCGCTTACGGTATCCAGCTTGGAAAGCTGCAAGATGTCGTTGACCAGTTGGATCATGCGGGTGGCCTCGCTGTGGATCTTGCGGCCGAAATCCGGCACATCCTCCGGCTTTGCAATGCCGGTCTCGATCAACTCCGCATAACCGGAAATGCTGGTCAGCGGGGTCTTGAGCTCGTGGCTGACATTGGCAGTAAACTCCTGCCGCATCTTCTCGTTGTTCTCCCGCAGGATGCGGTCAGAATGGATGCTCTCCGCAAAGGGAATCAGCTCCCGGTAGGGTACGTTTTCCTGAATATGATCCAGATCCTCGGTCATGTTCAGCACCGGCTGCACCAGTGCCTTTGTCAGCAGGGCGGCCAGCACCGCAGCAGCCAGCATCAGCGCTACGCAGCTCAGTACAATGGCCGGGATGGTGGCATCATAGATGGACCACACAGTCTCGGCGTCCTGCGCAACGCGCAGCACATCCCCGCCGGAAAGCCGCAGCGCATAGTAGTAGGTCTCGTAGCCCATGGTCTGGGAGTCACGGATGTCCCGTCCCTCGCCGCCTGCAATGGCATCGCGGATCTCCGGGCGGGTCAGATGGTTCTCCATGGGCTGGTCAGTGGCGGATTCAAACAGCACGCTGCCGTCCTGACTGATCAGCGTCACGCGCAGATCATCGGTCACAAAGGTGCTCAGCTGTGCGGGGTCTCCGGTCTGCTCGTACCCGGCGCGCACAAGGTCGGTCTCGCGCTCCAGCCCTGCCCACGCCTGCGCCGTAAAGGCCTTATGGAATACAAAAATGCACAGCGCTGCGGTGAATATAAGCCCCAGAAAGCCCATCAGGAACAGCCGGTAGCTGATCTTTTCTTCCATGCTGCGCAGCTTCATTCTTCCTCGGCCTCCTCATCGGTCAGCTTGTAGCCAACCTTGCGCACAGTGCAGATGTAGCGCCCCGCATCGCCCAGCTTTTTGCGCAGGGTACGGATATGCATATCCACGGTACGGCTTTCCACGGAGATGTCGGTGCCCCACACCACCTGCAAAATGGTCTCGCGGGTCACAACCAGACTGGTGTTTTCCAGCAGCAGCCGCAGCAGGCAGTATTCCTTGTAGGTCAGCTCCACGGGGGTGCTGTTTACGGTAACGCTGTGCCGTGCGTTGTCCAGCTGGATCTCATGGAACACCAGCACGTCCGGCCGGGTCTCCGGGGCAGAGCGCCGCAGCGCCACCCGCACCCGGCTGAGAAACTCCATAATGCCAAAGGGCTTTGCAATGTAGTCGTCCGCGCCGCAGTCCAGCCCGCGCACGGTATCCAGCTCACTGGATTTTGCGGTGACCATAATGATGGGCAGCTTGCGCAGGGAAGGGGTGTTGCGCAGCTTTTTCAGGATGGAAAAGCCGTCCTCGCCGGGCAGCATCACGTCTAAGATCACCAGCTCCGGCTCTGCGGTGCGCATGGCCTGCCAGAAAGGCCCGGCGCTCTCAAAGCCCTGCACCTCGTAGCCATTGGATTGCAGGGCATACTGCTCCAGCTCCCGGATGGAAGCGTCGTCCTCTACGATATAGATCATAACTCAGTTCTCCTCAGCAGTCTGTCCGTCCGGGAACAGATACCGCTCGCGGTAGCGGCCCAGACGGCGGTGGAATTCTTCACTTTCCTTGGTGTCGTTGCCGTGGCGCAGATCGTTCAGGTAAGCGTGGGTGTCAAAGCTGTCCTGCGCCACCTCGATCTGTGCAACTGCCACATTGCTGCAATGGTCGCACACACGCTCGTAATTTGTCAGCAGATCGTCCAGCACAAAGCCGTATTCAATGGAGCAGCTGCCGGCCTGCAGGCGGGCAACGTGCCGTGCCTTGATGGCACGCACCAGTTCGTTGACCACAGCCTCCAGCGGCTCAACTTTGGAGGCAAGATGCAGATCTCCCTTGCGGAAGGCATCGGTGGTGCGGCTCAGGGTATCCTGTACCGCATCCTCCAGTACCTGCAGCTCCTCCTGTGCGTCCTTGGAAAAGTGGATGTCCTTCTGGTGCATCTCCTCGGCAGATTCCAGCAGGTTGACGGAATGGTCGCTGATGCGTTCAAAATCGCTGATGGTGTGCAGCAGGGTGTTCACGCTCTGACTGTCGGCGTGGCTCAATTCATGGCTGGACAGTTTAACAAGATAGGTGCCCAGCGTGTCCTCGTAGCGGTCCACCTTTTGTTCCTCGTCCCGCACCTTCTGGGCAAGCTCGTCGTTCCATTCGTGGGTCAGGCTCATGGCCTGCACCACGCCCACCCGGGCAAGCTCTGCCATCTCGGCGGTAGCAGCGCGGGCGCGCTCCACAGCCATGGCCGGGGTATTCAGCAGACGGTCATCCAGCAGGGCAAACTCCTCTTTTTCCGGGGAATCGGGAATGGTCAGGATGGCCAGCTTTTCCAGCCCGGTAGCAAAGGGCAGCAGAATAACAGTAGCCAGAATGTTGAACACCGAGTGCACGACTGCAATGCCCCATGCCTCGATGGTGGTATTCACAAAGGCAAAGTGACAGACAGCGTTGAGCCCGTAGAACCCGAACAGGAAGATGGTCACACCGATGATGTTGAAGTACAGGTGCACCATGGCGGCCCGGCGGGCGTTTTTGTTGGCACCCACAGAGGACAGCAGCGCGGTCACACAGGTGCCGATGTTCTGACCCATGATGATGGGAATGGCGCTGCCGTAGGTAATCA
>OGHE01001161.1_pt1 | contig 18861 bp, 17 predicted proteins | sample 1571431 | NCBI WGS metagenome assembly OGHE01 (sample SAMEA2581966, study PRJEB24529) | metagenome | biome: Human gut stool | place: China | collected 2011 | reverse complement strand
AGCTGGGCGAGGACTTCGGCATGACCACCAGCCACTTCATTCTGGTGCATGACGACCTGACCGCTACGCAGGTGTCCGACCTGTGCGATGAGATCGATAGCGTGGACGGCATTACGCAGGTGGTAAGTCTGGACTCCATTACCGGCCCGGGCTTTGACACCGAACTGCTGCCCGACAGCGTGATGCAGATCCTGCAGTCCGGCGGCTACAAGCTGATTTTGGCGAACAGCTCTTATAAGACCGGCACCGATGCCATCAACCAGCAGCTGGAACAGATGACCGCCTACATCAAGGCGGTGGACCCTGAGGGCGTCATTACCGGCGAGGGTGCTATGACCAAGGATCTGATCGAGGTGGCAGACGTGGACTTCAAGAACGTCAATGTCTGGTCGATCATGGCCGTTCTGGTCATCATCGCTATCTCCTTCAAGAGCCTGTCCATCCCGGTGCTGCTGGTGGCCAGCATCGAAGCCGCTATCGCCATCAATATGGGCATCCCGTACTTTACCGGCAGCGAGCTGCCCTTTATTGCCAGCATCGTCATCGGCACCATCCAGCTGGGCGCTACTGTGGACTACTCCATCCTGATGACCACCCGTTATCACGAGGAGCGCGCCTTTGGCCGCACCCCCAAGGAGGCTGCGCAGCAGTCGCTGGAGCATTGCAGCCAGTCTATCCTGACCAGTGGTCTGACCTTCTTTGCGGCCACCATCGGCGTGGCCGCCATCAGCAAGATGGAGCTGCTGAAGAGCATCTGCCTGCTGATCTCCCGCGGCGCACTGATCAGTATGGCGGTCATCCTGCTCGTTCTGCCCGCCGCTCTGATGCTGTGTGATTGGATCATCCGTCACACCACCCTGAAGTGGATGGTACCTGAATCTGCCAACGCCAAAAAGTCTGAAAAGGAGTAATGCGCTATGAAAAAATCGCTTCGTTTCGCCAGTGCGGCGCTGGCAGTCGCCCTTGCCGCAAGCTGTGCAGCCCCGGCCTTTGCTGCAGGCGGCAGCAGCTTTACCAAATCCGAGACTGTGTACGCTGTGATGAATGCCGATGGCTCTGTCCAGAGCACCACCGTCAGCGAGCACGTTTACAGTGCCTCCGGCCTGTCCAAGGTGACCGACCAGAGCACCCTGACCAATATCCAGAACACCGAGAGCAGCGCCGAGTTCACACAGGACGGCGAAAAGCTGGTGTGGAATACCGACGATACCGATGTGTACTACAAGGGCGAGACTACCCGCGCCCTGCCCATTCAGGCCGACGTTACCTACGCACTGGACGGGCAGCAGGCTGCGCTGGAAGATCTGATCGGTAAAAGCGGCCACCTGACCGTGACCATCGCCCTGAAGAACAACGAGACCGGCACTGTGAAGGTGAACGGCACCGACCGCACCATCGTCACCCCGCTGCTTACCGCTGTGGGCGTGATTTTCGGGCAGGAGGCCACCAACGTGGCGGCTGCTCACGGTGTGGTGGAGGCCGCCGGTAAGAGTAGCGTAGCTGCCTTTGTCACCCTGCCGGGCGTGAAGGACTCGCTGTCCGGTCTGCTGCCGGATGAGCTGGACACCCTTGAGGACTATCTGCAGGACACCATCACGGTGGAGGCGGATGTCACCGGCCTGACCTGCCCGCAGGTGATGCTGGCCTGCGCCACCAGCGCAGCGGCTCTGGGCACGGACAACGTATTTGACCTGAGCAGCATCAACGACCTGACCGACGGCATCAACCAGCTGAACGACGCCATGAGCCAGCTGCTGGACGGCGCTTCTCAGCTGGAGGACGGTACCAGCCAGCTGGCCAGCGGCGTGCTGGCCCTGCTGGATGGCGCCAACACCCTGAACAATGGTGCAGCCGCACTGGATAGCGGTCTGGGCCAGCTGACCGATGGTCTGGACACCCTGAGTGCCAACAACAGCGCCTTGAACAGCGGCGCACAGCAGGTGGCGGACGGCGTGCTGGCTTCTGCCAACAAGACCCTGAAAGAGGGCGGCCTGATCGACACCGATATGACTTGGGACAACTACGCCGCCGTCATTGACAACATCCTGACCATGAACGACAAAACGCTGGCTGCCGGCCACCGCAAGATGGTGCGCACCATCTGGGAGCAGGCTCCCAGCTTCAAGGACAGCCAGCTGGATCTGGCCCTGTACCTTTCCGCCACCAAGACCAACCACGATCTGGAGGCTGCTCTGCACCTGATGCAGAACTACGACCCCTCCATGCTGAGCGGTCTGGTGCAGCTGCTGACCACGCAGGAGGCCAAGGACACCGCCAAGGCAGAGCTGAAGTATCAGGTAGAGAACAGCCAGGATATCGCGGATGTGCGTGCCCTGAAGGACAGCCTTTCCAAGATCCAGTACTTCGTTTCCAGCGTGGGCCAGTACACCGCCGGTGTGCAGAGCGCCGCAGACGGTGCCCACTCCGCTAAGGATGGCAGCGCTCAGCTGGCCGCCGGTACCAAGACCCTGTACGATGGCGTGAACACCCTGAACGATGGTGCGACCCGGCTGAATGACGGCACCCACCAGCTGAACGACGGCCTGAACCAGTTCAACGACGAGGGCATCTCCAAGCTGACCGGCGCACTGGATCAGGATCAGCTGCACGGCCTTAAGACCGTGCTGGACGAGATGACCGACCGGCTGGAAAACTACACCAGTTTTGCCGGTGCCCCCGAGGATGCCGAGTGCAGCGTGAAGTTCGTTTATAAGACCGCCGAGACCGTGGCCTCTGCCGACAGCATCGTGGCCGAGACCGAAACGGTGAAGGAGGGCAACATCTTCACCCGCCTGTGGCAGCGCATCCTGAACCTGTTCAAGTTCTGATATTGCCAACATCCTTCCAGAATCGCAGATAGAAAAGCAGCAGCGCCCCGCAGCCATTCGGCTGCGGGGCGCTGCTGTATCTACGGGAATATTTCAGAGTAAAAGGAATACAATAAAAAGAAAGCATATTGATTGCGTTCTGCTTTCATTTATGGTACAATCAAAGAAAGAAGGAGGTGCTGGACATGGCACAGATCAGTGTACGCGTGGATGATGCCGTGAAGCATGAAGCGGAGCAGACCTTTGACGAGATCGGCCTGAGTATGAACACGGCCATCACCATCTTTCTTAAGGCTTGCGCCCGGGAAAAGCGCATTCCGTTCGAGCTGACCGCAGACCCTTTTTATTCCTCTGCCAATCAGCGTTATCTGAAAGGCATCATGCGGGATGTGCGCAGCGGCAAGGCGCATTTTGCCCCGCATGACCTCATCGAGGAAGCCTGATGCTGTATCTTCACGATCTGCCTAAAAAGGGACACCGGACAGCCCGCAGGCTGTCCGGTGTCCCTTTATCTTTTATTTACTGCTTACTGGTCCTTTTCCACCATCATCTTGCCGGCTTTATAGATATCGCCGCAGCCGAGGGTGATGACCAGATCACCGGGTTGGGCGTTCTGCTTGACCCAGTCGGCGGCCTCCTTCAGACCGTCCACCAGCACAGAGCCGGGGATCTGTGCGGCCAGCTTGGCGCTGGTAATGGTGGGGTCGTTGGGCTCGCGGCTGCCCATGATGGGGGTCAGTACCGTGATGTCCGGGATCTTGAGCACGTCTACAAAGTCGTTGAACAGCATCTTGGTACGGCTGTATGTAAACGGCTGGTGGACGGCGATCAGGCGCTTGTAGCCCATTTCCTTGGCGGTGTTCAGGGTGGCGCGCAGCTCGGTGGGATGGTGGGCGTAGTCGTCGATGACCAGCGCACCGTTGCACTCGCCGTACACCTCAAAGCGGCGGCCTGCGCCCTTGAAGTTCAGCGCAGCCTCGGCGCACTGCTCGGCGCTCAGGCCCACAAAGCGGCACACGGCGCACATGGCCAGAGCGTTGTAGATGTTGTGGCGGCCGGGCACGGACAGGCGGATGCGGGTGGTGTCGGTCGTGTTCCACTCCTTCAGGTCGAACTCGAAGAAGCCGGGCTTATACTCGTTGACGTTGACGGCGCGGTAATCGCCGTGGTTGTTGATGGCAAAGGTGCGCACCCGGCGGTCCAGCGTGTACATCACGTCCATGGTGTTCTTGTCGTCGGCGTTGGCAAAGATCATGAACTGGGTCATCAGGGCAAAGCGCTTGAAGGCGAACTTCAGCTCGCCCATGCTGCCGTAGTAGTCCAGATGGTCGTTGTCAATGTTCAGCACCACGGACAGGTAGGGGGTCAGCTTCAGGAAGGTCTCTGCAAACTCGCAGGCCTCGATAACGATATCATCGCCCTTGCCGGCCTTGCCGTAGCCGTTGATGAGGGGCAGCTTGCCGCCGATGACCGCAGAGGGATCGCGGCCGGCCAGCTCCAGCGCGGTGGTGATCATGGAGGTGGTGGTGGTCTTGCCGTGGGTGCCGGACACGCAGATGCTCTGCTTGTACAGACGGCTCACATAGCCCAGCAGCACGCTGCGCTCCACGGTGGGAATGCCGTAGGAGGCGGCTGCGTTCAGCTCCACGTTATCCTTGGAGATGGCGGCAGAGTACACCACCATGTCCGCGCCAATGACGTTATCGGCGTTGTGGCCAAGGCTGACCTTTACGCCCATCTCCCGCTCGTAGCGGATGATGCTGCCGTCCAGCACATCGCTGCCGGACAGCTCGTAGCCCTTGGCGGCTAAGATCTGGATCAGCGGGTACATTCCGCTGCCGCCGCAGCCGATAAAGTGGATCTTTTTTACATGGTCCAGCAGATGCTGGCTATAATCCGAGTACATGAACATAGTAAGGCTCTCCTCCAAATATTAACGGCTGCAGGGCAGACCGATTCCTTCCAAACATAGGGATACATCTTTATTATATAATTTTTGCAGCATAAAATAAACAGGTAAGGCCGAATTTTCGGAAAGAACCATAAATCTTTTGTGGATTTTGTGATATGTGTACAACAAAATCCCCGCTGTATTGTGCAGGCCGGAAAGTCGGTGCTGCACCCAGCGGGGCAGTTATTTTGCCCGGCGCTGCAGGATCTCGTCCAGAATGGCATCAGCCACGTCTGCCTTGCTCATCAAAGGCAGCTCCCGGGTGCCGTCCGGGGTGATGAAGGTGACAACGTTGGTGTCCACCCCAAAGCCGGCACCGGCCACCTTGAGGTTGTTGGCCACCACCATGTCCAGATTCTTCTTTGCCAGCTTCGCGGAAGAGTTTTCCACAAGATCCCGGGTCTCCATGGAAAAGCCGCACAAAAACTGATGGGTCTTGCGGGGGCCGATGGTGCCAAGGATGTCCTCGGTGCGCTCCACCGGGATGGACAGGTCGCCGTCCTTCTTTTTGATCTTGTCGTCTGCCACGGTGGCGGGGCGGTAGTCCGCCACGGCGGCAGCCATGATGAGCACATCGGTGGTGTCAAAGCGGCTGGTCACCGCCTCGTACATCTGCTGCGCGCTGGTCACCGGCACATCGGTGGTGAACTTTACCGGCGGCAGCGCGGTCTGCCCGTGGATCAGGGTCACTTCAGCGCCCCGCATGGCGGCGGCGCGGGCAAGGGCGTAGCCCATTTTGCCGGTGGAGTGGTTGGTCAGGTAGCGCACCGGGTCCAGCGCCTCCTGCGTGGGGCCTGCGGTCACCGCGATGCGCACCCCGGCTAAGTCCTTCGGGCGGGCGATGGTGTGCAGGATGTGCTCCAGCAGCACTTCCTCCTTGGGCAGGCGGCCGCTGCCCACATCCTTGCAGGCCAGCACACCGCTTTCGGAGGGGATGACGGTAAAGCCGTACCGCTCCAGCGTGGCAAGGTTATCCTGCGTGATGGGGTTTTCCAGCATGCCGGTGTTCATGGCGGGGGCCACCAGCTTGGGACATTTTGCGGCCAGCACCACGGTGGTAAGCATATCGTCCGCAATGCCGTGCGCCATTTTGGCAATGACATTTGCGGTGGCGGGGGCGACAAGGATCACGTCCGCCTTTTTGGCCAGCGAGATGTGGGTGACCTCAAACTTGAAATCCCGGTCAAAGGTATCCACCATGCACTTGTGGCCTGTCAGGGTCTCGAAGGTGAGAGGGGTGATGAACTGGGTTGCGTTTTGGGTCATGATGACCTCCACATCCGCACCCAGCTTGCGCAGTGCACTGGCCACGTTGGCCATTTTATAGGCGGCAATACCGCCGCTCACGCCCAGCAGGACGCACTTGCCGTTCAGATCCATGGTTCGTTTACCTCCCGGAAAAACAGTTCTTTTCCACATATCTTTCCTTAGTATAATGCAAAACTTCCGCCAGCACAACAAAATCTTTGCCGGGAACTTGTATCCGGAACAAAAATGCGGTAAAATACGCTTGACAAAGAGTAAACGAGTTCTTTTCTTTTGATTTGAAAAGGAAAACAGAATTATGATCTTAGCCATTGATATAGGCAACACCACCGTCGCCCTTGGGGGCATCCGGGACGGACGTGTATGCTTTGTGGCGCGCATGGACACGGTGCGCACCCGCACGGCTGCAGAGTATCGTGCCGAGATGGACAAAATATTTTCGCACCGCCGCCACCCGGAGCGCCCCATGCGCTTTGAGGGTGCAGTGCTCACCAGCGTAGTGCCCCAGATCACCGGGGCACTGGCCGAGTGCGCCCGTCACTACACCGGCAAAAAGCCGGTCATCGTTTCGCCGGACATCCGCACCGGGCTGACCATGGGGGTGGACGAGCCCCGCGCCGTGGGCAAGGACCGGCTGGTGGATGCTGCCTACGCGGCGGCAAACTTTCCGCTGCCGGTCATTACGGTAGACCTTGGCACTGCCACCACCTTCAATGTGGTGGACGCCGACCGGGTGTTCCGGGGCGGGGTCATCTGCCCCGGCCTTTCCACCGGGCTGCGCGCGCTGGGCGAGCGCTGCGCCCAGCTGCCGCAGGTGCACCTTGGCTCGCCCAAAAACGCCATCGGCACCAACACCGAAAGCTGTATGCTGTCCGGCTCGGTGCTGGGTACCGCCGTGCTTATTGACGGCATGGTGCAGCGCATCGAGGAGGAGCTGGGCAGCCCGGCCACGCTGGTGGTCACCGGCGGGCTGGCCAAGTACGTTACCCCGCTGTGCCGCCACCCCCTGACCTACGACCCCGAGCTGCTGATGAAGGGGCTGGCACTGCTGTACCGGCTGAACGCCCCGCAGGAGCAGGGGCACAGCCGCAGCCACGGCGGCGGCAAGCACTACGGCCAGCAGGGACATCCCCGGGCAAAGCACCCGTACCCCAACCGCCGCTCCCGCCGCGAGCCGGAGGCGCTGGTAGGGTAAGGGCACTACAGGAGTAAGGGAGAGCATTATGAAACTGGGCATTCTTGGCACGGGTAAGATCGTGCAGGAATTTTTGCCATGGCTTGTGGAGCACACGCCGTTTACTGTGCAGGCAGTGTGCAGCACGCCCCGCTCGGCAGCAAAGGCTGCAGAGCTGTGCGCACAATATCATATCCCGCAGTACACCACCAACTACTTTGAGCTGCTGCAGTGTGTGGATGCGGTCTATATCGCGGTGCCCAACCTGCAGCACGCCCGCTATGCCCGGGTGGCGCTGGAGGCCGGCAAGCACGTCATTGTGGAAAAGCCCATGGCGGTGACCGCCGCCGAGACCGAGGAACTGGCTGCGCTGGCACGGCGCAAGCGGCTGTTCCTGTTTGAGGCCATGACCACCCAGTACCAGCCCAACTACGCAAAGCTCCGGGAGCTGCTGCCCCGGGTGGGCACGGTGCGCATGGTGCAGTGCAGCTTCAGCCAGTATTCCAGCCGGTACGATGCCTTTTGCGCCGGCCAGACCCCGCCGGTGTTCGACCCGCTGTGCGCGGGCGGCGCACTGATGGATCTGGGTGTATACAACATCAGCTACATCGTGGGCCTGTTCGGCGAGCCCAACAAGGCGGTGTATGCCGCCAATATGGAGCGCAATATCGACACCAGCGGTGTGCTGATGATGGATTACAGCGGCTTCAAGGCGGTAAGCCTTGCCGCCAAGGACTGCGCAGCCCCGGCCCGCTGCATCATTCAGGGCACAAAGGGCTACATTCTGCAAAAATCCACCCCGAATTACTGCGGCGGCGTGACCTTCCATCCCAACGAGGGCAGGGAGGAGCACTACAACCTGAACGGGCAGCTTCCCCGGCAGGCGGCAGAGTTCGAGGCCTTTTACCGCGCTATGACCACCGGAGATCAGGAGCTGTGCGCCCGCATGCTGGACACCAGCATCGCGGTGAGCCGGGTGCTCACGGTGGCGCGCCGCAGCGCCGGGGTGCGCTTTCCCGGCGACAGGTTCTAACGCATTTTTCTCTGGAACACGCCCTGACACAATAACGCGCTTCCAAGAGATTTGAATATTCACCTAAAACCCGCACAGAGCGGGCAGGTTTGCGCCGTATCCGACGATCAAGGGCGGAACGGCAGCAGGAGGAAAACTGAATTATGAAGAATACCAATACTAAGACGCTGACTCGTGTGGCCCTGCTGGTGGCCATTGAACTGGTGATGAAGCTTGTCGGTCTGGGCAGTGTGCCCATGGGCCCGCTGTACATGAGCTTCCTCACCCTTCCCATCGCTGTGGGTGCCATCACCATGGGCCCCGCTGTGGGTGCTTTGCTGGGCGGTGTGTTCGGCGCTGTGAGCTTCTACGATGCCATCACCGGCGCTTCTGCCATGACCGGCGCACTGTTTCAGGTCAGCCCGCTGAACACCTTCATCCTGTGTGTGGGTATGCGTGTGCTCATGGGCCTGTGCTGCGGCCTGATCTTCCAGGCTCTGCAGAAGCTGGACAAGTCCCGCACCTGGAGCTACATCGTCAGCGCCATGACCGCACCTGCCCTGAACACCCTGTTCTTCATGGGCTATATCGTGCTGGCTTTCTACGGCTGTGACTATGTGCAGAATCTGGTGTCCGTCAAGGGCGCTGCCAACCCCTTTATGTTCATTGTGCTGCTGGTTGGCGTGCAGGGCGTAGCCGAGTTTCTGGTGTCCGGCATTCTGGGCGGCATCGTCGCCCGTGCTGTGGCAAAGTTTGTGAAGTAAGACCGGCTGCGCACCATGTCAGGGCGGCGCATCCGTGTTTAGAATAGAAAAATGAATGCTCCTCCGGCACCCTGCCGGGGGAGTTTTTTGTTGGTGACCATCTCAATCTCGCTACGCTTGCCAACTCCCCCGCAAGCGTCCTCGCCCTCTCAGTCACCTACGGTGACAGCTCTCCCGAAGGGAGAGCCTCTGGCGAAACCGGTCACTTTGCGTGGACTGCCAAGGGCTCCCACTTTGGGGGAGCTGGCAAATCCGCAGGATTTGACTGAGAGGGCGAGCCCGCTGCCCGCAGCGCCGCGCTTTCGCAGAAAGCGGCGCTGCAAATGCAGTTTGTCGCTGTGACCCTTCCCGTGAAAATGCGTTTGGAGCGGCCCGCAGGCCGCGACAAACGCGAAATATCAAATAATCTTTCCGCTGAATATGCGCAAAGCAACGCGGAGCGCATTCAAAATCGTCCCCCTCACGCATTTTCAGCTTCTTGCATAGGATGGCGCACAGCGGAAAAGGGGAGATGAGGGCATGAAGCAGACAAAGCGGTTTGCGGTGGTGGGCAGCGATGCCCGGCAGGCGGCGGCAGGGCGGGCACTGGCGCGGGCGGGGTATCCGGTGGGCGGCGTGCAGCAGCTGCCGCAGGCGGACTATATCCTGCTGCCGCTCCCGCTGGAGCAGGCCGGTCTGCCGCTGGCGCAGCTGCTGGGCGCGGCAAGGCCCGGGGCGCTGGCACTGGGCGGTAAGGTAACGGAGGAGGCAAGGAACATCGCCCGGGCGGCGGGGGTGGAGCTGGTGGATTACTTTGCCCGCCCGGAGCTGACCGTGTATAACGCCATTCCCACCGCCGAGGGCTGCATCGGCATTTTGCTGGAGCGGCGCAGCCGTACCCTGTGGGGCGCGGCGGTGCTGGTGCTGGGCTTTGGCCCGGTGGGGCGGGCGCTGGCAGTGCGTCTGGCGGCATTGGGTGCGCGGGTGACCGTGGCGGCACGCCGCCCGGTGCAGCGGGCCATGGCGGAGGAGCTGGGGCTGCGGGCGATGCCGCTGACAGAGCTTGCCGCGGCAGCTGCCGCCTTTGACACAGTGGTAAACACCATCCCCGCGCCGGTGCTGACGGCGGCGGTGCTGGCGGCGCTGCCGAGGGGCAGCCTGATCGTGGATCTGGCCTCGAAGCCCGGCGGCACAGATTTTGCTGCTGCCCGGCGGCTGGGGCATACGGCGCTGCACGCGCTGAGCCTGCCGACGGTCTGGGCGCCGGAAACGGCAGGGGAGGCGCTGGCGCGCACGGTGCAGGCCATTTTGCAGGAGCGGGAGGGAACGGTATGACCACAGAGAAAAAGGGCTGCCTTGCGTTTGCGGTGTGCGGCAGCTTTTGCACGTTGGAGGATGCTTTGGGTGCGGCGCAGGCGCTGACGGCACAGGGCTGGACGCTGCTGCCCATTATGAGTTTTGCCGCGCAGCAGGATACCCGGTTCGGCACGGGGGCAAGCTGGCGGCGCCGGCTGCAGGCTGTTACCGGGCAGCCGGTGCTGGACACCCTGCAGGCGGTGGAGCCGCTGGGCCCCCGGCGGCTGGCGCAGGCGCTGGTGATCGCCCCCTGCACCGGCGCAACGCTGGCGCGGCTGGCGGCGGGGCTTTCGGATACGCCGGTCACCCTTGCGGCCAAAAGCCTGCTGCGGGTGGGCAGCCCGGTGGTGCTGGCGGTCTCCACCAACGACGGCCTTGGCGCGTCCGGCGAAAACATGGCGCGGCTGTGCCAGCGCAAGCACTATTACTTTGTGCCCTACGGGCAGGACGACCCCTTTGCCAAGCCCCAGAGCCTGAAGGCCGACCTTGCGCAGCTGCCCGCCGCCGTGGCCGCCGCTTTGCGGGGCGAACAGCTGCAGCCGGTGCTGCTGGGGCAAAGGAATGGGTAAATGTCTTTTCAGCGGGGAAAAAATGTGGTATACTCCAAATGATGCCTTGTCGGCATAAAACTGATAAGCGGAGAATAGCAGATGAAGAAATTTACCGCAGCACTGTGCACGGTGCTGCTTTTGATAGGCACTGTGCTGGTGCCCGGCGCGGCAGCAACCGGCCCGGCGCTGGCCAATACCCGGGGCTACTGCATCGTGGATGCCGATACCGGCCTTGTGCTGGCGCAGCAGAACATGAACGAGGAGCTGCACCCGGCATCCATCACCAAGGTGATGACCCTTGGCCTTGCCTGTGAGAAGGCGCAGGGCAACTGGGATGATGTGATGCTGACCGTCAGTCATGAGGATGTCTACTCGCTGGCGGGCACGGATTCCAGCCATATCGCCCTGCGGGAAGGGGAGGAAGTGCCTCTGGTCGATGCGCTGTACGCCACCCAGATGGCAAGCGCCAACGACGGTGCCAACCTGCTGGCGGAATACTTCGGCGGCGGCACCATCGCCGACGGCGTGGCGGCCATGAATGCACAGGTGGAGGAGCTGGGGCTTGCCCACACCCACTTTGAAAACCCCCATGGCATCAGCGATGAGAACCACTACACCAGCTGCTACGATATGGCGCAGATTTTGCGCTGGGCGCTGCAGCAGCCGGGGTTTGAGGAGGTGTTCACCCGCAACAAGATGTACACCATGCAGTCCACCAACATCCAGCCGGTGATCCGCTATTTTTCCCAGCAGGATAAGCTGCGCATCGGCTCCAGCCGCTACCACGTTGACACCGTGCTGGGCTCTAAGCTGGGCTACACCAATACTGCCCGGTACAGCTACGTCTGTCTGGCCGAGAAGGACGGTGTGCGGCTGATCTGTGTGACCATGCAAAGCCAGCTGAGCACCGATAAATATAACGATGTGCGCACTTTGCTGGACTACGCCTTTGCCACCTACAAAAACTACACGCAGCTGCCCGGCGGCACGGTCACCGCACAGCTGCCGGTGGCGGGCGGCGGGCAGAGCCTTGGCACAGTCACTGTGACCGACCCCGGGGTGAAGCTGCTGCTGGCCGAGGGCTTATCCGCACAGGATGTTACTGTGGAGCTGGAGCTGCCGGAGCAGTATCTGCTGGGCACAGAGCCCGCCGTGTACGCGGTGTACACCCTGAACGGCGGCGCAAAGCAGGAGAGCACCAGCGTGCGGGTAAAGGCCGAGCTCACGGGTCTTTCCGAGCTGCTGGAGCAGAATACCGGCACCCGGCTGGAGGCTGCCGGGGATGTGGAACCGGGCAGCAGCGCATGGCTGCTGGCGGGCATCTCGGTGGGGTGCACGGTGGGCGCAGCAGTGGTCACCGTGCTGGTGCTGCGGCTGCATTCCCTCTTTAAAAAGCGCCGCAAAACGGCAAGACGCCGCAACAAAGCGTAAAAGCCTGTTCCAAACCAGACTTTTCCAGATAAAAAGAAAAAGCTTTCAGAAAAAAGAGAGGTACAATATCATGGGTAAGTTTATTTTTACGCAGACCGAGATCCCCGGCGTGGTGGTCATTGAGCCGCAGGTGTTCGGTGACGACCGCGGCTATTTTATGGAGACCTACCAGAAGGACCAGTTCGCAGAGGCCGGCATCGACAAGGAATTTGTGCAGGACAACCAGAGCCGCTCCACCCGTGGCGTGCTGCGCGGGCTGCACTTCCAGAAGAACCATACGCAGGGCAAGCTGGTGCGCGTGACCAAGGGCGAGGTGTACGACGTGGCTGTGGACTGCCGCCCCCACAGCGCTACCTTTGGCAAGTGGGTGGGCGTGACCCTTTCCGAGGATAACAAGAAGATGTTCTATATCCCGGAGGGCTTTGCCCACGGTTTTCTGGTGCTGAGCGATGTGGCAGAGTTCTGCTACAAGTGCACCGATGTCTACGACCCCACCAGTGAGGGCGGCATCCCCTACGATGACCCCACCGTCAACGTGCAGTGGCCGGACTGCGGCTGCGAGCACAAGACCAGCGCAAAGGACAAGCTGCACGAGCCCTTTGCCGCCCAGAAGTTCGAATATTTTGAAAAGTGGTGATTGCCCGTGGCAAAATTCAAAGCGATGTGGAACGGCTTCTGGCGCTACCGCTATCTGCTGTGGAATCTTGTAAGCCGTGATTTCAAGCTGAAATACCGCCGCAGCGTGCTGGGCGTGGTGTGGAGCGTGCTGAACCCGCTGCTGATGTGCCTTGTGTACTGGGCGGTGTTCAGCAGCCTGATGGACATGCGGGGCAGCGGCATCGACAACTTTGCCGTCTTTCTGATGTGCGGTCAGCTGCTGTTCAACTTTTTCAACGAGGCTACCTCTACCAGCATGAGCAGCGTGCTCAGCGCCGCCCCGCTGCTGAAAAAGGTGTATATCCCCAAGTATATCTTCCCGCTGGAAAAATGCTGCTTTGCCATGGTGAACTGCGTGTTCAGCTTTGTGGCGCTGCTGCTGGTCATGATCTTTACCGGCGCACCCTTCCACCTGACCATTTTCGAGGCGCTGTACCCGCTGGTAACGCTGTTCTTCTTCAGCCTCGGGGTCAGTATGTTCTTGGCAGCGGCTACCGTGTTCTTCCGGGATATCATGCACATCTGGAGCGTGTTCATCACCGCGCTGCTGTATTTCTCCGCCATCTTCTACGACCCCACCCAGATGACCTTTTCCATCGGCGGCTTCAATATGCAGCAGATCATCAAGCTGAACCCCATGTACTGGTATATCACGGGCTTCCGCCGCACGGTGATGTGGGGCATCCCGCTGGATGGGAATATGTTCCTTGTCTGCGGCATCTGCGCCGTGCTGTCCATGGTGGTGGGGCTGCGGGTGTTCCGCAAAACGCAGGACCACTTTGTGCTGCACATTTAAGGAGGGTGAACAATGGAACCGATCATTAAAGTGGACAATGTTTCCATGTGCTTCAACCTCTCCAAGGAAAAGCATGAGAGCCTGAAGGAGTACTTTCTGGCTCTGGTGCAGGGGCGGCTGCAGTACGACGAGTTCTACGCGCTGAAGGATGTCAGTCTGGACATTATGCCCGGCGATTTTTACGGCCTTGTGGGGCTGAACGGCTCGGGCAAATCCACCCTGCTCAAGACCATTGCCGGGGTGTACAAGCCCAGCAAGGGCAAGGTGACCGTGAACGGTACCATCGCCCCGCTCATCGAGCTGGGCGCGGGCTTTGATATGGACCTGACCGCCCGCGAGAATATCTACCTCAACGGCACGGTGCTGGGCTTCTCGCCCAAGTATCTGGACGAAAAATTTGACGAGATCGTAGAATTCAGCGAGCTGGAAAACTTTCTGGATGTGCCGCTGAAGAACTACTCCTCCGGCATGGTGGCGCGCATCGGCTTTGCCATTGCCACCATCACAAAGCCTGATATCCTCATTGCGGACGAGGTGCTTTCGGTGGGTGACTTTTTGTTCCAGCAGAAGTGCGAAAAGCGGATGCAGGAGCTGATGGCGGGCGGCACTACGGTCATTCTGGTGTCCCACTCCATCGAGCAGATCGAGCGGATGTGCACCAAGGTGGCATGGCTGAGCCACGGACACCTGAAAATGAACGGGGACACCCAGACAGTCTGCGCCGCCTACAAGGCGACCCAGCGCGGCGAGGTCTGATTATGAATGTACGGTTGAAACGCGCCAAGGAGCTGGCCGGCTACGCCGTGCAGCTGACAAGGGACGAGGGCCTGCCCACCATGGTCAGACGCGGCGCGGGCTTTGTGAAGCGCCGCTGCTTCGGCAAGCGTGCACGCTACCTGCCCGCCAAAAAGGTGCTGGAAGCCCAGCGCGCAGAGATGGCCGGAAAAACGGCGGCAGACTGCGGCCTGCCCACCATCTCGGTGCTGACCCCGCTGTATAATACCCCGGAAAAATACCTGCGGGAATTTCTGGATTCCTTCGTAGGGCAGACCGCCCCCAACGGGCAGCTCTGCCTTGCCGATGCTTCGGACGCCGCCCACGGGGACGTGGAGCGGGTCGTAAAGGAATATCAACGAAAAAATAAACAGATCGTATATAAAAAGATCGAAAATCAGGGCATTGCGGCCAACACAAACGCCGCCGCGCAGCTGGCGACAGGGGAGTATCTGGCGCTGGCTGACCACGACGATATTCTGGCGCCCCATGCCCTGTACACCATGGGCAAGGCCATCCTGCAGCTGCGGCAGCGCGGCGAGCCGGACGGCTTTCTGTACAGCGATGAAGCACTGTTCACCAAGAGTATCCGCCGCCCCATGGTGGCGCACTTCAAGCCGGACTATGCCCCGGACTACCTGCTGTGCTGCAACTACATCTGCCATCTGGCGGTGTTTCAAAAAGCCCTGTGGGAGCAGCTTGGCGGCGAGCGCCCGGAATGCGACGGCAGTCAGGACCACGACCTGTTCCTGCGCCTGGTGGAAAAGACCGGCGGCGCGGCCCATGTGCCGCAGGTGCTGTACTACTGGCGGGTGCACGCGGGGTCTACCTCCGGCGGCGCGGACGCCAAGCCCTATGTGGCGGCAGCGGCAAAAAAGGCGCTGGCAGACCACCTGACCCGCACCGGACGCACCGGCACGGTGGAGGACGGCTTGTTCCCCAGTACCTACCGGGTGAAGTGGGATATCGTGGGCGAACCGAAGGTGAGCATCCTCATCCCCAACAAAGACCACACCGAGGATCTGGAAAAGTGCCTGCACAGCATCTGGACAAAGACCGCGTGGGAGCACTTTGAGGTCATCGTGGTGGAGAACAACTCCACCGACCCCGCCACCTTTGCCTACTACAAAAAGGCGCAGCAGCGCTACGACGGCCTGCGGGTGGTCACCTACCCGAAAAAGGGCTTCAACTTTTCCGGCATCAACAACTTTGGCCGCAAATACGCCACGGGCGAGTATCTGCTGCTGCTGAACAACGACGTGGAGGTGCAGGGCGGCGACTGGCTTACCGAGCTTCTGCGCCCGTGCGCCCACCCCGGCGGGGCGGCAGTGTGCGGTGCCATGCTCTGGTACCCGGACGATACCATCCAGCACGCGGGCGTTATCACCGGGCTGGGGGGCTACGCGGGGCACAGCCACAAGTACAAAAAGGCCGGCGGCAGCGGCTATATGTTCCGCACCGCCACGGTGCAAAACTTTTCTGCCGTCACCGGTGCCTGCCTGCTGGTAAAGACCAGCGTGTGGGACAAGGTAAAGGGGCTGGACGAAGCCTTTGCGGTGGCCTTTAACGATGTGGATTTCTGCCTGCGGGTACGGGATGCGGGCTATCGCATTGCGTGGACGCCCTACGCCCAGCTGACCCACTACGAGAGCAAGAGCCGCGGCGGGGACGAGAAAGACCCGGTAAAGGCACGGCGCTTTGCCGCCGAGCAGCAGCGCCTGTACGATGTGCACGGCAAGGCGAACATCCTGCACGACCCCTACTACAACCCCAACCTGACCATGGACCGGGAGGATTTTTCCGAAAGTGATGATCTGCGCGGGCTGAAAGAGGGACGCATCACGGTGCAGTGGAGGGAGTGACAGCATGAACATCAAGGGTCATTTTGAGACCATCACCCGGCACAAGCTGCTGGTGATGAAATATTGCTTTGCATGCGGGCTGTATGAGCAGGGCCTTGCCCACGATTTGAGCAAGTACAGCCCCACCGAGTTCATCCCCGGGTGCATCTACTATCAGGGCGACCACAGCCCCAACGAAGCCGAGCGCGAAGCCAAAGGCTACACCTCGGCGTGGCTGCACCACAAGGGGCGCAACAAGCATCATCTGGAATACTGGATCGATTACAGCACCACCAAGGCCGGCCTGACCGGCATGAAGATCCCCCTGCGGTATGTCTGTGAGATGGTGTGCGACCGGGTGGCGGCGAGCCAGATCTATCTGGGCGATAAATACACCGATGCTTCCGCGTGGGAGTACTACCAGCGCAGCAAGGATCACTACCTGATGCACCCGGAGACCCGGGCGCTGCTGGAAAAGCTGCTGTGTATGGTGCGGGACCTCGGGCAGGAGCGCACCTTTGCCTACATGAAATTCCTGCTGGGCTGCGAGACAGATTACTGAGCATTTCTGCGCAAACGCCGCTGACGAAAAGTCGGCGGCGTTTTTGTGTGGTTTGCCGGACAACGCAAAAAACACCCCGGCCGGGCGGTTTTACCGCCCCGGCCGGGGTGTTGTGCTGCAAGAAAATATTACTGCTCGTTTTCGTAGATCTGGATATAACGCGGGGCGTTTTTATCCTGCCAGAGCAGCAGAATGGCGGTCAGGGCGACAGCCAGTGTGGTGAGGACGGCGAGCAGAGCTTTGAGAACTTTCATGGTTTGGTGCCTCCTTGTGAAGTTCGGGAGCGGAGCGGGGGACGTTCCGCCGATATAGTGATTATAGTATAGCATATTCCCGCTGCAAAGGCAAACGGCAGAGAGGGGGAGAACAAAAATAAAAATACGAAGGTTAGTTAAAACTAATCGACGAAAACGAATAAGAAAGTTCAGGAAAATTCATCATTTGGGGCGTGTTGTCGTTGACTTCCCGCGCCAAAATGATACAATAAGTGTGTTAAGCAGCTGCTGTCCCTGTACCAGTGCGCCTGCATGGGCGAGGGGACGGCAATTCAAGCAGAATGGGGGATTTGAAATCCATGTTGAACAAGCTGAAACGTGCGGCGCTTGGCGCGCATACGCCGCATGACAAAGCAACTGCTGCAAGCAAACCTGTCCCGATGCCTCTGCCCGCGCAGGTACGCATCCTTATGAGCCAGCACATTGGCGCACCCGCCAAGGCTCTGGTCAAAAAAGGCGATGAAGTGTTCGTCGGCACCAAGATCGGTGAGGCGGGCGGCTTTGTCTCCGCAAACATCCACTCCAGCGTTTCCGGTACGGTGGCTGCGGTGGAACCTTTCCGTCTGTCCAATGGCCGTATGTGCGATTCTGTCGTCATCAAAACCGATGGCAAGCAGACCGTAGACCCGGCCGTCAAGGCACCGGAAGTTACTGATAAGGCCAGCTTCCTTGCCGCCGTGCGTGAGTGCGGTCTGGTCGGTCTGGGCGGCGCAGGCTTCCCCACCGATGTGAAGCTGCAGCCCAAGCAGCCGGTGGATACATTGCTGATCAACGCCTCTGAGTGCGAGGTGTGGCTGACCAGCGACACGCAGGAGATGCTGGAGTGCAGCGATGATATCATCCGCGGCATCAAGGCTGTGCTGCAGTACACCGGCATCCCGAAGTGCATCATCGGCATTGAGAACAACAAGCCCGAGTGCATCGACCTGCTGTGCAAAAAGACCAAGGACGACAGCACCATCGAGGTAAAGCCCTTGCCCAGTGTCTACGGCACCGGCGCAGAGCTGATCCTGATCGAGAAGTGCCTCGGCCGCGAGGTACCCCACGGCGGTCTGCCCGCCGATGCAGGTGCTATCGTGATGAACGTGACCAGCGTTTCCACGCTGGGCAAGTATCTGGCTACCGGCATGCCGGTGGTCCAGCGCACCATCACCGTGGACGGCGATGCCTGTGCTGCCCCCCAGAACGTTGTTGTGCCCGTGGGTACTGCCTATCAGGACATTCTGGACTACGTGGGCGTCAAGGGCGAGCTGGGCAAGGTGGTTGCCGGCGGTGCCATGATGGGCCCCGCTGTGGAGAACCTTGCGTACCCCACCACCAAGACCACTTCCGGTCTGATCCTGCTCAGCAAGGCAGCTGCACAGCCCGCACAGGTCAACCCCTGCATCCGCTGCGGCCGCTGCGTGGAGTACTGCCCCATGGGTCTGGAGCCCGTGGAAGTCAATCAGGCCTACGCCGCCCGCGATGTGCAGGAGTTGGGCAAGCTGCACGCTGACTACTGCTTCAACTGCGGCAGCTGCTCCTTCGTCTGCCCGGCAAAGCGCCCGGTCACCCAGATGATGAGTCTGGCCAAGGCCTTCTATCTTGGCGAAATCAAAAAAGGAGGCAATAAGTAATGGATACGAAGCTTATTGTTTCGGCTTC
>OGHE01001157.1_pt1 | contig 18895 bp, 17 predicted proteins | sample 1571431 | NCBI WGS metagenome assembly OGHE01 (sample SAMEA2581966, study PRJEB24529) | metagenome | biome: Human gut stool | place: China | collected 2011 | reverse complement strand
CCTGCCTGAAAGAGGGCGGCGCAGGCGGCATTGCAGGCCGCGCCAACATCTGGCCGGAGACCGTTGCCAAGATCTACGATTGCTTCAAGGCCGGGGATCTGGAGGGCGCACAGGCTGCACAGGACGCCATTGCCATTCTGCAGCAGACCTTCAAGTACGGCAACCCCAACACCATCATCAAGACCGCCGTTGCCCTGCAGGGTCACCCCGTGGGCAAGTGCCGCGCTCCCTTCAACTATGTGCCGGAAGAGGGCATGGAGGCCATCAAGAAGGTTCTGGCCGAGAACGAGGCCAAGGGTCTGCACTGAAACGCGCTGAAGCAAGGAGAAGGCTGCTATGAATAAACCCATTGTCGGTATTACCATGGGCGATCCCGCCGGTTCCGGCCCGGAGATCACCATCAAGGCTCTGGCTGACCCGGAGCAGTACAGCTACTGCCGCCCCATCGTGGTGGGCGATGTAAAGGTGATGGAGCAGGCCAAGAAGTTCGTTGGCCGCGAGGATATCGTCATCCACCGCTGCGAGAAGGTTTCGGATGCCCTGTTCACCCCCGGCACCATCGACGTGTTGCATCTGGATCTGATCGAGGACATCAGCAAATTCGAGATGGCCAAGGTGAGCGTGGAGGGCGGCAACGCAGCCTTCCAGTGCGTGAAAAAGGTCATTGAGCTGGCCATGGCCGGTGAGGTGGACGCCACCTGCACCAACGCTTTGAACAAGGAGGCCATGAACAAGGCGCTGGAGTACTACCACGGCGAAAAGTCGGACGGCTACACCCATTTTGACGGCCACACCGAGATCTACGCCACCTACACCCACACCAAAAAGTACACCATGATGCTGGCCCATCACGACCTGCGCGTGGTGCACGTTTCCACCCATGTTTCCCTGCGGGAGGCCTGCGACCGGGTCAAGAAGGACCGGGTGCTGGAGGTCATTGAGATCGCCAATAAGGCCTGCAAGGATATGGGCATCGAGAACCCCCGCATCGCCGTGGCCGGCCTGAACCCCCACTGCGGCGAGAACGGTCTGTTCGGCCGGGAGGAGATCGAGGAGATCACCCCCGCCATCGAGGCTGCCAAGGCCGAGGGCATTACCGGCGTTGTGGGGCCCTGCCCGCCGGACAGCGTGTTCTCGCAGGCCATCGGCGGCTGGTACGACATCGTGGTGTGTATGTACCACGATCAGGGCCACATCCCGCTCAAGACCGTGGGCTTTGTCTACGACCGTGAAAAGCAGGAGTGGAAGGCTGTGGAGGGCGTCAACGTCACGCTGGGTCTGCCCATCATCCGCGCCAGCGTGGACCACGGCACCGACTTCTACCACGCCGGTAAGGGCAACGGCAACGAGCTGAGCCTTGTCAACGCCATCAAGTATGCGGTCAAAATGACCGGCCGCGCCAACTAAGTGATCCTCATCCCAACCAATTCTTCATTTTCTTCCGGAGAGAGCCGCTGCACCCCGTACGGTGCGGCGGCTCTTTCCGGTTTCGCTCTGTTTCAAATAGCAACAAATCAGTCAAAGCTAACCGCAATATGTTTCAAGAAGTGACACATAGCGGCAAAAGAATTGAACAAATTCTGAATATGTTTCAAAAAAGAACGCATCAAACGAAAAAATGATTGTGACACACAGCGGAAAACTATATACTTTTAATCAAGAAAGCCGCATCGGAATTGTGCAAAGGGTCGGGCTCTTGCACAACAGGTACTGCGGACATAAAAAAGGAGGAAACTGATCCTATGACACTTCCCATGATCATTGCTCTGGCAGTGACCGTCCTCATGATCATCCTGATCATGGTGGATAAACTGCCCTTCGGTGCACCCCCGCTGCTGGCGCTGCTGTTGCTGGTGGTGTTTGGCGTTACCGACATCAAGACCGCCTTCGGCGGCTTCGCAAACCCCACCATCGTCATGCTGGCATCCTTCATGGCCATCATTGCGGCCTTGCAGAAGACCAGCTTCATCGTCAAGTTCAAGCAGACCATGTTCAACATGGCCAGCAAGGGCGGCTTTAAGGCCTACGTCCTGCTGATCCTCATCGTCATGCTGGGCTGCAGCCTGTTCGGCACCGGCTCCACTGCTTACTATGTGCTGGTCATCGGCCTGCTGTCCACCCTGCCTTACTCCAAGCAGCTGCCTCCCTCCAAGGTGCTGATGCCTGCGGGCTTTGCAGCAAACCATCCGCTGCTGCCCTTCAACACTGCATTGCAGTACGGCATCGTGATCGCAGTTCTGCAGAGCGCAGGCGTTATGGCAAACGTCAATCTGGTCAAGTTCTCTCTGGTCAACCTGTGCCTGTCTGCCGGCTTTTTGCTGTGGTGCATCCTGGCCTACAAGTTCATGCCGGACCACCCCATTGCCGAGGCCAAGGAGGAAGCTCTCCACGCCGGTGAGCAGAAGGTTGCCCTGACCAAGAATCAGGAGCTCATCACCTACTTCAGCTTCGTTGTCGCCGTTGTGGGCATGATCCTGCAGAGCAAGATCGGTGACGCAGGCTACGCCATCACCGGTCTGGCCGTGGGCATCATCCTGATCTCCGGTGTCATGGACTTCAACGAGATCCGCAACTCCATCAGCGCACCCATCATCCTGATGTCCGCAGGCGTCATCGGCATTGCCGATGCACTGGGCAACACCGGCCTGACCAATCTGGTGGGCGAGACCGTTGCCAAGATGCTGGGCACCAACGTCAACCCCTTTGTGCTGATCTTCGCCTTCTGCATCCTGACCAGTGTGCTGGCCACCCTGACCGGCTCCACCATCGGCACCGTGTACGTCTTTGCTCCCATGGCCATTGCCACCTGCGTCAATCTGGGTCTGGACCCCACCGCAGCGGCTGCCGCCATCGTTATCTCCGGCTGGTGCGGACACTTCCTGCCCATTGACGGTATGCCCGCTATGATCATGGGCGCAGGTGACTACAAGATCACCGAGTTCTGGAAGTTCACCATTCCGCAGTACTTCATCCGTCTGCTGGCGCTGACGGTGGGCGCTGTACTGATCTTCCCCATGAAGTAACAGGAGAACCGCGAAATGAAAAACACGTTTGAGCTGGAGCACGTCGGCATCAATACCGACAACGCAGGCGAGGCCGAACAGCTGGCATGGCTGCTGTGCACGATGTTCAATTTAGAGCCGCGCCACGGCCAGAAATCCGAGTTCGGCGGCCCCTATTTTGAGTGCATGAAGAGCCCCTTTCTGGGCAAGAACGGCCACATCGCAATGCGCACCCCCGACCTGAAGGCTGCGATGGAGGAGCTGGAGGAAAAAGGCTTCCGCTTCCGCATGGAGACTGCCGCCTATTTTGAGGACGGCCGCATCAAAAATGTGTATCTTGACGGCGAGTACGGCGGCTTTGCCATCCACATCATGCAGAAATAACGCCAACGGATAAAAGCCTGTGCAGAACCGGGGATGGAGCGATCCGTTCCCGGTTCTGTGGTTCACGCCCCGCGAAAATTCAGAGGAGAAAAAATATGCTGGTTCCTGTATTGCTATTTATCGTCGGTCTGCTGTTCCTGATCAAAGGCGGCGACTGGTTCGTGGACGGTGCCTCGGCACTGGCGCGGCGGTTCCACCTGCCGGAGCTGCTCATCGGCGCTACGGTGGTGTCCATCGGCACCACCCTGCCGGAGGTCATGGTGTCCACCATGTCTGCAGTGTCCGGCCATGGCGAGATCGCCTACGGCAACGCCATCGGCTCGGTGATCTGCAACTCCGCACTGATCGCCGCCATTACCATCGCTGTCCGTCCGGGCAAGGTAGACCCCAAGACCCTGCGGGTGCCGGTAGCCTTCTTCTTTGCCGCAGCCGCCATCTACTGCGTGGCCGCCTACGCCATGGGCGAGTTCACCCGCCCGCTGGGCTTTGTGATGCTGGCCATGTTCGTGGCCTACATGGTGGCAAACGTGCTGCAGATGAAAAAAGCCCCTGCCACTGCCGAAGCGGAGGCCGAGACTGAAAGCGCCGGGGAGGAGATGTCCCTTACCAAAACGCTGGTGCTGCTGGTGCTGGGCGCGGTGCTCATCGCACTGGGTGCAAACCTGCTGGTGGATAACGGCACCCTGATCGCGCAGGCACTGGGCGTGCCGGAGTCGGTCATTGCGCTGACCTTCGTGGCACTGGGCACCTCTCTGCCGGAGCTGGTCACCGCCATCACCTCGCTGGTCAAGGGCTGCAGCGATCTGTCCCTTGGCAACATCGTGGGCGCAAACGTGTTCAATCTGGTGCTGGTCAGCGGTATGTCCGTAACGCTGGCACCCTTCACCGTGCCGCAGAGCTCCACGTTGTTCGGCATCAATTCCAGCCTTGTGCTGGAGATCCCGGTCATGCTGGCCGTCATGGCGATCATGACCCTCCCCGCGCTGAAGCGCGGCAAGCTGTCCCGCGCGCAGGGCATTGCACTGCTGTGCATCTACGCCGCCTTCTGCGCCATCCAGTTTACCATGTGACATTCCCGGAGATACTTCCTGAAAAAAAGGCTGCTGCACGAGATGTGCAGCAGCCTTTTTGTTGTGTTCCTCTGGTTTTTACCGGGGCTGTCAGCCCTTGCAGCCCTGTTCCTCCCAATCGCCAAAGTCGTTGGCATCAGCGATCTTGGTGGCATCGAACTTGCCGCTCTCGTCCTTGGGGGCAACGGCGGGGCCGGCCTCCACGGGGTTGGCGTTCGGGGCGTCGGGGTCGTACGCCGGGCGCTCGGCGGCAGGCTCCGGCTGGGTATGGGGGGCGTCCTCGGCGGGCGCTTCCGGCGCAGCCTCTTCAGCAGTGTCTGCGGCGGCATCGGCAGCCTTGGCCTCTTCCTTAGCCTCAGCCTCAGTGTAGGCTTCGGCGGTCTTTTCAGCCTCCGCAGCGTCCTGCTCGGCGTCCTCCGGGAACTCGACCTCCTCCACATGGAGCGGGTCCTTCTGGTTCAGGATCTTGTCCAGCACCACGATGGCAGCGCCGGTGACGGCCACGGCAGCAGCCGTGCCAAGAATACGGAACAGAGTTTTCATACCAGAACCTCCTTGTGATAAAGAAACGTTAAGAGAACGTTACGACCTCTTCTAAGGGCTTTTCGGCGGGCTCTACCGACACAGCGGTGAGCACCGGGCCCTTGCCCCGGTAGATGTTGTGGAACTTATAGCCCACCTTTGCGGTCACACGCACCCATGCGCGCTGCTCCAGCGCCTTGTAGCCATCGTAGCTGCAGGGGAAGCCCACAAACTGGATGTCCTGCACGCAGCAGGTCATGGCAAAGCGGCCGGGCACAAAGCTGTTTTTGCCGGCGCGGTTGGTCTGGCACACCTGTGCCAGAAAACGCACTGTCTTGCCGGTGTACTTCTGGGGCTCGTCCTGACAGTCCATATACCAGATGCCGAAATCGTCGTCCGGGATGTCGATGGGGTCGGCGTTGATATCAAAGGGCAGCGGGTCGGGGATGTCGTCGTAGGCTACGCTGCCGTCCTTGAATTCGTAGGCGATATCGCACTTGCGGGAGGCCTGCCGCACCAGCTTGTGCAGCTCCTGCCGGGCGTCATCGTTGTTCACAGCCTCGGCGCGGTTGAACACGATCAGCTCGCTGCGGGCGATCTTGTCCAGCATCAGGCTGCGCATGGAGTTGTCGCGGGCGTAGGTCAGGGCGGTGGTGCCGTCGGCAGTGGCGATGCACTGGTACACCAGCCAGTTCTCGGGCAGTGCCTCGGCCAGATCCTGCAGCAGCCACATGCCGTTGTACTCAATGACCACGCGGCCTGCGTCCGCCTCCTTGCCCAGCTTTGCAAGGTTCTGGGGGTTCAGCTCAGACTTATCTTCCAGCACCTTCACGGTCACGCCGGGAAAGGCGAACTTCTTCTCGTTGTACTCCTCTTCGCCCTCCTCGCAGACCAGCAGCAGGGTCTTGTCGCCGGAGTCGAAATTGGGGTCTTCAAAGGTCTCCTGAATAAACTTGGTCTTGCCGCTTTCCAGAAAGCCCACAAACAGGTAGACCGGGATCTCTTTTGCCATAATAAACAGCTTCTCCTTCTTTTATCGCTTGCGGGGCTCAGCAGCCGAACAGCTGGGCAATGGCGCTCTCGTTCAGCTTGGAGCCGATGACCACCAGCTTGCCGCCCACATCTGCGCTGCGGCTGCGCACTTCCCACTCGCCGGGCACATAGTCGAACTCCAGCCAGCCGTCTGCGCCGCCATCCACGATGCCCTTGCTGCGCAGGATCATGCCGTAATTGCCGGTATCCAGCTCGGTGAGGGCGTGCTCCACCTCGGCCTTGGTGAACTTGCGGGCAGTCTCCACGCCCCAGCTGGTGAACACCTCATCGGCGTGGTGGTCGTGATGGTGATGACCGCAGCAGCAATGGCCGTCATGGTCGTGGTGATGCTCGTGCTCCTCCTCATGGTCATGGTGATGGCCGCAGCAGCAGTGGTCGCCGTGCTCGTGGTCATGCTCCTCATGCTCGTGGTGGTGCTCGTGCTCGTCGTGCTCATCCTCATCATGGTCGTGGTGGTGGCCGCAGCAGCAGTGGTCGTCATGGTCGTGGTCATGCTCGTCGTGGTCGTGATGGTGATGCTCGTGCTCGTCGTCCTCATCGTCCTCATGGTCGTGGTGATGGCCGCAGCTGCACACACCGTTCTCATCGTAGTGATGATGGTGATGCTCGTGTTCTTCTTCCTCGTCCTCGTGGGCGTGCTCTTCGTTTGCCTTGGCAGCCATGGCGATCAGCTCTGCCTTGAAGTCGTCCTTGGTGGACATGGCCTTCAGGATCTGCTCACCGGTCAGGTGGTCCCATGCGGTGGTCACGATGGTGGCGGTGGGGTTCTTTTCCCGCAGCAGCGCCACAGCGGCGGCGATCTTTTCCTCGCTGGCGGTCTGGGTGCGGCTGAGCAGGATGCAGCTTGCGTGGCTGATCTGGTCATCGTAGAACTCGCCGAAGTTCTTCATATACATCTTCACCTTGTTCACGTCGGCCACGGTGACAAAGCTGTTCAGCTGCACATCCAGATGCTCAGCCACGCCCTCCACGGCGCGGGTCACATCGCTCAGCTTGCCAACGCCCGAGGGCTCGATGACGATGCGGTCGGGGTGGTACTGTTCCACCACCTGCTGCAGAGCGGTGCGGAAATCGCCCACCAGAGAGCAGCAGATGCAGCCGGCGTTCAGCTCGTTGATCTGGATGCCGCTTTCCTTCAGAAAGCCGCCGTCAATGCCGATCTCGCCGAACTCGTTCTCGATCAGCACCACCTGCTGGCCGGCAAAGGCCTCGGTGATCAGCTTTTTGATCAGGGTAGTTTTGCCGGCGCCAAGGAAGCCGGAGAAAATGTCGATTTTAGTCATGATCCAAATGCCTCTTTCTTTTTATCGCAATATTCGCAATTGTTAGCGCAAAGGGCCGCAGAGTGCTGACCCATAAAAATACTACACCTCTATTATAACAAGCCTGTCAATGGGAAACCGGCCTTTTTCAAGAAAAAATTGTAACTTTTTTTGCAAATTGACGGCGTTTTGGGGGAGGAACGAACTCCCTCAGTCAAAACCTGACGGTTTTGACAGCTCCCTCTGGGAGGGAGCTAACCCTCTCAGGCTCACTGCGTTCGCCAGCTCCCCCGAAGGGGGAGCTTTTTGCCATCTGCCGACAAGTAGAGCAAAACCTCCCCCTTTCGGGGGAGGTGGCATCGCGCAGCGATGACGGAGAGGGTTCGTTCCCTTCTCGCATTGCATTCTTCCCCGCAGAATGATACAATAGCAGCAGCAAACCACCGCCGCCGGACGTTTTTCCGGCAAATGACAGAAAGAGGGCTTTTGTTATGAGTATGAACACGGTTCCCGAGCGTCTGGCCGCGCTGCGTGCCGCCATGCAGGCAAACGGCGTGGAGGTCTATCTGATCCCGGTGGGCGACCCGCATTCCAGCGAGTACCTGCCCGACCACTACACCTCCCTGACCTATTTTTCCGGCTTCCACGGCGAAAACTCCAACTTTGTGGTCACCATGACCGAGAGCGCCGTCTGGGCAGACGGCCGCTACTTTGTGCAGGCTGAAAAGGAGATCGCCGGTACGGAGATCCAGCTGATGCGCATGGGCGAGCCGGGCGTGCCCACAGTGGAGGAGTACTGCGCTAAGGTGCTGCCCGAGGGCGGCACGCTGGGCCTGTGCGGCCTGACCGCCAACTGCGCGCTGGTCAACAGCCTGAAAAAGGCGCTGGAAGCAAAGCACGGCAGCATCAAGACCCTGTTTCTGGAGGACGAGCTGTGGGTGGAGGGCCGCCCTGCCCGCCCGGCTACCCCGGCATGGATCCTGCCCAAGGAGTACGCCGGTTTCTCCCCGGCAGAAAAGCTGGAGCAGCTGCGCGCAAAGCTACAGGCGCAGGGCTGCACCGCCCAGCTGGTGGGCAAGCTGGATAATCTGGCATGGCTTTTGAACCTGCGCGCCATGGATATCGAATGCACCCCCTACGCCATGGCCTACTGCTACGTTACCCCCAGCCGCGCCGTGCTGTTCATCGATCAGTCGCGGGTCACCCCGGAAGCCAAGGCAGAGCTGGAGGCCAACGGCGTGACGCTGGCCGACTACGACAGCATTCTGGACGCGATGGCCGCCGAGACCGAGCCCCAGACCGTGCTGGCCGAGAGCGGCAGCGTGAACTACGCGGTGTATCAGGTGCTGGAAAATAACCCCGCCCTGACCGTGAAGGACGCCGCCGACCCGCTGCTGGCCATGAAGGGCGTAAAGAACGAGGTGGAGCTGGCGCACCTGCGCGAGTCCCACCTGCGGGATGCCGTGGCGATGGTACGGTTCCAGATCGAGCTGGAAAACCGTCTGACTGCCGGTGAAGAGCTGACCGAGCTGACCGTGGACGAGATCCTGCACAAGTACCGCAGTGCGGATGACAAGTTCCTTGTAGAGAGCTTTGGCACCATTGCAGCCTACGGCGGCAACGCTGCCATGATGCACTACCACGCCACCCCGGAGGACCACGCCGTTCTGCAGCGCAAGGGCTTTTTGCTGGTGGACAGCGGTGCCACCTACATGGACGGCACCACCGACATCACCCGCACCTACCCGCTGGGCGAGCTGACCGAGGACGAGCGGCTGTTCTATACATGGACTTTGCAGTGCCACATCGACATTGCCAAGGCCATCTGGCTGGACTACTGCGACTGCCACATGCTGGACACCATCGCCCGCGAGCCGCTGTGGCGTCACCTGATCAACTACCGCTGCGGCACCGGCCACAGCGTCAGCTTTGTAGGCAACGTCCATGAGGGCCCCCACGCCCTGAACGGCCGCAACACCACCCTGATGCGCCCGGGCATGATCGTTACCGACGAGCCCGGCGTGTACGAAGCAGGGGAGGTAGGCATCCGCATCGAGAACGAGATCGAGTGCTACCACAAGGCGGATAACCAGTACGGCACCTTCCTTGCCTTCCGTCCCATCACCTTTGTACCCATTGCCACCTCTCCCATCGTGCCCGGCGTGCTGGACAAGGAGCAGATCGCATGGCTGAACGACTATCACCGCAAGGTATTCGAGCAGCTGGCCCCCCGCCTGACCGAGGACGAGCGCGCATGGCTGGCCGAAAAGTGCGCCGCCATCGGCTGCTGAAAACAAAAATCAGCTGTCGTTTTCCGTCCCGACCTTTACCGTAAAAATGCAATTCCGGGCAGACCGCAGTCTGCCCGGAATTGCTTGATTTAAGATAATTTTTCCGCTGATGATGGCTAGAGCAACGCGAGGCCATTTCAAATCGTCTGCCCTGCAAAGGAAACCAAACCATGATATTTCACATTGCCATCTGCAGCCCGGACGGGGCGCTGCGCAGCAGGCTGGAGCACCAGTGTATGGAGTTCTTTGCCCGGCGTGACGATGCCTGCATCGTGGAGCAGCTGCAAAGCCCGGATGCGCTTTTGCAGCAGGATACCGCCGGGGTCCGGTACGAGCTGTACCTCATTGAGCTTGCGGCGGTAGCCCGGCCCGAGGGCCTTACGGCGGCTGCAGAGCTGCGCCGCCGGGGCCGCCGCAGCCCGCTGGCCTTTGTGGCCCGCACCCCGGCGCACGCGTACAGTGCCTACCGGGTGGACGCCATGCAGTACCTGCTGCAGCCGGTGCACCAGCCGGAAGTCTCCGCCCTGCTCAAGCGGGCGGTAGAGCCGGAATACGGCCCCACCCTTACCGTGACCACCGCCGACGGTGTGCGGGCACTGGCCTATGCAGAGATCGAATATCTGGAATGCACCCATCATATCGTGCATTTCCACCTGACCACCGGGGAGGATGTGGCCTCCCTCTCGCTGCGGGTGGCCTTTTCCGCCGTGGCGCAGCCGCTGTTGGCGGACGGCCGCTTTGTGCAGCCGCACCGCTCCTATGTGGTCAATCTGGAGGCGGTGCAGCTGCTGGCACCCGGCGAGGTACGGATGCGCAGCGGGGCACGCATTCCCATCCCGCGCGGGCGGGAGGCCGCCGTCCGGGAGGCCTTCTGCACCCGGATAGGGTAAAAAGTAAAAAGCCGCTGCACATTCGTGCAGCGGCTTTTTGTTTGACACTCTATTCCTTCTTCTGCCGGGGCGCTTTGCGGCGGGCGTGCTTTTTGGGCTTGCGGCGGGGCTTTTTGCGGGAGGGCTCGGGCTGGACAGAGGCGTCGTTCAGGCGGGACATGGCGTCCAGCAAAGCGCCCTGCAGACTGTCCGAGGGGACACCGCTCTCGGAAAATGCGAACAGGAATTTGTAGATCTGGGGCTGCAGCTCCTCGTACAGTCCAAGGCGGGTGTACACTTCCTTGAACAGCTGAAAGACCTGCGTTTTGTTCTCCACAAGCCCACGCAGATCGATCTGGGTGTGGCAGATGCTTTTGGGGTTCTGGATATAGTGATACCCGGCCTCCGGGATGGAAACGAACACCTCGGCGTTTTCCAGATACCCCATGTTGAAGATCAGGTCCTCGGCCCAGTGCACATCCGGCGCAAAGCCGAGCCGGTTTTGCGCAATGATGTCCCGGCGGTAGAGCTTGTTCCACAGCACGCCGTAGTAAAAGGAAGCGGGCTGCTGCATCAGGCGGCGGGCGTAGTCCTCGCGGCTGTAAACGCCCTGCGGCAGAAAGCCGTACTTGTGCACCTCGGTGGTGGGAGCTTCCGGCTCGATGCCCAGCGAGGTCTGCAGGGTTTCCAGCGCGTGGCCGGTCTTGCTGGAATTGGAGGGGATCACCATCCAGTACGGGGCGATCACAAGGTCGGCATTGTGCTGCAAAGCGGCCTGCACAAGGTTCTGGGTGTAATCGGGGTCCAGTGTGTCGTCGCTGTCCGCAAACTGGATATAATCGCCCTGCGCAAGGGCAAGCCCGGCGTTCCGCGTGCGGGAAACACCCTCGTTCTCCTTATCCACCACTATGATGCGGGGGTCCTTTGCCCGGAACTGCTCGCAGATGGCAAGGCTGTCATCCGTAGAGCCATCGTTCAGCAGAATGATCTGCAGCTCCTGATAGGTCTGGCCGCAGATGCTTTCCAGACAGCGGCTGAGCCCTTTCTGGGCGTTATACACAGGCACGATCATGCTGACAAGGGGGTTCGTCATGGCAGGGCCTCCTTTTTTGACGACAGTTTTTTACAGGCTATTGCTATTATCATACTCCCGCAGCGCCCGGATTACAAGAGCGCTGCGCAGGGAAATCTTACACCTGCGCCCAGTCCAGCGCGGTCCAGTCCGGCAGAAACTGGCTGCAGATGCTGCGCAGGGCAGGGGCGTCGGCGGCGCTGGCGGTATCCTGAATGCCCACCAGATAGAAACCGGCATCGTGGGCGGTGCGGGCGGCGTAGAGCGCGTCCTCGCACACGGCACACCCGGCGGGCTCCGTGCCGCCAAGGCGGTGCAGCGCCTCCATAAAGGGGGCGGGGCTGCTTTTGCTCATGGCGTCCCGTGCCTCAATGTAAAAATCGAAGTATTCGTCCACCCCAAGGCGGGTCAGCACGGTGCGGCACTGGCTGCTCCATGTGTTGGAGCACACGCACATCCGCGCGCCCTCGGCCCGCAGCCGGGCAAGGGTGTCCCGCACGCCGGGCTTCAGCTCCACCTTTTCGTACAGGGCGGCGATCACCTCGTACATCACATCCCGGTAGCTGTCCATATCCAGCGGCAGCGCATACTCCCGGATCAGGTACTGTGCGCCGTCCTCCATGCCCATGGTCAGCAGGGTCTTGTGCAGATCTGCCTTCGGGGTGCGGCCAAAGCGGGCCAGCAGTGCCTCCGGAGCACCCTCCCACACCACCACCATGCTGTCGGTCAGGGTGCCGTCCATATCAAAGATCCATTGTTTGCAGTGCATACTTTCCTCCTGTTGTGTGCCCCTCCGGGCTGCATAGTTCCCCATCTCTGGCTATCGCAATTCAACTTTTTTTGAATGCAATCTCAACCGCGTTGAATCGCGTATTGCAGAGATACTGTTTTTGTGTTGCATAAATTTCTTCTCTTGCGATAGTATAGCACGAAACTTTCACAGGAAAAAGGCGTGATCTCTGAAAATTCGGGGGAATTTCCTCAAAAAGTATGGTATAATTATAACAATACTGGAAAATACCGGGAACGTGCACGGGAGGGTTTGATATGGAACGCAGAGATTCCCCGCAAAAGGCGCTGGTGCTGGCAGGCGGCGGCGCACGGGGCAGCTATCAGGTGGGCGTCTGGCGGGCTTTGATGGAGCTGGACTGGCACCCGCAGATCATTACCGGCACAAGCGTGGGCGGGCTGAACGGCGCCATGTTCGTGCTGGATCTGTACGAGACCGCCCGGGATATGTGGCTGACCATCCGCAGCCGGGATGTGATGGAGCTGCCGGAGGAAAACGCGGACCTTTCCGCCCTGCATCAGTTTCTGCGCCGGGTGGTAAAGGAAGGCGGCATGGACGTGACCCCGCTGGAAGAGATCGTGGAGCGGGTGCTGGACGAGGACGCGCTGCGGGCTGCGCCCATCCGGTTCGGCATCGTGACGGTGGAGCAGCGCGGGCTGCGCCCCCGGGAGCTGACGCTGGAGGATATCCCCGCCGGGCAGGTGCGGGACTACCTGATGGCCTCGGCGGCCTGCTTCCCCGCACTGCGGGCACGGCAGATCGACGGGGTAAAGTTTCTGGACGGCGGGTACAGCGATAATATGCCCACCGGCCTTGCCAAGACCATGGGCGCAGAGGAGCTGGTCTGCGTGGACCTTGAGGGCGTGGGCATCACCCGCCCCAACCTGACCGGCCTGCCCACCACCATGATCCGCAGCTACTGGGAGCTGGGTGATATCCTGCATTTCGACCCCGACACCGCAAAGCGCAACATGGAGCTGGGCTACTACGACACCCGCCGCGCCATGGGATACCTGCGGGGCTGCGCTTATGCTGTATCCTGTGACGCCCAGAGCTGCGAGGATGCCGCCGCTTTTGCCCAGAAGTTTAGTCAACTGCAAAAGGCCGTGCGGGAAAAATACCCCGTGACCCTGACGGCGGATGTGGCCCTAAAACTGGCCAACATGACCAAAGACGACCAGCTTGCCCCGCTGGAAGCCGCCGCCGAGGATGCCGGGGTGGACCCCACCCGTTTCTACACCACCCGGACGCTGGCCCAGGCATTTCTGGCGGCGTGCGATAAAGACCGCATGGAAAGCTTTGCCCCGCTGTTTACGGGCAGCAGCACCGCCGGACAGGCGGCGCTGGCCGCGTTGCTGCCCAATACATTCTTACAGGCGCTGGTGTGGCGCACTTTGACCACAGCAGCTTTGCCGGAGGTGACAAACGATGAAGGTTTATAAAGGCGTATCCGCATCCCCGGGGCTGGTGCTGGGGCAGGTGAGCCGATTGGAGCACCACGTGGAGACCTTCAGCCACGGGCCCTTCAACCCGGAGCGGGAGCTGCGGCTGCTGGCAAATGCCGTGCACACGGCGCAGAACGAGCTGGCCTCCATGGCGGAGCGCGCCGCCCCCACCGAGCAGGCCATCTTTTTGTTCCAGAGCATGATGCTGGACGACGAGGGCATGATGAACGAGGTGCGCTTTTGCATCAATGCAGGCATCAGCGCCTCGGCAGCCATGCATCAGGTAGGGCAGCGCTACGCCGACCAGCTGGCCAACATGAAGGATAACCCCTATATGCAGCTGCGCAGCGTGGATATTCTGGACGCCACCCGCCGGGTGATCAACATCCTGAACAACCGCCCCCGCGTATGGCTGGCGCTGGATCACCCGGTGATCCTTGCCGCCGACCGCCTGATGCCCACCGACCTGTTCAGCGTGCCCTCGGGCATGATCTTAGGCGTTATCACCGCCGAGGGCAGCGGCCAGAGCCACGCCGCCATCATTGCCCGGGCAATGAACATCCCGGGCATCGTGCAGGTGGGCAAGGATTTTCTGGACGACTGCGACGGCCGCACCGTCATTCTGGACGCCAACAACGGCAACTGCATCCTTGACCCGGACGCCGCAGCCCGCCAGCAGGCGGAGGCCAGCATCTGCCAGCTCCAGCGCGAGGACGCGGAGATGAAGCAGCTGCACAGCCTGCCGGATGAGACGCGGGACGGCGTGCCCTTTGAGCTGCTGGCAAACTGCTTTGGCCCGGAGGATATCGATACTGCCATGCAGTCCGGCGCAAAGGGCGTGGGGCTGCTGCGCAGCGGCTACATGATGCTGCCCGGGCGCATTCTGGACGAGCAGGAGCAGTATTTCTTCTATTGCTCCTGTCTGGCTGCGGCAAACGGTTGCCCGGTGACCGTGCGCACCTTCGATTTTGGCTCCGACCGCACCGTGGCCGATGCCAATCAGGGCCCGCAGTCCTCCAAACTGGGGCTGCGCGGCATCCGCAACAGCCTGCGCCAGCCCCAGCAGTTCCAGACCCAGATCTGCGCTTTGCTGCGCGCCGCCGCCCGGGGGCCGCTGCGGGTGATGTTCCCCATGGTGACCGATGTAGAGGACTGGGACGCCGCCATGAACCTTGTGGAGCACTGCCGCCAGAGCCTGCGGGAGCGGGGCGTGCCCTTTAACGAAAATACCCAGTTCGGCGTGATGCTGAGCATCCCCTCCGCCTGCCTGACGGTGGAGGACTTTGTGACCCACGGCTGCGATTTTCTGGTCATCGGCACCAACGACCTGACCCAGTACACCCACGCCGCCGACCGGGAGCTTGCCAGCGCGGAGCACTACTACCGCCCCGCCAGCCCGGCCATGAAAAAGCTGATCACCATGGTGATGGATGCCGCCGGTGCGCGCCATGTCCCGGTGACCATCTGCGGCCTTGCCGTGGGCAACCCCGCCAACACGGCGCAGTACCTGCACCTTGGCCTGCGCAGCTTCTCGGTAAGCCCGCAGAACCTGCTCAAGGTAAAGCAGGCGCTGCTGGACACCGATGCCCACCCGGATGCAGAGAAAAACGGCTGAAAACGTTTTACGGAACGTACTATAATGCAAAATAATAAGAGGCCGTTGCACAAAACCATGTGCAGCGGCCTCTTACTGTTTCTTACTCCAGATTCCCGGTCAGGGTCATCACGGCGGAGAGCACCGCCAGCGGGGCGGTCTCGCACCGGAGGATGCGGGGGCCAAGGCCCACCGTTTTTGCCCCGGCGTTGGCGGCCATTTCGGCCTCCTCGGCGGCAAAGCCGCCCTCTGCGCCGGTAACGATGGCAAGGCGCAGCTTCTGCCCGTCGGCGGGCTTTGCCTCAGCCAGCAGCCGGCGCAAAGGTGCGCCGCCGCACTCGTAGCAGAACAGCACAAGGTCGTACCGGTCAAAGCTGCGGCACACCGCCCCGAAGTTCGGCAGCGGCAGGGCTACGTCCGGCAGAACGCCCCGGCCGCACTGCTTGGCGGCTTCCAGCGCAATGCGGTTGTAGCGCTCGTTCTTCTGCTCCTCTTTTTTGGGTGCGGCCACGCAGTAGCGGCTGAAGAAGGGCACGATGTGGGCCGCGCCCAGCTCCACCCCGTGCTTGATGATCTGTTCCAGCTTGTCCTGCTTGGGGTAGCCCGCCAGCAGCGTTACCTCCACGGTGGGCTCGGCGGCGCTGGGGTAGCCCGGCTCTACGGCAAAGTCCACCCGGTCCTCCCCAAAGCCTGTGATGGTGGCGGTATACTCCACGGCGTTGCCGTCGCAGAGGATGACGGTATCCCCGGGCTTTGCCCGCATCACCCGGGCAAGGTGATGGGCGTCCGCGCCCCGCAGGGTGGCGGTGCCGTCGGAGATCTCGGTGGTAAAGTAGCGGTGCGGCATACTGTGCGCTCCTTTTTATAATATTTGAAATCAGGCCTTTTTGCAGACGATGCACTCCCAGCCGCGCTTTTCCTTGATTTCCACCACGGACAGCCCGGCCTTTTCCAGCCCGGCGATCACCTCGTCCTTGCGGCTGTCGATGATGCCGCTGGCAATAAAGGTTGCGCCCTCGGCCATCAGGCCGGGCACGGCGGGGGCAAGGCTGAGGATGGCGTTGGCCACGATGTTGGCAGTGATGATATCATAGGTGCCGCTGGCTTTATCGGACAGGTCGCCCACCAGCACGGTCAGCTTATCCTGCACGCCGTTCAGCGCGGCGTTCTCGCCGGCGGTGCGCACCGCCACGGGGTCGATGTCCACGCCCTCGGCGCAGGCTGCACCCAGCTTGAGGGCGGCAATGGCAAGGATGCCGCTGCCGGTGCCGATATCCAGCACCCGCTCGCCGCCGCGCACCTGCTCGTCCAGTGCCTCAAGGCACAGGCTGGTGGTCTCGTGGCCGCCGGTGCCAAAGGCAAGGCCGGGGTCAAGGATCAGCTTTACCCGGTCGGTGTCGTACTGCTGCCACGAGGGTACCACAGCCAGACGGCTGCCGATCTCCATAGGGTGGTAGTATTTGCGCCAGCCGTTCTGCCAGTCCTCCTGCTCCACGCCCTCGGTCTCCACGGTGTAGGGGATGCCGGCGGCCTCCATGCGGGCGGCGATAAGCGCCAGCGTTTCCACCTGCGAAGCGCCCGGCTCCAGATACAGATGGATGATCACGGTATCCCGGGGCTTGTCCAGCAGCTCCTGCTCGATCAGGTCCACATGGGCGATCTCGGCCACCTGCTGCTCAATATCGCTGTAATCCTCAATGTAAATGCCGCCCTCGGCGATCAGGGTGGCAACGGCCTCGGCGTTTTCGGCATCAGCCTTGGCCACGGTCAGGCGGATATCGGTCCATTCCATAGTATAAGTCTCCTTTTTGTATCCCTGCCCTCCCGGCAGCGCCGGAGGGAAAAATTCTGTTACCTGTATAGTACCTGATTCTGCCCCGGGATGCAAGCCCCCCGGCAAAACCGGCGGCGCTGCCGCCGCATTTTGCGGGAATTGCACATGGTTTACACAGATTGACTTTCGGTAAAACATCCGTTATGCTATACTGGACAGGACAAAAAACGTGATGCTGCGCACAGGAGCATCGGAAAGGGTTCTTTATCGTATGTGCAATAACAACTTCACATGGCGGCTGCTCACCGGCCCCGAGCTGACAAAGGTGTATCTGAACGAGATGCGCCGGGATTTCCCCGCCGGGGAGCTGAAGCCCCTGAGCATGATCCTGACCAGCGAGGCAGAGGGCACCGCCCACACATGGGGCGTGTTTGACGGCGACACGCTGGCCGCCTACCTGCTGATGGTGCGGCCGGAGGGCTGCCGGGTGAGCCAGCTGGATTATTTTGCCGTTGTGCCCGCCTACCGCGCCCACGGCATCGGGGCGCAGCTGCTGGCGCAGCTGCCCGCCCGCGAGGGCAGCGCCGAGGCCATTCTGATCGAGGCCGAGATGCCGGAAAAGGCCGAGGATGCCGCCATGGCAGTGCGGCGGCTGGGCTTCTACGCCCGCTGCGGCGCATGGGACACCCACTACACCGAGCATCTTTTTGACGCATGGTTCCGCATTCTGGTGCTGGACTGCCCGGGCTGCGCACCCCTTGCCCCGGAGGCCGTGGTGGAGGCGCTGGCCGACTGCTACCGCCGCACCATCAGCCCCACCCAGTGGCAAAAACACGTTCAGTTTTTCAGCCCGGACGGCAGTGTGTGCGGGTAAAAGCCAATGCCGCGCTCCGCAGGCGCGGAAGGAGCTGCTATGAGCGAATTTTCACATTTAAAAAACAGGCTGCTGGCCGAGCAGGTAGAGGACCAGATCTACCATTACATTCTGGACGAGGCGCTGGAGCCGGGGGCAAAGCTGCCCAACGAGTTTGCGCTGGGGGAAAAGTTCCGGGTAGGGCGCAGCACCATCCGCGAGGCGGTCAAGCTGCTTTCCAGCAAGGGCATCGTGGAGGTGCGGCAGGGCTCCGGCACCTATGTGGTGACCACGGTGAAAGGCCTTTCCGACCCGCTGAACCTGCGCAGCGTGCAGGATAAAAACGCGCTGGCCTTTGATCTGGTAAACGTGCGTCTGCTGCTGGAGCCGGGCATTGCGGAGATGGCCGCGCAGAACGCCACCCCGGAGGACATTGAGCGGCTGCGGCGGCTGTGCGAGCGGGTGGAGGCCAAGATCCACAGCGGCGACCGCTACATCGAGGACGACATCGCCTTCCACACCTGCATTGCCGAGAGCAGTAAAAATCTGGTGGTGGGGCAGCTGATCCCGGTCATCGACACGGCGGTAATGATGTTCGTGAACGTCACCCACAAAAAGCTCATCGATGAGACCATCATGACCCACCGCATGATCACCGAAGCCATTGCCAACCACGACCCCATCGGCGCAAAGGCTGCCATGGTGATGCACCTGAACTTCAACCGCAGCTACATCAAAAAGGTCTACGACGGCGAGGACCCCGACGACGGCACCATTGGCATGGCGGCGTATATCAATTGATACACAAAACTGATTGGAAATGCGCTCCGCTTTGCTCTGCGCATAGTCAGCGGAAAAATTATTTTTAATAGAGCAATGCCGGAGCGTCTGCGGACGCTCCGGCATTGCATTTT
>OGHE01001148.1_pt1 | contig 19004 bp, 19 predicted proteins | sample 1571431 | NCBI WGS metagenome assembly OGHE01 (sample SAMEA2581966, study PRJEB24529) | metagenome | biome: Human gut stool | place: China | collected 2011 | reverse complement strand
AAGAGGGCCTGCGTTTCGCTATCCGTGAGGGTGGCCGTACCGTTGGTTCCGGCGTTGTTGGCAAGATCATTGAGTGATTTTGTCCTTGAACGTAAGTTCCAAGGCTAACTAGCATTTATAAAGACCTTCCCGTTCCGGAGAGCGGGAAGGTCTTTTTTGCTTTTTTATGACAGCTGCAAGCGGTTTGCCTTCACAGCTTTTTTATCGGATCAGTGTGTTGTAGCAGTCTGCAAAGGCCTGCAGAAAACTGTCCACCTCCTCCTCTGTGGTAAGGTGGCTCAGGCTGATGCGCCAAGAGGAAAGAGCATTGCGCCGGTCCTGACTGACGGCTATTACTGCCCGGGAAGGCAGCCCGTCGGACGCACAGGCAGACCTGACCGAAACGCACACGCCCCGGGCATCCAGCTCCCGCTGAAATACAGTTCCTTTTACGCCCTGTACGCTCAGGTTCAGGATATGCGGCACGGCGTTTGCAGGGCTGTTGATGCGCACTTTTGGATAGCGGGAAAGCGCTGCGCGCAGCCGGTCATTCAGGCTGCGGACGGCTGCGGCGCGGGCGGGAAGTTCTGCAGTGGCTTTCTCCAAGGCCAATGCCAGCGCGCAGGCAAGTGCTACAGTAGGCGTTCCGCTGCGGTAGGGCGTTGTGCTTTTTCCGCCGTGGATAAGGGGCGGCAATGCCAGCCCCGGCCGCTTTACCAGCACGCCGATGCCGTTGAGCCCGTAAAACTTATGGGCTGTCAGGCTCATGGTGTCCATACCTCCAAACTGCAGGGAAATTTTTCCCACAGCCTGCGTGGCATCCACATGGAAGCGGCAGTTGGGATATGCCCTTAAAAGCGCTGCAATTTCCGCTATGGGCTGCACCACGCCCAGCTCGCTGTCCACGGCGGTCACAGCCACCAGCACAGTGTCCGGGCGCAGCCGCCTTTTCAGGTCTGCAAGATCTACTGTGCCGTCCGGCCGGATGTCCAGCAGTTCCACCTCGTACCCTTGCTGCTGCAGCGCCTCCAGACTGCCGCTGACGGACGAATGCTCCAGCGGGGTAGAGAGAATGTGCCTGCCCGCTGCGCGTCCCAGTGCCGCCAGCCCCTTCACAGCAAGGTTGTTGGCTTCGCTGGCACCGGAGGTATAGATGATTCCCGCAGGCGGTGCCCCAAGACAGCGGGCAATGCTGCAGGTCGCCTTGTCTATGGCAGCTTTTGCGGCAGCGCCTGCCTGATGGTGGGCGTTGGCATTGCCCGGGTAGCGCTGCTCTGCTTCACAGAACCGCTGCAGAACCGCCTCATCCACGGGGGTGTTGGCAGAATAATCCAGATAGAGCATAAAGCCTCCTGAGTAAACATATTGCTTTGGTAGGTAATACGAACAGGCTCTATTATAGGCTATTCCGGCCCAAAGCGCAACCCCGCAGCCGACAACGCCATACAACAGACAAGAAAAAAGCTGTCAACACCTTGCTGGAAAGCTCGAAATCTGCTATACTGATTAAAAAGGCTGCGGCACTGCTGCAGCCTTGCCGGAGCGGTTCCGGCGGTTGGAAGGAACACAAAAAGAAGGGGAGGAGCACCATGTTTAAGCACGAGCGACTGCATAGCGGCTTCTTTCCTGTTTTTGTGTGGAGGTATTGTTCCTGAATTTGGAGGCACTGCTGTTTTAACGGCAATGCCTCTTTTTTTGGGAACAACATTACAGGAGGTTTTCCATGAGCGAAAAGATCGATTATTCCAAGGGCGTATACGACGCCAAAAAGCTGGGCACCGGCCGGATGTTCATTCTGGGTGTGCAGCACATGTTTGCCATGTTCGGCGCAACGGTTCTGGTGCCGCTGCTCACCGGCCTGAGCGTTTCCACCACCCTGCTGTGTGCCGGTCTGGGCACGCTGCTGTTCCACCTCATCACCAAAAAGAAGGTGCCTGCATTCCTTGGCTCCTCCTTTGCGTATCTGGGCGGCTTCTCCATCGTTGCCCCCATGCTGGCTGATGCCGACGGCAACCTGACCGTTGCCAACACCAAGATGCTGCCCTACGCCTGCGCTGCCATTGCGTTCTCCGGTCTGGTCTATCTGGTGGCCAGCCTGCTGATCTCTACCTTTGGCATCCGCCGCATCATGAAGTTCTTCCCGCCGGTGGTCACTGGCCCCATCATCATCTCTATCGGCCTGATCCTTGCTCCCTCTGCCATCACCAACTGTCAGGCAAACTGGCTGTTGGCTTTTGTGGCACTGGGCACCGTCATCGTGTGCAACATCTGGGGCAAGGGCATGGTCAAGATCCTGCCCATCCTCATCGGTGTGCTGGTCTCCTACGCAGTGGCACTGGTCACCGGCGCAGTGGACTTCCAGAAGATCTCCGAGGCTGCTTGGCTGGGCATCCCCCTGCACAAGGAGGCTATGGGCCTGTTTGCCATTGACGGCAGCCCTGAGTTCATCAGCGCTCTGTTCACCATCATCCCCATCGCACTGGCTACCATGATGGAGCACGTCGGCGATATCGCCGCCATCAGCGCTACCGTCGGCCACAACTATATCAATGACCCCGGCCTGAACCGCACCCTGATGGGCGATGGTCTGGCCACCACCATGGCCGGCCTGCTGGGCGGCCCCGCTAACACCACCTACGGCGAGAACACCGGCGTGCTGGCGCTGAGCAAGATCTACGACCCGCTGGTCATCCGCATTGCCGCTGCACTGGCCATTATCCTGAGCTTCAGCCCCAAGTTTGAGGCTGTCATCAACACCATTCCCACCGGCATCATCGGCGGTATCAGCTTCGTGCTGTACGGCATGATCTCTGCCATCGGTGTGCGCAACGTGGTCGAGAACCGCGTGGACTTCACCAACAGCCGCAACCTGATCGTTGCCGCTGTCATTCTGGTGTGCGCACTGGGCTTCAACTCTGTGGGCGGCGTTGGCTTTACCATTGGCAGCGTTACCATCAACCTGTCCGGTCTGGCTGTGGCTGCTATCGCAGGCATCCTGCTCAACGCCATCCTGCCCGGCAACGACTACGAGTTTGACGCCACCGCCGGTACCGATGCTGCTACCAGCGGCAACCTGCAGGTCTGATTCCGGTAATGCGCCCAGTTTTCCGCAGTGGAATTTGGGCATTCTGCCAGATTTCAATAAGTAGGAATAATTCTCAAAAATATACTTGACTATCTAGGAATTATTCGCTATAATAGAGCCATGGAAAGGAAAGTGCCGCAGGCGCAAAGCTCCTTTTCATGGCTCTTTCTATACCCGGCAGCATGGCTGCCCAGCATAGAAGCAACAGGCGGGTGGTTTCCGTCCTGTATCGTTTTTAACAGATCGAATGGAGGTAAATTCTTATGAAGAAATACGTTTGCACCGTTTGTGGTTATATCGCTGAGGGTGAGATCCCCGCTCAGTGCCCCGTTTGCAAGGCTCCCGCTTCCGCTTTTGTAGAGAAGAAGGGCAACACCTACGTCACCGAGCACGTTGTTGGCATCGGCAAGGCCGAGGGCGTGCCGCAGGAGATCGTTGATGGTCTGCGCGCTAATTTCGAGGGCGAGTGCAGCGAGGTCGGCATGTATCTGGCTATGGCTCGCGTGGCAGAGCGTGAGGGCTACCCCGAGATCGCCGAGGCCTACAAGCGTTATGCTTACGAGGAGGCTGACCACGCATCCCGCTTTGCAGAGCTGCTGGGCGAGGTCGTGACCGACAGCACCAAGAAGAACCTGATGATGCGTGCTGAGGCCGAGTGCGGTGCCTGCGCCGGTAAGATGGATCTGGCCAAGAAGGCTAAGGCGCTGAATCTGGACGCTATCCACGATACCGTCCACGAGATGGCAAAGGACGAGGCTCGTCATGGCCGCGGCTTCGAGGGCCTGCTGAAGCGCTACTTCAACACCGAAGTCTGATAAGGGTTTCCCGCTTATCTATGCTGCCCGCTGCAAGGACATTCCGCCTTGCAGCGGGCTTTTTGCGTTTTTGCTGGAAACTTCGCTTGTGAAAATGCCGTTTCCGCCTGCACCCCTTCCCGTGAAAACGCAAGCGGGGAAGATCCGCAGATCTTCCCCGCTTGCAAATATAAAAAATCTTTCCTCTGAAGATGCGCAAAGCGAACGCGGAGCGCATTCAAAGTTGTTTTACTGCAAAGAGGCAGCTGCGCAGAAATTTGCGCAGCTGCCTCTTGCTGTTGCCGCCTTACTGGATGTCAGTAACAGGGTAGTCCTGTGCTTCCACGGCCTTCTTCAGAACATCATCGTCTACTTCGGCGTTCAGGGTAACGATGGCGGTACCGGCTTCATGGCTGACAACAGCCTCGTCCACCTGCGGCAAAGCCTCCAGCGCCTTCTTGACGCGGGCCTCACAGTGGGGGCACATCATACCTTCTACAGTCAGGGTCTTTTTCATAACGGTCTTCTCCTTTTGTGTTGTATCTTCTTCCGCTGCAGGCTGCACAAGGGCAGCGGGCAGGGCAGGGACGTGTTTGGGCGGGTGGTCACGTTTTGTGCTGTGCAGGTCAAACAGGTTCAGCCGCAAAGCGTTGCTCACCACGCAGAAGCTGGAAAGGCTCATGGCAGCTGCGCCGAACATGGGGTTCAGCGTCAGCCCCAAGGGAATGAACACACCGGCTGCCAGCGGAATGCCGATGATATTGTAGATAAACGCCCAAAACAGATTTTCGTGGATGTTGCGCAGGGCAGCGCGGCTTAGCCGGATAGCGGCGGGCACGTCTGACAGCTTGGAGTTCATCAGCACCACGTCCGCAGCGTCAATGGCTACGTCCGTGCCTGCACCGATGGCAATGCCGGTGTCGGCACGGGTCAGGGCAGGGGCATCGTTGATGCCGTCGCCCACCATGGCCACCTTGCCGTACTTTTGCAGCTGCCGGATGACGGCCTCTTTGCCCTCCGGCAGTACGCCCGCGATCACCTCGTCCACGCCGGCCTGCTTGCCAATGGCTTCGGCAGTGCGCTGGTTGTCGCCGGTCAGCATCACCACCCGGATGCCCATGCCCTGCAGCTCCCGGATGGCCTGCGGGCTGTCCGCTTTGATGGTATCTGCCACCGCAATAACGCCCAGCAGACGGGCTGCACCGCCAAAGAAGAGGGGCGTTTTACCCTGCGCAGCCAGTGCAGCGGCCTGTGCCTGCAGTGCAGCAGGGATAGCGACCTTTGTGCAGGTAAAGGCCGCGTTGCCGCCAAAGATCTCCTTGCCCTCCAGCTTGGCTGTAAGGCCGTTGCCCGGCAGGGCGGTAAAATCAGTGACAGAGGGCAGCTCCAGCTGCTTTTCCTTTGCATAAGCCAGCACCGCCCGCGCCAGCGGGTGCTCGCTGCAGCCCTCCAGTGCGGCGGCCAGTGTAAGCAACTCGGTCTCGGTCACGCCCGCAGCGGGCAGAAGGTCGGTGACAGTAGGCTCGCCGCAGGTGATGGTGCCGGTCTTGTCCAGCGCTACAATGCGGGTGCGGCCCGCTTCTTCCAGCGCTGCAGCAGTCTTGAACAGAATGCCGTTTTTCGCGCCCAAGCCGTTGCCCACCATAATAGCCACCGGTGTTGCCAGCCCCAGCGCACAGGGGCAGCTGATGACCAGCACCGAGATGCCCCGCGCCAGCGCGTAGCCCACGTCCCGCCCCAGAAGCAGCCACACAAGGGTGGTGACCGCCGCAATACTGATGACTGCAGGCACAAAAAAACCGGATACGGTATCTGCGATCTTTGCAATGGGGGCCTTGGTGGCGGCGGCATCGCTGACCATGCGGATGATCTGCGCCAGCGTGGTGTCCTCGCCTACGCGGGCGGCGCGGCACTGCAGATAGCCGGACTGATTTGTGGTGGCGGCGCTTACCTTATCGCCCACGGCCTTGTCCACCGGGATGCTTTCGCCGGTCAAAGCGCTCTCGTTCACGGCACTGCTGCCCTCCAGCACAGTGCCGTCCACCGGGATGTTCTCGCCCGGGCGCACCACAAAGACATCGTCCTTCTGCACCTGCTCAATGGGCACAGTCACCTCGGCGCCGTCCCGCAGCAGGGTAGCGGTCTTGGGTGCAAGCTTCATCAGGCTCTTGAGCGCGTCGGTGGTCTTGCCCTTGGAGCGCGCCTCCAGCATTTTGCCCACCGTGATAAGGGTCAGGATCATGGCAGCAGACTCAAAATAGAACTCCATCATGTAGTGCATGACAAGCTCCTCGTTGCCGTGCAGCTGCGCATCGGTCATGGCAAACAGGGCGTAGGTGCTCCACACAAAGCTGGCCATTGAGCCCATGGCTACCAGCGTATCCATGTTGGGGGAGCGGTGTACCAGCCCTTTGAAGCCGTTGATGAAAAACTTCTGGTTGATCACCATCACAATGCCCGCCAGCAGTAGCTGTACCAGCCCCATGGCGATGTGGTTGCCGTCAAACCAGCGGGGCAGCGGCCAGCCCCACATCATGTGCCCCATGGAAAAGTACATCAGCACCAGCAAAAAGCCCAGCGAGGCTATCAGCCGCCGTTTCAGCTTGGGTGTTTCGTGATCTGCCAGTGCGTCCAGCTCTGCGCTGGTACTGGCGGCTGCGGCAGCCTTTTTAGGGCTTGCACCGTAACCGGCCTGCTCCACGGCGCGGATAATGGCCGCATCGTCTGCGGTGCCTTCCACGCCCATGGAGTTTGTCAGCAGACTTACCGAGCAGCCGGTGACACCCGGCACGCTCTTTACGGCCTTTTCCACCCGGGCAGAGCAGGCCGCGCAGCTCATGCCGGTAACATTGAATTGTTCCATTGTGTTTCTCCTTGTGATCAGGCTGCCCAGCGGGCGGTCATTTCATGAGCTTTGGCAGCAGCCGGAGCAGTTCCTCCAGCTTTTCGTCGCTGCCGGCACGCAGGTCGTCGGCTACGCAGCTGCCGATGTGCTGCGCCAGCAATTCCCGGGAAAAGCTGTTCAGCGCCGCATTGGCTGCAGCCACCTGTACCAGAATGTCTACGCAGTAGGCGTCTTTTTCCAGCATCCCACGGATGCCCCGCACCTGCCCTTCAATACGGTTCAGCCGGTTGAGCAGCGCCTTGTGTTCCTCCGGGCTGCGCTCTTTGTGTCGGCAGCAGCAGGGGAAAGCGGCATCGGTTTCCGGCATATCACAGCAACAACAGTGCTTTTGGCTCTCTTCCATATGGGAAATGCTCCTTTCATAAACCCCCATGGGGTATATTTGCTTGCGAAAACAGTATAGCACATAATATCCGACAATTCAAGTGGGAAATAAAAAATGCATGGTGCAAAAGGGGGGCATCCCTTCTCGTGAAAATGCGTTTGTCGCGGCCCGCAGGCCGCGACAAACGCGAAATATAAAATAGTTCTTCCTCTAAATATGGCCAGAGCGCACGCGGAGGCCGTTCAAAAACGTTGCACATAAGAAAACGAGGGAAGCCCCGCAGGCTTTCCCTCGTTGTAAGCTCTTACTTTACTTCCAGAATGCGCGGTGCAAACAGGCTCCACATCTTGCCCCACCAGTACCAGTCGTGGGACACATCGCCGCCCCAGATCTCCAGATGTGCGGGCATATCCTGATCCTTCAGCAGGTCAGCCAGTGCCTGCGTGTCGTCCAGTGCATCGCCCTCGTAAGCACCCTGACCGGCGCAGAGGATCAGGCAGTTCTCTTCTGCCTTTTTCAACGTCAGCTTGTTGGCAATGCCGTTCTCCTGCAGGTAAGCCAGCGGGGAGCAGCGCAGCACCATGTCGTCGCTGTCGGTGCCCCAGAAGCGGGTCAGGTCGTAGATACCGCCCATGCCCACAGCACCGGCAAACAGGGTGGGACGGCGCAGGCGGCAGTGGACAGCGTGGTAAGCGCCCAGATCCACACCGGCGGTCCAGATCCGGGTGCCCTTCTCGGCATTGTTCAGGGCCAGAATACGGGGAGCCAGCTCAGCGGTCAGATAGACGAAATACTTCTCCTGCAGCTCGGCGCGACGGCGCTGGGGCAGGTCGCCGTTCAAAAGGCCTTCGCCGTCCACAACATCTGCGCAGAACAGCTGTACCTTGCCCTCGTTCAGCAGCTGGGCAATGGCATCGGGCATCCCGTTGTTCTCCCAGTCGTAAAAACGGCCGCCGCGGGCGGGCAGTGCCAGCACCGGCACACCGGCATGGCCATACACCTTAAACTCCATCTCACGGCCCAGAACCGTGCTCCACTCTTTGTAATAGGTACCCTGGATCATAAATCAAGCACTCCTTATTTTATCATTCACCGGCCCGGGCACAGTCGCTGCGCACCGGTGCCGGATTTGGAAGCTGTATTCAGACAAACTGGTTGCGCTGCGGGTCGTAATCGTACCCCACAGCGTGCAGCTTTGCGCACAAACCGGCCTTGTCGGCCTCCAGATCCTCGCACAGCGCATCAAGATCTTTATACTGATCCCGCAGTTTCAGGTTCACCACGCTCAGCAGCATGATGGGATCAACAGGCAAAGACATTTTCTTCATCTCCTTGCGGCAAATAAAAAAGCCGGCCACTCGACAAAGTGACCGGCCACATACACCAAATTAGACAGCGCGGGTAACTTTGCCAGCGCGCAGGCAACGGGAGCATGCGTAGACATACTTGGGAGAGCCCTCCACGACCGCCTTGACACGACGGACATTCGGCTTCCAGGTACGGTTGGAACGGCGATGAGAGTGAGAAACCTTAATACCAAAGGTAACACCCTTGCCGCAGCATTCACACTTAGCCATGGTAATTGCACCTCCTACAGTGAAGTATGGAATCAAAATAATCAGCTTGACTATTTTACCAGAGATGCAAGGAAAAAGCAAGCCTTTTTTCAAATTTCCTGTAGCTTTTTGCATTCCCGGTGCGGTGGGGCTTGTACAAGCCGCAAAAAAATAGTATTATAAAGGAAGAAATTCGTTTTGACAGGAGATTTACATGACCACACAGGCAGCCTATTATATCATCCGCGCACTGGTGGCGCTGGTGGCCATCCCGTTCCACGAGGCCGGCCATGCACTGGCAGCATGGCTGCTGGGCGATGCCACCGCCAAACGCGAGGGACGTCTTTCACTGAACCCCTTTGCCCACTTCGATCTGCTGGGCACGCTGTGCATGGTGTTTGCGGGCGTGGGCTGGGCAAAGCCTGTGTCCACCAACCCCCGCAACTTCAAAAACCCCAAGTGGGGCATGGCGCTTACCGCGCTGGCAGGCCCTGTGGCAAACCTTGTGCTGGCCTACCTTGGCATGGTGGCATGGAAGGTGATGTACTACTGGGCGCCGGTCAATAACGCCACCATTTACATTGCCATGTTTTTGCGGTATCTGGTGCTGATGAACGTCAGCCTTGCAGTGTTCAATCTGATCCCCGTGCCGCCGCTGGACGGCAGCCGTATTTTGCTGGTAGTGCTGCCGCAGCGTATCTACTTTGGGCTGATGCGGTACGAAAGATATATCATGATCGTTATGCTGGCAGCGGTCTGGGGCGGCTTTCTGGATGTGCCGCTCTACTACCTGAACAACGCTGTCTGGTCGCTTTTGAGCGCAGGCACCGGCTATATCGACGCCATTGCCTACGCTGTGTACACCGGCAGCCTTGGGGCGGTGATCTGATTGGCAGAAGAATTGACCTTCCATCTGGAAGATTTTGACGGCCCGCTGGAATTATTGCTGGCGTTGGTAGCCAAACATAAGATGGACTTGCACAACATCCCCATTCTGCAGCTCATCGACCAGTACACCCGCACCGTGGAGCAGGCCGACCCCGACCCCGAGACCGCCAGCGCCTTCATTGAGATGGCAGCACATCTGGTGGAGATGAAAAGCTTTCTGCTGCTGCCCCGCAGCGAAGAGGGCGAGCGCATGAAGCAGGAGCTTACCGGGCAGCTCATCGAGTACGACCAGTGCCGCCGCATGGCAGCTTTGCTGCGCGCAAAAGGGGAGGCTGCACCGGTGTTCGTGCGCCGTCCTATGGAGATGGAGTGGGATAACACCTACGCACTGCATCACGCCCCGCAGATACTGGCCGACTACTGGCAGGCGCTGGCAGGCCGCACCAAAATTCGCCGCGTGCCAACCCAGCAGCAGTTCGAGCCGCTGGTTACTGCGCCTATGGTGTCGGTCACCAGCCGGGTGGTGTATATCCTGCGCCGGATGCTGGGCGGCACTGTGGCAAAAATGGAGCAGCTGTTTTCCCGCAGCCAGAGCCGCAGCACCAACGTGGCCACCTTTCTGGCATTGCTGGAGCTGGTGCGCGGCGGACGCATCGCGCTGGACGACCGGGGAGAGCTGACCATGCGCCGCATCCGCCCGGAACGCAATAAGGAGAACCCATGAACCAGAAACAAACCATTGCCGCCGTGGAAGCCATGCTTTTTGCCTGCGGCGACCCCATAGGTGCCGATAAGCTGGCACAGGCGGTGCAGCTGCCCCAGTCCAGTGTGGAGACCGCGCTGGAAGCTCTGCACACCCGCTGCCAGCGGGAGGACAGCGGCCTGTGCCTGCTGCATCTGAATACCCGGTGGCAGCTGGCTACCAAGACCCAGTGGGCAGACTGTGTGCGCCGCGTACTGGACAGCCGACGCGCTGTGCCGCTTGGCCCTGCGGCTATGGAGACCCTGACCGTCATCGCCTACAACCAGCCGGTGTCCCGCGCCTTTATTGAGCAGGTGCGCGGCGTGGACTCCTCGTCCAGCGTGTCCGGCCTGCTGGAAAAAGGCCTTATCGAAGAGGCCGGCCGTCTGGACCTGCCGGGCCGCCCGGTCAGTTTCCGTACTACCGATACATTTTTGCGTGTGTTCGGTCTGTCCAGTCTGGCAGACCTGCCGCCGGTGCATAGCGACGCACCGGCAGATGATCCGACCGAAAGTGAGGGTTGACCCATGGGCATGGTTCTTTCTGCAGTGGGCGCTTGCCTGCTGTTCATCCTCAAGGCGGTGGGCATCCTGCTGCTGATCATTCTGGTGCTCGCAGCGCTGTTGCTGCTGTGCCCTTTTTGCGCGGATGTCTGCTGGCAAAACGATACCCTTACCGTAAAAGCCGGGGCACTGGGCATCACCTTTCCGGTGTTCCAATACCCAAAGCCTGAACCTGCCGCCCAGCCGGAGGAGCCCAAGGGCTTTACCGGTAAGCTGAAAGCAAAATTCCGCGCATGGCGCGCCGAACGCAAGCGCCAAAAGGCTGAAAAAAAGGCTGCGCAGCCCGCAAAGCCCAAAGCGGAAAAGCCGCCCCGCCAAAAGGCAAAGCTCACGCTGGATGTGCTCTGCACCATGCTGCGGGGCGTAGGCACGCTGCTGCGGGCGGTGTTTGGCGCCATCCGCTTTACAAAGATCTCGGTCTGCCTCGGCGTGCGCGGCGATGACCCCGCTGCGGCCGCACGCAGCTACGGCAAGCTGCAGGCGTGGCTGTACCCGACCCTTGGCGTGCTGGATCGCTTTTTCTTTCTGGAGTTTGACCAGCTGCGCGTTCTGCCGGACTTTGGCAGCGCCCAGCCCACCGTGCAGGACAGGGTAACCTTCCGGGTCAGCGCACAGGCGCTGTTCATCGTCATTGCCGCTGTGCGGGTGCTGTACGAGTTCTGGCGCAAAAAAGTATTGGACATCTTTATATAAAGTGTGGTACACTGAATCTATATCAGAATGCTTTCCGGCGGGCAATCGTCTGCACGGATGAATAAAGGAGAGTTGTTTTATGGCAGAGCATCCTATTCAGGGTCTGATGAACATTACCATGGAGAAGATCCACCAGATGGTGGACTCCAACACCATTATCGGCAAGCCCATCACCACCGAGGACGGCATCACCATCCTGCCGGTGTCCAAGGTGAGCTTCGGCTTCGCCTCCGGCGGCACCGATTTTAACGGCAAGAACGCAGCCAACAAGGATCTGTTCGGCGGCGGTTCCGGTGCCGGTGTCAACATCCAGCCGGTGGCATTTCTGGTCATCAAGGATGGCTGCGTGCGCACCATCCAGCTGTCGGATAGCTCCAACAGCATCGACCGCGCCCTGACCATGCTGCCCGAGCTGGTGGAAAAGCTCACCACGCTGGTCAAAAAGGACGGCAAGGCACCCGCAGAGGAGCCCAAGGCAGAGTAACTTTTTATAATAATCAAGCCGCAGCCGCAGGCCTTTTTGGCTTGCGGTTTATATAGCCGCGCACCGGTGCCCCGCAAAACAGGGGAGCAGTGCGCGTTTTGAGCGCCGTGAGGCGCACAAGGAGTAAATATTATGGCAGAAGAACGTATTCAAAAAATCATGGCCGAGCAGGGTCTGTGCTCCCGCCGCGCCGCCGAGCAGATCATTGCCGAGGGCCGCGTCAAGGTGAACGGCCACCCGGTCAAGGTGGGCGACAAGATGGACCCCAACCGTGACGTGCTCCATGTAGATGACGAGCGTATCTACATCCAGAAGAACCAGCAGCTGTATTATCTGGCGCTGTACAAGCCCCGTGGCTATGTGACCACCGCCAGCGATGAGCTGGGCCGCAAGACTGTGATGGATCTGGTCAGCGACATCCCCGCCCGCCTGTACCCGGTGGGCCGTCTGGATAAGGATAGCGAGGGACTGCTGCTGATGACCAACGACGGTGCCTTTGCACAGGCCGTCACCCATCCGTCCGGCGGCATCTCCAAGCTGTACCGCGTTACCGTGCAGCCCCGCGCCGACGAGGCTACCATCCTCAAGCTGAGCAGCGGCGTTGTGCTGGACGATGGCACCAAGACCATGCCCTGTGCCATCAATGTGGTCACCGACGAGCCCGGCCGCACCGTAATGGAAATGACCCTGAAGGAGGGTAAGAACCGCGAGATCCGCCGGATGTGCGAGAGCGTGGGTCTTGAGGTGGTGCGCCTGAAGCGCAACGCCGAGGGCGTGGTCAAGCTGGGTATGCTCAAGCCCGGCACCTACCGCGAGCTGACCAAGGCCGAGGTGAACGGCCTGCGCGCCGCAGCCGTCAAGGGCCGCGCACAGACCCGTTCTGCTGCCCAGCAGTCCAAGGCGGCTGAGCGCCGTCCCCGCGGCCCTGTGGGCAAAAATGCACCCCGTAAGCAGAAATAAGGAGTTATCGGATCATGGAACGAGAAACCCTGAAGTCCCGTCTGGGCTTTATTCTGCTTTCCGCCGGCTGCGCCATCGGCATTGGCAACGTGTGGAAATTTCCGTATATTGCCGGTCAGGGCGGCGGCGGTGCCTTTGTGCTGTTCTACCTGATCTTTCTGGTCATTCTGGGGCTGCCCATCATGACCATGGAGTTTGCCTTGGGGCGTGCCTCCCGCAAAAGCCCGGTGCGCGCCTATCAGGCGCTGGAAAAGCCGGGGCAGAAGTGGCATATCCACGGCTATTTTACCCTCATCGGCTGCTACCTGCTGATGATGTTCTATACCACCGTGGCGGGCTGGATGCTGCACTATTTCTATATGACAGCTGCCGGCAAGCTGGCGGGGCTCAACGCTGCGCAGGTGGCCGATAAGTTTACCGAGATGCTGGCCAGCCCCGCCACCATGACCTTCTGGATGGTGTTCGTGGTCGTGGCAGGTATTCTGGTATGCGCCAAGGGCCTGCAAAGCGGTCTGGAGCGTGTGACCAAGGCCATGATGATCGCGCTGCTCCTTATTATGGTGGTGCTGGCCATCAACAGCCTGTTCATGCCCGGGGCAAAGGAAGGCCTTTCCTTCTTCCTCGTGCCGGATTTTGCCCGTATGCAGGAGGTGGGTGTGGTCAACACGCTGGTCTCTGCTATGAATCAGGCTTTCTTCACCCTCAGCCTTGGCATCGGTGCCATGTCCATCTTTGGCAGCTATATCGGCAAGGAGCGCTCCCTGCTGGGCGAGTCTGTCCGCATCGTGGTGCTGGATACCTTTGTGGCCATCACCGCAGGCCTGATCATCTTTCCGGCCTGCTTTACTTACCATGTGGACCAGACCAGCGGCCCCAGCCTGATCTTTATCACCCTGCCCAACATTTTTGCCAATATGTCCATGGGGCGGCTGTGGGGCAGCCTGTTCTTCCTGTTTATGGCCTTTGCGGCCATGTCCACCGTGCTGGCTGTGTTCGAGAATATCATCTGCTGCGGTATGGAGCTGACCGGCTGCAACCGCAAAAAGTCCAGTCTGGTAAACCTTGTGCTCATCATCCTGCTGTCCATGCCCTGTGTGCTGGGCTATAACCTGTGGGCGTGGGATGGCTTTGCAGTGTTCGGCGGTGCTGTGCTGGATTTAGAGGATTTTCTGGTCAGCAACCTGTTCCTGCCGCTGGGCAGCTTGGTGTATCTGCTGTTCTGCGTTACCCGCTACGGCTGGGGCTGGCAGAACTACAAAAAAGAGGTCAACACCGGCAAGGGTCTCAAAGTGCACGACTGGATGCGCGGCTACCTGACCTATGTGCTGCCGCTCATTGTGGTGTTCATCTTTGCATTTGGCCTTTACGACAAATTTCTTGCGTGATTTTTTACAAGCACGTTCCGCCTTTGATTGACGAACGGATGGGACGCGTGTAATATAAAAGCATATACGGTGCTTCTCCCGGCGGGGAACACTGCTATATGCTTTTTTGTGTTCAGAAGGAGGAAACAGCCTATGCACATTCTTGTCTGTGACGACGATGCGGCGTTCGCTGCACAGATGGACGAATACATCTCGGAATGGTTCCGCGCCCGGGAGATTCAGGTGCAGAGCACTGTCTGCACCAGCGGCGAGCAGCTGCTGGCCACCCCGGAGCTGGGGCGCTATCAGCTGGCATTTCTGGACGTAGACCTGAAAACCACCGACGGTATTGCACTGGGGCGCAAGCTGCGGCAGGTTGCCCCGGATATCGTGCTGGTGTACATCTCGGCTTATCTGGAATTTGCGCCGCAGGGCTACACGGTCAACGCCTTCCGCTACCTGCTCAAGCGGGATATTGCCACCCAGCTGCCCAGCTGTCTGAAAGATATCTTCTCCGGCATGACCAATTCCCAAAAGACGCTGGAGGTGCACCACAACCGCACCACCAGCGAGATCCCGCTGGACCAGATCTATTATCTGGAAAGTGATCTGCGGCAGATCAACATCTACGGCGATATCCCGCACCAGCCTATCTGCACCTTTTACGGCAAAATTGCGGATCTGCCCGCCATGCTGTACGAAAACGGCTTTTTGCAGGTAGGGCGCAGCGATGTGGTCAACCTGCGGTATGTGTGCTCTATCCGCAACTATAAGGTGGAGCTGCACAGCGGGGTAGAGTTGAGCGTCAGCCGACAGTACTATACAGCCATCCGCAACGCATGGCTGGAATGGAAGGGGCAGTTCGGCGATGACTGACGAGTTCTGGAGATGGTACGCTTATGGTCACTGGGTCTGCCTTGCCCAGTGGATCAGCTTTGTCATGGTGGAATACGCCTATCTCGGCAAAGGCAAAATAAAGCACCCGCTGGCATGGTCCTGTGTTATAACCATGCTCACGATGATCCTCTCGGTCGTGCGCGGCTATGGCTTTTTTACGCCGAGGGCAGTGGCTCTCACGCTTCTTTTTCTGTTCATCACCGTCATGCTGTTTGGCGGTACACCGGGGCAAAAGCTTACCGCCTGTCTGATCAACGGAACAATGTGCCTGCTGGTGGAAAACAGCACGCGGTATACGATCTCATGGTTGCTGGACTGTGAGCTGCAGGAGGCGATCCAATCAACGGGCGTTCTGCTTGTGATGGCGGTGGTAAATGCGGTGGTGGGCGCAACTGTAGCCTTTTTGGTAAGCAAGTGGCGCAGGCGTAATGCGCTGGAACCCTTGCAGGCGCTGACCATGAGCTTTTTCCCGGGCGTGGTCGTAGTGCTGAACATCCTGCTCATGCTCACGGACAAAAACAAAAAGGCTACCACAGCCACAATGGGCATGACAGTTGGCCTTACAGTAGCTGTTATGGTGCATTTGTGCATCGTTGCCATGTTCAACGATCAGGTCATGCAGCGGCGCAGCCTGCATTTTCAAGCCGAATTGGAGCAGCAGCGGGCTTCCGCCCTGCTGGATTCCTACACCGCGCAGCGCCGCCTGACCCACGAGTTCACGAACCATATCAGTGCGCTGCGCACTCTGCTGGAGCGGAAGGATATCGCCGGTGCACAGGACTATATCGCCGGTGTGGACAAGGCCGTTGCAGCCAGCACCACCATTATGGATACCCACAACCCGCTGCTGGACTCCATCCTGACCCGCAAGTACGAGGAAGCCGCCCGGCAGGGCGTAAGCGTGTATTTTGACCTGTGCGACCTGCGGGAGTTTCCCTTAAGCGGGGTGGATATGGTCACCGTGCTGGCAAACCTGCTGGATAACGCCATCCGCGCCGCAGCGCAGGCATACCCGCCGGAGGTGTATGTGCGGGTACGCAGATCGGAAGGGGAATACCTGCTCTCGGTGCGCAACCGGGTGCAGCGTGATGTGGAGCTGCCGCCGGACGGTCAGCTGCCCCGCACCACCCGCAAAGAGCCGGGACACGGCATGGGACTTTCCAACGTGCGGGATGTGCTGCTGCGCCACGGCGCAGAGTATACGCTGAGCTGCCGGGACAACTGGTTCCGCTTTACCTGTGCGGTGCCCACCGACAATTCATGACATCTGCACCGTCAGAATATGACAATCTTTGTGCAACACAGGCGTAACTCTGCTATACTAAAGCCAGTAAAGGATACCTTCCGTGCGGACATTGTCACGTTGCGGTGGGGGGTAACACCTCCTTTATAAAAAGCTTTGTTGCTGGATGGAAAAACAGTCTGCGGTGCGTGTAAGCAGGCTGTTTACCTTTGCTTTTGGGTTGCGCAGAGATGCGCAGACCCCTGCTGACGGGACCTTCTGCGGCGGGCCTTTTGGGGGTTGCAGCCGATAAAGTTACTCGATGCGTCGCAATTCCGGCTCTGCCTGCTGTATGGGAATGGCGTAGGCAGGCCGGGGTATCGTGCGCTGCAGAGCGCTCCGTCAGTTTTCTTTGTGCAAAAAAGGACTGCTGTACATGGTTTTGCCCAGTATAGCAGTCCTTTTTATATCTTAAAACCTCTCGGTCATTACCACGCTCTGCCGGTCAGCAGAAAATTTATCTGCCGTTTACCTCTGTGGCCATCCCGTGAAAAAGCAGAACAGCCAAGCCCGCAGGCTTGGCTGTTCTGTAAAAACTAAAATGCAACACATTAAATCATGCGCAGAGCGAAGCGGAGCGCATTTAAAATCATAAAAGGCGCAGTTATTCCGGCTTTACCTGCAGCTCCTGCTCACAGTAGATGCAGCGGTACTTGCCGTTGGAGCTCAGCTCAAAGATCTGGTCGCACTCCTCTTCAATGGCGGAGATGCAGCGGGGATTTTTGCACCGCACAATGTTCACCAGACGCTTGGGGGGCTTGGGCTGCTCCTTGCGGACAGCCTTGCCGTTTTCAATAATGGTCACGCTGATGTTCGGGTCCAGATAGGCCAGCACATCCAGATTCAGCCAAGAAGCGTCGCCCTCCACTTTGATGATATCCTTCCGGCCGCTGTCCGTCTTTTTGCTGCGCGCATTCTGGATCAGCGCCACGCTGGCGGTGCGGTTGCCCGCAATGCCCAGCAGGTCCATCAGGCCAACGGCGGTGCCGGCCTTGATGTGGTCGATGACAATACCATTCTGGATCTCGTCAATATTCAGCATATCAGTTTTCCTCCTTCGGTGCTTTGGGGTCTGCAAGGCCCAGCAGGGTCATGATCAGTGCCATGCGGACGTAAACGCCGTTCTGCACCTGCTCAAAATAAGCGGCACGCGGGTCGTCGTCCACGTCCAGCGCGATCTCATTCACGCGGGGCAGGGGGTGCAGCACCGCCATGGCAGGCTTGGCCTGTGCCATCTTTTCCCGGGTCAGTACATAGCTGTTCTTCAGGCGGATGTAGTCCTCCTCGTTGAAGAAACGCTCCTTCTGCACGCGGGTCATGTACAGGATATCCAGCTCCGGCATGGACTCCTCCAGACTGCGGGTCTCCTTGTAGGGGATGCCGTTGGCCTCCAGCACATCGTTGATGATATAATCCGGCACCCGCAGCTCCTCCGGGCTGATCAGCACAAAGCGTACATTCTTGCAGCGTGCCATGGTCTTGAGCAGGGAGTGAACAGTACGGCCAAACTTCAAATCACCGCACAGACCAATGGTCAGATCATCCAGCCGGCCCATGCGGCGGCGGATGGTCATCAGGTCGGTCAGGGTCTGGGTTGGGTGCTGGTGGCCGCCGTCACCGGCATTGATCACCGGAATGCGGGAGTAGCGGGAGGCACGCAGCGGTGCGCCCTCCTTGGGGTGGCGCATGGCGGCAATGTCTGCATAGCAGGACACTACCCGGATGGTGTCGGCCACGCTTTCGCCCTTGGTGGCGCTGGAAACGTTCTCGCTGGGAAAGCCCAGCACATGGCCGCCCAAGTTCAGCATGGCTGCCTCAAAGGACAGGCGGGTGCGGGTGGAGGGCTCATAGAACAGGGTGGCCAGCTTTTTGTGGGCGGCTACCTCCTGATAGGCGGCGGGGTCGGCGCAGATGCGGTCGGCCAGATCAAGCAGCTGGGTGATCTCCTGCTGGGTAAGATCCAAAGGATCGATCAGATGACGCATGGACAGTATACCTCCGTTTAAAGCAGTTTGCGTAAAATGGAAAAATCAAAAAAGTTCGTGTAGTAGCTCAGCGAACGCATCACCGGCCTGCACAAACGATTGAAACACACTTCGTCCAGCAGCAGCATGGCTTCGCCCGGGGCAAGGCGCATGGCTGCGCGGATGGAATCATCGCCACAGCTGGCCTTCAGGTGTGCCACGTTGGAAGAGATCTGCTGGTGGCACTCCTGCTCCAAAATCTCAAAGATGTCGCCTGTCAGGTCGATGCGGGTGTAGTCCCGGCTGCCGAACAGGCTGCGGGGCAGGTAGTCGATGGAGTAGATCACGGGGGTAGTGTCGGCAAGAATGCGCTTTTTGATGCAGATCACCTCTTCGCCAACCTCCAGCGCCAGTGCATGGGCCATCTCCTCGCCTGCACGAAGAAGCATCACCTGAATACCGTCTGCATGGGGGTAGCTGCCAAAGCTGCGGATCAGCGGGTAGTACTCCAGCTTCTGGTCCA
>OGHE01001131.1_pt1 | contig 19315 bp, 16 predicted proteins | sample 1571431 | NCBI WGS metagenome assembly OGHE01 (sample SAMEA2581966, study PRJEB24529) | metagenome | biome: Human gut stool | place: China | collected 2011 | reverse complement strand
TATCCGGGTATTTGAAAACAGAACCTTTTGCGTTCATGCTTATGCTCCTTTCGGGTCAGACCGTGCGCGGGTCGGTGATATAGCCGGTCATGGCGCTGGCGGCGGCGGTGGCGGGAGAGGCCAGATAGACCTCGCTTTCCACATGACCCATGCGCCCCACAAAGTTGCGGTTGGTGGTGGAAACGCAGCGCTCGCCCGCTGCCAGAATGCCCATGTAACCACCCAGACAAGGGCCGCAGGTGGGGGTGGATACGATGCAGCCCGCATCGATAAAGGCGGTGGTCCAGCCGCGCAGGATGCACTCCTTATACACCGCCATGGTGGCGGGGATGATGATGCCGCGCACACCCTTGGCGATGTGCTTGCCCTTGAGGATGTTGTAGGCGGCCTCCATATCCTCCAAGCGGCCGTTGGTACAGCTGCCGATGACCACCTGATCGATCTTGATGTCCTTGCCCTCGCTGGCCTTATGGGTGTTCTCGGGCAGGTGGGGGTAGCTGACGGTGGGCTCCAGTGCGCCAAGGTCGATCTCGATGGTCTTTTCGTACACGGCATCGGGGTCGGCCTCGTAGAACACCGGCGGGCGCTGGCTGCGGCCCGCAAGGTAGCCGCGAGTCACCTCGTCCACCGGGAAGATGCCGTTTTTCGCACCGGCCTCAATGGCCATGTTGCAGATGCACAGGCGGTCGTCCATCGTCAGCCCTGCCACGCCCGGGCCGGTGAATTCCATGGATTTATACAGTGCACCGTCCACACCGATCATGCCGATGATGTGCAAAATCAGATCTTTGCCGGACACCCGGGGGGTGAATTTGCCGGTAAGCACGAACTTGATGGCAGAGGGCACCTTGAACCACGCCATACCGGTGGCCATGCCTGCGGCCATATCGGTAGAGCCCACGCCGGTGGAAAAGGCACCCAGCGCACCATAGGTGCAGGTGTGGCTGTCCGCGCCGATGACGCAGTCACCGGCGGTAACGATGCCTTTTTCCGGCAGCAGGGCGTGCTCAATCCCCATCTGGCCGACATCGTAGAAGTTGAGGATATCGTACTTATTGGCGAACTCCCGGCACTGCTTGGACTGGGTAGCGCTCTTGATATCCTTATTGGGCACAAAGTGATCCAGCACAATGGCGATATGTTCTTTATCAAACACGCGGTCAAAACCGGCGCGCTCAAACTCGTTGATGGCCACCGGGGTGGTGATATCGTTGCCCAGCACGATGTCCAGCTTTGCGTTGATGAGCTGGCCTGCCTTGACCTCCGGCAGTCCGGCGTGTGCGGCAAGGATCTTCTGCGTCAGGGTCATTCCCATGGTAGTTTTCTCCTTTTTATCGATTATTGATGGCACTGACAAGGGCGCGGATACCAGCCACGATGATATCGGTGTCGGTACCGGCACCCCATGTGACCGTGTTATCGCCCCAGACAAGGCCCACATAGGAGGCCGCGCGGGAGGTAGAGCCCTCGTCCAGACTATGCTCCGAGTAGTTTTCCAGATGGAAGTCCATACCGGTAGCGCTCTGGATGGCGTTGGCTACGGCGTCCAGACGGCCGTTGCCCACCGAGGTGACCACCTTGCGCTGACCGTTCAGCTCCAGCGTGACTGTGGCGGTGATGCCGTTCACCTGTGCAAAGTGGGCTTCCACCACGTTCAGCGGCTTTGCGCGGTTCAGGTAGGTATCCTCGAAGATATGCAGCACCTCGGCGGTGCTCAGCTCCTTGTGGCTGTGGTCGGACACGCTCTTGACCTTGTAGCCCAGCGCCTCCCGCATCTTGGGGGGCAGGTTGTAGCCGTAGTTCTGCTCCAGCACAAAGCCGATGCCGCCCTTGCCGCTCTGGCTGTTGATGCGGATGACGTCCGCATCGTAGGTGCGGCCGATGTCGTGGGGGTCCACCGGGATATAGGGGCAGGTCCAGCGGTGCTCGCCGGTCTGCTTGCGGTAGGCCATGCCCTTGGCAATGGCATCCTGATGGCTGCCGGAGAAAGCGGCAAATACCAGCTGCCCGGCATAGGGGGTACGCTCGTAGATGCGCATCCGGGTCACCCGCTCGTAGGTGGCGCAGATGGCGGGCATATCCGAGAAATCCAGCTTGGGGTCTACGCCGTGGCTGTACATATTCATGGCCAGCGTCACGGCGTCCACATTGCCGGTGCGCTCACCGTTGCCGAACAGGCAGCACTCCACCCGCTGTGCACCTGCCAGAACCGCCAGCTCGGCGCAGGCAACGCCGGTGCCGCGGTCGTTGTGGGGGTGGGTGGAAATGATCACGCTGTCGCGGTATTTCAGGTGCTTGTCGCAGTACTCGATCTGGTTGGCATACACATGGGGCATACTCATCTCCACAGTCACCGGCAGGTTGATGATCATGGGGCGCTCCGGTGTGGGCTGCATGATATCCAGCACGGCGTTGCACACCTCTACGGCGTAGTCCACCTCGGTGCCGGTAAAGCTTTCGGGGCTGTACTCAAACAGGAAATTGCCCTCGTACTCCTCGCTGAGCTGTTTGACCAGCTTTGCGCCGTCCACGGCGATCTGCTTGATCTCCTCCTTGGGCTTGTGGAACACCTGCTCCCGCTGTGCCACGGAGGTGGAGTTGTAGAAGTGGATCACCGCCCGGGGTGCGCCCTTGACCGCCTCGAAGGTGCGGCGGATGATGTGGTCGCGGCACTGGGTCAGCACCTGCACGGTGACGTCGGCGGGGATCATGTCCTTTTCGATCAGGGTGCGCAAAAACTCGTACTCGGTCTCGCTGGCGGCGGGGAAGCCCACCTCGATCTCCTTGAAGCCGATCTTCACCAGCATCTGGAAGAACTCCAGCTTTTCTGCAAGGCTCATGGGCACGATCAATGCCTGATTGCCGTCCCGCAGGTCCACACTGCACCACGCGGGAGCTTTTTCAATATGGTCTTTTTTTACCCATCTGTCATAACCTGCAGGTACCGGGTAGTACCCCGGTGCGTACTTGGTAGCGTCCATCATTCTGTTGCCCTCCTGATGTTGTTATGAGGCAAACCCTCTCAGTCAGCTCCTGCGAGGGTCATCATACAAAAAGGCTCCCGTCTTTCAAGGCGAAAACCTTGAGAGACGAGAGCCTGTAAATAGCGTTTACAGGGCACCCGTGGTACCACTCTCTTTGCTGCACGGTGCGTGCAGCCGCTTTGCACGATCAGCCAAAGGCGGCGAATCGCTGCCCTTATAACGGTGGGCATCCGTCAGAACCTACTTGTCCATTCAGCTCTGCCGCTCGGGGGCCAGTATCCGAAGCTTTCTGCACCCGCCTTGCACCACCCGGCGGCTCTCTGCACGCAGAAAAGAGATCGTTTTATCCCCGTCAACGCATTTGCACTTTGTTGAAAGTGAGATAATTTTAGCACGGTTACCAGAAACCGTCAAGAAGTTTCGTTCAAGACAAAGATGAAAACATTTCACAATAAGACAGGAAAAATCATGCAAAATTGAGGGTTCTCCCCTTTTTGTTAAAAAACTGCTAAGTTTTTGCAAAGTTGCCCTCGCTGCGCTGTTGCCGGACGGTAAGGTGTGGTATACTGGATGCAGCAACCGGGTGGAAGCCCACTTTATATAGAAGGAGGAAGTTCCCATGAAAGAAGTCAAGCCATCCAGAAAGCCGTTGGCCATTTACTACGCCATTGTGCTGCTGGTGCTGCTGGTCATCAATCTTGTGGTCATGCCATGGCTGGCCGAGCGTCAGGTGCAGGAGGTAGACTACGGCACCTTTATGAGCATGACCGAGCAGGAGAACATCGGCAAGGTGGATATCCAGTCCAACCAGATCATTTTTACGGATAAGGACAATAAGCAGATCTATAAGACCGGCCTGATGAACGACCCCGGCCTGACCGAGCGCCTGTACAATGCCGGTGCGCAGTTCTCCAGCGAGATCGTGGAGCAGGGTTCGCCGGTGCTCAGCTTTTTGCTGTGGTTCGTGCTGCCCATCCTGCTGTTCAGCTTCATCGGCAACCAGATGAACAAAAAGCTGATGGAAAAGGCAGGCGGCGGCCCGGGCGCCATGATGTTCGGCAGCGCGGGCAGATCCAACGCAAAGGTGTATGTGCAGTCCACCCATGGCATCCGCTTTGCGGACGTTGCCGGTGAGGACGAGGCCAAGGAGAACCTGCAGGAGATCGTCAATTATCTGCACGACCCCAAGAAGTACGAGGAGATCGGTGCTTCCATGCCCAAGGGCATTCTGCTGGTAGGCCCTCCGGGCACCGGCAAGACCATGCTGGCCAAGGCCGTGGCGGGCGAATCCAACGTGCCCTTCTTCTCCATCTCCGGCTCGGAGTTCGTGGAGATGTTCGTGGGTATGGGTGCCTCCAAGGTTCGGGATCTGTTCCGGCAGGCCAAAGAAAAAGCGCCCTGCATCGTGTTTATCGATGAGATCGACGCCATTGGTCAGAAGCGCAACAGCGGCCAGATGGGCGGCAACGATGAACGCGAGCAGACTTTGAACCAGCTGCTTACCGAGATGGACGGTTTTGAGGGCAATACCGGCGTCATCATTCTGGCGGCCACCAACCGCCCGGATTCCCTTGACCCCGCCCTGACCCGTCCCGGCCGGTTCGACCGCCGCGTGCCCGTGGAGCTGCCCGACCTGAAGGGCCGCGAGGAGATCTTGAAGGTACACGCCAAAAAGGTGAAGATCGCCCCGGGTGTGGATTTCAACACCGTGGCGCGCATGGCCTCCGGTGCCTCCGGCGCAGAGCTGGCCAACATTGTGAACGAAGCCGCCCTGCGTGCCGTGCGGGCAGGCCGCAAGAGCGTGACGCAGGCCGACCTTGAGGAGAGCATCGAAGTGGTCATTGCCGGCTACCAGAAAAAGAATTCCATCCTGACCGACCACGAAAAGTGCATCGTGGCCTACCACGAGATCGGCCACGCCCTTGTGGCGGCCAAGCAGTCCAACTCTGCGCCGGTGCAGAAGATCACCATCATCCCCCGCACCTCCGGCGCACTGGGCTACACCATGCAGGTGGACGAGGGCAACCACTACCTGATGAACAAGGCCGAGCTGGAAAACAAGATCGCCACCCTGACCGGCGGCCGCGCCGCCGAGGAGGTAGTTTTCAACTCTATCACCACCGGTGCGTCCAACGATATCGAGCAGGCCACAAAGCTGGCCCGCGCCATGCTGACCCGCTACGGCATGAGCGACGAATTTGACATGGTGGCACTGGAAACCGTAAACAACCAGTATCTGGGCGGCGATACCTCGCTGGCCTGCAGTGCCCAGACCCAGTGCGAGATCGACCGGAAGGTGGTAGAGCTGGTCAAGACCCAACACGAAAAGGCCATCCGCATCCTGACCGAGAACCGCGCAAAGCTGGACGAGCTGGCACAGTACCTGTACCAGAAAGAGACCATCACCGGCGAAGAGTTCATGGATATCCTCAACCGCGATGATACCGAAAACAAACCGGCGAACCCCTGAAAATAAAAAATTTTGAATCTTTTGCAATAATCCGACCGCCGTATCCGTTTACAAAGCAGATACGGCGGTTTTCCATTGTGGATGCGCCGCAGCTGAACCATGGTTTAAACGATTATGATGCAAAAAAACAAAGGCAGTCCCTGCGGCTGCCGTTTTCAGGAGGTATTTTCTATGAAGATGCTGAACAAAAAGCTTGCCCGTACCCTGAGCTGTGCCGCTGTGGCGGTGTGTGCCGCTGCCATGCTGAGCGTGGGCGCATTTGCTGCCGAGGTGGACGACACCTGCGTGGAGGGCTATCTGCCCCCGCAGGAGCAGATGGTGCAGGGCGATATCGCACTGCACAGCGGTGATGTTGCCGTGGGCGAAAAGGATCCCCACTATGCCGGCTACGGCGCCCCGGAGGGCAACCCCATTCAGGGCAACATCATGCTGATCTCCGGCGACGAGCTGGCTGACACGGCAAAGACCGAGGCACGCTACACCGTCAAGGGTCTGCTGGGCAAGCAGCTGCTGTACACTGCCCGCCAGAAGGACGGCGTGCTGACGCTGGATGTGCCCGCTGAGTTGGCTACCTTCCGCACCACTATCGAGGATATGCAGGCACTGCAGGCCAGCGGCGTGAAAACGCTGGTGCTGGTGACCGAAAAGAACACCACCACCCTGAACCTCTCGCTGCTGTGCGAGGGACAGAAGTCCGGCACCCGCGTCACCCTGCGGCATCTGGGCAGCAGCGCCACCCTCTCTGTGGGTCTGCGCTGCCGCCGCGACCTGCTGATCGGCCGCTGAGCGGAAAAATAGTTTTATAATTTGTGGCTCGGAAACGCCGGCAGGCGTTTCCGAGCCACTTCTTTAACAATGACAAGGCCCCCGGCAGACAGCCGGGGGTCTTGTCGCACAGTTGTGGAGGCTTGGACAGGAATAAAAGGACTGCTGCACCAAATATTGTGCAACAGTCCTTTGTATCGTTATAAAAAGCGATCCACCTCAAAATGATTCAGACAGACTTTGTCTCTTCTGTCCGGGTGGAAATACCGAACAGCACAAAACCGATGACGAACAAAATGGCAATGGAACCCACACCCACGTTGGCGCTGCCGGTCAGCTGGCTGCCCACGCTGACGATCATGGTGCCAAGGAAGGAGGCACCCTTGCCGCAGATATCGAACAGGCCAAAGTATTCGCCGGATTTTTCCTGCGGGATGATCTTGGCAAAGTGGCTGCGGCTCAGCGCCTGCACACCGCCCTGGAACATACCCACCACCACAGCCAGCACCCAGAACTGCCACTGGCTCTTCAGGAAAAAGGCAAAGACGGCAATGCCGGTATAGGCCGCAATGCACACCGGGATGAGGGTCTTGGACTCATATTTCTGGCTCAGGCGGCCAAAGATCAGCGCCGAGGGGAAGGCCACGATCTGGGTGACCAGCAGCGCCAGCAGCAGGCCGGTGGTGTCCAGCCCCAGTGCCGTGCCGTAGGCGGTGGCCATATCGATGATGGTATACACGCCGTCGATGTAGCAGAAGAAGGCCAGCAAAAACCAGAACACCTGCTTGTCCTGCGGCAGATGCTTCAAGGTCTGTCCGATGCGCACAAAGCTTTGGCGGATGGCGTGCTGCTCCACCTCCACATAGTTGATCTGGCGGTACTTTTTCAGCAGCGGCAGGGTAACCACCAGCCACCATACGGCGGTAATGACCAGCGCGATAGACAAAGCGGTCATCTGGTCAAGGCCTACCGCGCTGCTGCCCAGCACCAGTGCCAGACAGACCACAAAGGGCACACAGCTGCCGATATAGCCCCATGCGTACCCGCGGGAGGACACCATGTCCATCCGCTCCGGGGTGGTCACATCGCCCAGCATGGAATCGTAGAACACCAGACTGCCGGAGTAGCCGATCTTTGCAATGATAAAAATGATCAGAAACGCCAGCCATGTACCTGCCATACCCATGGCGCAGCAGCCGACAACACCCACAAAGAGGCAGAGCATGAAGATGGGCTTTTTAAAGCCCTTGGTGTCGGCCAGCGTGCCCAGAATGGGCCCCAGAATGGCGGTGACCACCGTAACGATGGAGCTGGCGTAGCCCCAATAGGCCAGATAGTCCACCTTGCTCACGCCGCCGGCCTCGGCCAGCGCATTGAAGAAGATGGGCACCAGCGTGGCGATCATCAGCACAAAGGCCGAGTTGCCCACATCGTATAAGATCCATGCCCGCTCCAGCGGTGTCACCTTGAATTTTTCAGTTTTCATCGTATTTCCCTTTTCCCCTTGCGCCGCCGTGCGGCGCGTTTTTTAAAATTCCCCAAACGTGTGGTCGTAGGCGGCATCCAGCGGCTCGTCCGTGTCCAGCTTTGCCACATACTCCAAGATCAGCCGCTCTGCCAGCGGCAAAGCCTTGGCATACAGCGCATCCAGCTCGTGGTTGCTCTCGGTGCACTGCGGGTTTGGCTGCGGGTTTGCCACCAGACCGTGCATTCCCTCGTACTTGCCCACCACCTTCATGCCGGTCAGCACCACCCAGCGCTTGACCGGGTTCGAGGCCTGCAGCAGCTTATGCACCGTGATCATCCCCTTCAGGGCTTCCAGCGCAGTCTGCTCGGTAATGCCCTCGTAGAACGGCGCAATGACCCGGGCGTTCTCTGCACTGGGGCGGATATGGCTGGCGGTGAAAAATTTCATCGGGTCGTGGCCGTCCCGGCGCAGCAGCATATTGTCGAACTCGGTCTCGATCTCGCAGTGGCTCACGCCGCTCTCGCGGGTGAACCGTTCCACAAAGGGGTGGCAGGTGCTGTCCAGCGCAAAATGGCACACATAGCCCAGCGCATAGGCCAGCGCGGCCTCGCGGTCGGCCTCCTCGTGCACCACCCGCCGTGCGCGGTCGAAAAATTTTCTGCCCGGCTCGTCGTGCATGGCGTTGCCCAGCGCAGCGACCGGGGTGGACTTTGCTGCATGATAATAGAACAGCACATCCGGCCCGTGCAGGCCGATATCGTACAGCTCCCGGTGCGCTTTGAGCTTTTCCTGCAACGGCGCAGGCAGCTGATCCAGCACATTTGCGCCAAAGCGGCGGTGTGCATAGGTAGAGGGCATACCCCATTCCTCCTTCTTGCAGTGCCAGCGCCCGCCGCCCTGTTCCGGCTGCGCTGACCAAAAATTCTATCGTTCCCAGTATAGCAGAAAGTTTGCCGACCTTCTACCCTTTTGTGTCTGTTTTCTGTAAAAAGTTTTAATAATTTTGCTGCGCTTCCCGCCGCTCGCCAAACAGAAAGGGTGCTCCTGAAATGCCCGCAGGCATTTCAGGAGCACCCTTTCTAATCATTCAGGCTTACACGCCCTCATAGCCCTGCGGCATCTCGCTCTTGCGGTCGCGGGACATCAGGTTGCGCAGCGCATCGCTGGCGCTCATGCCCTCCTTGACGATGGCGTTCACCGTCTGGGCAATGGGCATTTCCACATGGTACTTTTCGGCCAGCTCCATGGCGGCGGGCAGGGCGTTGATGCCCTCCACCACCATGCCGACTTCCTTTACAGCCTGCTCCGGGCTTTCGCCCTTGCCGATCAGGATACCGGCGCGGTTGTTGCGGCTGTGCATACTGGTGGCGGTAACGATCAGGTCACCAATGCCGGCCAGACCCGCAAAGGTCTGGATATTGCAGCCCATGGCCACGCCCAGCCGGGCGATCTCGGCAATGCCGCGGGTGATCAGGGCGGCGCGGGCGTTATCGCCGTAGCCAAGGCCGGTGGAGATGCCTACGCCCAGCGCAATAATGTTCTTCATGGCACCGCACAGCTCCACGCCCTTGATATCGGCGTTGGTGTACACGCGCATACAGGTGTTGCTGAACACCTCCTGCACCACCTCGGCAGCCTCCGTATCCGGGCTGGCCGAAACGATGGTGGTGGGCAGATCCAGCGCCACCTCCTCGGCGTGGGTGGGGCCGCTGAGCGCCACCAGACGCACCGCGCGGGGGCCGTTCTCGTGGCTTAGCTCGTCGGCAAGGATCTCGGTCATGGTATATAAGGTATCGGGCTCAATGCCCTTTGCCACGTCCACGATGATCTGGCCGGAGCGGATATAGGGCCGTGCCTTGGCCGCCGTGGAGCGCACGAACACCGACGGTACTGCAAACAGCAGCACATCCTTGCCGGTGCACACTTCCTCTATGCTTTTGGTAAAACGCAGCTCCTGCGGGATGACCATTCCCGGCAGATTGGGGTGCACCCGGGTGGTGGAAAGGTTATCCACCTCGGCCTCAATGGCCGACCACACCTGCACATCGTTGCCGCTGACGGTCAGCATCCGTGCCAGAGCCATGCCCCAGGTACCTGCACCCAGAACACCAATCCTAAACTTTTTCACGTTCGTATCCTCCGTGTCTGCACCGGGCAAAGGGCACGCCCCCTGCCGGTGGATTTGCGCCGCACCGGGCCGTTGCCCCGCGCCTGCGCACTGTTATGTTCATTGTACACGAAAGCACCCACAGCGTCAAGCATCTGCCGCATTGCACAAATATTTAACAAGTTTATGCAATTTTTCGGTCACATCACACGTTTTGTGCAAACTGTTTGCGCTGCCGGGCATTTCATGTTATTATAGGCAATACCGCATAATTCTAAGTGCCGCTACGGCGAGCGAGGTGCGGCAGATGCTAAGCCAAAAGCGCAGATAATACTTTGTGTATTATCGAGCATTTTGGCAACGCAGATGCCGTGCCGCAGCCGCCGGAACGGTGCTTAAGCCGTCAGGCGGGAATTGTGCGGGGTTGCCTATAGTATTCTGGTAGGTTTTGTAGGGATTTGTGACCAAGTCTCTTGACTTTGACCCTACTTTAAGGTGTATACTGCTTTAGTCGGCAAGAGCCTTGCCGGAGCGCGTATTTTTTAGCTTTGAGGAAAAACCGATGTTTGAAGCACTTTTATCCAACCGCACGGTCAGCGTGCTGGTGGAGGCGCTGCCCCGTATCCTGACGGCAGGCCTGACCATGACCATTCCGCTGACCCTTTTTTCCTTCTTTTTTGCCATGATCATCGCGGTGGCGGTGGCGCTGGTGCAGTATGCCAACGTGCCGGTGCTGCGGCAGATCGCCCGGTTCTACATCTGGGTCATCCGGGGCACGCCGCTGCTGGTGCAGCTGTTCATCATCTTTTACGGCCTGCCCAGCGTGGGCATCATGCTGGATGCCTTTCCGGCGGCGGTCATCGCCTTTGCCTTCAACGAGGGTGCCTACTGCGCCGAGACCATGCGCGGTGCGCTGGAAAGCGTGCCGCAGGGGCAGCTGGAAGCCGGGTACTGCGTGGGCATGAGCTGGTGGCAGATCATGCGCCGCATCGTGCTGCCGCAGGCGCTGCGCACCGCCGTGCCTGCGCTGTCCAACTCCCTCATCGGTATGATCAAAGACACCTCGCTGGCCTCCAACATCACGGTGGCAGAGCTGTTCATGGCCGGGCAGCGGGTAGCCGCCCGCACCTACATCTTCCTGCCCATCTACTGCGAGGTGGCTGTGGTGTATCTGCTGTTCTGTACCGTCATCACCAAGCTGCAGGCGCTGCTGGAACGTCAGCTCAACGCCCGCGGCTTCCAGTAAAAAGGGAGGGGTGCACCTATGGCTATGCTTGAGATCCGCAATGTGCAAAAAACCTTCCGCACCTATGCAAAGCCCGGCCTTTTCCACCGCCCCGGTGCGCAGAAGGTCACCGGCGAGCTGCCCGTGCTGCGCGGGGTGAACCTGACCGTGGAAAAGGGCGATGTGGTGGCCATTCTGGGGCCGTCCGGCTCCGGCAAGACCACCCTGCTGCGCTGCCTGAACTTTCTGGAAACTGCCGATGCCGGGCAGCTGGTGTTTGACGGCGAACGCTTCGACCTTGCCAATGCCAGCCGCGCCGACATTGCCCGGCTGCGCAAAAAGACGGCCTTTGTATTCCAGAACTACAACCTGTTCCGCAACAAGACCGCCCTGCAGAACGTGACCGAGGGGCTTATCGTAGCGCGCAAGCTGCCCAAGGAGCAGGCGGAGGAGATCGGCATGAAGATGCTTGCCAAGGTCGGCCTTGCCGACCGCGCCGACTACTACCCCCGCCAGCTTTCCGGCGGGCAGCAGCAGCGGGTGGCCATCGCCCGCGCCCTTGCCGCCGACCCGGAGATCATTTACTTTGACGAGCCCACCAGCGCTCTTGACCCGGAGCTGACCGGCGAGGTGCTCAGCGTGATGCGGCAGCTGGCCGAGGAGGGCATGACCATGCTGGTGGTCACCCACGAGATGGGCTTTGCCCGCAATGTTTCCTCCAAGACCGTGTTCATGGAAAACGGCGTAGTGGTGGAGCAGGCTCCCTCCCAGCAGTTCTTTGCATCCCCCAAGGAGGAGCGCACCCGGGCCTTCCTGCGCAGGATCGCCCATACGGAATAAACCCCTCTCAGCCTCGCTGCGCTCAGCAGCTCCCCCGAAGGGGGAGCTTTTGACAATACCGCAAACTTTCCCGGCAGGGCGGCGGGAAGTTTTCCAAAGCAAGTGTCCGCTGGGGTGGGACCCTGCTGCCGCAGGCAGTAGGGCGGGCGATGGAATGGCCCGACTCACTTGCGTGGAAAAGCTTTCCGATGACCTGCCAGACCAATATTTTTTAATGGAAAGGATATTACTATGAAACGTAGAACCTTTATTTCCCTGATGGGCTTTATGGCCGCCGCCGGGGTGCTGAGCATGACCGGCTGCTCCTCCAAGGACGCTGCCTCCAGTACCGCCGGTCCCGCACCGCTGGATAAGCTGAGCAGCATCCGGAAAAGCGGCAAGCTGGTGGTGGCGCTGGAGGGCGCATGGCAGCCGTGGAGCTACCACGATGCCTCCGACACGCTGGTGGGCTACGACGTGGAGGTGTCCCGCGCCATTGCCGAAAAGCTGGGCGTTGAGCCGGAGTATGTGGAAAGCGACTGGGACAGCCTGTTTGCCGGTCTGGACGCCGGCCGCTACGACATGGTGTGCAACGGCGTGGAAGTGACCGAGGAGCGCGCCAAGACCTATGCGTTCACCACCCCCTACGGCTACATCCACACTGCGCTGGCGGTGCGCAAGGATAACGAGGACATCCACAGCTTTGAGGACCTGAAGGGCAAGACCACCGCCAACAGTCTGGCTTCCACTTACATGGAGCTGGCCGAAAGCTACGGCGCTACCGTGCAGGGCATTGACACGCTGGAGGAAACTATCCAGCTGCTGACCGCCGGCCGCATTGATGCCACCCTGAACGCCGACGTCTCCTTCTACGACTACCTGAACGTCCACCCGGACGCAGACTTCAAGCTGGTGGCACAGACCGCTGAAGCCTCTCATGTGGCCATCCCGGTGCTCAAGAGCGAAGATACCGCCTATCTGGACGCGCTGAACACCGCCATTGAAGCGCTGCGTGCCGACGGCACCTTAAAGACCCTGAGCGAAAAGTATTTCGGACAGGATATTTCCTCTGAAAACTGAGAAACCTGACCCTCTCAGTCTGTTCCCTTCGTTCGCATCCGGCTCCCCCGAAAGGGGGAGCTTTTTTGTTGGGTACGAACTCCCTCAGTCAAAGCCTGACGGCTTTGACAGCTCCCTCGGAGAGGGAGCCTCTGGCGAAACCGGAAACTTTGCGCTTGCACCGGAAACTGTACCGCCATGCCAAAAGCTCTCCCCTTCGGGGGAGCTGGCGAGCGCTGCGAGACTGAGAGGGTAAATTTCCTATTGACTTGTGCAATATTATATGCTATATAATATTATAGAAACAGACCACACCGAAAGGAGGCTGTTCCCACATGAGTTTTCCCATCAGTGCTGCGCTGCTGGACGCCATTGTGCTGTCCGTGGTGGCGCAGGAGCCGGAAGGTACCTACGGCTACAAGATCACCCAACAGGTCACCCACACGCTGGAACTGAGCGAATCCACCCTGTACCCGGTGCTGCGCCGGCTGCAGAAAGACCAGCTGCTCACGGTCTACGATGCCCCCTTTAACGGCCGCAACCGCCGCTATTATCAGATCACCTCCGCCGGGCGGGAGCAACTTGCCGCCTACGCGCAGGAGTGGAGCCGCTACCGTTCTTCCATTGACACATTTTTCAGAGAGGTGGAATGATTTATGACCCGTACTGCATTTCTTGCTGCGCTGGAGCAGCTTCTGGCCCCCTTGCCGGAGGCCGAGCGCAAGGACGCTTTGAGCTATTACGAGGATTATCTGGATACCGCCGGGCCAGAAAATGAAGCCCGCGCCATTGCAGAGCTGGGCAGCCCGGAGGAGGTCGCCCGCAAAATTCTGGACGAGCAGACCCCGGCAGACAGTTCTGCCGCCCCGGCATCCCCTGCCCGCAAGCCGCATTCCCGCTGGCGCATGATGCTGGGCGGCGGGCTGGCGGTTCTGGCAGTGCTGGTGCTGTTTTGCTTTTTCTTCCAGCACGCCAAAGCCACCCCGGTGCAGCCGGTCGAGTCCATTTCTCCTGCCTCGGAAATTCCTGCTCCCTCTGCGGAAACAGCTGCCGAGAGTGCCTCCACGCAGCCCGCAGTTCCCGTTTCCACTCCAGACGGCTTGACTTTCTCCCTCTCTGCTGAGATGGTCAGCGATAAACTATCACTGAAGTTGGACTATGGTACCATTCTCTTTGTTGTTGACCCAAACGCTTCCGACATCACTCTACAGTTTGACGGTTTCAGGACCCGGTATCTCACCCATTCCAGCAAAAAAGACGGAACTGCAGAGTTTTCCTACCATATCCCGAAATACTACGATCTCCCTGATGCTGACAGTGCTGTGCTCACCATTACAGTTCCGGAAAATATCCTGCATGAGGTAGACATTGATCTTGCTATGGGCGACGTTGACCTTGGCACGCTCTCCGTGGAAGAACTGGATCTGGAACTTGCCATGGGGAACGTCTCTGCCGACAGCCTGACTGTGAAGGATGCGGATTTCAGCCTTGCCATGGGTGCCTGTCACATTGAGCATCTGACCGCACCGGAATTCGATGCCGAACTTTCCGTGGGCGACTGCACGATCGGTATGCTGTCCGGTGCTCGGGATGTCAGCATCTCGGTCATCACCGGCGATACCGACTTGACTCTGGAGGGCAGCGCCTCGGACTATACCCTCGTCACCAATGGGCTTACGGGCACCTCGATCCATGATGGCAAGGCAAACACCTCTCGTAAAATTTCCCTCACTTCCGTCACCGGCGATTTCTCCATCTCCTATGCGAATTGACCTCTGAACGCAGAGCACCCCCGGCATCCGAACGAAACGAAAACGGATGCCGGGGGTGTTTTTATGCTTCCCTGTGAAAATACTCGTAGATGGTCTGGGCCAGCTGTTTGCCCACGCCGGGGGTGTTTTCCAGCTGGTCGGGGGTAGCTTCCTTCACCGCACCCACGCTCTTGAACTGCGTCAGCAGGGCTTTGGCGGTTTTGGGGCCTACGCCCGGCACCTCGGTCAGGGTGGAGGAGTAGCTTTTCTGCTTCATCTGCTGCTTGCGGTAGGCGTTGGCAAAGCGGTGGGTCTCGTCCTGAATGGCGGTGATGAAGGTAAAGGTGCCACGGTTCATGTTGATGGCGATTTCCCGCCCGTCGCTGTCCACGATGGCACGGGTGCGGTGGTGGTCATCCTTTACCATGCCGTACAACGGCACATCTGCCAGCGCTGTACCGGCAAGCGCCTCCTTTGCGGCGCTCACCTGTCCCCTGCCGCCGTCCATCAGCAAAAGATCCGGCTTCTGCCCGAACCAGTTGCCGCCGGGCTGACCGTTTTGCGCCTGTGCGGCATATTTTTCGTACTCTGCCGCCCGGCGGGAAACCGTTTCTGCCAGCGAAGCGTAGTCGTCCGTGCCCGCAACAGTTTTCATCTTAAATTTGCGGTAGCCCGCCTTGAAAGGCTTACCGTCCTTGAAGGTGACCATGCCGCAGACGCTGCTGCCGTCGCCCCAGTTGGAGATATCGTAGCTCTCGATGGCGCGGGGCGGCTTTGAAAGCCCCAGCACCTGCGCCAGCTCGTCCAGCAGTTTTTCCTCCCGGGCGTAGCGGCCGCTCTCCCGCGCCAGACGCTCCACCGCGTTGGTGTGCGCCATCTCCACCAGATGCGCTTTGTCGCCCCGCTGGGGCACATACAGCTGCACCTCGCTGCCCCGCTTCTGGTTCAGCGCCTGCTGCAAGGCGTCCACATCCGGCGGCAGTGCGTCCACCGCGATGATTTTCGGGATCTGCTCATCGTCCAGATAGTATCGGGGTAGAAATTCTTCCCGCACCGCGTCGATATCCGAGGTATCATGGAACAAAAACTCCCGCTTATCGGTCAGCCGTCCCTCCCGGAAGCGCAGCACCGCCGCGCACACGCTGTCCGGTGTGCCTGCCAGCGCCACCACGTCCATCTCCACGTCCGGGTCTACCACCACCTTCTGCCCTGCCGTCAGTTTGGTGATGGCGGCGATTTGATCCCGCAGAAGAGCGGCGCTCTCAAATTCCAGCCGGTCGGAGGCCTCCTGCATCCGCTCGTTGAGGGTTTTCAGGATATCCTTTTTACCGTAGCGGATGAGGTGCACTGCGTTTTTGACCGCCTGATTGTAGGTCTCGCAGCTGATTTTTCCGCTGCACACCGCCATGCACTTGCCGATATGAGCGTTCAGGCAGGGGCGTCCCTTGCCGATCTCCTGCGGAAAGCGCTTGGAGCAGCGCGGCAGCAAAAAGGCATCCATGGCCGTTTCTGCCATCTGCCGCGCTGCAAAGCTGGAGGTGTAGGGGCCGATATACTCCGCCCCGTCCTCCTCCTTTTGCAGCGTAAAGGAAAGACGCGGCCACTGCTCCCGGGTGACGCGGATATAGCTGTAGCCCTTGTCATCCTTGAGCAGGATGTTGTACTTAGGCGTATGCGCCTTGATCTGGCTGGCTTCCAGCACCAGCGCCTCAAACTCGCTTTGGCAGACGATGACGTCAAAGGCGTAGGCGTGGGCGATCATCTGGCTGACCTTGTTATCGTGGGGCACGCCCTCGCGGAAATACTGGCTTACCCGGATGCGCAGGCGCTTGGCCTTGCCGATATAAATGATGGTGTCGCTTTTATCCCGGATGATATACACCCCGGGCAGCAGCGGCAGCATACAGGCTTTTTGATAGAGCTCGGCCTTGGTCATGCAGCACCTTCCTCCGTGTTTGCGGGGGGCTTCCTGCAGCGGAACGCCGTCCCGGTAAAAAGCGTATCAAAAAAGCGGCAGGGAGACCCCCGCCGCTTTCCATACCATGTTATACAGACTTACTCTGCAAAGCCGGACTCCACCAGCTTGATCAGGCCGTCCACGGCAGCCTGCTCGTCAGCGCCGTCAGCGATGATGCGGATGGTGGTGCCGCCCACGATACCCAGAGACAGAACGCCCAGCAGGCTCTTTGCGTTCACGCGGCGTTCTTCCTTTTCGACCCAGATGGAAGACTTGAACTCGTTTGCCTTCTGGATAAAGAAGGTAGCCGGACGAGCGTGCAGACCAACCTGATTTTCAACGGTAACTTCTTTTACGTACATAGTAAAGCGCTCCTATCTAATATCGTTTTGGTGTACAAAAGCATAGTGTGCCTGTTGTGTTACACTCATTTTAGCGCAAGTCGAAACGCTTGTACAGACCCCTTTTGCATTTTTGGCGGTTTTCCCAATGAAACAGGGAGCATTTTTCAGGTTTTGTACAAAGACAATAAAATTATACCCCGAAGGTTAGAGGGGTAATACAAAAGTTTTCAACAACTTTTAGACTGTCGGGGTGTTTTCCTCTGAATTTTGTGTATTTTCACCGATATTTCCGGCGCGGCTCACTGCTGCGCCGCGCCCTCGTAGCGCATTTGCACCAGTGCGCACTTGTGCGTTACGGTGGGGTAGTGCAGCGGGTCAAACTCCAGACTTGCACTGCCGTCCAGCTGCCAGCCCATACGGGTATACAGCGCAATGGCACGGGTGTTGGTGTTCAGCACGCTCAGAACCGGGTGTGCGTGCTCCGGCAGCTTTTTGCGGGCAAAATCCAGCAATTTTGTGCCAATGCCGTTGCCCCGGGCCTTTTCCGTAACGAACAGATGCTCGATATGCCCCGCCTTATGGCTGACGCACACCATACCGTCCGGCACGTCCTTGGTGGTGTGCAGGTAGCACGCCCAGCCCGCTGCCTTTTCCTGCTGCAATTGCAGCAAAAACTGCTGTTCGTTCAGGGTGCGGCAGTATTCCTCTGTCCAGTTGTCGGCACAGACAGCCTGCCGTCCCTCGGCAAACAGCTTTGCGGCGGCGGCAAACTGCTCGGTGGTCTTTACCAGCCGGACATTCTCGCCCCGCTTCCACTTGGGCACCTCGGCAATGGGGTGGCTTGCGCACCACTGCTCGTACAGTTCCGGGCGGCGCAGACGGGTGCGGGTGCGGCTCTGCTCGCCGCGCCATGCATCGATCTTTGCATGGTCGCCGCCCAGCAGCACCTCGGGCACGGCACGGCCCTCCCACACCTCGGGGCGGGTGTACTGGGGGTATTCCAGCAGGCCGTCCCAGTAGCTTTCCTCCTCGTAACCCTTCTGCTCGGCCAACACGCCGGGCTTCAGGCGCAGCACACTGTCCGCCACCACAAGGCTGGCCAGCTCGCCGCCGGTCAGGATGTAATCACCAATGGAGATCTCCTCGTCCGCAAAAGCCTCGATAACGCGCTCGTCAATGCCCTCGTAGTGGCCGCAGACCAGCGTCAGGTTGTCGTACTGTGCCAAGCGCTTTGCGTGCTCCTCGGTGTAGCGCTGGCCGCCCGCCGTCAGGAACACGATGTGCGGGGCGGGGCGGCCCTGTGCGGCCACCTCGCGCTGCACCGCCCGCAGGCAGTCCGCGATGGGCTGGGCGTACAGCACCATACCACAGCCGCCGCCGTAGGGGTAGTCGTCTGTCTGCTTCTGTTTATTCAGGGTGTAATCCCGGACCTGGTGGCAGTGGGTCTCAATATAGCCCCGCTTTGCCGCCCGCCCGATGATGCTGGCATCCAGCACCTGCTGGCACATCTCCGGGAACAGGGTTACGATATCCACACGCATTCCCATGGCTCACTCCTCCTCCCGCTCGCTGTCAAAATCATCGTCCAGCAGGCCGGGAATGGGGGTGACAAGGATGTACCCCTCCGGCGGGTTGCGCTCTTTGAGGAAGGCGTCCACCCCGGGGAACATATACTCCTTGCCGCCGGGTGCTTTGACGGTGTAGATATCCTGCGCACCCGGATGGTCCACGCTGGTCACCACGCCGTACACCTTACCGGTGTCGGCGTCCCGCACCTCGCACCCGATAAGGTCTGCCACATACCACCGGCCTGCGGGCAGGGTGGCATCGCTGCGGTCAAAGTAGAACACCTGCCCGCGCAGCGCCCGGGCTGCGTCCATATCGCTTACCCCCTCCAGCTGGAGCAGCGCCATCTGCCCCTGCGGACGGATGGAAAGGATCTTATACGCTTTGCCACCCTGCGCCGAAGGGTACAGACGGCCCACTTTTTTCAAAAAATCCACCCCGTCGCACCAAAGCTCCAGCTTCATTTCCCCGCGCACACCGTGGGTGGTAACAACTTTTCCGGCTTCCAGATATTGCTGCATAAATTCGCTCCTGTGTTATCAAACTTGTGCCAATACACCCTCATCAGTCTCACTGCGTTCGACAGCTTCCCCCGTCCGGGGGAAGCCTTATGAGAGTGCACCAGCCGGGAAAGCCTTCCCCCAGCCGGGGGAAGGTGGCGCGTTTGCGCCGGATGAGGGTGCTTCCTTTGAAGTCCAAACAAAAAAGCCCCTTGCCGCAAGGGCAAAGGGCCTGTAGGGTGCTCAGTCGATCTCAACAAGGACCTTTTCATCGACCCGCACAGCAGCCGCGCGCATCAC
>OGHE01001129.1_pt1 | contig 19350 bp, 24 predicted proteins | sample 1571431 | NCBI WGS metagenome assembly OGHE01 (sample SAMEA2581966, study PRJEB24529) | metagenome | biome: Human gut stool | place: China | collected 2011 | reverse complement strand
TTGTCATTTTCTCACTGATATATATCATAGAAAAAACTCTTTTTATTATTTGTTCAATTATAACATAATCCATCAATATAAAAAAGATTTGCTGTTCATATTTCATTATTTATGTTATAATGTATTTATTATTCATGCTGTGAATAGTAACTAAAGGACAAGGAAAAAATGATAAGTAATAGAGGTGTATGTCCATGCAAGTAAATGAATCTTCTGAAAATTATCTGGAAACGATACTGATGTTGAGTAAGACTCATCCGGTTGTACGATCCGTAGATATTGCAACAGAACTTAACTTCAAAAAATCCAGTGTCAGTGTTGCCATGAAAAAGCTGAGAGAAGCACATCATATCATCGTTTCTCCTGAGGGCTTCATTACACTCACCGAAACCGGAAAAGAAATCGCAGATCGTATCTATGAACGTCATACCCTGCTTTCTTCCTGGCTCACCCAGCTTGGGGTAGACCCGGAGATTGCATCAGAAGATGCCTGCAGGATGGAACATGTGATCAGTGCGGAAAGTTTTGAGGCAATCAAGGCTCATATTTCCAAGTACCAGCAGTAAAATTTCAGACAATCCAAAAGCAGTTTTCTGCTTTCAGACTCTCTCCGTGTCAATCCGACCGGAGGGAGTTTTTTCAGATCCGGGCTAATATTTTTTTCAGTTCCTCTGCCGAATGCCATAATTTTCTTTTTTCTGCTTCATTAAAATTGATTTCTAATATCTGCTCTGCACCATTTTTTCCCAGAACTGTCGGAATACTCAGGCACAGATCCCTCAGTCCGTATTCTCCGTTTAAATGAACTGATACCGGTGCAACCGTATGACTGTCCCTGACCAGTGCTTCTGCAATCTTAGCCGCTGCCATTCCGATTCCATAATAAGTCGCTCCTTTTCGTTTAATGATCTCATAAGCACTGTCTCTTACACTACAGTATATTTCCTTCATTTCCTCCGAAAATCCCTTCTGCCGCCGCAGTTCTGCAAACTTTTCCACTGGAATCCCATATATATTGGCACAACTCCACACTGCAAGCTCACTGTCGCCATGTTCCCCGACAATAAAAGCATGCACATTTCTGCTGTCAATCTCCAGTTCTTCGCTGATCAGGTATTTTAATCGTGCTGTATCAAGAACAGTTCCTGAACCGATGACCCGCTCTTCAGGATAGCCCGACTCTCTCAGTGCAACCTCTGTCAGAATATCTACCGGATTCGATACGATCAGAAGTAGTCCGTCAAAAGCAGTTTTTCTGATATTTCCGATAATTGAACGCATGATACCTGCATTTTTCTGTACCAGATCCAGTCTTGTCTCCCCCTCTTTCTGATTTGCCCCTGCTGTAATAATGAGAATTGATGCATCTTCGATATCGGCATATGTTCCCGCATAAATATCCATTGCATGGGCAAATGGAAGTCCATGACTGATATCCATTGCTTCTCCCTCTGCTTTTTCCATGACTACATCGATCAGAACCAGTTCTGAAAAAATCCCTTTCTGCATAAGCGTATAGGCTATTGATGCCCCTACAAATCCACATCCGATCACTGCTGCTTTCTGTATATTGATCACCCCGTCTGCCTCCTTTTATTTTTGTTTTGCATCCTCTGCATAGATTTTCTTTCTACATTATTTGATCTTTCCATCACTTTTATTCCACAAACCCTTTTATTTTATGGAAAAATACTAGAATAAAAGGGGTTTCTTTTTAACCTGCTTTCTGTTATAATGATTGAGTTGTATAGCATTTGACGACATTTTGGAGTTGTATCGAAGCGGTCATAACGGGGCGCACTCGAAATGCGTTTGCCCTCCGGGGCACGTGGGTTCGAATCCCACCAACTCCGTTTTTTCAAAAAAGTGCGTAATTTCAAGGATAGCGGAGAAAGCCTTTAAAATAAGGGTTCTCCGCTTTTTCTTTTACTGAAATGATTCTATTATTTCGGATTTTTTAAGCGTATTTTACAATCTTATGCAACACGAAATACGCAAAAATGCAACACGAAAACAGATGATACAATATTCAACCCCGGAGTGACTGCTCCGGGGTGGTCTTATTTCACTCGGAGTTTCTGACCAGCATAAATCTTATTCGGATTTTTGATGCCGTTCAGCGTTGCAATCTTCTGATAGGTCGTGCCGTATTTTGCTGCAATCTTTGACAGGGTATCACCTGATTTCACCGTATAGTAAACAGCAGACGATCCTGATCCACTTCCGTTGATTACTTTCTGCACTTCTGCATACCGTTTTCCAAGAACCATCTTGCGGGTATCACCGTTGCCATATTTTCCTGCCTTTGTTTCCGATGCAAGCGTGGATGCTGATGCAGTAGTGATATGGTTGATAAAGGTCTGCACCTCGGAGTATCGACTGCCAAGCTTTGCCTTGCGTGTATCGCCATTACCATACTTACCTGACAGCGTATCTACTACAAGCTGTAATGTTGTTCCAATCGGCACGATTGCACTGGGATTGGATGCAGGCTGTGACGGCTTGCTCGTTCCTGTGATTTCAGTTGGAAAATCACGATAGCAATAATTAACATCTACCCGTCCACTAATGCCCGGAACACTTCCATCGGAGCTGTACTGCCACATATCAGCTTTCATCCCAAGTGTACTGTTATAGCGTGCGATCCACAGTGGATATCTTGTCCCCAGTGAACTTAAGTAGTTATCCCACCATGATTTATTACAATACACTCCGCACTTATACCCTGCTGCTTCGATCAGTGCAGCAAATTTCTTCATACGGTCAACCGCACCTGTCTGTGTTCCTGATTCTTCCAGGTCATAAAATACCGGATACGACAGTTTATATCCTTTCACCAGTCTCAGCACATGTCTTGCCTCTGACTCTGCCTGTGCAGTTGTCTTTGCATACGAATAAATATAAACACCAAACGGAATCCCCAGTCTGGTACATTCATTTGCATTTCTCTTCCACTGCTTATCATCCTGGGAAGTCAGATCATCCCCGTAACCACACCGGATGATCGCATGATATCCTGCTGCCTTAACTTTCTCCCAGTTAATAGTTCCCTGATGATACGATATGTCTACTACATTAATTGTTGCCATAATTATTCTTCCTCCTTATCTGAATCTCTCAACTGTAAAAGTACATCTTTTAGCCGTTCCGGGATTGGAACAAATACCGCTGCATTTTCCAACAGACTCAACGCTTCGTTGCAAATGTAAAATGTAATAACCACTTCCCGGAGCGGAATCGTGCCACCGATCAGCATCTGAATCAGGTAAGCCACAGCGATCACAATAAACATCACGATCTTTTTCAGCAGTCCACGGAATCCTGTCTCGGATGAGAGCTGCTTCAGGTAAATTCCTTTCAGCACTCCCGTGACATAATCCAGCACCGCAAGACACACGATCGTCTTAAGCAGTACGTCCCATCCTCCTAAAAAGTACGCAAGGACTCCACCCAGGAATCCAAATACAATGCTGATTTCATTAAATAACTTGTCCATTTTTTTCATATTCCTCACTTTCCTCTCTTTCATCCTACCGCAAATACCGGGCGAATCCCGTAAGTGCTTGTAGCCATATCACTGCTAGCATCGCCATATTGTGATATCAAGGTTCTTCTGTAATAGATTCGCCCAGGCACTTACCTCGAAAGACGTTCCGGTGCATTTCCGGTGAAAATCCAGCCATATATACGCTGACCGCCCGCTCCACCATCTCAGCTGTAGCCGCAAACTTTCCAGCCTCTGCATCCTCCCGGACTGACTGGGCGATCTGCTGTGTCTCGTTCACCTTGTTAAGTATCTGCTGCCATACTGTCGGCTCAGGATCGGATGGCGTGCCACCGGAAAGCGTAGCCGGAACCGTAAAGCTCTTGATGTCGGTCGTGATAACCGTCTCACCTAGTGTGCCGGATACGGATACCCCGACCCGTCCCGGTACGGCAAGAGCTTCTGCTGGTACGGTACAAGCGTCATTTTCCAGTAGCTGTGAATAGGTATTACCATCCGCTCCCCGGAAGAAAGCCGTCTTTGTCATTCCATCCCATTCCTCTGAAAAGTCGAACTCTGCCCGTAAATACTCCCTCGTCCCCTCTGCTGTCTCAGGCGGCTCAAGATAGAGCCGCTGATTTACTACTTTGATTTTCATGCTTTTTCCTCATCCTCTTTTACAAGCTCCGCCATTCCAGAATCCTCCAGGATCTCTTTTACCTTGTCCTTTAAGAGCCGTGGAACCTGTCCATATGTCTTCTTTCCTAAGATAATCTGCTGTGCCCATAACATTGCCATCATTTCTTTACCTCCTGCATTTTGCATTAATATGAATATATTGGTTAATAGAGTTACCATTTTACTGATACACCTGTTCGGACATTTCCAAGATGCATCCTTTCAACATTTCCATCTGTTCTTTCAGATCAACATTTTCTTTAATCAGTGCGTCCATTTTTTCTGCCACCGTCTCTCCCGGCTTTGACAGGATGATGCCTGTGATACCGGCTGTGTACTTGATGATCCCCTCAAGATTGGTATACCCCTCATATTCTCCAAGCGTCTGACTACGCTCTGATATAACCATCTTCTTAGTTTTTAGAGTGTCCCCAAACATTGCCCGTAGATCCTCTTCCGTGGCTGACACGGTTTTGATCAACAGTGTCCCGTCCCCCTGGATGGATGCCGACTGGATCTGCAGGTCTGTACCATCGTTGTATGTAAGCTTCATGTTACCACCTCCTAATTTGCCGCAATCCATATGCCGTGAAATTTGTAAAAGGCTCTCGTTGCAGGTGTTGAAAAGTAGATCATTCCATTTGTATCAACGTATGCCATTACAGCACATGTATTTTCCCAACTCTGTCCACATCCAACACACTGGATGTGTGTCAGTACCGCAGGTCTAAGATCTGTAGCGATAGCTGCGGAAGTAATAGCATACAGTTTATTTGCGAGGAGCGTTGTCCCACTTTTGGGATCAAGAGATACGTTAAAATGTACCTCACGACCTACTTTATATGCAGAAAAAGCAGAGACGTTATAAAACGATTGGAGATGCATATCAGCCTGTTTATACGATTTCACGGCTATTTTATCGGATGTATCGGCTAAATCTTTATTTATCGTAGCCATTGACGGCAGCACTTCTAATAGCTTTTTCACTTCCGTCACATTGATTCCATCCAATGTAATCTCAAATACCGGGCAATCATCCACAAGATCACCCTCCTGCAGATTCCCTTTTGTATATGCAGGAACTGTAGGTGTTCCGCTTGTTGGCATTCCCATAATATACAGCCATTCACCTGTCTCGATACCGGTCTCTTTATTCCGGGTATACCGGTTTACGACCAGATCTTTTCTCTTCATTCCCTGTGTCCCGTTCGTGATCGTGACCTCATCATAAGTACCAATCTTCACGGCGGATACATTCCCGTGATGTGCCATGATTCCGCTTCGGATCTTAAGCAGATTATTCGATGTTAATTCCGGTTCAAGATTTTCCCCGGAAGTCAGAATGCAGCTCCCCTGCCCGATCGTTCCCTCAAGGATCTGCCGGAACTGCTGACTGGTAACGTGAGGACTGCCGGTCTTTCCTGATACTATCTCCATGTTCAATCTCCTTCCAATTTATATTCTTTTGATATGATTCCGCTTGTGACACTGTAAACGATATTTCCGACTGATTTTTTCATCGCTATCCCTGTAAGGTAATCTCTGCCACCGATGACATCACCGATCGCCACATCAATTCCCAATTTTTCAATATCCATATCGAATGTCTTTTTATTGCAGATTTCTTTCAACTTTTCCACTGCTTTCGACTTAAGCTCCGCTGTCTCCGTTGACGTATTTTCGTAAACTTCCGCAATCTCATCCAGACCTGTATAGTAAGGCTCTCCCCGAAAAGATCCGTCTGGCCAGACATACAGATGGTATACAGTCCGATCAGCAAGCTCTCCTTTTCCGGTTACGATCAGATGATTGATTCCGTTCCGACTGTCTTTCATCGTATAGTTCAGGCTGCAGTCTTTTGATAATTCCACCTGGTCCGAATAATCTACAACCGGCACGGCACTGATCAGAACGTATCCGGGAACCCCTTCCTCTCGTTTGTGCCGGATATCTAACCTGCACCCCTTACTTGCGAGCATTTCTACAATTCCATCCAGTAAGGTACAATATCGGTCAAACTGGTAGTTGCTCACAGACACCCCGGTATTCTCCTGACTTACTACAAAGAGTCCGTCAAATTCCGGCTCGATCAGCGTCTTCAACACTTCATTCAGTTCCCCGGATACTTTTTTATAATCACTTCCGGCTGGCGGCTGGATAATTTTATGCTCCAGCATTCCACGCCATGTATAGCCTTTCAATTCCACGTAATCCAGAGTTGTATCGGTCAATACACTTCCTATGATTCCACCGTATTCCGTATCCGGGACGTACACCAACGCATCAAATGTCAGCGACTGTGTCCAGTAGCAGCGTGCAATCTGCACTGTAAACATCTTTTTATCGTTGACATCAAATTCAACATTTGCATTCTTCAGACTTCCGATTTCTCTTTGCGAATCTGCTAAAATCACCATGCCGCTTCCCTCCGTTCCAGGAAGATATCCAGATCTATCCCATACGTTCCCGTCCAGTTCACCCGGATGAGACCGCTTGGGATCTTTTCAAAAATGGAATATTCATAACCTCGTTCATTAAACAGATTGGATACAGTTCCATTTGTCAGATATTTATATACTGTCTGCTCTGCGGAATCAATAATCATGTATTCATTCCGTTCCAGTGTGGTTCTGACTTCGTATGGGTATCCGTTGATTAATATCTTCGGATTTATGCAAGGTCCGTATATCGTCATCTTAAAATCCGATGCAGAGGGATGGTCAATTTCAAATTCAGCCGTCCCCGCCCGGACATCTGCGAAATCAAAAGGAAAATCAAAGGGAAAGTCCAAGCCGCTTGCCGCTGTCATTTGGCTTTGCGGATAAAACTGCTGACTTACCACTGTCATCCATGACAAGGATGGAGCTGTAAAAGTAAGCTCCACCTCTGCCATATCAAAACCTTTCCAGTTCGATTTCTTCGACTTCTCCACACGGCAGGAGAGAAATGTACCATTGACGTACAATTTTCCATGTACTCCGAGATCTGCATCTACAGCAAGCACGCTGTACAGTTTTTCCATATTTTTCGCAAGACCTTCCCCGCTGTCATATACATCCACCTGCACCGTCTTCTGATATCCGCTTGCAGTCTCATCCCATTCAGAGTCATACCAGTCCGCTTCTGCCGTATAATACGGATCAGCAAGAAAATTCAGGATCGCCCCTTTTGAATTTTTATAATACGCTTCTCTTATCATATTTTCGGCACCGCTCCTTTCGGCAGTTCCCGGTCTAACCGGGTCGTACCCAGGTATACCGGCCTGCTCTGCATCTTCTTAACACCGGCAGCCGTTGCATTCCCGACTTTCACTGCCAGTTTCGTCAAATCCTCGTCTGAAATCCTCATAGTACTCTGTACGCTCTGCTGATTTATGATCTTTTCTGTACTCTGCAAGGCAAATGAGCTGGTGATCCGGTTTGTATTTACCGCCATCGCTTCCCTCACCCTATTGGACAGATCTGCCATGTCCAGTGAGTTCAGTGCCGAACGTGCCAGTTGTTCCGAAGCCTTTTTTACAGCCGGTATCTGATCGTCAATTCCCAATGTGAAGCCTTCACCGTAAAAATGCCCCGTTTCTCGCATTACTTTTGACGGCGAATGAATCCCTAACACACTCTTGACTTTTTCATAAGCCGTACTTGCCATCTCTGCCGCTTTTGATGCAGCTTTTCCAACCCAGTCACCAATTCCACGAACAAATCCTGATCCGAAATTAGACCCGGTATCGTATGAATTAATACTTCCTGCTCCGCTTTTTGCACTGGTAGCAAGGGATGTTCCTTTTGCCCTTGCATCCCCTGCCTTACTTCCGACAGCAGAAGAATATGCTGTTCCGAACGATTTTCCAGTACTTCCCGGATTCACCGATCCAGCTCCACGCTTCGCACTGTCTGCCAGTCCTTTTCCTCTTGTCAACAGCTTCCCGACAAAACTGCCGATCGCTGTATCGAAAAATCTTCCAAATGCACTACCGGTCGAGGTCGGGTCAACAGCCCCTGCTCCTCTTTTTGCAGCTTCTGCATTCGCTTTTCCCTGTTGTTCCGAAACTGACAGCTGTGATCCGATTCCTTCATTAAAAGAAGTCATCAACCCTGATCCGATTTCTTTCGTATCTCCTACTGATCCCCGCATAGCTTCAAGCAGCCGGGAGATCACGCCAGTACCGGAAGAAGTAAGTTCCTCCTGACCTTCGTTCAATCCTTCAACCGCTCCCGGCCAGACATACGAAAAGATTTCTTTCACCGCACGGGACGGACTGTGGACATCAAGAGTCGTGATCAGGCTTTGCAGGAATGCATCCGCACCTTGCTCTGCCGGATCAACCAGCGTTTCAAACCCTTCCAGTCCTTCCAAAGCTCCATACCACGCCTGTGACCATGTCTCTTTGGTTTTTTCATCAAGTCCTGAAAATCCTTTCAGAAAACTTTCCATTCCTGCCTGTGCCTCGGTACTCAGCGTACCGGATATCTTCGCCTGTGCCATAGCCGCTACAAGCTCTGCGGAACCATCCTTACCGGCATTTTTTAATACTTCCTTGATCTGATCTGCACCAGTTCCGACCTGATTCAGTGCAATCCCCATAGCCTCCGTCAAGTCATCTTTTGTCTGCTGGGATATATCTTTAGCTCCAGCTGCCGAAGCAGTATATACACTTTTTATCCGATCAACAGCTGTGTTCGCCTGTTCGATGGCTGCCTCTGATCCAATCTCCAAAGTAGTGTCAATTCCGCTCTGAATTTCTGCCAGTGCTGAGTTGATCGTGTCAGTATTTCCGCTCATCGCTGCTTCTGTCAGGTTACTGTAATCAGAGATGACTTTCTGATTATCCTGCATTGCCGCATTGGCAGCATCAAAGTTGGCTTGCAGCTCTTTTTCCTCATCTTGTGCCTTTGCAAGAGCTTTTTCTAACTCTTTATATTTTCCTGTACATTTCTCAACAGCCGTTCCCTGCTCTGTATAATACAGTATCACATTATTGGTGCTTTCTTCTTCGAGTGCTTTCTTGAGTTCCGCAACCTTGCTTTGTTTACCGCTAAGCTTCTCATAAGCATCTGCCAGATCCACCACGCAATCTGCCTGCTCCTGCATTGCATCCGCATAGTCCGATTTCATGGAGTCGAGAATGGCTTCTGCTTTTTTTGCCGCAATCAGATCGTAAACAGATTTTTCCAATTCACTGTAATTCTGAATCAGTCCATCACTCAGACTGATCTCTATACCTAACGCACTGGACAGCTCACCTGTGATATACGCCGCCCTTGCCTCCTGTCCTGCCTGCACCTTTCCATTCGCATCAACAATCTTTTGCAGTTCTCCCCACAATGCTTCTGCATTGTCGATCTCAGATGTGGCTGCCTGAATATTTTTCTGCCTTGCCGCTGCCTTTTCGTTAATACTGTCAATTTCATCCTGTGCCGCCTGGATATTTTCCTTTTGTGCCTCCGTCAGCCGATCTGTTGATGCCGCTTCATCATCCGTCAGCAGGATTGCTGTTCCGATACAGGCTGCCAGTGCCGCCCCTGCGGTAACAAGCAGACCGATTGGATTTGATGCCATAGCAGCGTTCAGGGCTGTCTGTGCTTTCGTCCACAGTCCGGTCAGGGCAGTCGTGACTCCGATCTGACCGCTATAGACTCCCATCAGCGTTTCCCGGAGTGTCAGACCGCCGTTAGATGCTACAAGCTGTAAAGCATTGGCTTTTTCCATCGCAGTCAGCCTTGCCAGGGCTGCCGCATTCAGGTTCGTCTGATTCTTGCTGACCTTTGTGGCTGTGCTATACAACTTCAATGCTGTTGTAGCTCCAGCCACCAATGGAGCTACGACACCCAGATTCCCACTCAACAGGTCGATGGCTTTTGTGACCGGTGGGAGTGCCACTTTCGCAAGCGTTCCTGCCGCTTTGGTCAGATTCTTGAATACAGATACTGCTTTTTTCCCGGCTGATTTCAACCCACCTGAATTGAGCGACTCTGACAAGGCTTCTACTGCATCCTGTGCCGGTTTCTTTAATTCTGCCGGCAGAAGGCTTGCAAGTCCTCCCGCTATTGATTCTGCCACTTCTGCTGCGGCTGTCAGAAGTCTTCCTTTATTTCCTGACACGCCGGAAATGAAAGATTCGATGAAATCAACCGCTGTATCCACCATTTCCGGTGCGTGGGATGCTGCATCCACGGCAAAGTCTGCAAAGATGTTCCCGGCTTCTTTTACAGCCGATTTCAGACCGCCATTTTTAAAAGCGTTCGTCATATCACCTACAGCCTGAGTGGCTTGCACCGCCGTATCTTTCAGTGGTGTGTCAAGAGATTCATAAATTTCAATTCCTAGACCCTCAAGACTGGATTTCAAAATTGTAACCGCACCCTCAAGATTGTCCTGCATCGTCTCTGACATATTCGCAGCCGTTCCGTCAGCATTTTTTATAGCAGACGCAAGCTTATCAAAATCACCCTGCGATGCATTTACAATAGCCAGCAGTCCCGACATGGCCTCCTGCCCTCCAATAGCCGCTGCCGCTGCCGCCTGCTCATCCGCGGGCAACCCCTGAAGGGAATCCCGCATATTCTCCATGACTTGCATCAAGGTTTTCATGCTGCCATCGGCGTTTTTCATGGATATGTCATATTTGTCCAATGCCGCTGATGCTTCTTTTGGCGGCTTGGCCAGTCTGGTCAGCACACTCCTGAGGGCAGTACCTGCCTGAGTTCCCTTGATTCCTGAGTTGGCCATCAGTCCGATAGCCTGAGACAGATCTTCAATGTTATACCCCAACGCCCCCGCAACCGGTGCAGCATATTTAAATGTCTCACCCATCATAGAGACATTGGTGTTCGCATTACTGGATGCTGCCGCAAGGACATTTGCGAAATGGGTGGAGTCCGATGCAGCCAGTCCCATCGCTGTCAGTGCATCTGTAACGATATCAGAAGTCGTTGCAAGATCTTCACCGGATGCCGCCGCAAGATCCATGATCCCCTCAATACCGGACAGCATATCCTGTGTCTTCCATCCCGCCATAGCCATGTATTCCATAGCCTGAGCAGATTCAGAGGCACTGAACTTCGTCTTTGCCCCCATTTCCTTTGCCTTATCAGTCAGTTTCTGCAGTTCGTCCCCTGTAGCTCCTGAAATGGCTGATACTTTCGACATCTCAGATTCGAAGCTGGCACCGACCTTTACAGCTGCCGCTGCTGCACCTCCAAGAGCAGTGGACACTGCACTCACCGCTGTTGCTACGGTTTTCAGACCGGTTTTCGCAAGCTTTCCCATTTTGCTTAAATCTTTTTCAATACCGGATGTGTCCAGTCCGGTATCAATAATCACTTTTCCGTCTGCCAATCATCTCACCATCCTTTTAGCAGCTCGCTTACATCTTCGCCCCGTTCCAGTGCCTCCTCCAAAGCTTTCAATTTCGCCTTATCCGGTGCTTTTTCTGTATCCAGTCCGTAATATTCCTGCATCGCCTGATAGAATCTCTTTTGATCCTTTGATAAACCTTTTGCCGAGAGATCCAGTGTCCGGTACTCCATGATCTTCTGGAATCTTGTATCTCCTCCGAGATTTTCCAGTAAAATCATAAATTTCCACCAGTGCATCTCCTCTGTCTGCAGGTCGATTCCATACTGCTGGATAAATGCCGCATAGATCAGATCAGCATCTACCTCAAAATCAAACGCCTGCTTGCTGTTGATCCCGGCGATCTTCCGTGGAAAATGCTTACGCTCCGGCTCTCTCCCACAGGAGAAAAACCACAGCATCTTGTCAAAATGTTCTTCTGTATACCAGGTGTACTGACCGTAAAAAAGCCTGAGCAATCTCGTCATTTCGTCCTCAGTCAGCTCTCTTCCTGCATCCTGAAGGATTTTCTGACAACGTAAAACGGTGCGGAAATCCCAATGGATCGGACATTCCACACCGCTAATGGTCAGACTTACCGGAAAAGGCTCTGTAAGGGAACTCATTCAGCCCCTTTCATTCCCAGTCGCTCTTTTACTGCTCTATACCTCTCACACTGTCGGATCTGTTCGTTAAGCAGTGCTTCATAAGCTTCCAGACATAAGAGGTGATCGTGACCCGTTCCGCATACTTTTTCCCCTGTGCCTTCCCCAAAAGTCACATCGAAAAGGTGCTTAACTGTATCACACTGCTGTCTGATCGCATCTGGTTCCGTTCCTGTATCTCCAATCTTTGAGATTTCTTCCAGTTCTTTCAGATATGCCTTTTTACCCTCCTCAAAATCCGGGTCAAAAAATGAAAAATTTAATGTAACTCCGTTAATCTGCATTGTCTTTCTCCTCCATCTGTTCAAATAAATCTTTTTCTGCTTCGTCCGCTACAGCCTCACCAACTGAAGCATTATCAGTGAGGGAGATTATTTTCCCTCTGTAAATGCCTTGGTTGCTGTGTTGAACGTACCCTTTACCCAGTCAGTCTTGCCAAGCAGGTTGCCGGATCCCTGAATTTCACCATCGTTATCCTTAAATTCAGAAATCTCAACCGCAACTTTTCTGCGTTTTGCTTCATAAGTTCCGGCTGAGCCGCTCACCGGTTTGTCCAGGTATACCTTCACGTAAAATGTATCTGCCTCCACTCCGGTCTTTTCGTTCTCGCCGATCTCCGAAATGTAAGCGATTGCCGGTTCACTCTGGATCAGATCGAACTCAAGCGGTGCTGTCCATTCATAACCGCCAATGCTCTGTGTTGCACTTTTCTGATTGACGTATCTCTTTGACGTAGTCTGTGCGGACGGTGAATCATCCAACTGGGTCACACCAATTCCGAGAAGCTCATATTTCGGGGAATCAGATCCTCCTGTAACATCAATGTAATCTGCACGCTGGTAACGCTGCGTTACACCAGTGTCTTTTGCTGCTTCAAAAATCTGTAAATTCATTCTTTTCATTGCCTTACCTCCGTTTGTAATATAAAAAGCGGCACTGAATGCGGTACTGGCATTTCGTGCCTTCATTATCGTATAAATAACCGCCTGTCGTAGCCTGAATAGACTTACTCGTGAGATTTCCCGACAGTGCCGGAAGTCTTCCCTGCTCCGTACATTCATCCAGCCAGTCAGAGAATTTTTCGTAAAATTCCGCTGTGTCCTTGTTGCTCTCTTCTCCGTACCATTCCCGGGAACAAAGAGAAAATACCATCTGTCGGATCGCATCTCCGTTCGTATACCGTTTGACGATCGGGTCTGCCGGAGTAAGCTCCAGACTATACGCTGTTGCATCCTCTCCCAGCAGATCCACGTTCACGATCGGGAACATCTGTTCAAACTCTTCCAGGAACGGACAGCCTGCTATAAATTCAGCGACTTTGGTTGCTACACTCATCCTGCTTTTCCTCCGCAAAAACTGGCTACCGCCTTTACAATCTCAAGTCCTCTGTCTGCCCACATCCGTTCTGCCCAGTGCGAACCCCGAAGACCATCTCCTTTGTGTTCATAATACTGCCGCCTTGCATAAGGTGCATTGTACGTGATCGTAGAGATCGCTTCTGTGGCATCCGTCTTCAATCGTCCAGTCAGCCGTGGAACATAGGGGTCAGACAGTCTTCTGACTTCGCTTGTAAAAAATCTCTGCCCTTTTCCGTTCTTGTTCAGGCTTCTCCTGAGCAGGATCTGATCTTTCGGGTCTAACTGCATTCTGATTACCATCACGCACCTCCACTGATTCTGATATGCGGGGATGATCCGATAAAATTCTCGGAATGGCTCTTCACCACCCCGACTACTCCGCTATACTGCTTTTTCAGGTCATCAATCCCTGTGACTTCTCCACCGCACCATTCTCCCTGGATAAAGAGATCCCCGTTCTGAACAGTCCAGCAAGTCCCTTTCTGCCCTGTCGCAAATTGATCCGCAGATTTCCAGTCTGCACACTGATCAAATGGGATGCGGATCATATGCTCGTCCGAGCTGATCAGACCACCCTGCGATGGCGTGGTCTTCCGGCTGACGTGATACCATGCCAGGTCAATCCGGTGCGGCAGATACACTATCTTTTTCTGCTCCTTATCCGGGTAACGGTTAAAGAGCGTGATCACTGCATTTGTAAGCATTACAATATCCCACCTTCCTGGACAACCATCCCAGCGGAAGCAGATACGTCCGTGCAACTTCGTAAGCTTTGCGGGATGCGACCGCTTCTGCCGTCTCTCCGTCCACCTGCTCGTTTACATAAGTCACACTATATCCATCCGTATTTTCCGACTTTACAAATCCATTTCCCTGCTGATTTTTCAGGTCGCAAGAATAATAAATCTCTGCAACTGCACATACAGCATCTTTTACGGTATCGTTTTCACAAGCAAAAATATCTCCGTTCACATAAGTCAGATGCCTTATATGGGCTTCTGCTTTTTTTTCTGCTTTTGCAAATCTTTCAAGTGGAATCAACTCACCACCGTATTCAGACAAATAATAGAAATGATCCGCATACATATTGTCTTGCTCCTTCCTTATTCTCCCGCTTTCAGGATCGCAAACGGGCATCTCTTGGTCTTATCTTTTGCAAGAGCATTGATTGGATTCGGGATTTCCCATCCAAGACGCATCACCGCACGAAGAGCAATCATATCATTCTGCATCAGGTTGTATGCGATAGTTCCATCGGTGTTCTGAATCACGCCTTCCGTGAATAACTTGAATGTAATATCCTGTCTGATGGAATATACAAGCTGAGAGAAGTCTCCTGAAATCATCAGTGCCTTTGATTTGTCAAACGCTCCGTTGTTTGGGAAATTCATCGGAGAGCCATCTAAAGCATACTGCGTTGTTCCCTGCAGATCCTGTTTGAACAGCGGATCACCATTCGCATTCTTCAATCCCCTGAGCTTTGCCCTCATGGAGATATCTGCCATGTGACCATTCACAAAGTAGCCGGATCCCTCGACTTTTGCGATGACACCATCTTCTGCCATAATCTTGTCATAAAGGCTGTCAGATGCTCCGAGTGTTACGACTGCACTCGCCTTTGTTGCAGTTGCAACAACATCTTCTCTCCATGTTGACGGCTTATTTTCTCCAAAAAGCACCGCTCCATCAATGACTTTTCCAAATGCTTCTGTTACTCTTGGCTTTACTTCTGACCAAATATCGTATTCTGAATCATCCAATACAGCTTCTGGAATCGGAACAATTACCGCAATTTCTTCTGCGGTGATAAATTTCTTGTCCCATGCCTGCTTTGTTGTTTTCTTCTGACCGTTATCGCCGTTTACAAAATAAGCGATCGGCAGCATATCCAATACAGGCATCTTGTACTGCTTACTGGTCATATTTGCAAGCTTACGCCCTCTTGACAGAACCGCTGACTGTGCGATTGTTCCCTGGATGATCTCGTTGGATTCCTGAATCGGAATTAAAGACTCTGCCCCGCTACGATCAATGATATTTGTGTCTGCTTCAAACAATTTTAAATTCATTCTGTTTCTGTTCATCTTCTACCTCCATCACTTTCTTGCTGCAGCACGGATACGTTCATTGATAGAAGCATTCATGCTTCCACCAGCTCCCTCCGAAGAGCTTCCTGAAGACGTAGACATCCGATACGTGCTGCCTGTATATTTCGGATTTTCTTTCAAATACTGTTCTGCAGCTTTTTCAAATGTTGTCTTGTCGTTTACAAGCTTCGATACCTTGAACATGACATAATCAAGATCCTCTGTCTTCACGCCTTTACCTGACAGAAATTTCTCATTTTTCATCTGCCGAACTTCCTTCAAAGCGTCATCACGTTCTTTCTGCAGCTTTGCCGTGTCCGGCTGATTTGCCGCACGTTCTGCCTTGAATCTTGTAATTGCTTCTGTGACTTCTCCCTCTGTCATTCCCTGACCACGGAAAAAGCTTGCAAGAGCTGCACGTTCCGACTTGCTTGCCCTGGCACTTGCAATTTCTTCCAGCTGTTCATAGGTATAAGTTCCGGAATTGGAAGCTCCGGATGTGCTTCCAGCGGATTCCCCACCGCCGTTCCCAGTCCCGGCATTTCCACCCTGTCCACCAGAGCCAGCTCCGCTGCCGTCCTCGAAAAGCTGTAACATCATTCTTTTTCTCATTTCTACCTCCGTTTATGCTTCGTTGAGCTCCCGAGCTTTTAATGCCTTCACGTTTTGGGCAAAAGAAAAACACCCCTCAGGGTGTCTCCTACAAAAATGTTATACAATTATATTCCCGGTTGATATCTGTCAATCCGAGAAACCACGAATCTAGCAGCAACTTCCCTCTGTCAGAAAGCCGCTCCCATTCGATCACGGTTCTTCCGCTCCCGGTATCTGCCCTGATCCGGTCACCTGTCAGATCATTCAGCGAATTGATCAGGTTGCAGGTGAGAGCGGATACCGCTGCACATGCCCGGTCAATACCATCTGACCCTTTTCGGCAGGCATGGCCTTTTAATGCAAGCATGTCCTCTCGGACTTTCACCTCAATCAAACAATCACTCCTTTACATTTCCGGTCATTCCCCGCCGGTGGGAGATATCGGATCACCGCCTTTCTATGGATAGTCGTTTGCCATCATTTTCTCGAGATACCATTTTTTTAATTGTTTTTCATTGTCAATCTGTCGCTCTATCATTTCGATTTCGTTATCGATCATTCTGATCTGTTCTACAATGTATCGCTGGTCTTTCTCGTTGTCATGCCAGTCTAAAATAAAATTTACGAGAGTACTAAACTGCAGATTGATTGTAGTCCTATATCTTCTTAAAAAATCTGGAAATACTCTTTTGATAGCTATGTAAAGGTAATCACAATCCACTTCTTTTTTCGGTTCAAACACTGCAAATCGGCTGTCTATGTTCCCAGCTTCCTTGATCTGTCCGACGAACTCATCGACTGCACTCAATTTAATAAAGCATGTACCGGCTTTATATTTCTTTCCTGATACAGCTCTCTCAACAATGCACACTTCACTGATATTTCTTTTTCTGCATCTTAATTTCATGTCCAGCTCAACTCCAACTGATCATATTGTTTCTTTTCTGTTTTCCTTCTTTGCTTTGGATTTAAAATGATCTTATGCATCTCAATGGCATTCATATCCTCAGCGTTTCCAGTTAAATCCTGCAGCATTTTATATAGCTCGTCTTTAACTTTTTTCTCTTCTTCGTCAATTTCTCTAAGATTCGTCAAAATCTTTCGTACATCTGGCAAAGGTTCATGCACGAAGCTGTCTACATACCTTGGTATGTTCAAATTGAAATCATTCTTTTCAATTTCCGAATAACTCGTAATATGCGAGTATCTCTCCACTTCTTGTCTGTTTAAAAAAGTATCTACAACTTTACCGGTCTGCTGTTCTGTCATATCGTTTTGTGCAGATTTTTTTATGAAATCTTTGCTCGCATCTATAAAAAGTATGTCCGGAGAATCATATTGCAAAATTAAAACGAAAACCGGAATACTTGTATTTAAGAACAACTTATCCGGAAGTCCTATTACCGCATTGATTAAGCGCTCTTGCACTAACCATTTTCGGATATCTCCTTCACCTGCCCCACGGAATAAAACACCATGCGGAAGAATTGCGATCAGTCGCCCGCCTCTGTTTAGATGCTCTAATCCACGTAATATGAATCCATAATCTGCTTTACTTTTCGGTATTTTATGTCCCATGATTCTCATCTCATCCGCCTCCGGAAATTTCATGGAATACGGTGGATTCATGATTACATTATCAAAACATCCTGCTTCTTGTCGTTCCTGTAAGGATACGATACTGATACCGCCCCGCTCTTCAAGTAAGTAGGTTTCCTGTACTGTATTCCTCAGACAATCCGCCTTGCTTATCGTGCCTTGCATACCGTTCATACATGCGTCCAGAATGGCAAATGGAATCGTCCTTTCAGAAAATTCCTGTTCGTTAATTTCAATCCCACGTTTTAATGCAGCCATTTTACTCAGAGCTCCTGTTCCGGAACACATATCCAAACAAGTACCGTCAATCATTAGATCGGCTACAATAGAGCAGATGCAATCGGGTGTAAAATCTTGCTTTAAACTTTTTCTATCTCCCTGCTCTTCCTGGAACATATCCCGAATATCGCAAGAAATTTGTTCTTTAATCTGCGTGATAGTCTTTTCTGCATCCGGTGATAATAACATCTCCATTATTTTGTCCGGAAGCCGGTAAGATTCTTTTACGTCAAAAAACTCCTGAAGTGTCATACCACAACCTCTCCTCGCCTTAAAAATGGGTACAAAAATACCACTCACTCTCTCGAATGGGTGGTATCTATTCAATTTGTTTCATTTCATCTTCTATTTCTTCTCTTTTCCAACCTTCCTCTGAGAGAATATCTAAGATTTCTTCCGGCTCACACAATATCTCTTCCAATTTCCAAATTCTTTCACGCAAGTGTGTTCTTCTGACGGCAAATTCTATTTCTTCATCAGAATCCCCTAGCCTTCTAAAAACATCTTTCATTTCCTCATCTTCAATTTCCTGAAGTTTTTTATCGATATCAGGTGTATCTGGGTCAAACATTGTCATTATAATCCCTCCATGATTTCTTCGAGTATTTCACCAAAGATTCTTGCTGCTTCTCGTGGTTTTTTACTAGTCATATATTCAGAAAAACATTCCGCAAAGAACTCTCGCTCATTTTTGTAAGCGTATTCTGAAATATGCTTTGTGATGAATTCCTTTTTAGAAAAATCTAACGCATCGTTCAGTTCTCGTCCTTTGTAGCCCATTCTAGTCCAGTCTGCACGCTCCGCACGTGTATAATCAAAATATCCTAATCTTTGTAAGACTTCTCTCCTAACTGCTACGCTCGTCCTTGTTACACCATATTTTTCTATCTTTCCTCCATATATACCTTTCCATGTAAGGTAACCATCTAACTGATGTCCCATTTCATGAACGATTATACTGTCGGCGGTAGTTCCAAGTGGAGAAAATCCAATTTTTATATAATGCTCATATTTTTTCTTTAACTTTTCGTAATCCGAAAAATAGGAACTAAGTTTAATAACACCATGCATAGAACTGCTTGAGGCAATCGACTTCAAATCTGAATCATATATGATTTTATTTGTATATCCTTTGAGCTGCGGAAATTTGTCAAATACTTTCTTAATTCCATTATATACCGATTTTCTTGATTTTTCATCAACTTTACTGAAATCAATTTTATCCTTACCGATACCCATTACTTTTGATAATTTTGACTTTTCAAACAAGT
>OGHE01001125.1_pt1 | contig 19390 bp, 16 predicted proteins | sample 1571431 | NCBI WGS metagenome assembly OGHE01 (sample SAMEA2581966, study PRJEB24529) | metagenome | biome: Human gut stool | place: China | collected 2011 | reverse complement strand
GCTGCGCTGCGGCCCACCTGCACCACCTCGTAATGGGCGATGCACAGATCCTCGGCGCAGGGCGTGCTGACCGCAGCGGTGCAGCCGCTGATAGCGGCCAGCGCCTTGGCAGCGCCCTGTGCCAGCTTTTCCGGCTCGTGATCAAGGCTGGCGAACACCGCATCTACCCGGGCGCGGGTAACGCGGTCCAGCGGCTGATCATCGGTGAGCAGGTTATCCAGATAATACCGGTAGCCCTTTGCGCTGGGCACACGGCCCGCGCTGGTGTGGGGCTGCTCCAGCAGGCCCAGCTTTGTCAGCGCCGCCATCTCGTTGCGCAGCGTCGCGCTGGAAACCGCCATATCAAAGTAGTTTGCCAGCACGCTGCTGCCCACCGGCTCGCCCTCAAGGCCATACAGCGCCACGATTGCCTGCAAGACCCGTTGCTTGCGTGCATCCATCGTCATAGCGCCTGCCTCCTTTTGTATTGCTTTCGTTTGTTTAGCACTCCTTGTTCCTGAGTGCTAAGACCATTATAATCGTTTTTCCCCCGCTGTCAAGTGCTTTGCAAAAATGTTTATAAAGATTCATAATTCTGTCATAAAGGGTTTTCCTCCGCGAAAAAGTAGTTCCGAAACGCCTGCAGGCGTTTCGGAACTACAAATAAAGGTATTCTTTCCGCTAATGATGCGCAAAGCAGCGCGGCGCGCATTTAAAATCGTCCCGCCTTACTCCTCCATCTGCTTTGCCAGAAAGGCCGCCGCCACCGCCACGGCCTTGCACTGGGCATCCTCCGGGCAGGCGGTGCGGTCCTCGGTCAACAGACCCACCGCGCCGGTCACGTCCCCGCCCGCCAGCACCGGCGCGGCACACAGCAGCACCCGGGGTGCGCCCTCGCAGGGCAGCAGGGTCTTTTCCGGCGCGCCCGGGCTCTGGTAGGGCTTGCGGGCCTCCATCAGCTTTTCCAGCGGCTGGCTGATGCTGCGGTCGGCCAGCTCCCGCCGCCCGCTGCCGCTCGCTGCCAGAATGCGGTCCCTGTCGCACACAAAGGCGGTCAGTGCAAACTGGCGGCTGAGCACCTCGGCCAGCTGCGCGGCAAGGGTGTTCACCTCGCCCATGGGCGAGTACTTTTTAAAGATCACTTCTCCGTCGCCGGTGGTAAAGATCTCCAGCGGGTCTCCCCGCCGGATGCGCTGGGTGCGGCGGATCTCCTTGGGGATCACCACCCGGCCAAGCTCATCGATGCGGCGCACGATACCGGTTGCTTTCATTGATATAGCCCTCCTTTTGGTTTCCTGTGTATGTAGTATCTGTCAGCGGCGGCAAATTATACCGGCAGCGCATTTTTTGCTTTGTCTGCCGCATTGCGTTCCGGGCAGGGTTCTGCTACAATAAACAGGAATAAAACCCAAAGAAAGCAGGTGTCCGCATGGCACACATCCTTATTCTGGGCGGCGGTGCCGCCGGGCTGGCCGCTGCGCTGGCGGCTGCACAGACCGCGCCCGCTGCCCGCGTCACGGTGCTGGAGCGTAACCCCAAGGTGGGCAAAAAGCTGCTGGCCACCGGCAACGGCCGCTGCAATCTGGACAACGCCGCCATCGCGCCGGAAAAGTATTTTACCTCCGACCCCGCCGTGCTGCGGCCTTTGCTGGCGGCGGTGGATGCCGCCGCACCGCTGGAATGGTTCCGGCAGCTGGGGCTGTACACCCGCACCGATGAAGCCGGGCGGGTGTACCCTTATTCTAATCAGGCGGCGGACGTGCTGGCCCTGCTGGAGCTGCAGCTGCAGCGGCACAAGGTGCAGCTGCGCACCGGCTGCATGGTAAGCACCCTGCGCCAGAGCAAGGGCGGCTACACGGTTCAGTTTACAAACGCCGAGGGCGGTACGGAAACGGTGCGGGCGGATGCCGTTATCTGCGCCATGGGCGGCGCCGCCGGGCCGCAGTTCGGCACGGACGGCTTTGGCACACGCTTTGCCGCCGACTGCGGCGGGCAGCTGCGCCCGCTCTACCCCTGCCTGACCGCCCTGCAGTGCGTAAAGCCGAACAAGAGCCTTGCGGGCATCCGTGCAAAGGCCACCGCCCGGCTGCTGGACGGCGACCGGGTATTGGCCGAGGAAACGGGCGAAGTGCAGTTCACCGACTACGGACTTTCCGGCATCTGCATCATGCAGCTGTCCGGGCTGCTTGCCCCCGGGCGCAGGCTGAGACTTCCGGCAGTGGAGCTGGATCTGTTCCCGGAACTGAGCGAGATAGACCTGACCCGTCTGCTTGCCCGGCACGCCACGCAGACCGCCTCCGACACCCTTGCCGGGTTCTGGACAGGGCTGCTGAACGGCAAGCTGGGCCGCGCCGTCTGGGTGGCCGCTGCCCTGCCGGACACCGCCCCCCACGCCCTGCCCGCCGACAGCTGGCAGAAGCTGGCCCACACCGCCAAGCACTGGCGGTTCGAGGGGCTTACCCCCTGCGGCTGGCGGCAGGCGCAGACCACCGGCGGCGGCCTTGCGCTGACCGAGGTAGAGCCAACTTTCCAGTTCAAGGGCTGCCCGGGGCTGTATTTTGTGGGCGAAACGCTGGACTGCGCCGGCAGCTGCGGCGGCTTTAACCTGCACTGGGCGTTCGGCAGCGGCCTTGCCGCCGGGCGGGACGCCGCAAAGCGTCTGCGCAGCAGGCGGTAAGCGCAAACGCATAAAAAGGGACTGTTGCACCGTGCCGTGCAGCAGTCCCTTTTGTTTTATTCTTCCGTATCCTCCGCAAGGGCCGACCGCAGCGGCGGCAAGGGGCTGCCGTGCAGCTTACGGGCAAGGTAGTTTTGGGTAATGCGCACTACCGTGCCGGACAGCGCCACCACGCCGATAAGGTTCGGCAGCATCATCAGGCCGTTGAAGGTGTCGGAAAGCGCCCACGCAAGATCCAGCCGCATCACCGCGCCCAGCGGCATCACGGCCACGAACAGCACCCGGTAGCCCGCACCCGCCCCTGCGCCGAAGAGATACTCCACAGCCTTGCAGCCGTAGCAGCTCCAGCCCAGCGTGGTGGAATAGGCAAACAGCAGCACACACACCGCGATGAGCTTTGCGCCCAGCGTGCCGAACACGGCGTCAAAGGCCTGCCCCACCAGCGCACTGCCCGCCGCCCCGGCGGCCATGCGGCCGGTATCCGGGTCCACAAGGCCGGAGGTCAGCACCACCAGCGCCGTCAGGGTGCACACCACCATGGTGTCTGCAAACACCTCAAAAATGCCCCACATCCCCTGCTGCACCGGCTCTTTTACGTTGGAGGCCGCGTGCACCATGACCGAGGAGCCCAGCCCCGCCTCGTTGGAAAAGGCGCCGCGCTTGAAGCCCCATGTGACCGCCCGGGACAGCCCATAGCCCACCACGCCCCCGCCCGCAGCCTGCAGCCCGAACGCACCTTTTACGATGGCGGCAAGCGCCGCCGGGACGGCGGTGATGTGCACCCCCACCACGGTGAGCGCCCCCACGATGTACAGCAGCGCCATGGCCGGGACAAGCTTTTCGGCCACAGCAGCCACCCGCTTCAGCCCGCCCAGCAGGATGACCGCAGACACTGCCGCCAGCACTGCGCCGGTACCGGCCTCCGGCACGCCGAAGGCCGCTTTCAGATTGCCCGCGATGGAGTTGAGCTGGCTCAGGTTGCCTATGCCAAAGCTTGCCAGCGCACAGAACGCGGCAAACAGCGCTGCCAGCACCTGCCCGGGCAGTTTGCAGCCCGGCCTGCTGCCAAGGCCGTCCCGCAGATAGTACATCGGCCCGCCGCGCCAGCCGCCCGCCGGGTCTTTACGGCGATAATAAATGCCCAGCACATTCTCCGCATAGCTGGTCATCATGCCCAACAGCGCCATGACCCACATCCAGAACACCGCCCCCGGCCCGCCGGAGAGGATGGCGGTAGCCACCCCCACAAGGTTGCCGGTGCCGATGGTGGAGGCCAGTGCGGTGCACAGGCTCTGGAACTGGCTGATGGCCTGTTCCTCGCGGGCGGTATGGGCGGTGACGCTCCGGTCGGTCAGGATGGCACCGAGGGTGTGCCGCATCCAGTAGCCACACCGCCGCAGCTGAAAGCCCCCGGTCCGCACCGTCAGCAGCAGCCCCGTACCGAAGAGCAGCCCCAGCCCCACCGGCCCCCACACGACGCCGTTCACGGCCTCGACTCCCCGCATGAACCGCTCTGGCATCCTGTGGCCTCCTTTGTGGTGGTACGATTTGAAATGCCCTCCGTTATCGGGTTGCGGCACCCAGCATCCGCATCGTGCCTTGGACGGCACTTGCGTCTTGCTGGCCGCTGCCCCAACAACTCCTCCCTGTTTCCGCCACTGGCGGCGGTCGTCGTTGTTGCACTCTGGGCATATTCAGCGGAATTGTTATTTTTATTTCGCGTTTGGAACGACCGCGTTTGCGGAGCGTAGCGTAGCAATAAAAGCCCCAGTGGGGCTTTTAAGCGGCAGAGCGGTCTGCGTTAGCAGATGGAGGGGCTTTGCCCCGACAAGCTCTGCGGGCCGCTCCAAACACATTTTCACAGAAGGGGCGTAACGAGAAACGTCCTCACCCCTTTACCGCATTTTATGCAGCAGTCTTAGTCCTCATGCGGGGCGGGCGGCGGGGTGCTGTCGGGTTCGGGGAGGGGCTCCAGCGTCAGCCAGAAGTCCTCCTGCTCCTCGCGGTCTTTTTCATGCGGTTTTTCTGTTTTATCCATACAGCATCCCTGCCTTTCTGCATAAAGGTTCGCCCGGCGGGTCATGCTTTATGCACAGAAAAGGAGGCAAAGCCATGAAACACGCAAAACGCAGCGGCTGGCGTCCCTTCTGGGCGGCGCTGTGCGCCGCCCTGCTGGTGCTGCTGCCGCTGGTGGGCGGCACAGTGCTGCTCAGCCGCGCCCAGCTGCGCAGCAGCCTGCGGCAGGCCGCAAAAAGCCAGAGCGGGGTGCCCATCCGGTTGCCCAAGGCCACCGACCGGTGCACCGTGCTGTTGTGCGTGGCAGACGAGACCCCGGGCTTTGTGCTGACCTACCTGAACGCCGGGCAGAACTGCATCCATCTGCTGGCCGTGCCCGCCGCGCTGGAAGTGCCCTTTGGGGGCGAAAACGTCCCTCTTGCGGCCTGCTACGCCGCCGCAGGGCCCGCCCGCTGCCGGGAGGCGCTGGCGGAGGTATTCGCCCTGCCGGAAGATACCCAATATCTGGCCATCGCCCCGGCGGTGCTGGCAAAGCTGGCGGCGCGGTACGGCGCGGTGCGGGTGGGCTTTACCGGGGCGCTTACCCCGGCGCAGCTGGCGCGGTACGGCAAAGGCACCGGGGTGCAGGGCATCTCCGCTGCGGAAGCCCACAGCTTTTTAGCGGAGCTGGAGGCAGACCCCGCCCTTTCGCCCCAGCGCAGCGCCGCCGCGCGGGCGGCGGTGTGGGATGCGTTTTTCCGGCAGGCGCTGGAGCTGCTGCCCACCACCCTGCCGCAGGGGCTGCGGGAGGTAAGCAGCAATCTGCTGACCAGCCTGACCGCCGTAGACCTTGCCGTGCTGGAGCGCACGCTGGAATTTTTAGCCACCAGCGCCGAGCCGGTGGACATTACCGCCGACGCCCTGCCCGGGGCGTGGGCGGGTGGGCACTATACGGTGTCCGATGCCTCCCGGGCGGCGGTGCAGAGCTTTTTCAACCTCTCGCCGGCGGCGGCGCAGTCCGCATCCGGCAGCGAGCCGTAACCCAGCACCATCGTCCCGGCGGCAGAGTGCGCCGTACCGGTCAGGTCGTAATCGCTCAGCAGGGCGCAGCGCACCCCGTACTGCCGGGCGGCAGCACGCAGCGCAGCGTCCGGCGGCGGGTCTTTGAGCCGTGCCAGCAGGTGCAGCCCGGTGTGCAGTCCCGCCAAGGTCAGCTCCTCCGGCGCAAAGGCGGTGCGCAGCGCAGCCACCAGCGCATCCCGCCGGGCCTTATAGGCGGTGCGCTCCCGCGCCAGATGCCGGGTAAAATAGCCCTCGGTGATAAAGCGCGCCAGCGTCTGCTGCTCAAACCGTCCCACCGTGCCGGAGTACAGCCGGTATTTGGCCTGCCACGCGCCCAGCAGCTGCCGGGGCAACACCATGTAGGCGATGCGGATACCCGGGGCAAGGCTGCGGGAGCAGGTGGAAAGATACACCACCGGGCCGTCTGCGCCCGCCATGCCCTGTAGGCTGGGCAGCGGGCGGGTATCGAAGCGGAACTCGGAGTCATAGTCGTCCTCTATGATGTACCGCCGCCCCGGGGCGCGGGCTGCCCAGTGCAGCAGCTCTGCCCGGCGTCCGGCAGGCATGGTGACCCCCGTGGGGAACTGGTGGCTGGGGGTAACGTAGCACACCGCCGCATCGCTGGCGGAAAGGGCCGTCAGCGACAGCCCGTCCGCGTCCACCGGCAGGCAGCGGCAGGGCACGCCGTTGTTTTCCAGCACCTGCCGGGCGCGGGGGTAGCCGGGGGTCTCCACGGCGGCAGGGCCGGGCAAAAGCGGGGCCAGCAGCCCCAGCAGATATTCCAGCCCCGCGCCCACCACCAGCTGCTCCGGGTCGCACTGCACGCCCCGGTACTCGGCCAGATATTCCGCCAGCGCCTGCCGCAGCGCGGCATCGCCCCGGGCGTCCCCGGGGGTAAGCAGCTCCGGCGCGGAGTAAAGCAGCTCCTTTTGCAGCCGCGCCCATGTGCGGAAGGGGAACAGCCCCGGGTCTACGCCCCGGGTGGACAGATCGAACTGCACCGGCGGGTCGGTTTCGGCGGGGGGCGCTGCCACCGGCGCAGGGTGGGCGGCGGGCAGCTGCACCCCCTGCGGCAGGGCCAGATACTCCTGCACCGTAAAGCCGCTGCGCTCCCGGGCGGTCAGGTAGCCCTCGGCGGCCAGCATCTGGTAGGCGGTGTCCACCGTGTTCACCGATATCGACAGCTCCGCTGCCAGCCGCCGCTTGCCGGGCATCCGGGTGCCCGCCGTCAGCGTGCCCGCCCGCATCTCGGCGGCAAGGCTGCGGTAGAGCTGCTCGTACAGCGGCACCGCCGAGGCCGGGTCCAGTGCCGTGGTCAGATGTACCATAAAACGTCCCTCCCGTGTAGGCATTTTATCAAACTGACCCCATAAAAAAACTTTATTCTGGGTATTTTCATAGGGTCAGTTCTGCGTATAATAGGAGCATACCCGCCGGACACCCAAATGTCAAGTAGTTTTGTGGGGTTATCGGCGTGATTGGAGGGAAAGTATCATGTCTACTACTGCAATGTGGCTGCTGCTGGCAGTCGTCGTTATCCTGATTCTGTTTTTCAGTGTGCTGTACAAGCGCCGCTTTACGGTGCACGAGCTGGCGCTTACCGGAGTGATGGCCGCGCTGAGCCTGGTGGCCTACCTGTTCTTCCGCATCCCGTTCTACGGCGGTTCCTCGTTCCATCTGGGCAACACCTTCACCGCCCTGACGGCGCTGCTGCTGGACGGTGTATCCGGCGGTCTGGCGGGCGCCATCGGTCTGGCGCTGGCGGATATCCTTGCCGGTGACCCGGGCTACGCCGTTACCACCTTCGTGCTCAAGTTCCTCATCGGCATCACCTGCGGTGCCGTGGCACACAAGGTGTTCAAGCTGCGCGAGCAGGATCGTCACAGCGCCGGATATCTGGGTAAGGTGATCGTTTCCGCCGGTTCGGGCCTGCTTTTGAACGTGTTCACCGACCCCTTCCTTGGCTACTTCCGCAACGTGTACATCTTTGGTCAGGACTACACTGTGGCGCAGGCGCTGACCAAGATCGCCGGCGGCGTCACCTTTGTGAACAGCGTGGCCTCTACCGCTTGCGTAGTGGTGCTGTATCTGGCACTGCGCCCCGCACTGGAGCGTGCAGGGCTGCTTTCCAAGGGCGAGAGCAAGACCATTTAAAATGCGCGCCGCGTTTGCTTTGCGCATCTTCAGCGGAAAAATATTTTAGATTTTGGGGCTCAGAAACGCCTGCGGGCGTTTCTGAGCCTTTTTCAATGTCATAGAGTAAAATGACATTTGCCTTTACGACCCCTCCCGTGAAAATGCGTTTGGCGCATTCCGCGTTTGCGTAGCAATGAAAGCCCCAGTGGGGCTTTCAAGCGGCGGAGCGGTCTGCATTAGCAGATGGAGGGGCTCTGCCCCGACAAGTTCCGCAGAGTGCGCCAAACGCGAAATAAAAAATCAATTCCTCTGATTATGGCTAGAGCATCGCGGAAGCCATTTTTGATTATCAGACCAAAAGAACTCTCCCACCCTTGTCCCGGGGCGGGCTTTGTGCTATGCTAAGGGTTATAAGCGATTTTTCACGCTGAGAGGAGGAGCACCCCCATGGCCGCCGTAAAGACCCGGAATACCGCCACCCTTATGACCGAAGGCAGCATTGTAAAAAGCCTGCTGCTGTTTGCCCTGCCGCTGATCTTCGGCAACCTGCTGCAGCAGATGTACAACACCGCCGACAGCATCATCGTGGGCAATTTTGTGGGCAGCAACGCCCTTGCCGCCGTGGGCTCCAGCGGTTCGCCCATCTACCTGCTCATCGGCTTCAGTCAGGGACTGGCCGTAGGTGCGGGGGTGGTGGTGTCGCAGTATCTGGGTGCGGGCGACCACAGGGAGACCCGCGAGGCCGTGCACACCGCCCTTGCCATTGCGGTGGTCATGGGCCTTGTACTTACGGTGGGCGGCATTGCCTGCGGGCGCGCTTTGCTGGTGGCCATGAACACCCCCGCCGAGGTGCTGGCCGATGCCGTGACCTATATCCGCATCTACTTTGGCGGCGTGCTGTTCAGCGTGGTGTATAACATGACCGCCGGTATCCTGAACGCCGCCGGTAACTCCCGCCGCTCGCTGGTGTATCTGGCATGGGCATCGGTGACCAACATCGTGCTGGACCTTGTGTTCATCGTGGGGTTTCGGATGGGGGTGGCGGGTGCTGCCATTGCCACTGACTTAAGCCAGCTGGTGTCCTGCGTGCTGAGCCTGCGGTTTTTGATGAAAAGCGAGGACGCCTGCCGGGTGGAGCTTTCCGCCATCCGGCTGCATGGCAGAATGGCCAGCCGCATCATCCGGGTGGGCCTGCCCACCGGCATCCAGAACATGGTCATCTCCTTTTCCAACGTGCTGGTGCAGGCCAGCGTGAACAGCTACGGTGCTGCCGCCATGGCGGGCTTTGCGGCCTACATGAAGATCGACGGTTTCAACATTCTGCCGGTCAGCAGCATCAGCATGGCCGCCACCACCTTTGTGGGGCAAAACTACGGCGCGGGACGTCTGGACCGGGTAAAGCGCTCGGTGTGGGTCACCCTTGCCATCGGGGTGGTGTACACCCTTTGCACCGGCGCGGCGCTGCTTGCCGGGCAGGATGCTATCCTGCACCTGTTCACCGCCGACGAGGCTGTGGTCACCTTTGGCAAACTGGCCATGCGGTGGTTCTGCCCGTTCTACTTCCTGCTCAGCATCCTGCACGGCCTTGCCGGTGCGGTGCGCGGCACGGGTGCCAGCATCCCGCCCATGGTGGTGCTGCTGGTGTCGCTGTGCCTGTTCCGGGTGGTGTGGATCCAGTTTCTGCTGCCCTTCTTCCCCGGCATCGAGGGCGTGTTCATCCTCTACCCCGTCAGCTGGGGGCTGGGCGCGGTGCTTATGATCCTGTATGCATGGAAGGGTAAATGGATGGAGTACCATACATAACATTTTTACAAACAACGACCCGCCGCACTGAAGGAGATGCGGCGGGTCGTTATTTTTCAGGCACTCCTGTCAGGGCTGCTTACCATGCAAATCCCACGGAGTCCATGTCGATCTTCTTATCCATCAGCCCCAGACGGCTCTCGATGAAGTTGACAGCCATATCCGGCCACTGAGCGATCTGGGTGTAGTAGTCCACATAGCCCTTGGTGCCGGTGCCCAGACCCACACCGTGGGGCGCATCGGGTGCCAGATAGAAGCTGAAGTCCTTGAAGGTATTCGCGCACTCCGGCAGGGAGGGCAACATCATCGCACTCAGGCCGTCCTTCTGACCCACAACACCAAAGACCGGGGGCAGGTTGGGGTTCTTCGTGAAGTTCAGACCGGTGACGAACAGTCCGTAGATGGGGATCGCCACGTTCAGGTCAGCGCTCTCACAGTCCACAGCATCACAGACATAGCTGGGGTAGACCTTATCCGGGGTGTTGACAGTGCCGAACTGGTCAGCCACCACCTGCATCACATTCATGCCACCGGCAGAGAAGCCCACCGCGATCATGATATCGGTCTTGCCGATGTGCTTTGCAGAGGCGTTGTGACGGATGTAGCGGATGGCGCGTGCCAGATCCAGCTGCTGATCCACAGCGGCGTAGGGATTGACACGGCGCTGCAGCACAAAGGCATTGTAGCCGTTCTTGTTGAAGAACTCAGCCACGGGGTATCCTTCCACCACGTTATTGCGGTGGGTGCTGCCGCCGCCGGCAATAATGACCACGTTGCCCTTTACCTTGCCTTGATTCTGCAGCATATACGGGTTCAGGAAGGGACGGAAGCCCTCGTTATCGTAGCAATTTTCCCAGTTGGTGGGCAGCGGAGACTCCACGGCCATCTGGTCGCCCCAGATCTCCCAAACCGTGCTCTTGGGGTCCTTGATTTGACGCAGCGCCTTGCGGGCATTGGTCAGGGCAACACACATCTCGTAGTGGGAGGCGTTGATGCCGGGCACAGATGCACCGTCCACCTTCTCGTACTGAGCACGGGACAGCTTGTGGAACAGCACATAGAACTTGTCAAAATCGCCCCGGAAAGCAGCCGGATAAAAGGCTACCTCGCGGGAGAGACGGAGTTCCTCTGCCACCATGGCCTGCACCTCGGCATCGGTATGCACACCAGCGTTCTCGGCAAAGGACGCGGGAGCCATGCCCGCTACTGCGCCCACAGTCACGGCAGAAGCGGCAGAAAACTTCATAAAGTCTCTTCTGTTCATTATCATTTCTCCTTTTAAATGCAGACGGCTCATTTGTGCAGAGCAAAGCCGCCCAAAGCTGTGCAGCAAACGCCCTGCTGCCGGGCCCGACGGGCATTCTAGCTGTATCATTCCGTCGAAATCTGTACAAAGCGTACCACATTGCAATGCTTTTGTAAATAGATTTTGTTATTTTTGGCGCAATTGATATATTAGTATGCCAGTTTCTGTGAAAATCGACAAGCATGGGAATGGGCACAAAAAGGACTGCCGTACCTCTGCACGGCAGTCCTTTTTTATCTTATTACAGCTTTTCAAACACCAGAAAGCGGAACGCGATGGCGGTGGTGAGCTGCGGCAGAGCCGCAAGGCGGGCGGCACCGTCGCGGGGCGTTTTCCAGTAGTAGGGGGTCATGGCAAACAGGGCCTCCAGCTGGGCGGCGGGCACGGTGATGGTGCCCTGTACCTCCCGCGCGTCGATGGCACAAAAGCCCGGGTACTCCACCTGCTGCACCGGGTTTTTGTAGGGCTTTTCGTAGAGCACGGCCTTCATCTGGTAAAGGTGCTCTGCCCCCGGCACAACGTAGATCATGCGCCCGCCCGGGCGCAGCACCCGGCTGAACTCCTCCTGCGCAAAGGGCGAAAAGCAGTTCAGCAGCACATCTGCCCAGCCGGTGCGCACCGGCTGGCTGAAGCTGGAAGCCACCGCATACTGCGCGGCGGGCAGTGCCTTTGCGGCCAGCCGCACGGCGGGCTTTGCGATATCGAACCCGGCCAGCTGCAGCGGCTTTTCCGCCGATGCGAACTGCTGCGCGATGCAGCGGTCGTACCAGCCCTCGCCGCAGCCTGCGTCCAGCAGATGCAGCGGCGCATCCGGGGCGGCGGGCACGCCGTGGGCAAGGCACAGCTCCCCCAGCGCCTGCCCGAAGATGCCGTAGTATCCGGCGTTCAGGAAGGCGCGGCGGGCAGCCACCATCTCCTTGCTGTCCCCGGGGGCTTTGGTGCGCATGCTCTGCACCGGCAAAAGATGCCAGTAGCCCTCCCGGGCACGGTCAAAGCAGTGGCCTTTTTCACATTTCAGGTCGTTCTCCCCCTGCAGTGCGCCGCCGCACAGGGGGCACTGCCACGGGGCAAAGGCTACGTTTTGGCTCATACTTCTTCGCTGTGGTCCTCGATGGGTGCAGTGGCACCGCCGTGGGCGTCCATATACTCCTCAAAGCTGGTGTACTTCTGCTGCGGCGGGCGGCGGCTGATGAGCATCAGCCCCGGGTCCTCGTCCCGGGCGGCGGCACGGCCGCGGCGGGCAGGCTCTGCCTTGGGGGCGCGGGGTGCGCTGTTCGCGCGGTTCTGATTTCCCGCGTTGCTGCGCTCGCTGCGGGCGGGGCGGGCGTTATTATTCTGGGCCGCAGGGCGGACATTGCGCTGCTCGCTGCGGTCATTGCGCTCGTTGCGGCGGCCACGGTTTGCGTTCTGGTTATTCTGGCTGCTCTGGGCCTCCTGTGCGCTGCGGATGGCAGGTGCTGCCGGGGCAGCAGGGGTCTTACGTGCCGGGCGCAGCGGGGTGGCCTCCGGGGCGCTGACAAAATGGGGGTCGAACTTGGGCTGGGCGTTGCTGCCCCGGGCGGGGGCGGCATTCTCGCGGCGGGCGCGGGGTGCTGCGGCCTCCTTGGGGGCGTTTGCGCCCCGGTTGTTGGCGCGGCGGTCGTTGCGGACCCCGCGCTTTGCGTTGCTGTCTTGCATCAGTGTTTCCTCTTTTTTCGGTTTTGCAGGCACCGCGTTCTTTGCGGCCTTCGGCTCCTGCTTCGGCGCGGGCGCAGCCGCCTTTGCGGCTTTTGCGGGCGCAGTTTCGGCCTGTTTTTTCGGCGCTTCGGCCGGTTTTTCCGCTTCGGGGCGGGGCTTTTTGCCGCGCACGGGCAGCACGGGGCGCACCGGTGCGGGCACGCCGTCCCACGGGTGGCCGGATACCACCGGGATCTTACGGCGGTTCAGCTTTTCAATGCCTGCCAGATACTCCTGCTCCTCCGGGGCGCAGAAGCTGACGGCGGTGCCGTCCGCACCGGCGCGGGCGGTGCGCCCGATGCGGTGCACATAGGTTTCCGGCACCTCGGGCAGGTCGTAGTTGAACACATGGGAAAGCTCGCTGATATCAATGCCGCGTGCGGCGATATCGGTAGCCACCAGCACTTTGGTCTTGCCGGACTTGAAATCCTCCAGCGCGGTAACGCGGGCGGTCTGGCTCTTGTTGCCGTGGATGGCGGCGGCGGGGATGCCCTGCTTTGTCAGGTCCTTTGCGATCTTATCCGCGCCGTGCTTGGTGCGGCTGAACACCAGTGCGTTGACCACCGGCGGCTGCAGATTTTTGATGAGCCACGGCAGCAAAAGCTTTTTGTTGCCCTTTTCCACATAGTACAGGCTCTGCTGGATGCGGTCCACAGTGCTGGACACCGGGTCCACCTTGACAAAGGCAGGCTCGTGCAGGATGCCGGCGGCCAGCTGCTCGATCTCGGCGGGCATGGTGGCGCTGAACATCAGGTTCTGGCGCTGGGCGGGCAGCTTTGCAATGACCTTTTTCACGTCATGGACAAAGCCCATGTCCAGCATCCGGTCGGCCTCGTCCAGCACAAAGATCTCCAGCGCGGACAGGTCGATAAATCCCTGCCCGATCAGGTCGTTCAGCCGTCCCGGGCAGGCGATGAGGATATCCACGCCCTTTTTCAGCGCTTCCACCTGCGGTGCCTGTCCCACGCCGCCAAAGATGACGGTGCTGCGCAGCTCAAGGTACTTGCCGTAGGCCTCGAAGCTTTCGCCGATCTGCAAGGCCAGCTCCCGGGTGGGGGTCAGGATCAGTGCGCGGATGGCCCCCTTGCGGCGGGGCGCATTGGCGGTGAGCCGGTCCAGCATGGGCAGCGCGAAAGCCGCCGTCTTGCCGGTACCGGTCTGGGCGCAGCCCATCAGATCCCGGCCTGCCAGCACCGGCGGGATGGCCGCTGCCTGAATGGGCGAGGGGGTCTCGTAGCCCGCCTCCTGCACAGCGCGCAGCAGCGGGGCGGACAGATTCAGTTCTTTAAATGTCATGGTTCTCCTATTATTCTTCTGCAATGCTCCGGCACTCGATGTAGTAGCGCTTTTCCTCCGCGTGTCCCATGCTGAAGGTCTTGCGGGGCAGCACGCCGCCCATCACAACGCCGCGGAACAGATCGCTCTTGGCGAAGGGCGGCATCAGGAACGCCACTGCGCCCTGCTTGCACAAAGCGCGCACAGCCGGTTCGTCATGCACATAGTCCACCTTTGCTTCCGGGTGGCGTGCCATATAGTCTGCAATAAAATCATCGATGGTGCCCACGGTCAGCGGCTCGGTGGGGTCCTCGAAGCTGAGCACGTTGGCCATGTGCGGGCCGGCCAGCGTAAAGGGCTGCTTTTTGCTGCCGCCAAAGCAGCAGCCGGCCATGTTGGCGTCGCTCCATGTGATAAGGCTCAGCAGCACAGTGGCGCAGTCCACATTGAACAGCACCCGGTGGATGGGCTCGATCTCAATGGCCGGGGAGTGCACGTTGCACACCTCTGCCAGACACCAGCGGGCGGGGTGGTTCTCTGCCTGCTCCGGGGTCAGGGTCTTTTTCAGCTCCTCCCAGCAGGCCTTTGCGGTGGCCAGCGAGTGGTTGCCGTCGCCCACAGCAAGGGTCAGCGGGTCGCGGCGGCGGGCATCGGGGTACTTTTTGTCAAAGGCCTCCTGACTGCCCAGCGCGGTGAGCGCATTTTCGATCTGTGCGATGAGGGCGGGGTCCTCCACCGCCCAGCCGGCCACATGACCGCCGCCCAGCATCAGCTCGCCCTCGTACACCTTGGGCAGGCTGTCCTTGTGGGCGGCAATGGGCTCGATGAGGGTGCAGTCCGGGTCATCGGCCAGCATCATGATATGGGGCGTTTCCAGCACCGCGCCGGTGCGCACCTTCATGCGGGGCGGGATGCGGCTTTCCACCGTGCACTCACTGGGGCGCACGGTGCATTTTTCGCCCCGGCGGTAGCTGTAGGCCTCCAAGTCCACCCGGCCCACAAGGCCCTGCCGCACCCGGCCGCTCTGCTCGGTGCGCTCCACATAGATAAAGCCATCCACCGCCCGGGTGAGCACATTTTTGGCGTAGTCCCGCATGGCTGCGTGGATCTTTTCCACCCGCGCGTCGGCATCTCCGTCCTCCAGATACACCTCCGGCAGGATCAGGTTCAGGGTGCTGGGCGCACCTGCAGCGGTCTTTTCTGCCCGCTGCCAGTAGCTGCGATCGCTGGTGAACTGGTCGCAGGCAATGCAACCCCACTGCTCCAGCGGCACCTGCTCCGAAGGCAACAGGATGTGTGCGGGCGCAAAACAGGTCGTCTGTTTCATAGTCGTTTCCTCCCCTCTCTAAAAAACCGCTCTCAGCGGAACGCTGCGGCATCGTGCACCACAAGGTGCCGCACACCGGCGTCGGCAGCGGCCTGCTCCAGCGCAGCGCGGCTGTCCGCATCCAGTGCGGCACTGCCGGTGACCAGCAGATTCTCCATGCCCAGTGCAGTGCCGGTGGTGCCAAGGGCATCGGTGATGGCGGTGCACTGTGCATCGGTGTAGCTGATCCACAGGGTCACGCGGCCCGCAAAGCGGGTCTGCCATGCGGCGATATCGGCGGTAAGGCAGGCGGCGCGTCCCTCCCGGCTCTTGCCGTCGGCGGTGCCGAAGTCCTGCTTGCGGGTGATGATATTCGGGAACTGCACCCCGGTAAGCACCACCTGCTCGTAGCCCAGACCCTGCACCTCTTCAATGAGGTCACCGACATACTGCACGGCGCTTGCGGCAAAGGGGTTCATCCACGCCTTGCCGCCTGTGGCTGCGCTGGCGCTGTCCAGCCAGAGCTGGTTTCCGTCGTAGTGCACGCCCATGCTGCGGTCGGTATACACCGACACCGGGTCGGTAAAGGCGGCCAGCTGTGCCGCCGGGATGATGCCCTCCTCCCGCAGGATGGCGGCGATGGCGGCCGCGTCCACCGGGTTTTCGGTGATGCTCCGGGCTGCATTTGCCACCCCGGAGGCATAGTACACCGTGCCGGCAGCGTCCTTCAGGGTGACAAGGGCGTAGTCTGCCCCCTGCGCCTTCAGCTGCCGGGCGGCGGCGCGGATGGCGGCCTCATCGGTGAGGGCGGTCACATCCAGCTCTGCCCAGCTGCCGCCGGTGATGGCCTTGCCGTCCAGCGGTTTTTCCGGCTCGGGCTCCGGCTCAGACGCTGCCTGCGAGGCAGCGGTGCTGCTTGCCGCCGCAGAGGAGGCTGCTGCCTCGGCGCGGGAGGCGCTTTCGGCCTCCAGATCCCGATCCTTGACCACGGTGTACCATGTGTGGGTAGCCCAATCCAGCACATGGGGTGCGGCGAACCAGGCTGCTGCCAGCACTGCCGCCACCAGCACCGCAATGCCCAGAACGTGCTTGACGCGCATTTCCCGGCTGTAGAAGCTGCGGTGATAATGCTTGACCTTCTGACGTTTGTTCTTAGCCATGGTATCCTTTCCTCCCTGTCTGTATTACAGGATGACGGAATGGCCGGTAAAGCCATAGATCGCCAGCGCCATCACGCCGATATACACCAGCGTGATGGGCAGGCCGCGGAATGCTTTGGGAATGGCTCTGCTGCGCAGGCGGTGGCGGGCCTCGGTGACCAGCAGCACCGCCAGCACATAGCCAAGGCCGCTGCCAAGGCCAAAGCCAAGGCTCTGGCCAAAGGTAAAGCTCTGGGTGCGCTCCACCAGCACCGTGCCCAGCACGCCGCTGTTCAGCCCGGCCAGCGGCACGATGCGCAGCAGCTGGCTGCGGCGGGGCAGGCTGCGCAGCAGCCACAGCACCAAGTGCTCGGCCAGACACACCAGCGCAATGCTGGCCACATACACCAGCGGGCGCAGCTGGGCGCGGTTATCCAGCGGGGCAATGAACCCGCCGGCAATAAAAGCGATGGGCGCTACCAGCACCTGCGTGATGCACAGCATGGTACCGAACAGGGCGCTGCTGGTGCGGTCGTCCCCCACCAGCTGCACCATGCGGGACACGCCCAGCGCACGGGTAAAGACAGCGTTCTGTGCAAAAATAGCCAGCAGCGCATAGCTGAAAAACACTGCCGAGGTGGTTACAACTTCCTTCACGGTTCGCGGTCCGCCTCCTTCTGGTAGTGCACGGTCAGGGTATCCCGCGCTTCCTTTTGCAGATATTCCTTATGCCTTGCGGCAAGGGCGCGCCAGACAGCGCACAGCAGCCCCAGCACGATAAAGCCGCCCGCCGGCATCTTGGCCAGCGGCAGCAGCGCCCAGCGCCCCACCGGGGTGCCGAACACGGTGCCAAGGCTGAGCCACTCGCGCAGCATGCCCATCACAAGCAGCAGCAGCGCATAGCCCACGGTGATGCGCACGCCCTTGGAAACAGCCTTGTGCACCGTTTCCTGCACGCGGCCGAAGCGGTAGGTCAGAAGCGGCTCCACCACCAGCATGGGCAGGTAGATGCCAAGGTTCAGCAGCCCTGTGCCGAACACAAGGTTCAGGATGGGGTACGCGGCCAGATACACCACAGCGGCGCTGACGGCGTACAAAATGGCGCGGGGCAGCAGCTTTTTCTGCAGCTGCTCCGGGGAGGGTTCCTCCTCCCGCAGGGGCACAAGGCGGCTGAGCAGGCAGGCCAGCACGCGGGAGGGCACCAGCAGCAGCGCCACTGCCGCCGCCAGCATCAGGCCGTTCTGGCCGGTGGTGGCCACGACCACCAGCGGTGCCAGACCCATGCCCTGCATGACCACCGGGTTATTCAGGAACACGCGGTCGTGATGGGCAAACTTTTCGGGGTCTTTCAGGATCAGTTCCGCAGTAAGCTTTTTCATTCCGCAGCCTCCTTTCCCTTTCCGGACGGCAGACGGTGCAGCAGGCGGTACAGCTGCTCCTCGGTGCGGTCGATGAGTGCGGACAGGCTGTTGACGGCCAGCAGCGCAAAGCAGACGCCGGTCTCGTACACGCCGAAATACCGGAAGCCCATGGTAGCGGCACCCACCAGTGCGCCGTACAGGATGCGCCCTACCCGGTGGTGGGCGCAGGTGTAGGGTTCGTTGAGCAGGAACACCGCGCAGAACAGCACTGCACCGGTGTGCAGCTCGTCCCGCACGCACTGCAGGCGGGGCAGCAGGGTGCTGAGCACCGTACTGTCGGCCAGACCTGCCTGCCGTGGGAAGAAGAAGGCGATGAGCCCGCAGGCGACCAGAAAGCTGACGGAGGCGCCGATGTGCACATCCTTCTGGGCCCACAGCACAAGGCCGCAGGCCAGAATGACCAGCGCCGCGCCGGTGCCCATGGGAGCGGCAAACTCGCCCAGCACAATGGCGAAGGGGTTCAGGTTCAGGATGCCGCCGCTGCGCAGGGTATCCTCGATGACGCTGCCCACCGGCACGGCGGAAGCGTCCCACAGGGGCAGCGGGGTGTAGGGCTGCGGGTAGCGCACCACCTGCTCCGGCCACGATACTGCCGCCACGGCGTAGCCCACGGCAGCGGGGTTGAAGGGGTAGCTGCCGTAGCCGCCAAAGACTTCCTTGCCGATCAAAACACCTGCCAGCACCGCCACCACCAGCACATAGATATCCACGGTGGCGGGCATGAGCAGGGCGATGATCAGGGCAAAGCTCTCGTTGGAGAGATCTTTGTTCGTGTACACCCGGCGGCGCAGCAGCGCCACCAGACGGTCGCACAGGTTGCCGGTAAGCAGGGCAATGCCGCACAGCAACAGCGGACGCCAGCCGTAAAAATAGCAGGCCATGCACAGCACCGGCACACACAGCCAGAAGATGTGCTTATAGTACCGGCCGGTCTTTTGCAGCTGCAGCTCCTGTTCTTGGATCAAAGCTTCGTCCATATACAGGCCTCCTTACAGGCTGGCCAGCGCGCCCACAGCCGCTGCGGGGTCGGCTGCGCCGAACACGGCGCTGCCCGCCACCAGCACATCGGCACCGGCTTCCACGCACAGGGGTGCGGTAGCGGCATCCACGCCGCCGTCCACCTCCAGCAGGTAGGACAGGCCGCGTGCTTCCCGCTCGGCCTTGAGCCAGCGCAGCTTATCCAGCGCCGAGGGCATGAATTTCTGCCCGCCGAAGCCGGGTTCTACGCTCATCACCAGCACAAGATCCAGCTGGTCCAGATAGGGCGCCAGCGCCTCGGCCGGGGTGCCGGGCTTGATGGTCAGGCCCACCTTGCAGCCCAGCGCACGCACGGCGCTGATGGTGGCCTGAATATCATCCTCGCACTCCAGATGGAAGTTATACAGGGTAGCGCCGGCCTTGATAAAGGCCTCGGCGTACTGCAGCGGGTGGCTGATCATCAGGTGCACGTCGTAAAAGGCATCCGGCAGGGCCTTATGCAGGCTTTTGAGCACCGGCACGCCAAAGCTGATGTTGGGCACAAAATGCCCGTCCATCACGTCGTAGTGCAGCATCTGTGCACCGGCGTCCAGCACC
>OGHE01001124.1_pt1 | contig 19392 bp, 18 predicted proteins | sample 1571431 | NCBI WGS metagenome assembly OGHE01 (sample SAMEA2581966, study PRJEB24529) | metagenome | biome: Human gut stool | place: China | collected 2011 | reverse complement strand
TCTGCACGGTCTGGTCGGTCATCTTGCTCAGGTCCTGCGTCCAGCCGTCCAGACGCTTTTGCAGGTATGGGATGGAGTCCACATGGGAGAGCAGGGTCTCCAGCAGCGCGCCCGCCGTGATGGCACCCGCCCATGTCAGCACACCGCCGCTGCCGGACAGCAGCAGGATGGTACCCACCACCGCCACCGTCAGCACGATGCCGGACATATGCGGCTCCAGTGCCAGCAGGATGACCACCGGTACAAGGGGCAGCACCGGCACCACCAGCTGCTTCCACACCCGCACCCGCAGCCACTCCCGGGGGGTAAGCAGGATGCGGCGCTCCGGGTCCAGCCGCTCCACCTGCGGTGCCTTGGCCGCAAGGTGGGAGCTGAACAGGATCATCTCAAACTTTGCCACCTCCGAGGATTGCAGCGTCAGCCCGCCGAAGCGGATCCAGCGGCGGCAGCCGTTCAGAGGGGCCATGGTCAGGGTGACGGCCAGCATGGCCAGCACGATGATGTAGCCCGGTACCACCATCTTGCGCAGAAAACGGTGGTCCACATAGCTCATAAAGAACATACAGCCCAGCCCGATCATCATGCACATGGCCTGCTGCTTGATGTAGTGGAAGCTGTCGCCCATGCGCAGGTAGCCGGTGGTGTAGCTGGCGCTGAACAGCATTACCAGCCCAAAGACCATAATAACGGCCAGCGTGGCCAGCCAGTCCATCAGCAGCCGGGACCACGGGCCCGGGTCCCGCTGGAAAACCGGCACCGGCCCTCTTTGTTTTTTGCGGATAGTTGCCATCTGCGCTTCCTTCCCTCTTTATGCCCGGTCAGCACCAGCGCAGCAGTACCAGCGCCAGCACATAGCCGACGGCGCTCAGCGCAAAGCTGCACAGAAACACCGCCTCCGGGCTCATTTTATGCTTTTTTACCCAGCAGCGCAAAGGCCTGCCGGTGCGCCTTGCACACAGCAGCTGCGCCGCCAGAAGTCCGCCCGCCGCCCAGAAGGGCAGCGCCAGCGGCAAAGTCAGGCTGGTCATATCCAGACACAGCGGAATGCAGCCGATAGCGCCTGCGGCAAACAGACTGCCGCTGCAGCCCACCCCCAGCCTTGCCGGGGGGAACGCCCACAACCCCAGCGCCACCAGCGCACCGGCCAGCGCGGCGGGCAGCACCGCCAGAGCGGAAACGCCCAGACCGGCCTCTACCATCATCAGCGCCAGCATGGCCACAAAGGCCGCACCGCACACCGTGCCCTCGTCCCGCTCGGCTGCGCGGGCACACTCGGCCAGTGCTACCATCAGCACCGCCCACAAAAGGGGCACTGCGCTGCCCAGCAGCACATACCCCACCCCGGGCACACCAAGCCCCCGGGGCAGACAGCCTGCTGCACGCAGCAGCAAAAGGACAAACGCAGCGGCCAGCACCTCCAGCAGAAGGCGGGTATCCCGCCGCAGCCCCAGCGCCGCCGGGCTGCGCATCCGGGCAAGGTCCTCTGCAAGGCCCACCGCCCCAAAGGCAAGCGCCCCGGCCAGTGCCGTGAGCAGCCGGGTCATCAGCCGGCTCTCGCTGCCCAGCAGCTCCGGCCGGCCTACGCAGGCAGCAAGCCAGCCCACGCCCACCGCAGCCACTGTGCCCACCGCCATGCACAGCCCGCCCCACAGCGGGGCGCGCAGCGGCGCAGAGCGGGGCGGTTCAAACTGTACCGGCCGCTGTTTTTGTTCGCGGCGTTCCAGCACCCGCCGCAGCGGCATAAACAGGCTGCACAGGGCTGCCGTAAGGGCAAAGCCCAGTACCACCGCCGCTGCCAAGGCGAAACGCTCCATAACTCAGACACTCCATTTCGCCAAGTAGTTATACTTCTATTTCTTTATGCTCTTCGTAGAAGATATCCAGCACGTTTTCCAGTGCCATGCCGTGGCTGGCCTTTACCAGAATGGCATCGCCGGGCTGCACCCGGCTCAGCAGGGCATCGGCAGCCTCGCGGTAGTTGTCTGCGTGCAGGGTCTTTACCCCCTTGGCAGCGGCCACCACGGCGGTGCGCTTGGCCTGCTCGCCATAGGTGATCAGGCAGTACAGCCCGCTCTCGGCGGCAAGACGGCCCAGCTCCTCGTGTGCCTCGCGGCTCATATCGCCCAACTCCAGCATATCGCCCAGCAGAGCAAAGCGGCGCTTGCAGGGGAAGTCCTTGAACATGGCCAGTGCGGCCTTCATGCTATCCGGGTTTGCGTTGTAGCAGTCCTCGATGACGGTCACGCCGTTGCTATCCACCACCTTCTGGCGGCGGCCGGTCTGCTCAAAGTTGGAAAGCCCGTGGATGACCCGCTTGGCATCGCACCCCAGCCGGGTGGCGGCGCAGTAGGCGGCCAAGGCGTTGGCCACATTGTGACGGCCCATGGCGGGGATATTCACCACAAAGGTGCCGTGCTCCTGATCTTCCAGCACAAAGCTCATACCGTCGGCCTCCTGCCGGATGGACAGGGCGCAGACATCTGCGTTCTCATCGCTCAGGCTGAACCACACCGGGCGCACATGGGCCGGCAGCTCTGCCTTGCGCAGGAAGGGGTCGTCGTAGTTCAGCACCAGCGGCGCGCCTTCCGGCAGGCCGTTGCAGATCTCCAGCTTTGCCTTGCAGATGTTCTCCTGACTGCCCAGATTGCCGATATGGGACACGCCGATGCAGGTGATGATGCCCACATCCGGCCGTGCCGCCCGCGCCAGACGGTCGATCTCGCCCGCATGGCTCATGCCCATCTCGATGACGGCGTATTCGGTGCTGCTTTCCAGACGCATCAGGGTGCGGGGCATGCCCAGTTCATTGTTCTGGTTGCCCTCGGTCTTGATGGTCTCGCCAAAGCCGCTCAGGGCGGCGTAGGTCATCTGCTTGGTGGTGGTCTTGCCCACGCTGCCGGTCACACCCACCATCTTGGGGTGGTACTGGCTGCGGTAGTTTGCGCCCATCACCATCATGGCGTGGTAGCTGTCCGGGCAAAGGATGGCCTTTTCCTCCGGCACACCGGGCACGGGGTGGTTGACCACCACATACTCTGCGCCCTGCTCCAGCGCACGGGCGGCAAAATCATGGCCGTCGAACCGCTCGCCGGGGAAGGCCACAAAAATGCAGCCGGGCTTTACCTCGCGGCTGTCGGTGGTGACCAGCCCCACCTCCGGGTCGCTGACCAGTTTTCCGGCAGGCACCAGCCCTGCCAGAAGCTTGCTTGCATGGATCTTTTCCATTGTTCTATCCCCTCTCGTTCTATTACCGGATACCACTGCGCAGTATTTTCGGCGTCCGGACGATTTAAAATGGCCTCCGCGTTGCTATGGCCATCATCAGCGGAAACGATCTTATAAATTTGGCGATTCCGGACAGACTACGGTCTGCCCGGAATCGCATTTTCACGCGTAGGGCCGCGGTGAAAACGCGCTACAAAAGCGTTTTTACCCACAGGTCAGGGTGATGATGCTGCCGCGCTGCACGCTGGAACCGGGCTCGGCGCTTTGCGCCTGCACCGTGCCGCTGCCTTCCACCACGCAGTTCAGCCCGGCGGCGCTCAGCATCTGGCGGGCAAAGTCCGGGCTCTTGCCGGTCACATCCGGCACCTCGGTGCGGCTGCCCTCGTAGGTATCGGTATACAGGTAAACGGTGGTGCCGTAGGGCACCTTGGTACCCGCGTGGGGGTACTGGTAGGTAACCGGAGCAGCAGACTGGCTGGTCTGGCTCTCCTGCAGCTGGTGCTTCAGGCCCTGAATGTTCAGGCTCACCTGCGCGTTGCTCCACTCGGTACCCACAAGGTTCGGCACGGTAACGATGGTGCCGCTGCGGTCCTCGCCGTCGGTGGCAATGCCCAGATAAGGAGCCACCTCGCTGATGATATTGCCCGCCACAGGGGCTGCAAGGATGGAGGAATAGTCCGTCCGGGCATTGTTGGGATCGTCCAGCATGACGTAGACCAGAATTTCCGGGTCGTTGGCGGGCAGCACTGCCACAAAGGAGGCCACCTTTTTGTAGTCGCCGTCGGCGCGGCGGTGCATATTCAGTTGCTCGGAAGTACCGGACTTGCCGCCGATGCGGTAGCCGGACACATAGGCGTTTTTACCGCCGCCGGTGCCGTTGCCCACCTCGTACTCCATCATCTGCCGGATGACCTCGCTGGCGCTCTGGCTGATGACCTGACGGCGCACGTTTGCGCCGATCTCCTGAATGACGTTGCCGTTGGCATCGGTGATCTTATCCACCACATGGGGGGTGACCAGATACCCGCCGTTGACGGTGGCCGCAATGGCGGTGCACATCTGCAGCGGGGTGATGGCCATGGCCTGACCAAAGGAGGAGGAAGCCAGCTGCACCTCGCCCAGCTGGTCGGCGCGGTAATACTGCATAAAGCCGGTCTCGCTGGGCAGGTCCACGCCGGTGCGGGCGGTAAAACCGAAGGCATCGAAGTAGTTATAGAACTGCTGCGCCCCGATGCGCTGCCCCAGCTGGATGTAGTAGATGTTGCAGCTCTTTCGCAGAGCCTCGGCCATGTTGATGGTGCCGTGTGCCTTGCGGCCGGCGCAGTGGTAGGTCTCCTTGGCCACACCGTAAGCGCCGGAGCAGGTAAAGGTGGTGTTCATGGTAGCCACGCCGGAGTCGATGCCCATGGCCGAGGCGATGACCTTGAACACAGAGCCGGGGTAGTACAGCTCGGTAATGGTCTTGTTCTTCCACAGGATATCCCGGTAGTAGCCGGAATAGTCCGCTTCTTCGTCCAGAATTTTGTTGCCCTGCTCGTCGGTGATATAGTTGCCGTCGGCATCCTTTTTGTAAATGCCGTAAAGCTCCGGCTCTGCGTGCACCAGCTCGTTGAGGTAGGCCTCGTTGGCGGTGTAGTTCAGCGGGTCGTTGGGGTCAAAGTCCGGCTTGGAAGCCATAGCAAGGATAGCGCCGGTCTTGACGTTCATCACAATGGCGCAGCCACGGTTTTCCACCGTGTTGGCCGCAATGGCCTCGTTCAGGTACCGCTCTGCAATCTCCTGCACGTTCACATCCAGCGACAGCACCAGATTGGAGCCGTCCTTGGCGGCAAAGGTGGTGGCGTTGGCGTCTGCAATGGCGTTGCCCACTGCATTGCGCTGGGTGATGGTGCGGCCGTCCACACCGGCTAAGATGGACTGGTAGGATTTTTCCAGCCCGTAGGTGCCAATGCCGTCCGCGTCCGTAAAGCCCAGCACCGCTGCGGCAAAAGCGCCGTAGGGGTAGTTGCGCTGGAAGCTTTTTTCCGAGGACACCGAGATGCGCCCCTTGCGGGAGGTGTCGGTGGCCTTTTTGTGCGCTTTGTTGAAGCTGGTGACGTATTTTTCGATCGAAAGCTTCACCGCGTTATTCACCTTGGTGGCAAGGGTGACGTAGGCAGAATCCAGCCGGGAAAGTGCATCGTACACGGTCTGGTACTGCTGCTGGTACTCTGCCGAGGAGGTGTCCACGCTGTCCATGCTCTCGCCGTCCCCGGAGAGCAGACGCAGCGTCAGCTCCCGGCTCACCTCGGCGCACATGGCAGGGTCCAGCGTTTTGGTCACGGTGTTATCGTCGTTGGTCTTGCTGGTATAAAGGATGCTGCTGTAGCTGGGGTCTGCCCAGATGGTCCACACCACACTGGTGGAGGCAAGAGTGATGCCGGAGGCATCGTAGATCTCGCCGCGGGTGGCCTTGATGGTGGTATCCAGCAGCTGCTGCTGGGCAGCGTACTGGCGGTACTCGGCCCCGTGCACGATCTGGATGTTATACAAGCTGCGGATGACGATGGCTGCTGCCGCCACCACCGCCAGAATACCCAGACGGCTGCAAAGCCGCCGCACCCGGCTGTCCAGCCGGTCCCGCCCGGAGGCCGGGCGCAGGCGGTAGGCCTTGCTTTTTTTGTTACGGAAAGGTTCTTGCATCGGTTCTCTCCTGCGGGGCGCGCACTGCATTCCGCACGCCCTGCGCTGTTATTTGTTCAGACTGTGGTGGTCCATAAACCGAAAAAAGCGTGCGCTGCCGCACGCTTTCTCCGTTTATCTCACGGTGCCCAGAATGTTCACCGCGCCGGTGTACAAAAAGTCGGTCCACTGCCGCACGGCGGATTCCCGGCGCACCAGTGCGCCGCTCTCGCCCAGACGGATATAGGTGATCTGGCTGGGGTCTACCTTCATCAGGCCCAGCCGCCCTGCGGTCTCTTCCACGCTGGCAATGTTGGTCTTGCTGTTCAGGGTGCTGTTATAGTAGGTATACTGGCTCTGCTCGCTGACCAGACGTGCCTTTGCAGCCTGGATCTGGTCGTTCAGCTCCACCAGCTGTGCCTCGCTCCACAGCAGGCTGATGGCAAAACCCACCAGCAGTGCTGCCGCCACCAGATTCATGGCGTTATGTACGGCGGCCTGCAGCGGGTTCAACCGCCGCTTGCCGCCCTTTGCTACCCGCAGGTTTGCTTTACGCTGGGGCTGCGGCGCCTTGCGGCGGCGTGCAGCGTTACGGTCATATGCTGGCTGACCCATGGTTCCTCTCCTCCTCACAATGCCGGAGCTTCCGGCATATCAGCACTTCTCCAATACACGCAGGTGGGCAGAACGGCTGCGCCGGTTCTCCTCCAGCTCCTGCGTATCAGCTTCAATGGGTTTACGGGTGATAAGCTTTGCCTTGGCCTTGCCGCCGCATACGCACACCGGAAACTCCGGCGGGCAGGTGCAGGCCGTGGACCAGCGGCGGAACTTGTTCTTGACCAGCCGGTCCTCCAGAGAATGGAAGGTGATCACGCACAACCGGCCGCCCGGTGCAAGGTGATCAAAAATGGTATCCAGACCCTCCTCCAGCGCGTCCAGCTCGTGGTTCACTGCAATGCGCAGCGCCTGAAAGGTGCGGCGGGAGGGGTTCTTGTTTTTGCGGCGCTCTGCCGGGGGCATGGCGCTTGCCACGATCTCTGCCAGCTGCAGGGTGGTCAGGATGGGGGCAGCTTCCCGCGCCTCCACGATCCTGCCCGCGATCTGCCATGCGTAGGGCTCTTCGCCGTAGTCCCGCAGAATGCGGGCCAGCTCCTCGCGGCTTTCAGTGTTTACAAGGTCTGCGGCGGTCTCGCCCTGCTGGCTCATGCGCATATCCAGCGGTGCATCTGCCCGGTAGGAAAAACCCCGGGCGGCATCGTCCAGCTGGTGGCTGGAAACGCCAAGATCCAGCAGTGCACCGTTGATCTTGTCGATGCCCAGCTGTTCCAGCGCCTGTCCCGCATAGCGGAAGTTGATCTGCACCACGGTGGCAGGCAGCCCGGCAAGGCGGGCGCGCGCGGTCTGTACCGCGTCCGGGTCCTGATCCAGCGAGATGAGCCTGCCGCCCTTGGCAGCATCCAGCCGCAAAGCGATCTGGCGGGAATGTCCCGCGCCGCCGGCGGTGCCGTCCAGATAGATGCCTGCCGGGTCGATGGCAAGCCCTGTCAGGCACTCGTTCAGCAAAACGGGGATATGCTCAAACGAGGCCGGGTCAAAGGGCTGCTGTTCTTCAAAGGCCATTGGCACGGCCTCCTTTCCTGATTTTGTATTTTTGCATCAGAGGTGCAGCTTCCGCAGCCGCTCGGCGCGCTGATCGTTAGTCACGGCGGCGCGGCGTGCGTTCCAGACCTCGGTGGCCCAGATCTCGGCGTGGTTGCGGTTGCCGATGATGGTCACGTCCTTTTCCAGCCCGGCGTAGGCGCGCAGCTCTGCAGGCAGCAGGATGCGTCCCTGCTTGTCCGGCACCACCTCGCAGGCGGTGCTGAACAGATCGCCGGAAATGGCCCAGCTGTCCATCAGCTCATCGCTTTCCAGCTTGTCCGCCAGCCGCTGGACTTCCTCCATAGGCAATGCGAACAGGCAGCTGTCCACCCATTCCAGCACCACAAAGCTCTCGCCCATGGCGTCGCGGAATTTTGCGGGGAAATTCAGCCGCCCCTTGGCATCGATGGTGTAATCATAACGGCCAAAAAACACGCGCTGTTCCCCCTTTCAGGGGCGTTTACAGGGCGTTCGCTCTACTTTTACCCACTTTGCCCCACTGATACACATTTATTGTAACAAATCAAACCTGTGAATGCAAGGGTTTTTGGGCGGCTTTTTGCCGCAAAAATCCACAAAAAAAGTCCCTGTGAGCCGTCATTTTTGCTCGCAGGGACTGTGTATCATGCAATGTGTGGAATTTGTGTGGAAAGTTTACCGCTGTCAGCCGTTTTTCTTGGCGTTCTGGCGCAGGCTGGTGCGGATGTTTTTGACCTGTGCGGCGTTTTCTGCCATGGTTTCCTCGGTGGTGCGCAGCATGCTCTCGCAGTAGTCGGTCACGGTCTGGCGCAGGGTGCGTGCCTCGGTCTGGGCAGCGACCGTGATCTCGGCCGCGCGCTGCTGGGCAGCCTTGACGATCTCGGCGTCGCTGACCAGAATTCGGGCGCGCTCCTCGGCCTTTTTCACAATGGCCTGTGCCTGTGCGTTGGCGCTGTCCACGATCTGTGCGCGGTCGTTCACGATCTGCTGTGCCTGCCGCAGCTCGCCGGGCAGCGCGGCCCGCACCTCGTCCAGATAATCCCGGATCTGCTCCACGTCCACGATGCGCTTGCCGCCGGAAAGGGGCACATTTGCGCTTTCTTCCAGAGCATCCTCAATGGTATCCAAAAGCTCGTTCACGTTCATAAGGCTTCTCCTTCCTGCTCAGCGGCGGGCTGCATGGGCTTTGTGTACTTCCACAGCAGCACCTTGCCGTATTTATACTGTTTTTGCAGGGTCAGACTGCCCGCCTGCGCGGGCAGCACGATGCCTGTTTCGCTCTCGCACAGCACGATGCCGCCGGGGGCAACGCACTTTTCCACGGCGGGCAGGATCTTTTCCAGCGTGCCGCCGCGGAAGGGCGGGTCCAGCAGCACCAGATCGAACTGTTCCCGGCAGGCCGATAAAAACCGCGCAGCCTCGCCGATATTCACCCGGCTGCGGTCAAATACGCCGCAGGCCTTGCAGTTGCGCATCACAATACTGACGGCCTCGCGGCTCTCGTCCAGAAAAACGCACCGGGCCGCACCCCGGCTCAGCGCCTCGATGCCCAGCTGGCCGCTGCCGGCATACAGATCCAGCACCCGTGCCCCGGGCAGATCGAACTGTACGATGCTGAACATCGCCTCCTTCACCTGCGAGAGGGTGGGGCGGGTCACATCGGTGCCGGGCAGTGCTTCCAGCCTGCGGCCCCGGGCTTCTCCTGCGATCACGCGCATGATGTTACCTCCTTACCGTAGCCGCCGTCCCCGCGGCAGCCGGTCTTAACTCTTTCGTATCCTTTATTATCTCCCAACCGCATAGGATTGTCAAGAGCTCACGTTGCACCGCAGGCGGCTTTGTGTTACAATCATAGCAGCAATATTGCGCATTTTATGGCGCATTTCTGTAAAGGAGAGTTTTTGTATGAAGGTTCTGCTCATCAACGGCAGCCCCCACGAAAAGGGCTGCACCTACACCGCCCTTTCCCTTATTGCCGGGGAGCTGAATGCACAGGGCATCGAAACCGAGATCCTGCACGTCGGCGGCCAGCCCGTGGGCGGCTGCATCGGCTGCGGCGGCTGCCGCAGCGGCAACGGCTGCGTGTTCGGCGGCGTAGTCAACGAGGCCATCGAGAAGGCCAAGACTACCGACGCCTTTGTGTTCGGCAGCCCGGTGCACTACGCCTCGGCTGCGGGCAACATGGCCAGCTTCATGGACCGGCTGGCCTATGCGGGCGGTAAGTATCTGGCCTACAAGCCCGCCGCCATCTGCTGCTCTGCCCGCCGCGCCGGTACCACCTCCACCCTTGACCAGCTGGTCAAGTACCCCCAGTTCTTCCAGATGCCGCTGGTCAACGGATCGTACTGGGCTATGGTGCACGGCTCCAACCCCGAGCAGGTACTGCAGGACGCCGAGGGCTGCGCCGTAATGCAGGAGCTGGGCCGCAACATGGCATGGCTGCTGCGCTGCATCGAGGCCGGCAAGGCTGCCGGTATCGACCACCCGCAGAACCCGCCCCGCCCCATGACCAGCTTTATCCGCTGAGACAAAAGATTTGTTATGCGCTCCGCGTTGCTCTGCGCATATTCAGCGGAAGAATTATTTTAAATTTGTAACTCGGGAAAATCTGCGGATTTTCCCGAGTTACTTTTTCACAGAGGAGTTCTATCTTTGTTGAACAATTTTTCCAAGTATTTCTTGGGCACAATGCCATCGGCGGCTTTTGCGGGGCGGCAAAATTTCAGTTTTGTCGGCATAAAAGGGGCGCGAATGCTTTTTTCGTTCATAACTTTGTGATACCATACCTCTATAAGCTTATCACTCAGACGGAGATCCTGCTATGGAACACTACGATTGGAACGAGGGCTGGTTGTTTGCCCCCACATTCGACCCGGCGCTGGTGCGCCCGGAGTGCCCGGAGCTTTCCCTTACCCCGGTGCGTCTGCCCCACACGGTCAGGCCGTTGCCCTATAACTACTGCAATGAGAACGACTACCAGCGCCTGTGCGGCTACCGGCGGGAGTTTTTTGCCCCTAAGCAGTGGCTGGGCCGCACCGTGCTGCTTACCTTCGGGGCAGTGGCGCACGACGCCACGGTGTTCTGCAACGGGCGGCGGATGTTCCATCATGGCTGCGGCTACACCGCCTTTACGGTAGACCTGACAAGTGCGCTGCAGCTGGGGCAGAAGAACGTGGTGGCTGTGCGCTGCGACAGCCGGGAGGATCTGAACATCCCGCCCTTCGGCGAGCAGCTGGATGCGCTGACCTACGGCGGCATCTACCGCGCCGTCAGTCTGGATATCAAGGAGCCCGCCTACCTGCGGGATGTGTTCATTGAGGCAAAGGCGGAGGGCGATTTCCGCATCTACTCCTCCACCGTGGGCGAGACCATCGGCTGCACCCTGCAGGCCGAGATCCGCAGCCCCGCCGGCAGCCGGGCGGTGTACGGCGGCGAGCTTTCGCTGCCCATCACCGGCACGCTGAACAACGTGCACCCGTGGAGTCTGGAGCACCCCACCCTGTACACCCTGACCGTGCGGCTCATCCGCCCCGGCACCGGCGGCCTGCCAGACCGGGTGCTGGACGAAAAAAACGTGCGGTTCGGCTTCCGCACGGTGCAGTTCGTGGCCGGCGGGCTGTACCTGAACGGCCAGCGGGTGGAGCTGCGCGGGCTTGACCGGCAGCAGAGCTACCCGTATCAGGGCTACGCCATGCCGGACAGCATCCAGCGGCTGGACGCCCAGCTGCTGAAAAAGGAGCTGGGCTGCAACGCCGTGCGCACCTGCTATGCGCCCCCCGGCCCGGCGTTTCTGGACGCCTGCGACGAGCTTGGCCTGCTGGTATTTGCCGAGATGCCCGGCTGGCAGCACATCGGTGACGAGGTGTGGCAGGCGCAGGCACTGCAGAACTGCCGGGAGATGGTGTGCCAGTACCGCAACCACCCCAGCGTATTTTTGTGGGGTGCCCGCATCAGCGCCAGCCCCGATAACGAAGCTTTTTATAAGCGCACCAACGAAGCCATCCACCGGCTGGACCCCACCCGCCCCACGGCGGGCACCCGCAGCAGCCGCAAGAGCCAGCTGCTGGAGGATGTTTACGCCTACAACGATTATTCCTACGCCGGGCGCGGCGCGGGCTGCGAGAACCGCGCCGCCGTGACCCCCGACACCCGCAAGGGCTACCTTATCAGTGAGTTCGGCGGGCAGAACTTCCCCGCCAAGCCCTTTGACGATGAGCCCCACCGTCTGGAGCAGGCGCTGCACCACGCCGCCGTGCTGAACGACAGCATTGCCCAGCCGGGCGTGGCGGGCAGCTTTGGCTGGTGCATGACCGACTACAACACCCACCGGGACTTTGGCAGCGGCGACCGCATCTGCTACCACGGCGTGCTGGATATGTTCCGCAATCAAAAGCTCTCCGCCGCCGTCTACGCCAGCCAGAAAACGCCGCGCGCGCCCTCTGATATCGTGCTGGAGGTCTCCTCCGCGATGGCGTTGGGCGATCTGCCCGGCGGCGCGGCAGCCGCCTGCTGGGTATTCACCAACGCCGAGCGGGTGCGGCTGTACCGCGGCAACGATTTTGTGGCCGAGTTTGGCCCCGACCGCCGGGGGCGCTTTGCCGCCCTGCCGCACCCGCCCATTGAGATCAACGATTTTGTCGGCTCGCTGCTGGAAAAGTACGAGGGCATGGACCACGCCACCGGTGCGCAGGTCGCCGCTATCCTCAACGAGCTGCGGCGGGACGCCATGGTGCTTTCGCCCTTGTCCAAGGCGCGGATGCTCTCGCTGCGGCTGAGCTGGAACGAGCTGATGCGGATGTACTACAAGTACATCGGTGTACTGGGCAGCCCCGCGCCGGTGTACCGGTTCGAGGCGGTGTGGCACGGCCGCGCCGTGCGCACCGTGGTGCGCGAGCCGGTGCAGAGCGTCCGGCTGGAATGCACCGTGCACAACCCCCTGCTGACCGATGGCCCCACATGGGACTGCGCCGCCGTCAGCCTGCGCGCCATCGACCAGAACGGCAACCTGCTGCCCTACTGCAGCGAGGCCGTCTGCCTGTCCGTGGAGGGCCCGCTGAAAATTTTAGGTCCCAGCGTTGTGCCTCTGCGGGGCGGCATGGCAGGCACCTACCTTGCCACCACCGGCGAGGCAGGGCGCGCTGTGCTGCACTGCCGCATGGAGGGCGCACTGGACACGGAAGCCGTGCTTACCGTGCGCAGCCGGGAGGGCTGAAGCAGTTAATTGCCGTCCTTTCATGATAGATTTGCACTCTGTTCAAAGTTTTATCATGGTTGGCTGATATCCTAGAAGTACAAAGTATTCCGCAGGGCGGCGCTGCTGCCCTGCGTTTCCGTGTGTAAAGCCCCAGAGAAGAGGATGCGAAAATCTATGAGAGAAAAATTCCGTCAATTCATGATCGGCCGCTACGGCACCGATGGCCTGAACCAGTTTTTGAGCATGAGCTCCATCGTGATGCTGCTGCTGTCGCTGCTCACCCGCATTTCCCTGTTCACATGGCTGGGCGCAGCGCTGCTGATCCTGTGCTACTACCGCAGCCTGAGCCGCAACATCTCCAAGCGCACTGAAGAGAACTACCGCTTTTACAGCCTGAAGGACCGGTTCAATAACAAGTTCCGCAGCCTGAAGGAGCAGTGGGCCAACCGCAAGCTGTACCACTACTACCGCTGCCCCCAGTGCCGCCAGAAGCTGCGCGTGCCCCGGGGACGCGGACGCATCCAGATCTCCTGCCCGCGCTGCGGCACCCAGTTCATCAAAAAGAGCTGAGCCGCCATGTTCGGATATGTGATCCCGGATCGGGCCAGCCTCAGCCCGGAAGCGCAGAGCCGCTACCGCTCGGCCTACTGCGGGCTGTGCCGCCGCATCGACGCTTTGCACGGACTGCGGGGGCGGTTCAGCCTGAGCTATGACCTGACCTTTTTAAACCTTCTGCTGTGCAGCCTGTACGAGGGCGAGACTCCCGTGGACAGCGGCATCAGCCGCTGCCCCGTCCACCCGGTGCATGGGGTAGCATGGCGCAGCGCCGACCCCACCGACTACTGTGCCGACCTGAGCGTGGCGCTGCACTACTATAATGCGCAGGACAAATGGCAGGATGACCGCAGCCTGCTGGCGCTGGGCTACAGCGCCCTGCTGGACAACAGTACCGCCGAGGCCGCCCTGCGCTGGCCGCGCCAGTGCAATGCCATCCGCGCCTGTCTTGCAAAGCTTACCGAATACGAGGCCGCCGGCAGCACCGACCTTGACGCGGTGTCCGGCTGCTTTGGCAGCCTGATGGCCGAACTGTTCGACTACCGACAGGACCGCTGGGCACCGGAACTGCGCAGCATCGGCTTCCATCTGGGCAAGTTCATCTACCTGCTGGACGCCTACGACGACCTGCCGCGCGACAAGCGCCGGGGCGCGTACAACCCTTTACGGGAGCTGAGCACCCGCCCGGACTACGAGGAGGAGATGCTGGACATCTTTGAGCTGCTGCTGGCGCGCTGCGCGCAGAGCTTTGAGCGTCTGCCCTGCGTGGAGGACGTGGACCTGCTGCGCAACATCCTGTATTCCGGCGTGTGGCTGAAATACAACTGCAAAAACGCAAAACGCACCGGAAAGCCCGATGCGTCTTGATTTTGTGCCGATGTTCCGGTAAAATATAACGGACACGGTGCAGCGGTGCTGTACCGTCAGTATAATGAGTGAGGAAGTATACCGAGCATGAGAGATCCCTATGAGGTGCTGGGCGTTCAGCGCGGCGCAAGCGACGACGAGATCAAAAAAGCATACCGCGCCAAGTGCAAGCGCTGGCACCCGGATTTGAACCCCAACGACCCCACGGCCGAGGAGCACTTCAAGGAGGTGCAGGCCGCCTACGACGCCATTACCAAGGGCGATACCGGCCCGCAGATGGGCGGCAACCCTTACGGCGGCTACCAGCAGGGCTACAACCGGCAGAGCTATGGTCAGCAGAGCTACGGCCAACAGAACTACGGCTACACCGGCTTTGATGGCTTTGACGGGTTTGAGGGCTTCGACCCCTTTGGTTTCGGCTTTGGGTTTGGCGGCTATCAGCAGGCCGGGCCAAGTGCCTCCGGTACCGACACCCCGGAGATGCAGGCCGCCCGCAACTTTGTGGCCAGCGGCCGCTACACCGAGGCGCGCCGCGTACTGGACGGCATGACCGGCCGCAATGCGCGGTGGTATTACCTCTCCTCGCTGGCCAATCAGGGCTTAGGCAAAAGCGTAGACGCTTTGCAGGACGCCCGCCGCGCCGTGCAGCTGGACCCGAACAACACCGAGTACCAGATGCACCTGCGCCGGATGCAGAACCCCGGCCAGACCTACCGCACCCAGACCACCTACGCCCAGCCCGGCGGGCTTCTGCGCTGGTGCTGGAGCATGATCCTGCTGAACCTGCTGTGCAACTGCTGCTGCGGTGGCTGGGGTTTCCGTGGCTTCCGGATGTGAGCGGAAAAATTATTTTAAATTTCGGGATAGCGGAACGCCTGCGGGCGTTCCGCTATCCCATTTTCACAGTAGGGGTCATAAAGGAAACCCACCTGTCAACCGTTGCGCTTCTCCCTGTGAAAAAGTAGTTCCGAAACGCCCGCAGGCGTTTCGGAACTACAAATAAAAATCTTCTTTCCGCTATTTATGCGCAAAGCGAACGCGGAGCGCATTCCAAATCGCTTGCTTTACCAAAAAAGGCTGCTGCACCGTGTGTGCAGCAGCCTTTTTTACGTTTTGCGGATGTAAGAAGTTTCTCTTACTTCTCGGGAGCGGTGAAAGCAATAGCGGTAGCACCGGCAGCGGCATCCACGCTCTTCAGAGAGATGGGAGCCACCTCGTAGTGCAGGGTGTCAAAGCTCTGGGTGTTGCCATCCTCGGTGGTGAACTCCAGAACGTAGACAACGTCGCCCTGCTTGTCAGCCTCGACATTGCGGGTGATGACGATGCTCTCGCCGTCAGCCATGCCCTCGCCTGCCAGGTTCTCGCCCTTGTCCTCAGAGCCTGCATCGTACAGGTACAGCTCGGTCACCTTGCTGCCGGTGGTGTTGTACACGGTGTACTCGGCAGCGGCAGCCTCGGCCTCAGAGGAAGCAGCCTCGGAAGAAGCAGCCTCGGAGGAGGCAGCAGCAGAGGATGCGGTGGAGGATGCAGCGGTAGAGGCAGAGCCGCCGCAGGCGGTCATGCCAACAGCCAGTGCCAGAGCGGCAGCGGCAATTGCAACAGTCTTGAGTTTCATAGGGATTATCTCCTTTTTTCTACTTTTTTCTGGTTTCAGACCCCCGGCAGCATACCAACTGCCTTGGTTGGGCTGATGTCCTTCTATTATACGCATGTTGACAAAAAAAGCAAGTAAATTTCGTTGAAAAATCACGATAAAACAGGAATTGTTACCATTTTGACATGAATCTGGTACATTTTAGGTGATATAAACATGAAGCGGATTGTATATATGCAGCTTTCGTTTCCTGCTGCTGTGCAGACGGCGAAAAAGCGCTGCCAAAAATTTTATCCCCCCCTTGACAGCAGCCCACTGCTGCTGTATACGTCCTGTCCGCTGTGCGCGTTGTGCTGTGCATGATGCCGCAGAACCAGTGGCTCACCAACCACACCCCGCTGGCATGGGGCATTCTGCGCAACATCCCTTTTGCTCTGCTGGGCCTAGTGATCATCGTGCTGTTCTACCGCAGCGCCAAGCAGAACAACGATAAGGCCTTCCGCTGGATGTGGCTGACCATCGTGCTGAGCTTCGGCTTCTATATCCCCGTTGTGCTGTGGGCAGATGTCAACCCGCTGATTGGCATGCTGATGATCCCCAAGACCTGCGCCTACGTCTGGACCGTGCTTATTGGCTACAACGCCATGAAGGCTGAGGCCGACAAGCAGAACTAACCCCCGCGTTCCCTCGCTGCTTAACAGAAAACCCGTCGACAGACAGCGATGCACTGCTCTGCCGACGGGCTTTTTTCTATAATAGGTAAGCAAGACGATTGGAAATGCCCTCCGCGTTGCTCTGGGCATATTCAGCGGAAAGATTATTTTTATTTTGTAGTTTCACAGGAGGGGTCGTAACGGCAAACGGCAGCTGCCGCGCCGGTTTCCTGCGGAAACATCCGCGCGGCGGCAAGCGGTATTTTACCCCTCGGTGAAATACTCCGGGTGGACGCTGCGGGCCTGCTCCACCGAAAGCTTATAGCGGTTCAGGTGGCTTTCCAGTGCCTCGCCCAGCTCTTCGGCGGTGCCGTGCAGCACCATTTCCAGAATGCGGGTGTGGGCATCGCAGACAGACTTGTTCTCGTTGGTCTGCAGGCTGAACTTGCGGATGCGCTCCACGTGCTGCAGCTCGCCGAGCATATGATCAAAATGCTCCTCCATGCCGGTGATCTCAAAGGCCTTGCGGTGGAACTGGTTGTCCAGCTCCAGCAGCCGGGTCTCGCGCTTCGGCTGGGTCAGGTCGGCCTCCAGCAGGCGGTAGTTCTCAATGATCTGCCGGTACTCCTGCTCCTGCTGCTCGGTCAGGCGGCCGCGGATGCGGTTCAATATCTCTTTTTCAAGGGTAAAGCGGGCAAACTGCTCCAGCTCCATCCGCTTCAGGTCGATGGGTGCCACATGGGTGCCGCTTTGCGGCTTGATGTCCACCATGTGGGCAATGTTGAGCATGATCAGCGCCTCCCGCATGGGGGTGCGGCTGATGCCCATCTGCTCCGCAAGCTCCCTGTCATTCAGGGGGTCTCCGGGCTTCAGCTCCATGGTGATGATCCGGCTTCGGATGGTCTGATACGCCTGTTCCCTCGCACTCAAAGATGCCATTGCAGTGTTCTCCCTTCGGGGTCATTTGATGGTAGATCCTGTAATATATTAGTATACGACCATATTACCCAACTGCAGGGCAACTGTCAATAGCAGGAGCAACCGAAAATTGCAGCCAATTTTTTGCTATTTTGTTCAATGAAGTGCCCGCGCCGGGCGGTACACCACCGGCAGCCACACAAACGCCACTGCCAGCCCGCAGGCCACATCAATGACCGAGTGCTGCTTGGTGAATACGGTGGAAAGACAGATCAGCGCCGCCCACACCCATGCCAGCACCTTGCGCAGGGGCTTGCCCTCTGCCAGCTTGCTGTGGCTGAAGGCCATTGCCATGCAGGCGGAGCTCTGGCAGTGGATGGAGGGGCAGACGTTCACGGCGGCGTCCGCCTTCCACAGCAGCTGCATCAACCGCAGTGCCGGGTTGTCGCGGCCAAGGGTCTCCACAGCGGGGCGCAGCTCCAGCCCGTTGGGCAGGAGCATGTACAGGATCAGGCAGAAGGTCATGCCGGAAAACATGGTCAGGCAGAGCTTATCGTAGCTGGCGGTATCGCACCACCACAGCGCCGCCGTTACCCCCGCCAGCAGCAGAAACCAGCTGCAATAGGGGATCACGAACCATTCGTTGAAAGGGATCAGGTCGTCCAGCGGACTGTGCAGGATATATTTGGGGGCGGTGATGGTGAGATCCAGCCAGAAGAACCAGATCAGGTACACCACCCAGTACAGCTGGTACCACAAATGCGGGCGGCACCGGCTGCGCAGTTGGTCAAGCTTCATGTCGTTTCTCCTATTTTTTATGTGAATTGACGTGTTATTATATCACATTCCGCCCTCTTGCGCAAATGCTGCCCCTGCGATACAATAAAAACAGACTGTATCTTATTATAAAAGGAGTACCCCATGCCACAAGAATTTCCCGCCATCCGTCTGGTCGCGCTGGATCTGGACGGCACTTTGCTGAACCGCGAAGGCCACATTACGCCCCGCACCCGCGCCGCCCTGCAGGCTGCGGTGGACAAGGGTGTGTACATCGTGCCCGCCACCGGCCGCCCGCTGGCCAGCCTGCCGCCGGAGGTGGCGCAGCTGCCCGGCATCCGCTATGTTATCACCTGCAACGGTGCAGCCGTGTGGGACCTTGGCACCGATCCCGTGGGTGCCGTGTACAGCCGTTATTCCAACGCAAACGAGCACCGCACCAGCACCCCGGTCTGCCTGCTGCACAGCCTGATGCCGGTGGAAACTGCCCGCGAGGCCTTTGCGGTGTGCGAAAGCTGCCATGCCGACCTGCGCATCTTTTCGGACGGGTACGCCTGCACCGATGCCCGCAGCATTGCGCTGGCCGCCGCCCGGGCAGCCAAAAAGGACAGCACCGAGGCGCGCCAGCCCAACGACGGCCGGTTCACCATCCTGCGGGACGCCGCCGAGTGGATGAGCCGCAACGCCTTTGCCGTTGAAAAGTTCTGCGTGTTCTTTGATGACCCGCAGCAGGCTGCGGCGGCTCTGCCCCGCTTTTACGCCATCCCGGACGTGGAGATCGTGCAGGGGTCGCCGAGAAATGTGGAGGTGACCGCCGCCGGTGTGGACAAGGGCGAGGCACTGCGCGCGCTGGCCGACCGGCTGGGCGTCCCGCACGCATCCACCCTTGCGGTGGGCGACAGCGAGAACGACCGCGCCATGCTGCAGAAGGCCGGGGTAGCTGCCGTGATGGCCAACGGTATGCCGGAGATCCGCGCGCTGGCGCACCTTGTCAGCAAGGCCGACTGCGACCACGACGGCGTGGCCGAGATACTGGAAACCCTTGGCATCTGAGCCATATTTTGCGGCAGTTTGCCAGCAATTTCACAGAGTTTTGCCCCGATTTTTGGGGCCGTTCGTCATTTTTGTGCAATGTATACAAGCTCTTATGCAAAACATTGTGCTTGTTGAGTATTACCAAAGACGGGCTGTTCGTTTATACTAGTATTATAAGCGCGTATGGGGGTATTGCGCCCGCACGGGCCAGCCCGACGCACCGAGAGAGTTCAAATTTAAAAGGAGAAATGCGTTATGAATCCCATCGTAGAAAAGGTCTATCAGATCGGCAT
>OGHE01001117.1_pt1 | contig 19498 bp, 17 predicted proteins | sample 1571431 | NCBI WGS metagenome assembly OGHE01 (sample SAMEA2581966, study PRJEB24529) | metagenome | biome: Human gut stool | place: China | collected 2011 | reverse complement strand
TTTGCACAGTCCGGCGGCGTGGCCAAGGCCGTTGCCGACAAGATCAAGGAATGGCGTCCCGACATGGAGGTGAAGATCGCCTCTGCACAGGGTCTGGCTGACTGCAAGAAGCTGCTGATGCTGGCCAAGGCCGGCAAGTACAACGGCTACCTGCTGGAGGGCATGGGCTGCCCCGGCGGCTGCATTGGCGGTGCCGGCACCATTGCCGACCCCGTGCGTACCGCAGCTGTGCTGAATAAGTATGTGAAGGATGCCGAGTTCGCCGACCCCGAGCAGAGCGCCTTTATGTCCAACATCCACATGCTGAAGGATGACCCCAACTTTGAGGTCTGAGCTGCTGTAACTTGACCACCCAAAAGGCCGCTGCAGGTAATGTAGCGGCCTTTTTATCACACCTTCCACATTATGTGACGGTTTCGCAACATTTTTGTGAAAGCCTGCCAAGGCAGATTGACAAGGGCTTCCGGTCATGTTATGTTAGTATTGACAAATCAGTACCTTATGGAGCATTATGTACTCTGTTTCACCATGCCGCAGCTGCGGCGGAAAGGATAAAGACATGACTACTGCCTTAAAACGTACCGGCGCTGCCCTGCTGACGCTGCTGCTGTTCTGCATGCTCACACTGGGCGCTTCTGCCGCCGCCAACACCCCCGTGGGGGTAAAATTCTGGAAGGAAAAGTCCGATAAGGAATCCATGGCGAACACCGGCATTGATTCCGACCGCGAGGCCGCCCTTACCCGCCAATCCAACGGCACCTACACCCTGAGCCTGCCTGTCAAACAGGTGACCAAGCTCAATGTGACCGGCTATCTGACCGGTCTGACCATCGGCGATGTGACCTACACCGGCACCCTGACCGGTGAGCTGGAAAAGGGCAACGGTATTCTGACCATCAAAAACCTGCCTGCATCGGTGCTGACCGGCAGCGATGTAAACAAGGCTCTGACCGTGACCTGCAACATCCAGATGGATCTGAGCCTGCTGGGCGAGATCAACACCACCGCCCGGATGTGCATCTGGGCAAAATAAACAGCACGATAACCAAAAGCGCCGTTCCATCCGGGACGGCGCTTTTGGCTGTTCAGTAGTCGATGTGCTTTTCCACAAAATCGGTGGCCATCTTATCCAGCTGCATCACCGCGTTTTCAGCCCCCTTCATCACCTTGCGCACATTGCGGCGCATCTGACGCTTGCTTTGGGTGGCCATCATGGCACCGGCGGCCCCCAGAGCTGCACCGGCGGCCATGCCCACTACCATGCCTGCGGCGGAATTTTCTCGCTGTTTCATTCTGAATTTCTCCTTTCGGCCTGCTGCTACAGGGCTTGCAGAGCTATTATTTCCGTAAAAGAATCTGGTATACGCTTTTTTTATGCAGCAATTTGTGGTATACTGTTGCATGATGCTTTTTATAGGCCGCTGTACGCGGCTTTTTGGCAAGGAGGTTTTCCTATTTGCAAAAACCCGTTGAACCTAAAAAGATCCTTTGCATCCACGATCTGTCCGGTGTAGGCCGGTGCAGCCTTGCAGTGATCCTGCCCGTGCTGTCGGTCATGGGCTTCCAGCCGGTGGCACTGCCCACGGTGGTGCTTTCCACCCACACCGGCGGCCTTGGCACCCCCGCCCGGCTGGACGGCAGCGCCTACGGCATGGCCGCGCTGGAACACTATCGGGCGCTGGAGCTGCAATTTGATTGTATCTATACCGGCTATCTGGGCGGCGAGGCACAGGTAGCGCTGGCTGAAAAAGCCTTTGCCCTGTGGCCTGCGGCCTTCAAGGTGGTAGACCCTGTAATGGGCGATAACGGCAAGGCCTATTCCACCGTTACCCCGGCACTGGTCGAGCGCATCCGCAGTTTGTGCCATGCGGCAGACCTGATCCTGCCCAACTACACCGAGGCGCAGCTGCTTTTGCAGCAGCAGCCGGTCACCGAAGCGCTGGACGAGGCCGCTGCGCAGGCGCTGGCAGATGCCCTGCAACCGCTGGCCCCCAGTGCGGTGGTCACCGGCCTGCCGCTGGGCAAGTACATCGGCTGTGCCGGTACCGGCACCGACCGCTTCGTCATCAAAAAGCTGCATATCAGCCGCAGCTTTCCCGGCACGGGGGACCTGTACGGCGCTGTGCTGATCGGCTCGCTGCTGCAGGGCAACGCCCTGAGCGCCGCCGCCGATAACGCTGCGGAGTTTGTTTCGCTGGCTATTCAGGGCACACCCTGCACGCAGGACACCCGCTTTGGTGTGTGGTTTGAGCCACTGCTGCCCCGCCTGTGCCCGCTGCGGGAGGAACCGGAGGACATCTTATGAACAAGCCGACCCTGAATATCGTTCTGGTGGAACCCCGCATCCCCCAGAACACCGGCAACGTGGCCCGCACCTGTGCCTGTACCGCCTGCCGACTGCATCTGGTGGGGCCTATGGGCTTTGCCATTGATGACAAAAAGCTCAAGCACGCCGGGCTGGACTACTGGCACTATCTGGACATTACCTACTACGACGGCCTTGCGGACTTTTTTGCCCGCAACAACGGTCCGTACTACTACTTTACCACCAAGGCGCCCCAGCGCTACACCGATGTACAGTACCCGGACGGGGCTTATCTGGTGTTCGGACGCGAGGATGCCGGCCTGCCGGAAGCACTGCTTGCGGAAAATCAGGAGCACTGCATCCGCATGCCCATGCGGGACACCTGCCGCAGCCTGAACCTTTCCAACAGCGTGGCGGTGGGCGTGTACGAGGTGCTGCGGCAGTGGGATTTCCCGGAGCTGCTGGACCACGGCCACCTACGAGATTATGAATGGAAATGAGGGACATTATGAGCAAGATCGCGATCCTGACCGATTCCTCCTGCGATATCCCGCAGGAGCTGGCCGAAAAGTACGGCATTGATATCATGAGCTTCCACATTCTGCTGGATGATGTGGATTACGTTGAGCGTGTGGACTGCACCAACACCGAGTTCTACGACAAGATGCGTGCGGCAAAGGGTGTGCCCTCCACCGCCGCCATCACCCCCATCCAGTTCTGCGAAAAATACTGCCAGTATGTGGACGAGGGCTACACGGATGTGATCCATGTGCCCATCAACAAGTCCGGCTCTTCCACCTACAACAATGCCCTGATGGCGCAGGGAATGCTGCGGGAGGAGCGCCCGGAACACCGCATGAACATCCATCTGCTGGACCCCCACACCTATTCTATGGTGTTCGGCTGGTATCTGTGCGAGATGGCCCGCAAGCTGCAGAACGGCGCAGAGATCCGCCACGTCATCCACGAGTTTGAGCGGCAGATGAACCGCATGGAGGTCGTGCTGGGACCCTACAGCCTGAGACAGATGAAAAAGAGCGGCCGCATCTCCGCCGCCGCAGCCGTTATGGGCGAGCTGATGGGCATCCGCCCCATCATTACCCTGATCGACGGCAAGACCAACGTGGAAGCCAAGGTGCGCGGCGATGATAAGGTCGTGCCCGCCATGGTGGACCTGTGCCGCAAGCGCGCCGGGGATGTGGAGGACTTTGAGTATATGATCGGCCACACCAACATCCCGCAGGCAGAGGATCTGGAAAAAGCCTGCCGCAAGGCCTTTGGCAAGCCGCCGCTGCTGGTATTTGAGCTGGGCGGTGTGGTATCTGCCAACACCGGCCCCGATACCGTGGCGCTGGTATACACCGGCCACCCCAGAGGGTAAAATCAGCGGAATCATATTTTTTCACTTCGGAATACCGGAGCGTCTGCGGACGCTCCGGTATTCTATTTTCACCGCAGGGGTTGTAAAGGCAAACGACAGTTTTCAGCGCCTGTTCACCGCTGCGACCTTTCCCGTAAAAAGGCAGTTTCGAAACGCCCGCAGGCGTTTCGAAACTGCAAATAAAAAATTTCTTTCCGCTGAATATACCCAAAGCAATGCGGAGGGCATTTTCAATCGTCCTCTTCCCATTGCATTCCGTTCGATTTTGTGATATACTCCCTTCTGCTGTGCTTTTTTGTACAGCATCCTCAAAGAGCAACTTAGGATTTTAGGCTCCCCGGCGCCACTCGAGCGGTGCCGGGCCAAACCCACAGGAGCTGGCGGTTCCTGTGCGGTCAAAATCAAACCGCCGGAGTATTATCATGAATCAGAATTCTTCCGTCCGTAAACTGGTGCACTGCGGCATGGTGGCTGCCATCTATGTGGTGCTGTGTCTGGCGCTGCAGCCCCTCTCCTATGGTGCTGTGCAGGTGCGCGTGGCCGAGGCTCTGTGCCTGCTGCCCGTGTTCGGTGCAGAGTACATTGTAGGTGTGGTGCTGGGCTGCTTCCTTGCAAACCTGCTGGGCTCCACCATCGTGGATGTGATCTTTGGCACCATCGCCACCCTGCTGGCCTGCCTTGTCACCTACAAGCTGCGCAATGTGCGCTTCAAAGGTCTGGCCATTGCCGCAAGCCTGCCGCCGGTGCTGTTCAACGCAGTGATCATCGGCATTGAGATTGCCGTGATGTTCCCGGACCCCACGTCCAGCGCACCCCTGTGGCTGGCCTGCATTACCAACGGCATCTCGGTGGGCATCGGCGAGCTGATCAGCTGCACGGTGCTGGGCGTTGTGCTGGTAAAGCTGATCGAGAGCAACGCCGCACTGCGCAAGGTGTTTGAGACGGAATAACACAAGGAGGTTTCCATGCAGCCAAACGGTATGATCTTCTGGGACTGGAACGGTACCCTGATGGACGATGTGGATTTTACCCACAGCTGCCTGAACTGGATGCTGGAGACCCACGGCTACCCCCAGCGGTACGATCTGGCTGCCTACCGGGAGCTGTTCGGCTTTCCCATCGAGGACTACTACCGCTGCGCCGGGTTCGACTTTGCGCGGCACCCCTACCCGGAGCTTGCCGCCCGCTTTATGGAGCATTACAACGCCGGTGTGCCCGGCTGCCCCGTAACGGCACACGCCGTTGACACCCTGCAGGCGCTGGCCCGCATGGGCTGGCAGCAGGCTGTGCTTTCCGCCTCCCGCCGTGATTACCTGATCGAGCAGGTATCCGCGCGGGGTCTGCAAGGCTTTTTTACCGAGTTGCTCGGCCTTGCGGACATTTACGGCGTAAGCAAGGTACAGCTTGGCACCGACTATCTGCGCCGCACCGGCATCGACCCGGCGGCCTGCGTGATGGTCGGCGACACCGACCACGACGCCGAGGTGGCTGCGGCCATTGGCGCGATTTGTGTGCTGTACACCGGCGGACATCAGTCCCGCGCCCGGCTGGAAAAGGCCAGTCCCTATGTCATCGATGACCTTGCCCAGCTGCCCGCACTGCTGGAAACGATATGATATCAGTGGTTCAGAAATGCCTGTCGGCGTTTCTGAACCACTTTTTTACAGGCAGCGGTCGTCGCCGTTGCAAATCCCGCTGCGAAGATAAAAAAAGACCAGTACACAAATGTGTACTGGTCTTTTTTGGTCGGAGCAGCGGGATTTGAACCCACGGCCTCCTCGTCCCGAACGAGGCGCGCTACCAACTGCGCTATGCCCCGAAAATACCGCAGCTTATTCGGCTGCGGTAACTGGTTGGGGATGAGAGAATCGAACTCCCACAAGTAGAGTCAGAGTCTACCGCACTACCACTATGCAAATCCCCAATATTCGGTTCTGTCAGCCGCGCCGCGCGTTGCTGACAAGGGATATTATACACGCCCGCAGGCCGCTTGTCAACCATTTTTTCAGTTTTTCTGCAAAAGTTTTTGCAGTGACTGTCCGGTGCACACAGGCGTGTAAATTTTTGGTTTTTCTCTTGACAGCACTCCCCTTTCGGAATACTCTTATACTATAAAAAGGTATGGCCCCGGGCAGCCCGGCACCCTTTGCCGGATGATCCGGCTTTGCCTGAATTACAAGGAAAGAGGGCTTTTGAATGAAAAAACGTGTTGGTATCCTGACCTCCGGCGGCGATTGTCCGGGTCTGAACGCCACCATCCGCGGCGTTGCAAAAGCACTGTACGCCCGCATGGGTAACAATGTGGAGATCGTAGGCATTGCCAATGGCTACAGTGGCCTGATCAACGGCGACTACCGGGAGATGACCGAGGACGACTTCCGCGGCATCCTGACACTGGGCGGCACCATTCTGGGCACCAAGCGCACCCCCTTCAAGATGATGCGCGTGGTGGAGGACGACAACGTTGATAAGGTCGCCGCCATGAAAAAGACCTACAAGGCTGCGAAGCTGGACTGCCTGCTGTGTCTGGGCGGCAACGGCACCCACAAGACCGCCAACCTGCTTTCGCAGGAGGGGCTGAACATCATCGGCCTGCCCAAGACCATTGATAACGATATCTACGGCACGGATGTGACTTTCGGCTTCCACACTGCTGTGGACATTGCCACCGACGTGATCGACCGCATCCACACCACCGCCGGCAGCCACAGCCGCGTGATGTGCATTGAGATCATGGGCAACAAGGCAGGCTGGCTTACCTTGTACTCCGGCATTGCCGGCGGTGCCGACATCATTCTGCTGCCCGAGCTGCCCTACGATATCGACCGCGTGTGCGAGGCCGTGGAGCGCCGCGCCAAGAAGGGCTCTAACTTCTCCATCCTTGCCGTAGCCGAGGGTGCTATGAACACCGAGGAAGCCCGCATGAAGCGCAAGGACTGGATGGCAAAGCGCGCCGAGGCCGGCATGGGCACCACTGCCACCAACCGCATTGCACAGGCCGTGCAGAAAAAGACCGGCATGGAGACCCGCGTGTGCATCCCGGGTCATATGCAGCGCGGCGGCAGCCCCAGCGCTTACGACCGTGTGCTGGCCACCCAGTTCGGCAGCTATGCCGCACAGTTGGTGGAGGTGGAGCGCTACGGCGTGACCGTGGCCATGGTGAACCGCCGGGTGACCGAGAACCGTCTGGCAGACATTGCCGGTAAGACCCGCAATGTGCCCGAAAACTGCGAGCTGCTGAACGTGGCCCGCCGCATGGGCGTCTGTCTGGGCTGATACTGTTTTCCTGTTTTATCCGGTGCCCGGCACAGCTTTCCATGCTGTGCCGGGGCATTTTTTGTTGTATCCCAATTTTAAGCATCCTGTCGAATTTTTTCTGTTTTCTTTTGTGGAACCTGCGAATAGATTTTTTTAAAGCGGCCTGCTAGAATAAAAGCAGAAAATAAATCTGGTCGTTACTCCTCGGGAGGCGCTACCAGCAGTCAACCGGAGCATCACAAGTGTGGTGTTGGTTCTGCATGTGTAGCTGCATCCGGAGGTTTTTTCTTTTTTATTGCGTATTTTTCAACATTCTGTCAGGAGGAAGCTGTCCATGAAGCTGCTGCGCAAGATCAACAATAACGCCGCCGTGGCACAGGACCGGCGCGGCCGTGAGATGGTCGTTCTGGGCCGCGGGGTAGGCTTCCACTCGATGCCCTATGAGCTGACAGACCTTTCCGTGGTCTACCGCACCTTTTATGACGTAGACCCGCAGTATTACGAAATCCTGTCCAACCTGCCGGAAGAAGCTCTTCTGGCAGCGGCAGATATTACCGAGCAGGCCGAGATCACCCTGCACACCGAGCTGAACCCCAACCTGCCGTTCACACTGGCGGATCATATCGCCTTTGCACAGCAGCGGGAAAAGCAGGGTATCCGGCTGGCAGCCCCGCTGCATTACGATGTGCAGCACCTGTACCCTCGTGAATACGAGCTGGGCCTGCAGGCATTGGAGACCGTGCGTCTGCGCACCGGTTCTTCCCTCCCCCGGTCCGAAGCCGTGAGCATTGCGCTGCATACCGTCAATGCCGAGCTGGAAGGCAGTAACCTGTCCAGCACCCTGACCGCCGTGGAAGTTCTGGACGAAGTGACGGCCTCCGTCGAGCAGGAGCTTGGCATTGTGCTGGATCGCGAAAGTTACAACTATGCCCGGTTTGCCATGCACATCCAGTTTCTGGTGCGGCGGCTTGCCGCCGGGGCAGCCATGGAACAGGGCAGCGGGAAGATGCTGGACGAGCTTTCCCGCGAATACCCCGCCGTCTATCATTGTGCCTGCACCGTGGCACAGAATATTGAGCAGCGCCACGGCTGGCATTGCAGCCGCGACGAGGTGCTGTACCTGATGCTGCACATCTACCGTGTGCAGAGCCGCGACAACGGCTGACAACTTTTTTGAATGTTTCCGGTTCCGGAGATGCGCGCGTCCGGCCGGATACAGATAGACTATCCACAAACGGAGGTTTTCCCTATGGATCGTGAGAAATTTCTGGCTGCTCTGCTGCCGCTGGTCGGCGGCAGAGACAACACCAGTCTGTGCGAATTTCAGGACGATGCCCTTTACATCACCCTGAAGGACGCCGGTCTGGCCGATGAAACCGCTGTGGCAAAGCTGCCGGAGGCTGCATCCGTCACTTTGCGCCGCGGCCGCCTCACAGTCACATTCGGGACTCCGGAACGAAAAGAGGAGGTTCCCTTTATGGCGAACAAAAATACGGATTACAGCGCGCTGGCGAAAGCGATCCTTGCCAATGTGGGCGGGAAAGAGAATGTTGCTAATGTAGCGCACTGCTCTACTCGTCTGCGCCTGACACTGAAGAACAATTCCCTGGCAAATATCGATGCCCTTGAAAAAATCCCCGGTGTTTTAAAAGTTATTTCCGGGATCGAAACTCAAATCGTTATTGGTAGCGAAGTCATCTATGTGTATGAAGCTGCCAAAAAGCTCTGCAGCACCGCTGACCAAAATTCTGTTGCCGTGACAGCGTCCGAAAAAGTCACTGTAAAATCCATTGGCAAAAAAATCGTTGAATTTTTGATGGCAATTTTTTACCCGCTGATTCCCGCCATGGCCGGTGCCGGAATCCTTAAATCTCTTCTGGTTTTAGGAAGCATGCTTGGGCTGTTCTCTGCCAGCTCCACCACCTACACCATCCTGGGTTATATTTCCGATGCCGTTTTCTATTTTCTTCCCCTGCTTATCGCTTTTACGGCAGCCGACAAGCTGAAGTGCGATAAAATCGTCACAGTATGTGCGACTTCTATTCTCATTTTACCCAATATGACCGCCCTAGTCAGTTCTGAAACTGGCGCCACACTGTTTGGCTTTACTGTCAAAAGCATCAATTATGCAACACAGGTATTTCCTGCAATTCTTTGTGCCTTGTGCTGCTGTGTAGTCGAACGTTTTGCAAATCGTATTGTACCGAAAGTTCTGAAAGTTATTTTTGTTCCCCTTATTACATTTATTGTGTCTGTTCCTGTCACAGTTTTGATTCTTGGACCTCTGGGCAATACAATTGGTGGTTATCTGGCTTCTTTCCTCGTTTGGTTCCAAGTCCACCTCGGCTTTCTGTCCGTCGGCATCCTGTCTGCCACTCTGCCTCTTCTGGTTGCTACAGGTATGCACAAATCGTTTAATCCTATTACGATCAACAACTTCACCACACTTGGTTATGACCCCTTGTATACACTGGCAACTTTGGCGCACAACTGCGCAGAATGTGGTGCAAACCTTGCTGTTGGTTTGAAGTCCAAAAATCCTGCTCTGAAAAATATTGCGTTGTCCGGTTCTCTTTCTGCGAGCCTCGGTATTACCGAACCTGCACTTTATGGCGTCACCTTAACGCATAAGTCTGTTCTGTACAGCATTATGGCCGCTTCCGGTCTGGCAGGTGCCTTTATGGGTGCAATGCAGGTCAAGGATTGCGTTTTGGGTGTTACCCCCTCTGTTTTCAACTTTATCTGCTTCACCCAGGAGGGGAACCCTCGCAACTTGATTTATGCAATCATTGGTCTTCTGATTTCTACAGTGGGTTCTTTCATTCTGTCCTTTATCTTCTTCCATGATGAAAAAGACCTTGCTAAAAGCGACAATCTGAACAGCAAGTAAAGGAGCGACATCATGGTCTGTGGTTTTCCGGAAAATTTTTTATGGGGCGCAGCTACTGCGGCAAATCAGGTCGAAGGCGGATGGGACGAAGGTGGAAAAGGAATAAGCGTATCAGACTGCGCTAAAAGCCATTTTCATACCGATTTAAGTGACTACAAAAAGCAGAACGAAGTAACATTAGATGACATCCGTACCGCTATGGCATCTTCTGATGAACACGCCTACCCCAAGCGGCATGGCAGCGATTTTTACCATCATTATAAAGAGGATATCGCTCTCATGGCTGATATGGGATTGCGTGTATTCCGGATGTCCATCGCCTGGTCACGGATCTATCCTCATGGCGATGATGAGCAGCCAAACGAAGCAGGTTTACAATATTATGATTCTGTATTTGATGAACTGCAGAAGCATAACATCGAACCCCTGGTCACAATTTCTCATTATGAACCCCCCATCGACCTTCTTTTAAAATATCGTGGCTGGTACAACCGAAAAACGATAAAGTTATTTGAACGCTATGTGCGGACCATTGTGGATCGTTACAAAAACAAGGTAAAATACTGGATCACATTCAACGAAATCGATTCGATGGAGCGGCATCCGTATACGACCGGTGGCTTTCTAAAAGAACAGTTCGATGATTTGGATTTTCACACTGTCATAGCACAGGCCATGCACCATCAATTCGTTGCCAGTGCCCTTGCAGTAAAAATTTGTCATGAGATGATTCCCGGTGCGCAAGTTGGATGTATGTTGACAAAGTTGACCTATTATCCTTATAGTTGCAAACCAGAAGATGCACTCCAAGCGCAACAGGAAATGCGCCGCATTTATGCTTTCAGTGATACACAAGTTTTTGGTGAGTATCCAGCATATCTTTTAAATCATTGGAAGAAAGACAGCATCGAAGTATCCATGACAACAGAGGACTTACTGTTAATGAAGCAAAATCCTGTTGACTTTGTTTCGTTTAGTTACTATACATCGTCCTGCTGTGCAAAGGATCCTCAAGGTCTTCCTCATGCACCCGGAAATACGATCACTGCCGTAAAAAATCCTTACCTCGCATCCAATGATTGGGGCTGGCAGATCGACGCATTAGGATTGCGGATTTCGCTCGTCGATCTTTACGACCGTTACCATAAACCCTTGTTTATCGTTGAAAATGGCATTGGTGCCAACGATCTGTTAATTGACGGAAAAGTGCACGACCCCTACCGCATTGACTACTATCGTGAACATATCAATGCAATGCGCGATGCCATTGTGGAAGATTCTGTTGATCTTATCGGGTATACATGTTGGTCTTTTATTGATCTTGTCAGTGAATCCACAAAACAGATGTCCAAACGTTATGGCTTCATCTACGTCGATGCCGATGACCATGGCAACGGCACTTATAATCGCTATAAAAAAGATTCGTTCTACTGGTACAAAAAAGTCATTGCCACCAATGGCGAGGATCTGAGCTGAACGCTCCGCACCCCATAAGAAGGCAAAGCAAAGCGCCCCGCCGGGTATCCAGACCCGGCGGGGCGCTTTGCGTAAAAGTTTATTTCATCGTCACATCGTGCCGGGTGGGCGAGCCCTCGGCAAAGGCGGCGGCGCTTTCCAGCACGCCGCGCACCATGCTCTTTACGTCCTCGTAGGTGTAGAAGGCCGTGTGGTCAGTCAGGATCACGTTGGGCATAGCGCGCAGGGCGGCCAGCTCCGGGTTCGGGATCACATCGCCCATGCGGTCGTAGTAGTACAGGCCGTTCTCGTTTTCCAGCACATCCAGACCGGCAGCGCCCACCTGCCCGCTTTCCAGCGCAGCCAGCAGGGCGTCGCTGTCGATCAGCTTGCCGCGGGCGGTGTTCACGATGGTCACACCGCGCTTCATTTTGGCAAAGGCCTCAGCGTTGAGCAGGTGGTGGTTTTCCTCCGTGGCGTTGGTGTGCAGGGTGATGACATCACTCTCGGCGATTAGGGTCTCCAGCGGGACATACTTTGCGATCTTCTTTACCTCGTCGTTCTGGTACAGGTCGTAAGCCAGCAGCTCACAGCCAAAGCCGGACAGGTGCTTCAGCACGGTCTGCCCGATGCGCCCCGTGCCGATAACGCCCACGGTGCAGTTGGAGATATCCCGGCCGATCTTGCCCTTCAGGGAGTAGTCCTGCACTTCACCGCGCTTGAGGATGTGCCCTGCCTTGCGCAAGCTCATCAGCATGAGCATAATGGCAAAGTTCGCCACGCCGTTGGGGGGATAATCCACGTTGGATACCTTCATGCCCAGCTCCCGCGCCTTTTCCAGATCCACATGGTCGTAGCCGATGGAGCGGCAGCAGACCGCCTTTACCCCAAGGTCGTGAAAGCGCTGCAGCATGGGTGCGCTCATATCACAGGGTGTCAGCGATACCGCATCGTAGCCTGCGGCCAGCTGAGCGTTCTCCATGGTAGGATACGCCTCGGTATAGCCGTACTCGATGCCCCGCTGCTTTGCCAGATCCTCCAGGATACCCTGCTCATCGTAGGGGCGCAGGGTGTAGAAAAACACTTTGACTGCCATAAAATTCTCCTCCTGATCCTTCTTTACCAAAATACGCTTGCGTTTGCGGTGCAGCACGCTTTGCACCTTTTATCGCAAGTCAAGAAATTAGTGCAACATTCAAACAGCATATTTGCGATATGCAATTCAACGTTGTTGCTGTTGCATTAAAAAGTTGAATTGCTATAAGTATGCCTTTATTGTAGCACGTTTACGGGTGAAGGGCAGCTTTTTTAGGGTGAATTTTGTTCATTTTGTTGTTGAAGCCGCGCTTTCTGCCCCAAGTGGGCAAAAAAGGTTGTCAAAACAGGAAAAACAGGGTATGATAGAAGCCGGATCGCAGCCTGCGATCCTTCAAATATTGCTAAAGGAGTGTGCTTTGTTATGCGCGCCTATGAACGACTGCTTGATTACGTCAAGGTCCACACCACCTCGGACCCGGAGTCCGGCACCCATCCTTCCGCTGCGCGGGAGTTTGATCTGGCTCACAAGCTGGTAGAGGAGCTGAAGGCTCTGGGCGTGGAGGATGCCCGTGTGGACGAGCACTGCTACGTCTACGGCTCTCTGCCCGCCACCCCCGGCTGCGAGGCTAAGCCCGCACTGGGCCTGATCGCCCACATGGACACCGCCCCGGATGCCAGCGGCGAAAACGTGAACCCCATCCTGCACGAGAACTACGACGGCGGCGACGTGGTACTGCCCGCCACCGGCAAGGTGATGAAGGTCTCCGCCTTCCCTTTCCTTGCCTCCATGAAGGGCGAGACCCTGATCACCACCGACGGCACCACCCTGCTGGGCGCAGATGACAAAGCCGGTGTGGCCGAGATCATGACCGCCGTGGAAACCATCCTCCGCGAAGGCCGCCCCCACGGCAAGCTGTGCATCGGCTTTACCCCGGATGAGGAGATCGGCGAGGGTGCTGACCTGTTCGATATCCCCGGCTTTGGCGCAGACTTTGCCTATACGGTGGATGGCGGCGATGCCGGCTGCATCGAGTACGAGAACTTCAACGCCGCTGCTGCCACTGTGACCATCCACGGCTTCTCGGTGCACCCGGGCTCTGCCAAGGATACCATGATCAACGCCTCCAACGTGGCTATGGAGTTCCACAGCGCCCTGCCCGTGATGGCACGTCCCGAGACCACTGAGGGTCGTCAGGGCTTCTACCACCTGTGCCAGATGTACGGCGATGTGACCGATGCAAAGCTGGGCTACATCCTGCGCGACCACGATGCCGCCAAGCTGCAGTTCAAGAAGGACAACATGCTGGACATTGCCGATTACCTGAACGGCAAGTACGGCGCCGGCACTGTGGAGGTGGAGATCAAGGACAGCTACCGCAATATGCTGGAAAAGATCCAGCCGCACTTCCACCTCATCGAGACCGCCCGCAAGGCCGTGCGCATGGCCGGGCTGGAGCCGGAGGAAGTGCCCGTGCGCGGCGGCACTGACGGCGCTACCCTGAGCTGGATGGGTCTGCCCTGCCCCAATCTGGGTACCGGCGGCTTCAACTTCCACGGCGTGTGCGAGTGCACCACCGTGGAGCGGATGGACCGCTGCACCGAGATCGTGCTGAACATCGTTTCCCTGTACGCAGAGTGATCCGCCTTTTTCCGTGAAAATCCTTTCAGCGTGAAAATGGTCTGTTCTGATCATTCAACATAAAAGCGGCGGTTGCACAAAGCACAGTGCAGCCGCCGCTTTTTATTTAACCTACGTTGATATGCCCCACCGGCATGATCTTGCGCTTGTTGTCGTCCGGTTTGGCAGTCAGGCTCATGGCAAAGGCCACCGGGCCCACACGGCCTATGAACATGACCAGCATATACAGGATCTTTGCCCCGTTGTTCAGTTGGCTGGTCACGCCTACGGAAAGGCCCACCGTGCCAAAGGCCGAGCAGGACTCGAAGATGGCATCCACCACCGACACCGCATCCGAAGTGTTATAGTACACCACGATGGCCGAGCCGATGATCGCCACAGCGCCCAGCACGATGATGGTCAGCGCGCGGTAGACCGTCTTGGATTCAATGTGGTGGTCAGCGATCACGCAATCGTCGCGTCCCTGCGCCACGCTGCGGATGGTCAGGATGATGACCGCGAAGGTGGTCACCTTCACACCGCCGCCGGTAGAGCCGGGCGCTGCACCAATGAACTGCAGCACGCTCATAAGCAGCTTGCTCAGGGTGCCGCAGGATGCCAGATCGACAGTGTTCATGCCGGCGGTACGGGTGGATACCGACTGGAACAGTGAGGCCATCACCTTGCCGGACACAGGCAGCGCGCCCAACGTGGCGGGGTTGTTCCACTCCATCAGTCCCAGCCCCAGCGCGCCGCCCAGCCACAAAATCAGCGAGAAGGACAGCACCACCTTGGCGTGCAGGGACAGACGGCGCTTTTTGTACCACTGGCACAGCTCCACCCAGACCATAAAGCCCAGACCGCCGGAGATGATCATGAACATGATCACCGCCTGCACATAGTAGTTGCTGACATAGGGCACCAGCGAGGAGTACGCCCCGAACCGGCCAAACAGGTCAAAGCCCGCATTACAGAAGGCCGAAATAGCGGTGAATACGCTGACCCACACGCCCTCCAGCCCGAACTGCGGCACAAAGGCGAAAAGCAGCAGCAGAATACCGATGCCCTCAAACATCGCTGCCAGCCCCACAACGATCTTCAGCACGCTTTTGGCCTGATCGTAGCCGTCTGCCGAGACGCTCTCGCCCAGCAAGCGCAGATCCCGGAAGCCCATGCGCCGGCGCATGGCCAACGCAAAAAAGCTGGTAAGGGTAACAAGGCCAAGGCCTCCTACCTGAATGAGCAGCAGCACCACCGCCTGCCCGAACCATGTGAACTGCGACCATGTATCCCGCACCACCAAGCCGGTGACGCAGGTGGCACTGGTGGCGGTGAACATGGCGTTGAGCACATCCAGCCGCCCGTGCCTGCTGGCAATGGGCAGGGTGAGCAGCAGAGTGCCCAGCGCGATGACAGCAATAAAGCTGACGCAGATGATCTGGGTCGGTGTACTCAGCCCAAGCTTTCTCCGCTGGATCGACCTCTGATGCCGCAGCTTTTTGCGGATATTTTTTATTTTTTCCATAGCATCCTCCCTGCGCAGCACACGGCCGCCTTGCATTCTCCTATAGCATACACCATTTTGCCCGCAGGTTCAACTTGATTTTATGCTCCGGTTGCGGTATTATAATATGGTACTGTATTTTTGGGATCCTGCCTTGTGCGCCCAAAGGTGCAGGTGCGTGTCTCCGTAGCTCAGCTGGATAGAGCGTCCGCCTCCTAAGAATTCGGTCAACCTGATACCTTGGGGGCAGAAGTGATTGCTCTAATCAAAAGCAAGGCTGAGGATCGAGATTTTCCCAACAAATTTTGATGCAACAACTTTACTATCGTCCCGGTTGCAATGCAGTCGGTCACTTTGTTGTGAAAAACATTCCACACATTTGTTTCCAAGTGCGTTGAATTTCAAAAAATCAACGATAATACATAATATGCCTCAGTAGCTTAGCTGGAGAAAGCGCCTCCCTCCTAAGGAGGAGACCGCAGGTTCGAATCCTGTCTGGGGTATCCCTTTAAGAAAATGCGAAGGTCATTTTTCCATGTGAAAGACGATCTTCGCATTTTTCATTTTGAACCTATCACCAAAATTAGCCAGCTAATGCCATTAGCAGAATTTTCGGTTTCAGCTAATAAAATCAGGCTTCCAGCTAATGAAGCCCCATAAAGCACCTTTTGGACTCTGTTTTTCGGCTCTCTGCTAAAATTGGCAGCCGCTTTCCTGTAAATCCATGTAAATACAAGATAAACTGTGTAAATCTATTTTTCACATTCCTACCAGAAACCGTGCAAAACGCTTTTCTCCATACATAGCGCGTTCACTCGCTGTTCTCTCGGAACAGAAAGAGGAACGCGCTTTTTTGTTTTCGGGCTGAACTTCCCGAATCCATCAAAGGAGGGTTTACCAATGAAAAAAGTTCTGACCGTCACGATGGACGGTATCCGCTACCATGCTTCCCGCCCGGCAGATTGCCGGCACTGCTTCTTCTGGAAGAACCGAAAGAAGGGCTGCATTCTCGGCAAAGAGAACTGCTACTATTTGATTGAGCCGCCCAAAGGCCCCAGCAAATGCGATGGCTGCCCCTACAAGCGGGCAAAGCCCTGTGTGCTGGTTCCCTGCTACAAAGACCTGATGGCACCGCTGGAGAAACGAGGTGATGCCAAGTGAGCCACAAGCGAAATGAAGCCCTGCGCCATGTCCAGCACTCCATGCACCATGTGATCGCCGCTGGCGAAGGTTCTGACCGTGCCCCGGACAGCTGCAAGCTGTGTCCGTACTATCCGGCCTGATTTCAAATTCCGCACCTGCCTGTACGCCCACTGCCCCTATAAGAAGCAGGTCAATGTATTCCGTTCCACACCTGAAAAATGGGATATTCTCTATGCCCGAAAAAAAGCCGACAAGAACCGCAGACCTTGATTACTTCTATGGGCAGTCCAGCGAGCTGTTCTCCTTCTACCGGATTCCCAAGCTGTTGTTTCAGGATAGCCGCTTCCAACCGCTTTCCACAGATGCCAAAACGCTGTACGGTATCCTGCTGGACCGCATGAGCCTGTCAGCCCGGAATGGTTGGTTGGACAAAGCTGGGCGGGTGTTCATCATCTATACTGTGCAGGAGGTGCAGGATTCATTGGGCTGTGCCGATAAAAAGGCCACCAAGCTGCTACGAGAACTGGAAGAGTACGGCCTGATCGAACGCAAACGAAGGGGGCTGGGCAAGCCCGATCTCATCTATGTAAAGAATTTTTCGTCAATATCGTCAGAAATGCGCATCCAGAATCGTGATAATGACGATTCTGGAACCGTCCGGAATACGCTTCAAGAACCGACCAAACTACGATGTAATAAGACTGAGAGAAATAATACAGAGATAAGCGATACTGATCCTATCTATTCCGATGAAAACGACTGGATGAGCAAACGCGCCCAACTGGAAGAATATTTTTCGCAGTCTTTGGAAGTGGAACTCCTGCTCCGGCTCTGCCCGGATGATGAGGACACCATCTACCAAATCGTGGATTTGCTGGTGGACACCTGTGCCACCAACCGCAAGACGCTGCGCATTACCGGGGACGATAAGCCCGCTGAGGTGGTACGCAGCCGCTTTATGAAGCTGAACGCTGACCATATCCGCTTTGTGCTGAAGTGCCTTGCAGAGATCAGCAGCCCGATCCGAAACATGAAACAGTATCTGCTTGCTTCTCTGTATAATACACCCACCACAATGCAGCTTTTCTATCAGAACCAAACCAACCATGACTTAGCGATGCGGAGGTGATGAAAATTTCAAAGAAAGCAACCACAATAGCCATCGTCAACCAGAAAGGCGGCACCGGCAAGACCACTACCTGTGAAAATCTGGGCATCGGGCTGGCGATGGAGGGCAAAAAAGTCCTGTTGGTGGACGCCGACCCACAAGGCAGCCTGACCATAGTCGCTTCGCTCCTATGGCTAGTTGTGTGCACTGCGTGCAGATTTATATTTGCCCGCCATGCGGACATTGCCATTATCATGGGCTGGCAACAGCCCGATGAACTGCCCACCACCCTTTCCACCTTGATGCAGAAAGCCATGAACGACCAAAGTATTCCGCCCGGCGAAGGTATCCTGCACCATGCGGAGGGCGTTGACCTGATCCCGGCAAACATTGAACTGGCAGGGCTGGAAGTTTCCCTTGTCAACTGCATGAACCGGGAAAAGATGCTGAAACAGGTGCTGGAAGGCGCAAAGCACGAGTACGACTTTATTCTGCTGGATTGCACTCCTTCCCTTGGGATGCTGACCGTGAATGCGCTGGCAGCGGCGGACACCACCCTGATTCCGGTGCAGGCGCAGTACCTGTCTGCGAAAGGCTTGGAACAGCTTTTGCAGACCGTGCAGAAGGTCCGACGGCAGATCAACCCGAAATTAAAAATTGAGGGCATCCTGCTCACCATGACCGACAGCCGCACCAACTACGGGCAGCAGATCGACAACCTGATTCGGGGTGCTTACGGCAGCAAGATCAAGGTGTTTGACCAGACCATTCCCCGGTCTGTCCGTGCTGCGGAGATCAGTGCCGTGGGCAAAAGCATTTTCCAGCACGACCCCAAAGGCAAGGTGGCAGAAGCCTATAAATCTTTGACCGAGGAGGTGGTAGCGAATGCCGAAAAACAGCTTAAACGTGTCGCTGAAAGGGGCAGATGACATTTTCTCCACCGAGGAATCCCGGCAGGAGCAGCAGCGAGAGCAGGTACAGCAGATTCCCATCGGAGAGCTGTTCCCCTTCAAAAACCACCCCTTTAAGGTCTTGGACGATGAGTCCATGCAGCGCACGGTGGAAAGTGTGGAACAATACGGTGTGCTGTCTCCGCTGATCGCCCGTCCCAGACCAGAGGGTGGCTACGAGATCATTTCCGGGCACCGTCGTCAGCACGCAGCACAGCTTGCAGGGCTGGATGCCCTGCCGGTCATCGTCCGCAATATGGATGATGATGCCGCTGTTCTGCTTATGGTGGATAGCAATCTCCAACGTGAAAACATCTTGCCCAGTGAACGAGCTTTCGCCTACAAAATGAAGCTGGAAGCCCTAAAAAATCAAGGTGCTAGGTCCGATTTAACTTGTGGCCAAATTGGCCACAAGTTAAATGGTGCAAAAGCGCGAGATATTGTCGCTGATGAATCAGGTGACAACGCTCGAAATGTCCAAAGGTTTATCCGTCTGACCAGCCTCATCCCTGAACTGCTGGACATGGTGGACGAAAAGAAAATTTCCTTTAATCCCGCTGTGGAGCTGTCCTATCTGGACGAAAGCCAACAGCGGGATTTTTTAGAAGCGATGAACGACACCCAGAATGCGCCGTCCCTTTCCCAAGCACAGCGGCTCAAAAAGCTGGCGCAGGAAGGGCACTTCTCGTATGACGTTGCCTTTGCGGTCATGGGCGAAGAAAAAAAGGACGAACTGGACAAGGTAGTCATCAAAAACGACACCCTGCGGAAATATTTCCCGCGCAGCTACACCCCGAAACAGATGGAGGACACCATCATCAAGCTGCTGGATCAGTGGCAGCGTAAAC
>OGHE01001098.1_pt1 | contig 19853 bp, 16 predicted proteins | sample 1571431 | NCBI WGS metagenome assembly OGHE01 (sample SAMEA2581966, study PRJEB24529) | metagenome | biome: Human gut stool | place: China | collected 2011 | reverse complement strand
GCGGTATCCCGCCTTAATTCAGATGCTCTGGTAACTCAGTTACCGAGTAATTCACACACACTCTAAAAGGAGAGAAAGACGAATGAAAAAAGTAGATGCGAGAGGTTTATCCTGTCCGGAACCAGTGATCCGCGCAAAGAATGCAATGGAATCCGGAGACAAAGAATATGAGATCCTGGTTGATAACGTAGTTGCAAAAGAGAATGTATCCAGATTTGCAACACATCAGGGATATCAGGTACAGGCAACAGAGCAGGGAGATGATATCCTGCTGAAACTTACAAAATGATCACATATATAGCAACCTTCTATTCCCATTATGGAGCTATTCAGTTTCGAAGAAACTGCCAGGCAATGAATCTGAGTGCAGAAGTCATGCCGGTCCCAAGAGATTTAAGCTCCTCCTGCGGAACCTGTGTGAGATTTCATACAGAAGCGGACTTCCCGGAGAAAACAGAGGAAGTCGAGCAGATCGTCAGAGTAGAACCGCAGGGCTATGTGAGGATTTATCATGCGGATGAAGAATAAGGTTACTGTGAACGGAGTGAACAGTAACAGAATAAGAGAACCCTTCTGTGGACAATTTGTCGGCAGAAGGGTTCTTGTTTTAGAGGAGAAGGTAATGCTTATGGAGTATAAAAAGTGCTTGCCAGTACATATTCTCCTGCTCTGTGGCTTTTACGATATTATGACCTGAAAGACATTTCAACAACTTTTCCATTGGTTACCTTAATGCACAAACCTAACCCGTTCATGCTTCTCATGGTAGACATGAAAGAGGATTTTGAGCAGTATCTGTTGGGACCGTCACCTCCGGAAAAATAGTATTTGGTTTTGGATGTAAGTTTAAATTTATGTTTTCCGTATTTTACATATGCTTTTTTGTTTTTGCTGTTTAAAACTCCGTTTTTGGAAATGTTAAATGATGCATACATCGTCAGAGTGTTTCCCTTGCACACAGCTTTTCTTGTGCCTGACATATAGTATTTTTTGCCAGAGTTTGTTATTGTTTTGCCTTTTTTGCCATTTATGCAGGTATGGTAGTAGGTTGTACCTGACTTTCTGGTGGCTGCCTGTACATTTGAGAATCCCATGCAGCCGGTAACGAGACAGATGGCAAGTATCAGTGTTAACATTTTCTGAAATTTCTTTGTCCATGTTTCCATACTGAAAACCTCCTTTCATTTTCTGACTTTATTATAGTGTTACAGAAAAATAAAGTCAATAGAAAGGCATAGTGGAATAATTGTATTGACAATAGACACTCGCCATGGAAAAAAGACATAACTGATTGAACACAGGAAGAAAGCGTTTGATTAATTCTTCTAATCATATGGAATCCGGGTGATATAAAATAGGAGTATTGAGAGGCTGTTGCTAAGGATCATAACGAGAATTCGTTAAAAATCAGGAAAAAATCACAAATGATATTGAAATAGCTATCTGTATATAGTATAATCAGACGCAGATAAAAGAAAATTCTTCGGGGTTGTGGTGATCAGCATCAGCTGAGATTCCCTACCGGCGGTTATAGTCCGCGACCCGCTTAGGCGGCTGATCTGGTGGAATTCCAGGACCGACAGTATAGTCTGGATGAGAGAAGAACACGCGATATTTACCATACGTGCTCATTACCCCGGATATGATCCGGGGTTTTTTATATGTTGAAGAAAATCTTCATTATATAGAAAGCTTGTGGAATTTTCTTTTAACAGGATATGAGACATATCCATAAAGAATAATTTCAAAGGAGAGAAACAGTATGAGTGAACAGGTATTAAGAAATGGAAATGTGGTAGCAAGGAGTAAGACGAGAACCGTTACACAGATAGCCATGCTTGGCGCTATCGCAGGAATTTTAATGAATCTGGAGTTTCCGCTTCCTTTCCTGGCACCGACTTTTTATCAGCTGGATTTTTCAGAAATCCCGGTACTGGTTGGCTCATTTGCAATGGGACCGATCGCAGGTGTACTGATCGAGCTGGTGAAGATTCTTGTGCATCTGGTAACAAAGGGCTCTATGACAGCAGGTGTAGGCGATGTGGCAAACTTCATCTTTGGATGTACATTTGCAGTTCCGGCAGGTCTGATCTACCGCTATAAATCTGTTAAGAGCAGAAAACATGCAGTGATCGGAATGGCAGTTGGAACCGTACTTACAGCAGTAGTTGCATGCTTTATCAATGCATTCGTGTTACTTCCGGCATACGGAAAGGCTTTTGGAATGCCGGTAGAAGCATTTATCGAAATGGGAAGTGCAGTACACAGTTCTGTAAATAATCTTCTTACATTTGCAGCAATGATCATTTTCCCATTCAATATCTTTAAATACACACTGACATCCCTGATCGTATTCTTTATTTATAAGAGAATCCGTGTAGTGCTTAAAGGTGACTGATGGCAGACATGTCCGACGGAAGGGGAGCAGTGAAGGTCATCTTCTGTCCTGTGATGGGATGGGGGAATTCCATGTGGTAGGAATGTAAGGCCTGGCGGGTGATGTGTTCCATGTCAGGGTTGTAGAGGTAATCTCCAATCAGGGGATAGCCCAGATATTTCATATGGATACGGATCTGATGGGTGCGGCCGGTTTCCAGCTGAAGGGAGACCAGGCTGTGCCCATTTTCTTTTTTTACCAGTTTATAATGGGTGATGGCTTCTTCTCCATGGTCAAAATCTACGGTGCGCTCAATGATGGAGCCTTCTTTGCGGGAAAGAGGTGCTGTGATGGTTCCTGTGGGTGGGGTGAGGTCACCCTTTACGATTGCCAGGTATTCCCTGTGTACCAAGCGTTTTTTTGTCATATCGGCCATAATGCTGGCGCTGACCAGGTGTTTGGAAATTACGGTAAGTCCGGAGGTATCCCGGTCCAGGCGGTTGCTGCAACGGAAGATAAAAGGCTTTCCCTGATCCTGGTAGTACCATGCCAGGGCATTGGCCAGGGAGTTATAGTAGTTTTTCATGGAGGGATGGATAGGCATTCCGGCAGGTTTGTTGATCACCAGGATGTCTTCATCTTCATAAACAATGTTCAGGGGAAGCTTTACCGGTGGGATTTTCTCTGAGGATTCTGTCTCGCAGATACAGACCTGGAGATGGTCGCCTGCAGCCAGAGTCTGACGCATATAGTAGTGGATTCCGTTTACCAGGATACTTTGAGGCATCCGTTTGATTTCTGTGAAATTCTGCCGGGAGTATCCCTTTCTTCTGAGAAATTGTTCTACCCGAAGTCCGTTCTGGGATTCCGGGATTGTATATTCTATGGTTCGGTTCATAAGTTTCTCCTTTTGGGTGTGAAATATAGAAAGATATGGAGATTTCGGAATTATAGGAACAGCAGATCGTGATTAATGGTTTTATAAAATAATCTTCTGCATTCTGGGAGATCCTGTGTCTGGCCCAGCACCCACATCATTTTGGTAACAGAAGCTTCCAGAGTCATGTTATAGGATTCCAGTATGGGAAATTTCTCCTTGATCACTTTTCCAACCTGGTAGACTTCCATATCGCTGCCCTCATGGGTTACCTGAGTAGCCATGCATACCAGTTTACCGGCAGAGATCCAGTCTGAAAGTGCATTCAGAAAACTGTCATTGCCATAGTTTGGAAGAACGCCTACGCTAAAGGATTCGATGATAAGCCCGTCATAGGAGCCTGCCAGAGTGTCCAGGATCCGTCCGTCAGTTCCGGTAATTACTTTGCCGCCAAATACAATGGAGATACCGTGAGCCCTGTCGTGGGAGGCAAAACGCAGGCTGTCCAGCAGATTGGAGCGGGCATCTGTGATTGCCAGGTCAATGGACTGGAAATTACATTTTATTGCTTGATTCTTGGAACAGTAATTCATGACTGGACGGAAAAATAAAACAGGAGAATGTACATCAGCAATTCCCTGAGTGAAAATCCTTTTATCTCCTCATTATCCCAGACGCCGGCAGGATAGCAGCTGGCAAGGAAGGTATCCGGACCACAGTAAAGCCCATAGAGAAGCAGTCTCTTTCCTTCGCGGATTCCCTCCGGTTCCATGATCAGTCCCCAACGGAGCTGATCCATCAGATGGAGGTAGAGAGACACACATAGAACCAGATTGCTGTTACGGTTCCTGGAGAGAAAAACATCTTCCAGTGCAGAGGCCTTTTCAAAACAGACATTCCAGGTGTTGAAAAATGACTGGTGTTCTTTATAAAAATCCCACATGATACCTGGGGTGATTCCATATCTGGCAGTTCGGATAAGTACCTGGAACTGCCTTGCACCGCTGGCTGCGGTCTGTTTCAGAAGTGCCTGTGTGACTGCAGTGCTGACTGTTCTGCCGATAAGCTCTCCCAGTTTGGAATGTCCGGAGGCGTCTGTGAGGGTGGTTTTTCCATCCATACAGGCTGCGATCACAGTTCCGTCTGTGCCTGAGCCGGTAGCGATTTCCTCAGAATAGCAGCTTCCAAGTAAAAGATGGGAAACAGCAGCAGCTTTTGCTTCTGAACAGAGCATCAGTGCCCGGCCTATGGCCGCGTCTGTAAGGTTCTGGTTGATATATACAAAAATATTGATGGTTCCGGGAGGCAGCATTTCATAAAAACCATTGTGCTCACAATAGGAGGAAGGGTCTCCCGGACACATTCCATTGGAATCAATTCCTCCTGTGACAGCAGCAGTTACAGATAATTCCTGATGCCGGAGCGTTTCCACTGCGCAGAGCTCTGTCCAGGCGGCTGTGCTCAGTGCGGTGGCAGTCTGTGGGTTGATTTCCAGTCTTTGTGCATGTACCATCAGATCCTTCTCATAGGTATCTCCCAGCATTTCGCATTCATAATCACCGTTCATGCAGTTAATATTTAGTGCATGGGTAAGATGTGTGGTGATTCCGCCGTTCAGAGGACTGGTGCTGAGAACCTTTGTCCTTCCTGGAAAAGTAAAAATCGTACTTCCGTTTTTCTGACTGTAAGTAAATATATCATTCATTATAATGCCTCTCTAATATTCAAAGATATTCCACTTTAAGTCCGGACTCCTGACAATATCGGTCTGCTTTGGAGCCTTTATAGCAACGGATCGTAGCTGCACGGTTAATGATCCATTCTCCGATATACTCCGGATCATGGCGGATTTCCAGGTACTGCAGGCGGTTACATCCGTGAAAAACCCATTTTCCGATATAACGGACATTAGGCGGGAGAGTAACAGTAATCAGGTTATTACATTTGAAAAAAGCACTTTCATCCAGAATTTCCAGTGAATCGGGGAGCTCCAGGGAAGTCAGGCCACAGGAATAAAAAGCCTGATTACTGATTACCTTCAGATTTTCCGGAAAATGGACTTCACTCAGATTTTTGCATTTGTAAAAGCTGCCGTTACCTATCTCCTGAACCGAATCAGGAAAAGAGATTTCTCTTAATGCAGAGCATTCTGAAAAGGCGTCTGCCTGGATTTTAAGCAGCCTGCTTTCATTGGAAAAAAGAGTTTCTGATAATTTGTGGGCGTTGCGGAGCATGCCCTTTGAAATTGTGGAAATATATTGAGGGATATAGATAGAGGATAAAGTGGTACAGTCGGAAAATGCTTCCTTTCCAATCTGGCACAGACTTTCAGGAAGAAGCAGATGTTTCAGGCGGCTGCATCCCGAAAATGCGTTTGAGCCGATCTGTTTCAGACCATATGGAAATGAAACAGACTGGATCATGGATCTGTTCTGGAAGGTTTTTTCAGAAATAATGGTACAGTTTGCCGGAATGTCTATGTCTCTTTTTAAATATGGGGTACAGTTACAGCGTTGAAGTGTCAGGTTTTGTTTTCTGCCGGATATATTGTATGTCATAAAAAAACTCCTTTGCAATAGAATATTTGTTTTCTCTGCAACGGAGCAATGTAATACTTTCATAAACGGGCAGGTTGATGAAATGCATGAACAAAAACCGTCAGGTTGCCGATACTCTGTATTTCGGTAAGGAACAGAGAAAACATCTGGTAAAAAGGGATCTTTCTTTAGTACAAAAATGGGTACACTAAATAAGATCACCCTTCCACTTCCCATTGCGTGTAGTTGGTGGCGGCAGCCTTAAGCAGGTATTCTGACTCACGCAGTGACGCTGTAATCTCTCCTTCTCACATGATAATATGCAATGGATATGAGACCCAGCTGCACGTATACAGCAGCACGACTGTCCAGGATTCTGACCTGATTCCCTCTTGGCTGAAGGTCCGACATCCTGTGCCGTGACCAGCAGAACTTAAAACCGGTAATTGTTTGTAAATATTTGGTTTGATTCTATTATATATGTTTTGTGAGAAGAATCAATTGGTTTTTTGAAAAAAATGCAAATAAATGGTGGATTTTTCCAGACTGGGTACTGGATGTATGGAAATATATTATGGTTGGCATTGAAAATAGCTTTTCTGGGCTGAATATAGGATGTGAGAAAATAGGCCTTGCATTTTGGAACAATGTAATCTAAACTGTGATTGTAGTGAAAATTTATCACCTGCTGCCTGATCTGGCATTTCAAGGCAGGTTCATCTGGCGTTCGCCGACATTTTCATTAGGATATTTCAAACTTTATAATTCGGACAGGGATGAATGATTGTGAAAGAAGGGTATTCTGTTTTTTTGCCTTGTTTGAAGGAGAGGAGGCAGAAACGGTTAAAAGTGAATTATTTTTTTGCGGTCAGTAGTAGTTCGGGGGTTTTAGAAAACATATAGAAATGCTATAATGAAAGTGAGGGATTCAATGAATAATAATACGATCTTTGATGACGTATTCCGTACAATGATCGAGAAGATACCGCAGTTGGCGATACCGTTGATCAATGAAGTATTTCAGACTTCATATCCGGAGGATGTAGAGATTATACAGCTTCGAAATGAGCATCATCAGGAGAATGGTGAGATTATTACAGACTCCTGCCTGAGGATTGGAAGGAAGTTGTATCATATCAAATGTCAGAGTGTTGATGATACCACAATGGCAATCCGGATGATCGAGTATGATTTTGCTATTGCTTTAGATTCGGCCAGAAAGTACGGACGCAGATACCGTATCCCTACTGTAAAACTTGATGAATATACGAAAGATAAAATTTTCGAGAAGAATCTGCGGATGTTTTTGCCGTTTTATATTATGCGGTATGAGAAAGAGATACATAGAATAAATCAAGATCCGGAAAAGCTGCAGTCTTTGTTGGATGAATACGAAGATATCCGAGTAATGCTGGAAAAAGAACTGACAGAAACAGGAAGGGCAGAGTTATACACGAATTTAAATAAACTGATTACAAAAATATCGGATTACATTTGCCGTGATGAGGAAGTAGTCCGGGAAAGGTTAGGTGAGACTATGGGTGGAAAAGTGTTAGAATTGGAATCTGAAAGATTACGTGCGGAAGGAAAGGTTCTGGGAGAGTCTATTGGAGAAGCACGTGGAGAGGCAAGAGGAAAAGTCATTGGAGAGCTTCAGGGCGAAACGCGTCTTGGTGTTTTGATCAATCGTCTGATCCTGGATGGAAGAAGTGCGGAAGTTCAGGGTGCTGCGACGGATGCTGAGAAGCGGAAAGAACTTTATAAAGAGTATAATATGTAACGCAAAGGAAACTTCCTCCTGCTGGTCGGAAAATAAGAATAACTGGCAGGAGGAAGTTTTTGGTCATCTTTGGATTTTCATTTATGTAAAATTGTGAAAAAGATTGACAAAGCACTGGGTGGGTGTTAAGATTAGTTTGTTAAAATAAATAGCGTTTAGCGCACACGTACAGCTTGTTATTACGGTAATAATTAAAGAATTGTTGGGTGAGAATCCCAAACAGGGTATAAGTCCCTTGCAGTATATTTAGTCTGCAGTTCACTGTATTCTTGTAATGGTATTCAAAGGGAATACTGTAATGCGAAGGATATGAGTGAAGTTCAATCTGTACATTACATTCCCTGCCATTTGGCGGGGATTTTTTGCACTTTGATAACTGAATATCGGAAGTCGCTTTTTATCCCTTTAGTTTTCGGAAATCCGGTGAGATACCGGTACGGTTTATCCCCACTGTAATAAGGACGAACACTGCGGAACCATTGGAAAGATCCTTTCCGAGAAGGGCAGCAAGTAGGTTGGAACTTTAAGTCAGGAGACGGACTTTAGTAAAAGAAAAAAACAAACATCTGTAGGCATAACGGAGGTTTATTTTTTGTACCCTTTTTTATGTAAAACAGGTATCAAACGTGGTCTGAAAAGGCTGCGAAATGATATATTTTGCAGGATAACCTGCAAAAAAATAATACATTTAATTTAAGGAGGAAACAAAATGAACATGAAAGTAAGAAAAAGCGTGATTGCATTCTTAATGGCAACAACAATGGTAGGAAGCACAGCAGTACCGGCTATGGCAGGAACTATTACTGTAAAAATTCAGGCAACAGGATTGCAGGGAGAAAACTCTAAAAGTGTAGATACAATGCTTTCAGATTCAATAGAGATTGCTGACACGGGAAATGTAACTGCTATGGATGTATTAAAAGAATTAGCTGCACCAGGTGAAGGAAAACCTGTCGAAGATACCAGAGTTATTGATGAAGAAGGAACTAAAAGAACCTATTATAGAAAAGGATTACTGGAATGGTATGAAAGCAAATATGGCAATTATATTTCTGCAATTAAATTAGATGGACATAATAACAGCGCAGTCGGAAAATTCTTCGAGGATAATGGAACAGCAAGTACAAGTACATTAGCAGCAAATAGAGGTGCTTATTTTAAAACGTCAAAATTAAATGAAACTGAAAAAAAATATATGGAAGTAAAGGCCAATTCAACATGGAATAATACAGTTCATTTTGCAAATTACTTATCTGAAAAAGACTATAATAATTATTCCGGATGGATGTGTGTAATTGATAAAAGTACATATAACAACGGTGTAGATACTGTACTCTCTGATGGTAAAAATCACTCTCTCGAATTAGATTTTTCCATGATGATGGGCTTAGATTTAGGATATAGTAGTTATGTTGAAAACACAGACAATGAATGGGTTCCTGTACCAGGTTGGAATTAAATAAAATAGGGTTAAACGATTAAATATCAAAAGGAGAAGATTACAAAAATGTAGTCTTCTCCTTATATTAATATAGGAGGATGTTAGGAAAAAATGTATCTTCTTACTAAATTTTATTAATTGTTTTTGAATTGTGTATTTTAATCATATCAAATTAATTAAAAAAATTTATTTTATACAATAATTTGCTACACAATTTTTGAACACTTAGTACGATTTATAAGCTCTAATATTTTTAATCCTAACATCATAGGAATAATAATATGAAAAAAGTAAAGATAAAAAAAATTGTAGAATCTATGTTGTTATGCATAACATTCATGATGATAGTCCTAAGTTGTCATACTGTAAAAGCAGCCGTAACAACTTTGAACCAAGATGATAAAGGACGTTATTGCATTAATACAGCAGATGATTATTATTTTTTTGTAGAAAACAATAATAAAAAGCCCTACAAAACAAGTACTATTATTTTAACTAACAATATTGAAATAACAAATCAAGTGCAGGGAGTAGGTATGTTCAAAGGAACGTTTGATGGACAGGGACATACAATTAGTTATTCTGCAACTGACAGAGAACTTAGTAAAGAAAATAATATTTCTGTTTTTGCATTTAATATAGGTTACGGAGGAGTATTAGAAAATACTAAAGTTCAAATAAATGATGCAAAACTATATGTGGGCGATAATGACTATGTATCCACAATATTTGATGGCAACGATGGAAGCATAAAAGGTCTTAGCGTTACAGGAAATATAACATTAGTATGTGACAAATCTACAAAAAAATGGGGAACGTCGGTAAGTATTGGCGGCGGTGATGGAAAATTAGAAGATTGCGAAATTTCTATTAATTACAATTTAGAAAGTCCGATGTCTTCTGATGAAATAGCTGAAAAAATCATTGACCAAACAACACTTTGGACATTATGTCAGTTCGGAAATAGAGATTCTACTTCAAATATAAAATATGTGAATTGTATAAGTCATGGAAGTTACAGTTCTAAAATATCTGATGTAGCGAAGTCTATGTCTGAAAAAATAGATTTGGAAGCAAATGTTGTGTCTGGAATATATGTAGTATATTCATTCCGTTATAAAAATGGTGATTCCACAATTTCCAATTGTTATTATGATAAAGACCTTCTAAAAGATATTCGTGTCGTTACGAAAAACACAGAGGAAATATTTGAAAGCAGTGAATTACCCAATTATTCAGAATTAGGCAAATCAACTGCTGAAATGAAGAATAAAGAAACCTATAAAGGTTTCGATTTTGAAAAAACGTGGTCCATTTCACCGGATATAAATGACGGTTATCCATACTATGATCCAAGAACAGTTGAAATAACTTTAGAGGTTCAGGCAGATGCAGAACCCAAAGTATGGAAAACCAATTATGCTCGTGATTATAACCGGTTCAAAGATTATTCCACAAATTATCATTTTCCATATCGTGTTGAAATAATCAATGGTACAAAAACTAATATCTACGACGATGGTGATAATAACAAAGTTACTATAAATGGTGCAAAAATTGTCAATCAGACAGAAGAAACAAAGGAATTGATTGATAAATATGGTATCAAAGCAGTATGTAATCCTGAAACAGATATTGAATCAGCTACTGTAGACACCAGCTTTTTAGGTCAGCGTCCTTTAACAGTGAAATGGATTAAAGAACCGGTTCTGCAGTTTGATAAAGGCCAGGAAGCACAGGCGGAAGAAGACGGATATACTTTCAAGATAAAAGTAATAAACGGTACTTGTGAAGTCAAAGATAATGAAGAAGCAAGCGCAGCAGATGATTCGGCTAACTGGGGAACATATCTGACCCAAGCGGAAAAAGCCATCAAAATTATTCTGGATTACTGTAAGGATAAAAATGCATTTGGACCTAAAGATTCACCTTCTTATGAAAACACAGATATCTGGGCAATCTTTACTGCAGCCAGATGTGGTTATGTTCCATATGACGATAGTACCTATTTTGACAGATGGTTTACAAATACTAAAGTTTATCTGCAGGAATTAAAAGATTCCGGATCAGATTTATCCAAATGGCAGGCAACAGATCTTTCAAAACTGATTCTTGCTATTGAAGCAATCGGATATGATCCAAGAGATATTTCTTCTGTAAATCTTCTGGATGCAGTAGGAAACAGAAATGGTGATAATTATCTTAATACGGAGTATGCGATTCATGCCATTAAATCAGGTGGCTATACCTCATCTACTTTTACTGATGATGCAATGGCAGAATGGGTACATAAAAGAGCTGAAAGTCTTCTGAATGCAGATAATGGTTCATTTTCAAATGCAGATAACACGATGAACTGGCAGCCGTTGGTTTACTGGTATGGTAAAGATGGTTTTGGAGATGTAAAGAAAGCTATTGATCAGGCATTACACAAACTTCCGGAAATTGCGCAGCGTGCAACAGGTTCTTTCTGTACCGCAGGGTTTGAAACAGGATGTATGTCCTATGGAAATAATGCATGGAATGATGCACAGGCATTGATTTTCGCATCCATCTATAATGTAAATGTATTAGACCGCAGTACAGGATTTACAAAAAATGGAAACAATCTCCTGGATGCATTCTTTGATTTGGTTGATGTGAATGGAGAAGTAGATGGAAGTATTCATGGATTTACTAACTATGACGTTCCACAGATTGCCCGCGGATTAAATGCGTTTGTCCGTCAGCGTAAAGGACAAAGTAACTTTTGGGATTTCTCAGACGTAAAAGTACCAACCAAGTCCGTCAACGACAAGATTCTTGCCCTTAACGATAACAGTACAAAAGAAGAAATTGAAGCAGCAAGAAACGCTTACAATGCATTAGACGAAAAACACAAAGCAATCTTTAACAAAGACACACTGAGAAAGCTTCTTGCAGCAGAGAACGGTAAAGGTGATTCTATTACAAAAGTAATCGCAGCTATTGATGCTCTGCCGGCAGCAGATAAGCTGACATTGGAGGATAAGGATGCTGTAGTAAAGGCAAGAAATCTTTACGATGCACTTGATGATGAAGCAAAATCTGTAATCTCCAATTATTCTAAGCTGACAGAAGCAGAAGCCAGGATAAAAGAACTGGAGAAGGGGCAGACACAGAAAGAAAAGGATAAAGCAGCTGCTGAGAAGGTGGTTGCGGCAATTAATGCACTTCCTTCTTCAGATGCATTAACCCTTGATCCCTATGTTCTGCAGCTTCTGGACAACATACAGGCAGAGTATAATGCACTGACTGAAGCCCAGAAAGCTTTGGTAACTAACTACAGTACCTTACAGTATTTACGAAACCTGATTCCGGATTTGAAGGCTGCAGCCGCAGTTGTAGATAAGATCAAGGCAATCGGTGAAGTGACTTCCGATAATTATCAGAAGAAACAGGCTCTTGTAGTGGAAGCCAGAACGGCTTATGATGCCCTGACAGCAGATCAGAAGAAGCGTGTGACAAACTATGCAGAGCTTGAAAAAGCAGAATTGTTTATCAGACGCCAGAGTACAGATGCAAAAGTAGGATATGTGATCTCCTTTATTGATGAACTGAATATCACCACATCCTCTACAGGTGCTTTGTCTGACGGACCTCTGAAACTGACAGAAAAGAATAACAACGTACCGACAGAGAAGATCTGGAATAGCTGGAAAGATTATGTGGCAAATGCAAGAGTATTATACAATACTCTTGATGATCAGCAGAAAGCTCAGGTTACAAACTTAAGTTCTCTGGAAAAAGCAGAAGGTTATCTCTATCAGCTGAAATCTGATGCACTGAAAGCAATGCTCAAGGCACTCCCGGATGCAGAGACTGTCCGCGCTTATGAAGCACCTCAGCCGACTACAGTACCTGCAGCACAGGAAGCTGTACAGTCAGAAGAGCTCCCGGCACAGGAAGTTCCGGCAGAAGGTTCTGATTTCTCAGACGGAAGCGCAGATGCATTTACTTCTGATATCAGTGAGCAGCCTGCAGCGCAGATGGATATTCAGTCATCAGAAGACATTGCAGATGTTTCGAATGAAGAGACCCCTGACTCTGTAATTGCAGATGAAGCAGAAGTACCGGATGCAGATTTCTCCACAGAAGAGGAAATTCCTGCAGCAGGTGATACTGCGAAACGTGCACTTACCGAAACAGAGCTGAAACAGATTGCAGCAGCTAAGAACGCTTATGATCAGTTAACAGAAACAGAAGAAACGAAATTCAGAAGTGAAAACACCGCACTGGTAGAGAACATGGAGAAGCTGATCGCCATGGCTCTGACTTATGAAAAAGGTCAGAATGAATACCAGCAGCTTTTCGCAGATGAAGCAGCTTTAATTTACGCAACTGTAAAAGACCACCCTGTAGACAGAGATTCTTATCCACAGGTAAAAGCATTCCTTGACCGTTATGCGAAAGATTACCAGGGACAGGAAAATGCAATGGCAGGTCTGAAGGTCAAAGTCGGAAATCAGGAAATGACTTTTGCAGAAGTGATCGCCGCACTGACAGCACAGGCTGACAAAGCTGGCAAAGATATTTCTGATGCACAGCAGGCAGATGACTGGATCAGTAACCTTCCGACGGCTGTTACCAAAGAGAACATTGCAGGTGTAGAAGCAGAACTTGCAGCACTTCAGAAACTCATCGACAGCATGAGTGCAGAAGGCAAGTCCTATATGTGGAATGCAAAGCAATTAGAGTTGATCAAGACCATTGTTGCAGATTATCATATTGAACTTGCAGGCAAACAGGACGCCTTCAAAGCAGATATGCCTGCTAACCTGCAGACAAAATCCCTCAATTACAAGACAATCCAGGTAAGCTGGAGCAGTGTTGATAATGCAGATGGATATATAGTATACCGCAGAACAGAAACAGGAAGCTGGAAGAAGATTGCAGATCAGGTAACAGATATTTCCTATAAGGATCAGAAAGCAGTTACAGGAAGAGTTTACTATTACACAGTAAGAGCTTATTCTTATACATGGGGCGGAAAGACTGTAAGCAGTTATGACAAAGATGGTGTGATTGGAAAAGCGAAGCTTGGAAAAGTAAAGATCGCAGCAACTGATTCCGAGAACTATACCACCATCCGTGTCACATGGAATAAGGTTTCCGGAGCAAACGGTTACAGAGTATACCGCTCTGCTTCAAAGGATGGCAAGTATACAGCAATTGGATCAACCGCAAAGAACAGTGCAGTTACCTTCCTTGATAAGAAAGCAGCTACAGGAACAACCTATTATTACAAAGTACGTGCTTACAGAAATGTAAATGATAAGAAGGTTTATGGAAGTTCTTCAACAGCAGTAAAGGGGAAAGCAATTCTTTCTGTCCCGGCTCTGTCTGTAGGATCTACATCCAAAACTGCAGTTCTGGAATGGAGCAAGGTAAAGGGTGCTGATGGATACCAGGTATATGCCAGTGCTTCAAAAAATGGTAAATATATCCGTATAAAAGCCACAAAAGGAACTGGCATGACAGAAGAGAAACTTGCCACAGGCAAGACCCGTTATTACAAAGTACGCGCTTACAGAAAAGTAAACGGCAAAGCAGTATACGGTTCTTTCTCTAAAGTAAAAAAAGTAGTCATTAAATAATAAAATGTCAGAACGCAATGTGTCATTATTGGCACACTGCATTCTTCCAAAAAAAGCAAAGATAATCAAAAGAAATAGTTTCTGAATGCATGAAAAGAATAATAAAAATATTTCTACTGGCTGTTTTGGCAATGTTTTTCGCAAGTTTAGCGGGTATATTCATTTCAGAAGAATTTGTATTCCATAATAATATATCAGGGATCAAAGACCTGTCAGGGATATGGCTACATACTTTTGGATGGAATTTTGTGATAAACATTGTAATAGCCATGATAATTGCTGTTAAATTCGGAAAAAAAAGATAAATAAAAATAAGGCAGATGTTATTTCTCTCCTGTCATTTTGCAGGAGAGAATCATCTGTCATTTTGTGATTTAACCGAATAATTGCTAAGCGGAGGATTTTATCCGTTTGATTGTAGAATCAGAAAAAGCGGAGGAAGCAAGTAAATGAATAAACAATGGATGGCACTGCTTCTCAGTGCAGGAATGGCAGTTACTACATGTCCTGTACCGGGAGCACAGGAGCCACCGGCAGAACAGATACATACAGAACAGGCCGAAGAAAGTTCTGCCGCAGTACACAGTGATGATTCTGACAGGGAGGGGACTGCTGCGGATGAGTTTCAGTCTGAAACAGAACCGTCCGGATCAGAAACAGAAACTGGCGCATATGAAGAAGAAACATCGGAAAATGAAAATAAGAAAGACAACGGAACCATGCTGGATATACAGACCATGTGTTCTTATATTCAGAAAGCTGCAGAAGCAGAGGAAATAGATCTGGATTCAGAGATGATCGCAGATTTCTGTCTTGCCAGTGACACTTACGACAGTCTGACAGAGGATGAGCAGGCAGCGGTGAATTCCGGGATCAGAGAGGCACTGGAAACTGTCCGGAACCGTATTGCAGCTCAGATTTCTTCTGTCAATGGAGTAACAGTAACAGGGAATCCCTGGTATGTGCAGCTTCATGTACAGGAGAGTTCTGATGGACAGCAGACAATGCAGCAGCTGTCAGAAACTTATCCGGGTACTCTGCCGCAGCTTCTTTATGACATAGAGATTTCCTATACAGATATCCGTACAGGAGAAGCATATCAACCCATGACAATGATCTCGCTGGCCTTTCCTGTACCGGAAGGGTATGAGAGCCTGACAAAACCGAGAATCCTCAGATCTGCGGAAGATTCTTTTATGGAACTGACCCCACAGATGCAGGAAGACGGAACTTTCTATCTGGACAGTGCCAGAACTTTAACGCACCTGATCGTGGCAGATTTTCCGGCAGGTCTGCAGGGAATCTCTCTTAACAGCAGCTCCATAAAGATCAACCGTGGCCAGAAACATACCCTTAAAGTAGTTCCAATACCGGAATCCGTTACGGAAAATTACAATGTTACCTGGAAGAGCAGTAATACTTCTATTGCAAAGGTAAGCAAAAAAGGAGTTGTCACAGCAGTAAAGAATGGCAAAGCTACGATCACAGCGACAGTAGCAGAGCATCCGGAGATGACAGCGACCTGTAAGGTAACTGTTATGCAGGGGGCGAATACCCTGAAGAAATCTGTCAGTCAGGTCATGGCTGAGACCAGTGCCTATATGCGTGCCACAGATACCAATCCTTCGGTAGGAAGTGAATGGTATGTGCTGGGGCTGGCAAGGGGTGGACTGAGTCTGAAGGAGAAATATTTCTCTACTTATTATAATCATACAGCAAATTATATTGAGGAAAAGAAAGGAATTCTGACCAATACTTCCAAATATACGGAGTATTCCAAGAGGGTTCTTGTACTGACTGCAGAAGGGAAGGATGCCCGTAATGTAGGCGGTTACAATCTTTTTAAATATATTTCTGATCTTAGTCTGGTAAAGGAGCAGGGATTAAATGGTCCTATCTGGGCACTTCTGGCAGTGAACTGTCATCCGGAATATTCTTTTCCTGATAATCCGTCTGCCAAAGAACAGAACTCAGAAGCTGCACTGGTAAATTTCCTGCTGCAGAGTGAGCTGTCCGGGGGTGGATGGGCTTTGATGGGAAGTAATGCGGATTCGGATGTTACAGGAATGACCTTGCAGGCTTTGGCACCATACTACCATAAAGCAGGATATGAAAATGTGACTGCTGCCATTGACCGTGGACTTGCCCGGCTGTCTGAAATGCAGAACGACAGTGGTGGTTATTCTACCATGGGAGTCGAAACAGAGGAATCCTGTGCACAGGTCATTACTGCTTTGTGCAGTCTGGGCATTGATCCGAAAACAGATTCCCGTTTTATAAAGGGCGGACACTGGACAATAGAGAATCTCATTACTTATCATATTGCAGGAAGTGGATTCATGCATGTAAAAGCAGGCGCCGGAAATAATGGCGGTGCTGCTGCAGGTACATTGGATGGTATGGCTACAGAACAGGGGTATTATGCACTGGTGGCTTATCAGCGTCTGAAAGACGGAAAAACAGGTCTTTATGATATGTCAGATGTAAGTATCAGTAAAGGGGGAAAGGGTGACGGAACCGGCACTGGTTTAAAGGAGCCGACTCCTATTCCAACTCCAACCTCTGCTCCTGCAGCAGACCCATCGGGAAGCAGCGGTAATATAAATACGAAAAAGCCCGGTGGTTCCGGTAAATCTCTGGGCGGCAAGTCATCAGGCAAAGGAAGTTCAGGCAATGCAGGAGATTCAGGAAAGAGTGCTTCTGGTAACTCTTCGGATAAGAACTCTAAAAGCAGTTCCAAAAACAGTAAATCAAAGAACAGCAAGTCAAAGAATGGTAAAAATTCCGTAGGATGGGATTTTGAGGCAGAGCCTTATGTGGAATCAGAGGAAACCTCTCTGGCGGATGACCATGCAGATGGCAGCATAGAGTCAGCAGAGGATACCGGATCCGGTGTTCTGACTTCTGATAAGAAAGAATATGGTATGATCTTTGGATTTGCAGCAGCTGGTGCTCTGGCAGGAGGTCTGGCAGGAAGCGGCATTAAAGCAGGAGTGAAAGCTCTTATACGTAAGCGGAGGAAGAAGAAATGAGCAGAAAGAAAAAGGGACTTGCTCTGTGGCTTGCATTGTTTCTGGGAGTAAGTTCCCTCACAGGCTGCGGCAGCGGAAATGACAATATGACACAGCTTTCCCAAAAGGGAGCAGATATCATGAACAGTTCCGATGAGGAACAGGATACAGATGTAGAACTATTAAAAACAAAGACGCAGCTTCCGGAGGATGGGATTATCACCCAGGCGCAGATGGAGACCATTGCGGGAAAAGATGAGAAGTTTTATTTTGTGGGAAAAACAGACAGTGGTATTGGATATAAATGGACCTACAATGGAAGCCAGATTCAGAATCCTGTAGAACAGAAGCTTCTGGTACAGTGTACAGAGGACGGGACAGAAGAAATAAAGAAAGCTGCCAATAATGCACCGTATGCACTGAAGGTTACACTGGAGAAGATGAACCTGGCTGCTCCGGCAAAACTGACCCTTAATCTGAAAGAAGAATGGAACGCAGATAAAGTTCTCTATTGTCTGGAAGAGAATGGAAAGATTTATCAACTGGATACTGCGAAGATCTCTACCAGGGAAAGTGGCAAAAAGAAAGTAAAACGGACAACCCTTACTTTTAATGTAACAAAAACGGGCGGAGATTTTTATCTGATCGGAGGCTCCACCACAGGAGAAGCTGCAGACGACCAGGCGGATGATGAAACCAAAGATAATACCAAAGATAATGCAAAAGGAGAAGATACACAGTCAAAAGACAATAAATCTACCGGTAGTTCCTCAGACCAGGCAGATACAGATAGAAACCCGACCTCCGGGCAGGATGGTTCTTCTGCAGACAACAGTTCCGGGGACACATCAGGCAGCGGAGACAGTTCGGATGAAGATACAGCAATGACCTGTACCTTCTCTATCGAATGTTCTACGATCCTGAATAACTGGAATGACCTGAAGGAGTCCAAAGCAGAGTTTGTCCCTGCAGACGGATGGATCCTGTATCCTTCTGAAGTGGAATTCTATGAAGGCGAAACTGTATTTGATGTACTGAAACGTGTGTGTAATGAGGCAGGAATCCAGATGGAATCCGAATGGACTCCTATGTACAACAGTTATTATGTATCAGGTATCAACAACCTGTATGAATTTGACTGTGGCAAGGACTCCGGCTGGATGTACTGTGTCAATGGCTGGTATCCAAATTACGGATGTTCCAAGTATACGCTGGAAGACGGGGATACTGTAGAATGGCGTTATACCTGTAATCTTGGCAGGGATGTGGGGGATCAGTATTATGACTGATGCCTTCTCCAGATGCCATCCCATTTTGAATTTCTTTTATTTTGCCGTGGTGCTGGGGTTTACCATGTTTATCCAGCATCCGGTTTATCTGGCAGTGTCTTTTGTGGCTGCTACTGCATATTCCATGTGGCTGAACGGAGTGGGAAAGGTCCTGAAGATCAACTTTCTCCTGACAATTCCAAGTCTTTTGATCGTCGCACTGCTGAATCCGATGTTTAACCATTATGGAGTGACACCGCTGCTTTATATCGAGAGCAATGGAAACTGGGTTACACTGGAAGCATTGGTATATGGAATTGTTCTGGGATGTGTGCTCTTTATCATGATCCTGTGGTTCTCCTGTTATAACCAGATCATGACCAGTGACAAATTTATATACCTTTTCGGCAGGATCATCCCGGCAATGTCCCTGATGCTGTCCATGGCACTTCGGTTTGTACCGCATTTTATCGCACAGCTGAAAGTGATCCGCAATGGACAGAAGTGTGTGGGAATGGATGTAAGCAATGGGAAATGGTTTAAGAAAGTCAGGTATGCCTTAAATATGGTATCAATTCTTGTGACATGGGCGTTGGAAAATGCCATTGAGACAGCAGATTCTATGAAAAGCAGGGGATATGGGCTGCGAGGCCGGACTGCTTTTTCTATTTATCGTTTCAATCGGAGAGATAAGATTTTGGGCGGGATGCTGGCAGTGCTTTTTGTGGTTTCCGGATACGGATGTTGTCATGGCGCTGCTTTTTCCCAATATAATCCAAGAATCCTTCTGGCAGGGTTTACTATTTTCGGACGTGTCCCGAGGCAGTCCTGCAGTCCGGTACTTGCGGTCATTACGTTTATCAGTTTTGGGATTTTCTGTTTTCTGCCGCTGATGCTGGATCTCAGCGAGGAATACGCTATGAAAAAGAGCCGCAGTCATGTACACA
>OGHE01001093.1_pt1 | contig 19918 bp, 18 predicted proteins | sample 1571431 | NCBI WGS metagenome assembly OGHE01 (sample SAMEA2581966, study PRJEB24529) | metagenome | biome: Human gut stool | place: China | collected 2011 | reverse complement strand
AATTGAAAATTTGTGGCCACGGGACGGTTCTTGCCCTCTACCGCTGCGCTCAAAATCAACTTTCGGCAAATGTTTCCGAATTGTTAAGGCGCAAAAATAAGTAAAGGTTCTCTGCTCGTATATAGAATCGCCGGTTGACCCGAACGAAGTTCCTGCCCCTGTTTTGCAGCGGCGTTGACAGAAAAGCCGGTATCGCGTTCGGACGGCTCATGAAATTTTTGCGGTGGGCTTCAGCGTGATGATGGTGCTGGATGTGGCACTGGGGGTGATGGTTGGGGACGGAAGCGAAATCTTTTTCAAAATCTCCGAAAATGCCTAAACTTCTTGACAGAGGAGACGGCAGGGCGTATTATTTTGGCAGAAGGACCGCTGAGAAGCGGCTTTTTATAAGACTGAAAGTTAGCTTTACCTAACTCAAAACTCTGCCCTATACGAAGAAATATATCTCTTCTATTTACAGGTGGAAAATAAATAGAGAAGGAGCGCATCACGATGAAGATCTACCATTTTGGTGCAGAGGATGCCCCGGTGCTGTTGCTGCTGCCGGGCACCTGCTGCCATTGGAAAAGCAATTTCGGTGCGGTGATCCCGCTTCTGGCTGATAGCTTCCGGGTGCTGTGCGTCAGCTACGATGGCTTTGATGAGACTGAACAGACCGAATTTCCCACCATGCTGGAGGAGACCGAAAAGATCGAGGCCTACCTCAAGACCCACTGCGGCGGTCACATCCGGGCAGCCTACGGCTGTTCTCTGGGCGGTTCCTTCGTGGGGCTGCTGGCGGCGCGGCAGAACATCCACATGGACTACGGCATTCTGGGCAGCTCCGATCTGGATCAGGCATCGCCGCTGGCGGCAAGCTTGCAGACTGATTTTCTGCTGCCATTGATCTACCCTGTGGTGCGGGACGGAAAGATTAAGGCGAAATTTCTCCAAAAGCGTCTGGACAAGTGTGCTAAAGAGTCGGGGGATTATGTCAAGGCTTTTCTGAAAATGTTTGGCGATGCCCGCCCTTATGTGACCATGCAGAGCTGTAAAAATCAGTTCTATTCCGATCTTATCACTCCGCTGCCGGATAAGATCCATGTACCCGGTACCGAGATCCATATTTTTTACGCCCTGAAAATGGGCGCAAAATATCGTGCCCGGTATCAGCAGCATTTTGCACATCCTGTTCTCCATGAGCAGAACTTGCAGCACGAGGAATTGCTGGCCTGTCACCCGGAGCAGTGGGCGCATCTGGTAAAAAGCATTGCATTGTGAACGGTAAAATGTATCTGGAGCAAGTAGGATTTTGTCAGATCCAGAGCCACAAAAACAAAAAGGGCTGGCTTTGCATCACAGCACAGAAATGAGGTGCGATCATGTCGAAAAAAGCAACGGAATTTCAAAGAAAAGCAATGAGCTGGATGTACCGGGGCAAGGAAATCTTCAAGCCTTTGAACACCGGCTGGATCGACGAGAATGTTGCCTGCGTGCGCGAATGGGTGGCAAATATCTTCTTCTACCGCAAGGGCGATACCACCATTATGATCGATGCTGGATACAACTATGACCGGCTGGCCGAAAAAATGAGCTGGCTTGGGATTGATCCGAAGTCGATACGCCATATCCTTATCACCCATCAGGACACCGACCATGTGGGTGCGGTGGAGGCGGACAGTCCGGGGCTGTTTCAGAATGCAAAGCTGTACATCGGCGAGATCGAGAACCGGTATCTCACCGGCGAGGTGCGGCGAAAAGTCATCTATCATCTCTGTAAATTGCCGCAGGTCACGATCAACAACGAAAAGGTACTGCTGCACGATGGGCAGGTACTTGACATTGACGGCATCAAAATCGAGTGTTTTCTGGTTCCCGGTCATACATGGGGACATATGGTCTACCTCATTGACGATAAGTACCTTTTTACCGGCGACACGCTGTGGTTTGGCGCGGACGGCGGCTACAGCTTCATTTCCTCGCTGGCGGAGGACAATAAGCTGGCTGTGAAGTCCTTGGCATTGCTGGAGAAAAAGCTGAAAAAACGTGGGCTGCATCCGCTGTTCATTACCGGTCACACGGGATGGACGGACAACATGGAGTTTGCCTTTGCGCACAGAAATGAGTTGAGCTCACCGTTCAAGAAAAAAGTCCACGACCCATCGGCACCCTATGATGCCTACGACGAATCGGACGACACCGAAGAAAATGCAAAGAGCGGTTTTCTGAAAGGCGTGGGAAGATGAAGGACAGCGAATTACAAATTGACCGTAGCTGCCATGTGCTGTATTCCAAATCCTGCAAAAAGGAAATTCTGGCGAAAATCACTCTGCACTATCCGGAGGTGGAGCGCGAGGTGGTCTGGGAGCAGGTGCAGCTGAGATACGCAGAGCTTCTTTCCAAGTGGCGCACCGACCTCGGCGGTAAAAAGAATTTTCACAACGGTGTAGGCGGCACCTACGACTGCATCGCCATCATGTGCTTTTACGATGTGTGCCGGGATGTGGTCACATTCCGCGAAATGGAAGAGATAGAAGAAAATCTGATCCTGCCGACCTTCCGCAAGTTGCGCTTCGTTGACATCAACAAGCCATTCTGGAAAAAGCTGATGTATCAGGCATTCAGCACCGCCCAAAAGCACTGTGACACATGGCATGATTACGAGATGGATGTTACGCCTTACGAAAACAGCAATCCTATCTATTATGAATTTACGGCGTGTCCGGCGGCGGAATTTGCCAAGCGGTTCGGATTTACGGACATTATGCCCGCCCTGTGCAATGTGGACTATGCGTCCATGGAGCTGCTCCACGCAAGGCTGGTGCGGACGACCACCTGCGTGGACGGCTGCCGGTGTGACTACACCATCTGCGGCGATCAAGACCCGTATGCAAAGGAACATCCCGAATATCGGGATGAAAACGGATACAGGAGGAATAAGTAATGCTTTTACAGGTGATTCTGGAAGGTCTTGGGCTGGGGGCACTGCTGGTTCTGGTCTGCGCTGCGGGCATCCGCAAGGGTGCGGTAGGGATGGTGCATCTTTACAGCCCGGCGGTGCAGCAGCGGTGCGTGAAGCTGGGGCTTACAACACACGAGAAAATCAAGCGCAATTCTCTACTTTTCAAAGCCGTCTGCGTCCCCGGATATATCAGCTATGTGCTGGTCTGTGTCTATGGGATAAACGGTGCGCGCAGCTTTGCGGCGGGCTTCTGGCAGCTGCTCGTCATCTTGTCCGTTATGAATCTCATTGACCGCTTTTTGATCGATGGCTACTGGGTGGGGCACACGAACGCATGGACGATTCCCGGAACAGAGGATCTGAAGCCGTACATCACCGCAAAAGACAAACAGAAAAAATGGCTTTTCGGTACGGTAGGTATGGCAGCCATAGCGGCGGCGCTGGCGGCAATTATGACAGTACAGTGATCGGAAAGACCTTTCCGTCAGCGGCTTTTTCCGATTCCTCGCAAGGGTCGGGGACAACGGGATGAAAATGCAGATCGTGAAGATCGGATTTGGAGGGAGTGCATGAAACACCTGCACTTTGATGTGGAACTCAATGGCTTTTACGGTGCGTATTGGGCGTGTGCCGGCGGTTCAGACTGTGCGGTCATCACGATGATCGGGGATGATCCAGAGGATCGGCTTGCGCGCTCGGCAGTGAAATGGCTTTGCGGGTGCGGTGTAAATGTGCTCACAATGTCGCCCGCGAAAAAAGATTACGGACATCATAATTACCCGCTTGAGCGTGTGGAGACGGCAATTTCATGGCTGAAAGCTAACGGTAACAGAAAGATCGGCATTGCCGGTGCATCGACCACCGGAACGCTTGCGCTGACAGCGGCTGCCATGTTCCCGGATATCACCCTGACCATTGCCATGACACCCAGCGACTTTGTGTGGCAGGGCTTTCTGCAGGGCAAAAGGGACGGCTGCAAGGAGTGGCCGGTCGAGGGTGAATCACTGTTCTCCTACCGGGGCAAGCCGCTGCCCTATATGCCGTTTTGCTATCAGCATCCCGACTATTGGCATTGCATCGCCGCCGAGAGCAAACGCGCCGGCGATATGGTAAACTCCCGCAAACTGTTTGACGATTCCGAGACAGCTCATCCGATCGAGCCGGAAGAATACATTCCCGTTGAAAACATCCGGGGAAAGCTGCTGCTGATCGGCGCGGAGGACGATGCGCTGTGGGACACCGCAAAGTATATCCGCCGGATGGAAAAGCGCCTTGCCGAAAAACCGCATGAATGCGAGATCGAGACGATGGTTTATGCCCACGGCACCCACTTCGTTTTCCCGGAGGGGATGCTGAAAATCATGCTGCCGGTTGGCTCCGGCCTATTTGTAAAGCTGGCGTTTCAGGCAGCAAAAAAATATCCGAAGGAATGCCGCCAGACCCGGATAGACATCGAGAAACGGATGTGCCGGGTGCTGGCAGAATGGAAAGGGGAAAAGTAAAATGCGTTGGATGGGAATCCCTATGGCGATGTGGGCGGTGTTTGCGAAATCGTTTCAGACGCAGCTGACGGCGGTACTGGGCTATGATGCAGCCACCGCAAAGCAGATTACCAAAACCGCCAAGCCGAAATACAAAGAGATCATCGCCAAATTGCCGGAGTTTGAAAAGGGGGACCGCTTCCAATTGAACATCATTGGCTGCGCCATGCTGGGGGCGTTTGTCCTCTGTATGCCGCAGCGGCCGGATGCAGAGGCGCTTACGGTTTACTATGAGAACGCTCAGATGACGCCGCTGATGAAGTGGTTCTGCCGCAAAAGCGGAAAAAGCAAATTTACCGCAAAGGACATTGCCGCCATGAAGGCAACCGCTGCCCTGAAAGCCGCCGACCGCAACCCCTATTCGTGGAACATGGAGTTTTACGAATACCCGGATGGCAGCGGCTACGAGGGACGCTTTACCAAGTGCGGCATCTGTGTGCTGATGAAGGAGCTGGGGCTGTACGACCTGACCCCTGCTTTGTGCCGTCTGGACTACACCATGAGCGAAGCGGGCGGCGTGACAAATTTTGTGCGGCAGTACACCCTTGCCTCCGGCGGGCCCTACTGCGACTGCGGGTACAAAAAGAAAGGGGATAGAAAAACCATAAGTCATCTGCCACGCTCAGCGGAGCAAAAACCACACGCCCAGCAGGAGCGCAAGGAAGATCAGGTTGGACAGGGTGAACAGCCCAAAATACTGCTTCTTCCCCTGTGGCAGCTCCCGTGCGATCTGCCGGTAGGAAATAAGACTGGCCATGGATGCGATCAAAGTGCCAAGACCACCCAGATTGGTGCCGATGATGAGTGCTTGTGTCTCTGCCGTGAACCCGGACAGCAGCAGGGCGGCAGGAACATTACTGGTGACCTGCGAAGCAAGAACCGCCACCAGAACTTCCCGGCCGGTCAGAAACTCCTGCAGCCAGCCGGAAAAGGCCGGAATGCGCCCCAGATTGCCAATGAAGATGAAAAAAGCCACAAAGGTCAGAAGCAGGGAATAGTCCACTGCCCGTAAGGTGCGTGGGTCTGCAAAAAGAACGCAGACGAGCACAGCGGCAAAGGCAATACCATAGGGCAGCACCCGGATCACGGACAGCAGGCAGACGGCAAACAGAACCAGATACAGCAGGATGATCTTCTGATCCCCCTGAGATGCAGAAGAAGAAACAAGCTCGTCCACGGAAAGGGCGGCAGAGGCTTTTTGGCAGACCAGCGCTGCCCAAGCCAGCAGCAGGAGCAGAGAGACCAGGGTGTAGGGCAGCATAAGAAGAACGAAGCCCCCGATGCTCATGCCGCTTTTTCCGTAAAGATAGAGGTTTTGCGGATTGCCGATGGGAGTCAGCATACTGCCAAGGTTTGCCGCGATGGTCTGCATACAGACCACCGGGACCAGAAGGGAGCGGCGGACATCCGCTCCCAGACGGCTCAGGACCACGAACGTAAAGGGAACGAAGGTCAGCAGGGAAACATCGTTGGTGATGAACATGCTTCCGAAAAAGCACAGCCCGACCAGTACCAGCGTCAGCTGAAAGGTGCTGTGGGTGCGGGACAGCAATGCCCGGCCCAGTCCATCAAAAAAGCCCTGCCGCCGCAGCCCGGCCATGACCGTCATCAGGGAAAACAAAATCGCCAGCGTGCGCAGGTCGATGTAGCCGAGATACTGCGCACCCGGCAGAACAAAGAAGGCGGAGACAACGGCCAGCACAGCGGCTGCGGTGAGGACCGTTTCCTGCTGAATGAATTGTTTGAGTTTCATAGAGACACATCCTTGTAGTTGTAAAGGCTGCCCTGCTGCGATGCCGGGCGGCCTTTTTTCGTATTTCAGAGCAACAGCTCAAACGACCCGATCATCAGCGGCATGGTCAGGATGGAAAGCAGCGTGCTCAGGACATAGATCGCGCTGGAATGAGAAGCATCCCGGTCATAGAGCTGTGCCATGGAGGTGACTGTTGCACAGGCGGGGGTAATGGCAGAAAGGTAGACCGTCATCAGGATGGACTTGCCGTCCGGGATCCAAAGGGATGCGTGAACTGCCCAAAGCAGCAGAACGATGACCAGCGGAACACCCAGCAGACGCAGGAACACCGGCAGATAGTTGCGCGGGGTGCAGAAAACCTTTTTGAGGGGGACATCCGCAATGGCCATGCCTGCCAGCAGCATTCCCATGGGGCCGATCATATTGCCGACACTGCTCAGTGTGCTGGTGATCGGGGCGGGCAGCGAGACGTGCAGCAGGTACAGCAGCGCACCGGCTGCAATGGCGATCAGGTTGACATTGGTAAGGAGCTTGCGCCATTCCAGCCGGGCAGACCCCTGCAGGCAGGCGCTTGCATGGGTCCAGAGCAGTACCAGCTGTACAATGACAAAGGCGCAGGAGTAGACAACATATTCCTCCCCCAGCAGGGCCTGCACGATGGGGATGACCAGCGCGGCGGCATTGCTGTAAATGATATTGACCTGCTCCACGGCGTCCAGCTTGAGAGCTTTGCGGAACAGCGCATTCAGAAGCAGAAATACAACGTGCATTCCAACGGCGATGCCCATGGAATAAAGCAGCCCGGTGCGGATCTCCGGAGTATCCTTGATCTGAAAGGCGTTCAGAACGACACAGGGCATGACCAGATAGACAAAGACCACAGACAGCACCTTGCTGTCCGATGCCTTCAACAAGCCGGTTTTTACAACGGCATATCCCATCAGCAGAACCAGAAATAGCTGTGCGATCTGCTGCATCAATAAAAGGCTGATTTGCATTTGGATCTCCTCTTTTGCAATTCGTTTTTGCAGCACCATCCTACTCCATTAGCGGGGCATCGTCAAGAGAAAACAGGGAAAATGCGATTTGAATAAGAAAAAACGGATGGCTCCGCAGAACCATCCCCTATCGCAATTTTCAAAAATAGTGCCTATCAAAATGGCATATTTGCGATATGCAGTTTGCGGATGTTGCTTGTGCATTAAAAACGCAAACTGCTATAAAAACAGGCTCAGCACACGGCCCGATGGACGGGCAGCGGCTCCACGATGTCGGGATGGATGCCCTCACGGTAGTCGAGGTCGCCCTGATCGAGGCCGCGCAGCAGCACCTCGGCGGTGGCGATGTTGGTGGAGATCGGCACGCTGTGCATATCGCACAGCCGCAGCAGGTTCTGCTCGCTGCCGCTGCCCGTCTCGGCCTTGAGCGGGTCGCGGAAGAAGAGCACGAGGTCTACTTCGTCGCAGGCCACCCGGGCCGAGATCTGCTGGATGCCGCCCAGCTTCCCGGAGAGGTAGCAGTGTACGGGCAGGCCGGTGGCCTGCGCCAGCATCCGACCGGTGGTGCCGGTGGCAATGACTGTGTTGCGGGATAGGATGCCGCTGTAAGCTGTGCAGAACTGCAGCGCCAGCTCTTTGCGGGAATCATGTGCAAGAATAGCAATCGTCATAACGCTCTCTCCTTCATTCCAAGTATAGTGTTGTGAGTGGGCGGATATGCTCGGAAGAGTGCTCTCCGCAGTAAAACGGTCTGAAAAGTTGAAGTCTTGTGGAGAACAATTCTCAATAAACAGACTAAACAAGTGAGATTGTGTCGAATCACACCCTCATTCTAAATTTAACCCGCAGAAGGCCCGTCTGTCAAGAGGTTTGTTGTGATTTTTGCAAGACAAAATGGCAAAAGTATGACTATTACTTTGTGGAGAATGGAGAAAATTTGGATACAAGGAATTATTCTCAGATGTATTTGCAAAAATTTTTCAACCAAAAGTGTGCTTGAGGGAAAAACGGTCCATCTCGAGGAAACAAAAATACAGGCCGGGGCATTTGGCCCCGGCCTGTGGAGAAAATTTTTACCGAAAGGGTGATGCATCCTGGAAAAACCCGAAAATTACCGGGTCTGACCGTTGCCGTGGATGATGTACTTATAGCTGCACAGCTCGCCGAGGCCCATGGGTCCCCGGGCGTGGAGCTTCTGGGTGGAGATGCCCATCTCACAGCCAAGGCCGAACTCTCCGCCGTCGGTGAAGCGGGTGGAGCAGTTGACGTAGACGGCGGCACTGTCCACTGCCGCCGTGAAGAGGGCAGCGTGGGCGTCGGTCCGGGTCAGGATGGCTTCGCTGTGGCCGGTGGAGTGAGCCGCGATGTGGGCGATGGCTTCCTCCACGCTGTCCACGACTTTCACCGCAAGGATGTAGTCGAGGAACTCGGTGTCGAAGTCCTTCGGCCCGGCGGGGGTGCCGGGGATGAGGGCGGCGGCGCGCTCGTCCAGCCGCAGCTCCACCGGGTGCAGACCCTTGGCGGTGCGGTCGGGGCCGAGGCGCTGGGCCAGCTTCGGCAGGAACTCGCTCGCGATGGCACTGTGGACGAGGCAGACTTCCTCGGCGTTGCAGACGCTGGGGCGGCTGGCCTTGGCGTTCTCGATGATGTCCAGCGCCCTGGTCTGGTCGGCGGTGTCGTCCACGAAGATGTGGCAGATGCCGGTGCCGGTCTGGATGCAGGGGACTTTCGCGTTCTCGACGCAGGCACGGATGAGTCCGGCCCCGCCGCGCGGGATGAGCAGGTCCACATAGCCGACGGCAGTCATCAGGGCGTTGGCCGAGGCATGGGTGGTGTCCTCGATGAGGCAGACTGCTGTTTCAGGCAGACCGGTTGCCCGCAGACCCTGCCGCAGGGTGGTCACGATGGCATTGGCCGAGCGCCACGCCTCTTTGCCGCAGCGGAGGATGCAGGCATTGCCGCTCTTGATGGCGAGGGCGGCAGCGTCGCTGGTGACGTTGGGGCGGCTCTCGTAGATGATGGCGATGACGCCCATCGGCACAGCAGTCTTCTCGATAACGAGGCCATTGGGACGCTCGATGCGGCTCAGCACCCGGCCCACCGGGTCAGGCAGGGCGGCAACGTCCCGGATGCCCTTGGCCATGGCCTCGATGCGCTGGGGCGTCAGGGCGAGGCGGTCCAGCATGACGTCGCTGATGCGGCCCTTGGCGGCGGCCATGTCCTCGGCGTTGGCGGCGAGGATGGCGTCCATGGATTCCGGTGCGCAGAGGGCATCAGCCATCCCGAGAAGGGCAGAATCACGGGTGCCGCTGTCCGAAAGGGCAACGGCAGTCTTGGCCCCGCGGGCGGCTTCCAGAATTTCCTGTGTGGTCATGTTATGCCTCCTGTCTGTGGGCCGCAAAGCGGGTGCCTGCGGCACGGCCCTCGGCGATGTCATAGAGCAGTTCGGGGTGGGCGCCGTTCGCGATGACCATGTCAGCTCCGCTGGAGGTCACCATCCGGGCGGCCCGGAGTTTGGTGGACATTCCGCCGGTACCCAGCGCCGAACCGGCTCCGTCGGCCAGCGCCATCACCTCGGGCGTGATGTCCTCCACCAGCGGGATGAGCTTTGCGTCCGGGTGGGTGTGGGGGTTGGCAGTGTAGAGGCCGTCGATGTCGCTCAGCAGCACCAGCAGATCGGCCTTGATGCAGCAGGTGACGATGGCGGCGAGGGTGTCATTGTCGCCGATGGAGGTGATCTCGTCGGTGGCGACGGTGTCGTTCTCGTTGATGATGGGCAGTGCGCCCAGTTCCAGCAGACGGGTGAGGGTGTTCTGGATGTTCTCACGGCGGCTGGCGTGCTCGATGTCCACGCCGGTGAGCAAAATCTGCGCCACCGTGTGGTCGTAGGCGCTGAACAGCCGGTCGTAGGTGTACATCAGCTCACACTGACCCACGGCGGCACAAGCCTGCTTGGAGGACATATCGGTAGGGCGGGCGGAAAGCGACAGCTTGCCCACACCCATGCCGATGGCACCCGATGACACGAGGATGACCTCATGTCCGGCGTTCTTCAAATCGCTGAGCACTTTCACCAGCTCTTCGGTGTGTCGGATGTTCAGCCGCCCGGTGGAGTGGGCCAGTGTGGAGGTGCCGACTTTGACTACGATGCGCATAGATCAACCCTTTCCCATCTCTTTGGTCTTGTTGTAGGAGGCGATGACAGCGTCCATCACCGCGCCCCGCAGGCCCTTTTCTTCCAGCACCCGCACGCCCTGGATGGTGCTGCCGCCGGGGCTGCACACGGCGTCCTTGAGTGCGCCGGGGTGCTGGCCGCTCTCAAGCACCAGCTTCGCACTGCCCAGGACCATCTGGGCGGCGTACTCCTGCGCCTTGGCACGGGGCAGGCCGCAGGCCACGCCGCCGTCGGCCAGCGCCTCGATGAACTGGTACACCCAGGCCGGGCCGCAGCCGGACACGCAGCTGGCTGCGTCGATGAGGCCCTCCGGCACAGCATCCAGCCGCCCGGCGGGGGCCATCAGCTTCAGAAACTCGGCCTCTTCCTCGGCGGTGACATTGGAGGTGCAGTACTGGATCATACCGGCCCCCACCGAAGCGGGCGTGTTGGGCATGATGCGGATGACGGGGCAGTCGCCGCCCGCCATCTCCTGAATGCGGGCGATGGACAGGCCCGCCGCCATGCTGCACAGCACGAAGCGGCTGGGCCGTTCGGCCAGCGTGAAGCGGAGCGGTGCCAGCAGCTCCTCCATCATCTGGGGCTTGACGGCTAAGAAGATGAGGTCGCAGCGGCCCGCCACCTCGTCGTTGATGGTGGTGTTGCAGCCCAGCTCAGCAGCCAGAGCCTCTGCCTTGGCGGCGGTGCGGTTGGCCAGCCAGACGTTCTGCGGGTCTGCCGCCTTGCAGACGGCCCGGGCGATGGCTCCGCCCATGTTGCCGCAGCCTAAAAATCCGATGGTATTCAGCATAAGAAAAAACCTCTTTCCCAATCAAAAGAACAGGGGAGATTCCCTCCTCTGTGTCTCCATTGTAAGCAGGGCCGGGGGAGAAATCAAGAGGAGAGCCGGAAAATGTCAAAGCTTTTCGGAAAGCTCCTGATAGACGCGCTGCGCCATCTGGATGATCTCCCGGACGACCGGGTGTACCGAGACTTGGCTGCGGGTGATAGCCGCGAAGCTCCATTGCAGGTTCTGCGGGTCGTCCAGGGAGAGGTAGCGGAGGTTGCGGGTGGCGTCGGATGTGGTGGGCATGGAGGGCGCAATGCCGATGCCGATGTTCTGCGCCACGGCGGTGTAGACCGAATGCAGCGTGCTGACTTCTAGAACGATGCGGGGCTGGATATGGCACTGCTGGAACAGCTGACGGGTGTACTGCCCGGTCATGAGCTTGGGAGGGACGGCCACAAAGGGGTACCGGCTCCAGGCTCCGTGGGAGACATACGGATAACGCGACTGCGCGGAAGGAATGGCCTCCCGGAGCAGCGGATGCTCCTCCGGCACGACCAGGACCATCTCTTCCCGGGCGATGGAAACATAGTCGAGGTAGGGCCGCTGGCTGTAGTTGCTGACGAAGATGACATCCAGCTCCTCGTTTTCCAGCAGCTCGTGCAGAGAGGTGCGGGCGTTCTGGGTGAGGATGAAATTCAAGTCAGGGTATCGCTGGACAAAGGCCGGGATGATATAGTGAAGAAAAAAATCGGAGCGGCTGTGGGAGATGCCGATGCGGATGACGCCTTTATCGTGCTGGCGCAGTAGCCGGATACGGTCGTCCAACTCCCGGTTCAGCGCAAGGATCTGCTCGGATTTCTGGACGCAGCAGCGCCCGGCCTCGGTGAGAACCATCTTTTTGCCCACCCGGTCAAACAGCGGTGTGCCGTACTCAGCCTCGATTTTTTTCAGGAACTTGGTCAGTGTAGGCTGAGAAAGATAAAGCCGGGCCGCCGCCTTGGAAAGGCTTTCCTGCCGTGCGATCTCGACCAGATATTCAAAATCTTTGGTGTCCATTTCAACAGTCTCCTTTTGAAAATTATTATATATTACTCTTGGCTATGAAACAATAAAAACAATGAATTTGATTTATTCTATAGCAAATTGTATAATTGTTTCACAAACAACAGCAAAAATGTTGTGAAAAGGAGACGAGAGTATGGACTTGGAAAAGTACAAAAAAAGCTACCAGGAAATCGAGAAACTTCAGCAGACCAAGAATCTGGACTATTACCGCCACCCCGCGCGGTACTACGTCAAACCGTTCAAAATCGTGGGAAATCTCTATTACATTGGTGACCAGAAGGTCTGCTCCCACCTTATCGACACGGGAGACGGCCTCATCGTGTTCGACAGTGGCTTTCAGCACAGCATCCACCTGATGGTGCAGGCCATCTGGGAGCTGGGATTTGATCCGGCGGACATCAAGTATCTGATACACTCCCACGAGCATTTCGACCACATCGGTGCGGCAAACGAATTCAAGGACCTGTACGGCTGCAAGCTGGTCATAAGCAAAGCGGGAGCGGACATTATGCGGGACCGCCCGGAGCTGGTCTATTTGAAAGCCTGCCCCAACCCCTACGCTTCGCTCTTCACGCCCGATATCGAGCTGGAAGACGGCGACGAAATCACACTGGGCAATACCACCATCAAGTGTCTGCGGACCCCGGGCCATTCTCCCGGCGTGATGAGCTTCTTCTTCGATGCCGTGGATGGGGACAAGAAGTACCATGTCGGCTACTTTGGCGGCGTAGGCTTCAACACCCTGTACAAAGACAAACTGAAAGAGGACGGCCTGCCCCTTTCCACCCGCGAAGAGTTCCTGCACTCGCTGCAGCGGGTGCGTGACATTCCGGTTGATATTACGCTGGGCAATCACCCCCGTCAGAATGAGACGCTCAAAAAGCGGGAAGCGATGCTGGCAAACCCGAGCGTGAACCCCTTCATCGACCCCACGGAGTGGCAGCGCTTTGCGGATACGCTGACCGAAGAGTTCAAAGCCTTTATGGCAATGGGAAATTAAAAAGGAGGAGACATTATGACGACGCAAATGATCCTGATGGTCGTAATTCTGCTGGCCGTCACCTATATGTTCTTCAGCCCCAGATTCCCGAACGCAGTCGTCGCTACTATCGGCGCTGTGGCGGTGGGGCTTATTGGCACGGTGCAGTTCAAATCCATCTTTACATATTACGCAGGCACCTCTATCGTCCTGATGGTCGGCATGATGATTGTGGGCGGCGGTATGTTCCACACCGGCTTTGCAGGCTGGATGGGAAACTCCATCGTCAAGCTGACCGGCAAAGGAGAGCGCAGCCTCCAGATCATTGCCATCCTCGCCGGCGGCATCATGTCCTCGGTGTGCAGCGGCTCGGCCTCGCTGATGATTTTGTATCCCATCCTTTCCTCCATCTGTCTGGCTTCCGATATTTCCATCAGCCGCGTACTGCTGCCGCTCTTCTCCGGCATCGGCTTCGGCTCCTTCATGACGCTGGCAGGCTCCGGTATGTGTTCAACTACGGCGGCGATTCTGGTGGAAAGCGGCTACCAGAGCTGGAACTTCTTTGACCCGACTACAGTCGGTCTGCCCAAGGCTATTATTTATTTCGTTCTGCTGCTGCTCTTCATGAACAAGTTCCTGCCCGATACTTTTGTCAAGCCGGATGCCGTTGAAGCAGCCAAGGCCAGTGATCTGCCAGATAAATTAACTGGAAAGATGATCGTCTCCGGCGTCATTCTGGTCGCTACTGTGGTGGGCATGGTAGTCAATTCTCCGGCTTGTCCCATGTACATCTGCGCTGCCATCGGTGGTCTGGCCTCTGTGCTGACGGGCTGCCTGAACCAGAAGCAGATGTTTGCCAATATCAACTGGAACACTGTGTTTATGATCGGCGGCATGACCGCTGTGGCAAAGGGCGTTGAGGCCAGTGGCCTAGGCGGTGTCATTGCGGACAGCATTCTGGGGCTGGTCGGAACCTCGACCTCTCCGTTCATCATTATGATGGTCCTGTTCCTCGTCACCGGTTTTATCACTCAGTTTATGTCCAACAACGCGGCTGTTGCCCTGATGACCCCTATCGGCATCGCCATTGCGCAGAGCATTGGCATCGAGCCGTATGGCTTTGTCATGGCCTGCCTCTTTGGCAGCGGCATCGGCTGCCTGACTCCGATGGCAACGCCTATTCTCTCTTTCGTTATGGACGGCGGCCACTATACCCCCAAAGATATTTTCAAGTGGGGTCTGCTGGAATGCCTGTGCACGGCCATTGCGGTGGCAATCTGTGTCCCGCTGCTCTGGATGTAACGGCATCTCTCCGAAAGCCTGCGTCTGCCTGCCCGGCGGCGCAGGCTTTTTTGCTGTCCGAGTCTTAAGAAAACATAAAAAGTTCATGAAAAAGTCGAAAAAGGTGCTTGCACCTGCACGGGCGGATGAGGTATCATAATAGATAGAAGTCGGGAAACTCCGCACAGAACGGGGCAAACGCGAAAGGATGGGCATTCTCGTGGCACAGACAACAAAACGCGCGCTGGAAGCATCGCTCAAAAAGCTGCTGCTCCGCAAGCCGCTGAATAAGATAACGATAAACGACATTACCGAGGACTGCGGCGTGAACCGCATGACCTTTTACTACCATTTCAAGGATATTTACGACTTGGTGGACTGGATCCTGGTGGAGGATGCCACAGAGGCACTGGAAGGTCATCAGGACTTTGAGACGTGGAGCGACGCCTTCCGCGATATGCTGGAAAAGGTGCAGGCCAACCGGGTGCTGGTGCTGAATGTCTACCGCTCCATCAGCCGGGAACAGGTGGAGCAGTATCTCTATAAAATGCTTGACCCTCTGCTGCGGATGTTTATAGAGCGTGAAAACATCCCGGTGCAGGAAGAGGACAAGCAGTTCATCATTGATTTTTATAAGTATGGCTTTGTGGGCATGGTGCTGGAATGGATACGCCGGGATATGAAGACCGAACCAGCCATCATGGCCGATCGGCACAACACCATGATGCACGGGGATCTGAAGCGGGCGCTGCTGCGCTTCAGCACCGACGGCAGAGCATCAAAAACCGACGAATGATAAAAATTTGAACAAGCAGAGCAGGATGATAGAAAAACTATCACCCTGCTCTGCTTGTTTATAGAACCTTTGTCGGAAAAATGTTAAAGTATTGTCAAAACAAAGGGCTGGCAAAGACCCACATAAGGAGGCAGACTTTTATGAGTATCGCGTTGGAGCCGTTGAGCCATAAGGTACAGCGTGCCGCTGTCGGAACGATGGTGGATGTGGCACTGGCTCATGTCAGAAAAGACCGTCAGAAGGTGTTTGCCGAGATGGTGGACGTCGCAAAGCAGTTCTATGGCGACTCGTTCAGCGAGGAGACGTATGAGCACGCCCGCGCAGTACTGACCGATGCGGACAGCAAGTGGTCAAAGCTCATCAACTGTGTGCTCGACCAGACCGCGCCCAACGTGGCACGCACCACGGCGCTCAACCTTGGCTATGAGGCGTTCTTCCGGGGGACAAAGACCATCCGCGAGAACCGCACAAAGTACCACTGCAATATCCCGTGGCTGATCCTGTTCGACCCCACTTCGGCTTGCAATATGCACTGCGTGGGATGCTGGGCGGGCGAGTACGGCCACAAAAACAACCTCAGCTTTGAGGATATGGACAAGATCATCACCGAGGGCAAGGAGCTGGGGGTCTATCTCTATATGCTCACCGGCGGCGAGCCTCTGGTGCGGAAGGCGGATATTCTCCGTCTGGCAAAAAAGCACAACGACGTGCAGTTTGCAATCTACACGAACTCTACACTCATCGATGAGCCGTTCTGTGAAGAGGTCGTAAAACTGGGCAATATCGCCTTCATGCTCTCGATCGAGGGAACTCCCTCTACCAATGATGCCCGGCGGGGCGACGGCCACTATGCCGCTGTCATGAATGCGATGGACTTGCTCAAGGCCCACGGGATCCTTTTTGGCACCTCCATCTGCTATACCAGAGACAATCTCGAAGCCGTTACCAGCGACCACTTTATGCGGATGCTCTGCGACAAGGGTGCGCACTTCGGGTTCTACTTCCACTATATGCCGGTAGGCAACGAGGCCGCGCCGGAGCTGATGCCCACGCCTGCTCAGCGCAAGTACATGATCGAGCGCATCCGGTATCTCCGCTCCGAAAAGAGTGATATTCCGTTCTATCCGATGGACTTCCAGAACGATGGCGAGTTTGTGGGCGGATGCATCGCAGGCGGACGCAACTATTTCCATATCAACTCGGCGGGCGATGCAGAGCCGTGCGTCTTTATCCACTATTCCAACGCCAACATCCACGACAGCAGCATCCTCGATATTCTCCGCAGCCCGCTCTTCATGGCCTACCACAACGGCCAGCCCTTCAATAAAAACCATCTGCGTCCCTGCCCGATGCTGGAAAACCCCGAGCTTCTGCGCCAGATGGTGCATGACACCGGTGCTCACAGCACCGACCTGCAGTCGCCCGAGAGCGTAGACCATCTCTGCGACAAATGCGGTGCGTATGCTGCCGACTGGCAGCCTGTGGCCGACGAGATCTGGTCGCACGTCACCCTCAAGGAGAGCCGGTACGAGAATTACAAGGATTGGGAACCGGCACATTCCACTGCTCACGCGAAATGACGTTATCGGTCTTTCAAACATAAAATTGCGCAGAAAAGCCCCCATCTTCACCGGCTGAGGCAGCCGGGAGGATGGGGGCTTTATCTTGTTATTTTATTCTTCGCCGGAATCAATAACGATTTCGGTTTCCGTTCCTTCATCTTCCACAGGTGCGGGAGCCGGGTCGCCGGGATCGCCGAACTCGTCGTGGTAGACGGTCATCTGGTCGAGCTGGCCGTTGCGGCGCAGGCCGTGGAAGACCAGTTTCTTGATGACGTCATAGATGACGGCGAACAGCGGCACGCCCACGATCATGCCCACGAAGCCCCACAGACCGCCGAACAGCAGGATGGAGAAGAGCACCCAGAAGCTCGAAAGGCCGGTGGTGTTGCCCAGGATTTTCGGGCCGATGACGTTGCCGTCCAGCTGCTGGAGCACCAGAACGAAGAGCACGAACCAGAGGGCCTTGATGGGGCTTTGGATGAGGATGAGCAGCGTTGCAGGCACGGCACCGATGAAGGGGCCGAAGAAGGGGATGACGTTGGTGACGCCGATGATGACCGACACCAGCAGCGCGCTCGGGAACTTGAAGATGATGCAGGCGAAATAGCAGAGCACACCAATGATGGCGGAGTCCATGATCTTGCCGTTGATGAAGCCGCCGAACATCTTGTCAGCGTAGAGGACTTCCTCCTGGATGAGCTGCGCCCAGTGGGGCTTGACGACGCTGTAGAGGATCATCTTGGCCTGCTTGGCGAACTTTTTGCGGCTGGCCAGCAGGTAAACAGCGACGATAAGGCCGATGAGCAGATTCTTGAACCAGGTCACCACACTCATGACGCCGACGCCCACACCGCTCAGGATGCCTTGTATATTCTGCAGCGAGGGGAGCAGGGTGGTGCGCAGAGTGGTCAGATTGTCAGCAATGGCATCGTAGGCATTATTGAAATAGCCCATCAGTGTCTCATTATCCAAGAAGACTTCCTGTGTGTTCACCCACCGCATGAACCGGGTGATGCTGGTCTGCGCGGTGTAGTAGAGGGAGGTGACGCTTGTGATGAGCTGCGGCACCACCATCATCACGAGGGCGTAGACCACCAGCACACCGAACAGCAGAGTCGCCGCAATGGCAAGCATATTGGCCATGCTGTGGAGCTTTTCGGGGAAGATGCGGTGCAGAAAGCCCTCAATGGTGTTGCACACCGGCTTGAGCAGATAGGCGATAACGGCACCGTAGATGAAGGGCATCAGGATGCCGGTCACCTTGGAGACCGCGTCGCCGAACCCGTCGAAGCGGTAGATGAAGAAGAAGAACAGGATGCTTAGACTTATCGCACCAAAGCCCGCGAGCATTCCGTAGAGATAGGGCTTGATGTGCGGCTTTTTGTCCATCATGTGTGACTCCATTCCTGCCGCAGACGGCAGGAGCCGGTACGGCGATGTTTAGATTTTGTTGCTGCGGCGCCAGATGTGCATCTTCTCGGCCTCTTTGATAAGCTCCTCGCGGAAGTCGGGGTGTGCCACATTGATGAGGGCTTCGGCCTTCTCCCAGGTGGTCAGACCCTTGAGGTTGACGCAGCCGTATTCGGTGCAGAGGTAATGCAGATTGGCGCGGGTATCGGTGATGATGCTGCCGTTTTCCAGCGTGGGACGGATGCGGCTCTCGAGCTGACCGGTCTTCTTATTAAAGAAGGTAGAGGACAGGCAGATGAAGCTCTTGCCACCCTTGGAAAGGTATGCGCCCAGCACGAAGTCCAACTGGCCGCCTGCACCGGAAATGTGCTTGACGCCGGCGCTCTCCGCATTCACCTGGCCGAACAGGTCGATGTCCACCGCATTGTTGATGGAGATGAAGTTGTCCAGCGCGGAGATGCTGCGGATGTCGTTGGTGTAATCGACGGGAGCAGACATGCACTCGGGGTTGTTGTTGAGGTAGTCGTACATCTTCTGGGTGCCGGCACCGAAGGCGTAGACCTGACGGCCCTTGTCCAGCTGCTTGTGTGCGCCGGTGATCTTGCCGGCCTTGGCGATGTCCACGAAAGCGTCAACGTACATCTCGGTGTGGACGCCCAGGTCCTTCAGATCGCTCTGGGCGATGAGGCTGCCGATGGCGTTGGGCATACCGCCGATGCCCAGCTGCAGGCAGGCACCGTTGGGGATCTGCGGCACAACGAGGTTTGCGACCTTCAGATCGACCTCGGAAGCGGGGCCGGCAGCGGCCATCTGGCCGATGGGCGGATTGTCGCCCTCCACGATGCCGGTGACCTGGGAGATATGGACACAGTTCTCCATACCGCCGAGGCAGCGGGGCATATTGGCGTTGACCTCCACGATGATCTTCCTGGCCTTCTCACAGACGGCACCCAGATGGGAAGCGCTGGGGCCGAAGTTGAAGTAGCCGTGCTCGTCCATCGGAGTCACCTGGAAGACGGCGATGTCCAGCGGGTCGGGACTCTCGCGGTAGTAGCGGGGCAGCTCCGAATAGCGGATGGGGGAGTAGAACGAGAAGCCCTGTGCGATGGCTTTGCGCTCGATGCCGCCCATGTGCCAGCTGTTCCAGGTCATGTGGGCAGCGGGGTCGTCGATCTGGAAGATCTCAGGCACCCACATCAGGATGCCGCCGCGGAAATTGACGTTCTCCAGTTCGGGCAGGCGCTTGGCAAGGGCGGCGTCCACGGCCACGGGGGTGTTGACGCACCAGCCGTAATCCACCCAGTCGCCGGACTTGACGGCCTTGACCGCCTCGTCGGCCGTTGTCAGCTTCTGTTTGTACACTTCCTGGTAGCTCATGTTGATCTTCCTCCTGTAATTCCCGTTTGTTGTATGATGTCATCGGTGTTGTCTTACATTGATTGTCAAGAGTATAACATACCAGCCCTTGAAAAGCAATCCATAGCGTGAAAAAAATCACAAAATTTTCAAAAAAAGGCAGGCCCCTCACCGGAGCCTGTCTTTTTTAGGTCTGGAAATCCGTGCGGATTACTCCTCCACAGGAGCTTCTTCCTCCTCAGCCGCGGGAGTCAGCAGGGCGCGGATGGACAGGGAGATCTTCTGCTTCTCC
>OGHE01001090.1_pt1 | contig 20010 bp, 20 predicted proteins | sample 1571431 | NCBI WGS metagenome assembly OGHE01 (sample SAMEA2581966, study PRJEB24529) | metagenome | biome: Human gut stool | place: China | collected 2011 | reverse complement strand
GCGCACCACGGTGGACTCGCTGACCTGCGCCGTCTGGCCCAGCTTACTGGCGGTCATGAAGGCCGCCTTATCGTAGTTTTCCAGAATATAATTGGCGATACGCTTCTGTCCCTTGGAGAACGTATCCATGCCGTTCCGTATGGTCTGCAAAACGCTCCTACTCACGTGTATCGCCTCCCGTTATCCTTTGTATTTCCTGCGCTGTCAAGTATCTCCACTTGCCAATTGGGAGGTCATCCAGCCGCAGGCCGTCCTCCTCCATGCGCTGCAATTTTTCCACATGCAGGCCCAGCCTGGCGCACATGCGCCGTATCTGCCGGTTCTTGCCCTGATGGATGGTGACGCGCAGGAGGGCCTGCCCCTCGCGGCGGCTGAGTTCCCGGGCCTGGGCCGGTGCAATGGGCTCGCCGTCCAGCTCCGTGATGGCCATCAGGCGCTCCGCCGCATCGCGGTCGAAGCCGCGGCTCTCAAAGTAAAACAGGGTGTCGTCATCCAGCGCGCCGATGGCTTCCAGCCACTCTCCGGCATAGCGGGCCTCAGTCTCTGAGGCTCCCTTTTCCTGCAATTTCTTCTCCAGGTCCCGGCGGCTCATGGCCCGACGGCCAACGAGGTCCGCCGCCGTGGTCTTGATGTTGGACACCCCGGCGGCCTCCTTCAGCCGCGTCAGGGTTTCCTCGTCCAATTCATCGCCGGAGCGCAGACCAAAGGTCAGCAACTCCTGCTCCGTCACCTTCAGCAGACTGCCGTCTGCCAGGAATACCAGCACCCGCCCCCGCTTATGCTTGGAGGCTTCAATGCGGTCAATCCTCATCGTTGAAATCGTCAGCGGAGACGTTCACCGCCTTGCCGGCGGCCTTGGCAGCGGCGATCCGGGACTGGTTGCCCATCAGCTTATCGAAATTGGCCCGGATCTGCGCCTCCACATCGGCGGCAATGTCGGGATTTTCCTCCAGATACTTCTTGGCGGCGTCCCGGCCCTGACCGATGCGGACCTCGCCCATGGAGAACCAGGAACCGGCCTTGGTGATGATACCCAGCCGGACGCCCAAGTCGATCAGTTCGCCGGTGTGGGCGATGCCCTCGCCGTACATAATGTCGAATTCCGCCTCCCGGAAGGGTGGCGCCACTTTATTTTTCACGACCTTGGCCCGGGTCCGGTTGCCCACCACCTCGCCGCCGTTTTTCAGCGCCTCAATCCGGCGGACGTCGATGCGGACGGAGGCGTAGAACTTCAGCGCCCGGCCGCCGGTGGTGACCTCCGGGTTGCCGTACATAACGCCCACCTTCTCGCGAAGCTGGTTGATGAAAATGACGATGGTGTTGGTTTTACCCACCGCACCGGTGAGCTTCCGGAGGGCCTGGCTCATCAGCCGGGCGTGAAGGCCCACATAGCTGTCGCCCATTTCGCCCTCGATCTCCGCCCGGGGCACCAGCGCCGCCACGGAGTCCACCACGATCACGTCGATGGCGCCGGAGCGCACCAACGCCTCGGTGATCTCCAAAGCCTGCTCGCCGGTATCCGGCTGAGAGATCAGCATTTCATCGATATTCACGCCCAAGGCCCGTGCGTAGGTGGGGTCCAGCGCGTGCTCCGCGTCCACAAACGCCACCTCGCCGCCCTTTTTCTGGGCCTCTGCCGCCACATGAAGGGCCAGCGTAGTCTTACCGGAGGATTCCGGTCCGTAGATCTCCACAATGCGGCCCCGGGGCAGACCGCCTACGCCCAGCGCCACGTCCAAGGACAGGGAACCGGTGGGGATCACGTCCACCTGCAAATTATTCTGGTCGCCAAGACGCATAATGGAGCCCTTGCCGTACATTTTTTCGATCTGGCCCATGGCCGCTTCAATGGCCCGCTTCCGATCCTCCGCCGGTGCGGCACTGGCCACGGGGGCTTTCTCTTTTGCCATACGTTCTTCCTCCCAAATCTGATTTTCTATCTTGCTTGCCCGGTCTGCCGGGCGTTCTTACTCGCTGTAAACCTCTCCGCAGAGGGTGCCGAACACCACGCGGGGGATGTCGTTGTGGTCCTTCACCACCTGAATGTCTCCAAAACCCTGGGTGCGCATGATCCGGAGCACCGCGTCCGCCTGACCGATGCCCACTTCAAAATACAGCCGCCCACCGGGGGCCAGAGCCGCTTTCCACTTCTCGCTGATGGCCCGGTAGAAATCCAGACCGTCCTCGCCGCCGTCCAGCGCCAGATGGGGCTCGTAGTCCTTCACAGAATGATCCAGTCCCGGAATATCCCCATGAGGGATGTAAGGGGGATTGCTGACGATGCAGTGGAATTCCCCCAAAGCCCGGTCCGGCCGCTCCAAGGCGTTCACCGTCATGGGGATCACCCGGCCCGTCAGGGCGTTCCGGCGGGTGTTCTGGCGGCAGATCCGCAGAGCCCCGTCGGAAAACTCGCCCAGTACCACATGGGCCTGAGGGGCCTGCGATGCCAGCGCCAGGCCGATACAGCCGCTGCCGGCGCACAGGTCCAACACCCGGCAATTGCCCAAGGACTGCACATAGGGCAGCGCCTGATCCACCAGCACCTCCGTATCCGGCCGGGGAATCAGCACCTCCTTGGAGATATCCAGAGGCAGGCCGTAAAATTCCCACTCACCGATGAGATACGCCACCGGCTCTCCCGCCAGATGGCGGGCTGTCAGCTCCCGCACCCGGCGTTCCAGCTCCGGCGGGGCGTACAGCCGCCCGTCCCGGGTCAGCTCCTCCCGGGTCTTGTTCACGCCGAAGCAGGTCAGCTCCCGGGCCTCCAAGGTGGTGTCGATGACGCCGCCCCGCTTCAGTTCCCGGCGAATATCCAAAAACAAGTCATTATATGTGATCGCCATGCGTCGTCGCAAAGTCCGCTGAACTTCGTTTCTGCCTGTGGCAAAAACTGCGTTCACTCCCTTGCTCCTCCTTTTTCTTCCGCAAACGTTTCGCTGGTTGCGGAAGAAGTATTTCTATAATTGTCACCATGCGTCCTTGCCCTTTTCGCTGGGCAGAACCAGTTCCAGCGAACGGATGGCACACTCGATCATGCTGTCATCCGGCTCGTTGGTGGTGAAATTCTGCATCCACAGGCCGGGGGCCGTCAGGAATTGGGCCAGCTTGCTGTCCTGCACATGGCGCCCCACCCAGCGGTTGAACTCATAGGTGATGCCCACTACCAACGGCAGTAGGAGCAGATGCACCAGCGTCCGCAATCCCGCGTTGGTGATGGGCCAGATGCCGAACACCACGCTGGAAACCAGAATGGACACGAAGATCACCACAAATAGAAAGCTCGTTCCGCAGCGGGGATGGTGCCGGGGCTGGATGCGGACGTTCTCCACTGTCAGCGGCAGACCTGCCTCGTAGCAGAAAATGGTCTTATGCTCCGCCCCATGATACTGGAACACCCTGTAAATGTCCTTCTGCTTGGAGCAGAGGATCAGATACGCCAGAAAGATCGCGATTTTCAAAAGGCCCTCCACCACGTTCCGGCCCCACAGGGGAAAGCCGGGGAAAAAGTGAAGGATCCCGCCGGTAAGCAGCGTCGGCAGCACCAGAAAGAGGAAAATGGACATTCCCACGCCCAGCAGCACGGCCAGACCCACGATAGCCTTTTCCAGCTTTTCGCTGCTGAGGTGTTTTTCCAACCACTGTTCAAATTTGGAGGGCTGGCTTTCTTCCTCCTCCGGGTAAAAGTCCGCGGAGTACATCAGGGCCTTCACGCCGCTGACCATCGCCGCCAGAAAATTTACGGTGCCCCGGATCAGGGGAATGCCCAAAATGGGGTAACGGTCCTTGATGAGCTTCAGCTCCTCCACCTTTTCCACCAATTGACCGTCCTTGTCCCGGACCACGATGGCCTGCTTTTCAGGCCCGCGCATCAAAATGCCTTCGATCAGCGCCTGTCCGCCGATACTGGTGCGGAAGGCGCCGCTGGAATGTTCCGCCATAGATAAGGTTCCTTTCTGTTTCGCTGTTTCAGTATATCACACTGTTGTTTGAAAATCAAACATTTGTTCTATTTATTCTTTTTCCGGGATGCAGATGGTCACCACTGCACCGCCGCCCTCGGCATTGGCAATGTCGAAGGTGCCGCCGTGGAGCCGCACGATCTCGTCGCACACAGCCAGACCGATGCCGCTGCCCCGGGCCTTGGAGGAGCCCTTGTAGAATTTCTGCTTCACATAGGGCAATTCTGCCGCCGGAACGCCGGGACCGTAATCCCGGACCCGGACCACCTGCACCGTTCCCTCCCGGGTCAGGGAGGCATCAATGCGCCGGCCGGCGCCGCCGTGCTTAGCGGCATTGTCCAGTACGTTGCAGAACACCTGCTTCAGCCGCTCCGGGTCACCGCTGATGGGCGGCAGGATCTCCTCTCCCGGTTCGTAGCGCAGTTCGATCCCCTCCTGTCGGAACAGCTCCCGGTAGGTAAAAATGGCGTCCTCAAACTCTGCCTGAAGATCCATTTCTTCCAGCTGCAGCGTAAAGCGGCCATCCTCCATCTTGGAAAATTCCAGCAGCTCCTCCACCATGGTAGAGAGCCGCCGGGACTCGTTGAGGATGATCCGCAGGCCCCGGTGGAGCTGGATCTGATCCCGCTCCCGGTCTGCCAGCAGCGTTTCGCCCCAGCCGCTGATGGCTGTGAGCGGCGTCCGCAGCTCGTGGGACACCGACGAGATAAATTCCGTTTTCATTTTCTCGTTCTGGCCGATCTTCATGGACATATCGTTGATATTGTCCACCAGCTCGCCCAGCTCGCCGGTATACTTGTTTTCCAGCGTGAAGCCGTAGCTTCCCTGAGAGATCCGCTTGGCAGCGTCAGATACCACCGCCACCGGCTCCACCACATTGTTGATGAAAATCAGGTTTGAGCTTAACACCAACAGAAGACACAGTAAAGCCACCAGCACCACTGCCAGCACCGTCATCCGCACCTGAACGTTGACCTGCCGCAGGGAGGTGACGAATCGCAGGACGCCTACCACCTTGCCGTTCACCGTCAGAGGGTGAGACACCGCTAAGATCTGTTCTCCCGTCTTGGGGTCTGCGCCCCGGAAATAGCTGATACGGTTGGTTTCCACCGCTCTGGAAATATCCTCCGTTCCGGGGCGGGTGCCCACCGTCAGGTTAGATGTGGAGGACGCCTGAATACGGCCTACGCTGGACAGGAACTGCATTTCTACCCGTTCCTTGTCCGCATAGTCGGAAATGGCCTGATTGGCCCGCTGCAAGTAGTTGGCGAACCCCTGATCCATAAAATAGTCCACAAAGGCGCCGGACTGCGCCCGGGCCTGCCGTTCCAGACCGTCCAGCATTCCCTTATAATAGTAATTGGAAATGCCCAGAGATACGCCGCCCACGATCAGCGCCAGCAGCACGAAGATGGGCACCACAGAGTTGACGATCCAACGCTGGCGGAGGCTCCGCACCCGCGTGGCTTTTCGTTTTTGACTTCCCTCCGGCACGAAGCATCTCACCCTTTCTTTTCCCATTTTGCGGGGCAAAATGGGAGCCCTTTCATCTTACTTGCGCGGCGGAAATGAATTCCGCCTTGCGCCAAGGTTTTGGCTCCGCCAAAACCCTTGTACGCGCCTGACGGCGCGCCCCGCCGTGCGGGGCCCCGGACAATGTGCCGCCAGCTTACTCGCTTCACGCATCCCATTTGTAACCATAACCCCAGACGGTTGTTATGAAAGTCGGATTCTGCACATTGTCCTCGATTTTCAGGCGGAGGCGGCGGATATTCACATCCACGATTTTCAGTTCTCCGAAGTAGTCCCGCCCCCAGACCCAATCTAAGATCTCCTCACGAGACAGTGCCTTGCCGGGATTTTCCATAAACACCCGCATGATGGCATACTCCACCTGGGTCAGTTTCACCCGCTGGCCGTTTTTTTCCAACGTCCGGTTGCGGGTATTCAGTAAAAAGGGCGGCTGGCTGATCTCACCGCTCTGGACCACTTCCTCCCCGCCAGCCCGGCGGAACAGCGCGTCCACGCGGGCGGTCAGCTCCGCCGGTGAAAAGGGCTTGGTCACATAATCGTCGGCGCCGGTCATCAGTCCCGTCACTTTGTCCATCTCCTGAGACCGGGCCGTCAGCATGATGATGCCGATCTTCGTATTGGTGGCCCGGATACGGCGGCAGACCTCAAAGCCGTCGATCCCCGGCAGCATGATATCCAAAAGAGCCACCTTGGTATCCGGGTTGGCCCGGAGCCGTTCCAATGCCTCCTCGCCGGTCTCAGCCTCGATCACATCGTAGCCCGCCCGGCGGAGATTGATGACGATGAAGCTGCGGATGCTGGCTTCATCCTCCAAAACCAGAATTTTCTTCACGAAAGCTCCTCCATATCCATCAGTTGTCCCCTGCGGACCATTCCGTGCCGATCAGGCTGAAGGATGCCCGCACCTCGTCCTCTGTAACGCTGTACTTCCAATCCTGATTGCCCTTCAGCAGCTCGCCCACATAGATGACGCCGTCATTCCGGCCCAGGATGAACCTTCCCGTCCGCACCGCCAGCCGCTCCCGTTCGGAGCCGCTGAGGGCCGTGATCCGCAGCACCGGAACATAGGATTCCTCTCGGCTGCTGTCGGTATAGAATGTGATACCGATCTCATCCGGCGATGCGGACCGGCCGACCCAGACCCGCTCCGGCCAGCCCTCCGGCAGCTGGAGATACCAGCCGTCGGCAACATCGTGATAGGTGGACAGGACCCGGGACGCGGTACCGGAAGCGTCATAGCTGATCCAGTCCACCCGCTGAGAAACGGCGTGGTCTGCGTCCTCGCCCTGCAGCGTCACCGTGCGGGGCACCTCTGTAACGCCGTCGCCGTTGATGTCCATGGGATACACGGAACAGAACCGGGACACCTCTCCGGAAACGCCGGTAATGGCGGAAAGCACCAGATTTGTCAGTTCTCCGCCCCGGAGAGCCAGTACGTCCGTAATGGCCCGCGCACCGTCCGCCACGCCGGTGATGAACAGGGCGGGGTCGCTGGACCGCAGCGTGCCCACGGTGACCTTTCCCTGCTGGCTCAGCTCCGCCATGGTCATGGACACCAGAACACTGGACCGCAGCGTCAGCGCGCCGTTTTTCGACACATAGCAGTCCGCAACGCCCTCACCGTCCTGATTGGCCCGGAGCACCGTCAGCTCCCGTTTGCCGTCTTTATTCAGGTCCGCCACGGCATATTTCACATAATTGGTCCGCATCAGTTCCCGTGCGCCGTCCGGCTCCAGGGAGTAGACCGCCAGCGCCTGCAGATCCATGCTGACCCGCCAGCCCACGATGATCTCCATACGGCCGTCGCCGTCAATATCGCTGTAATCCACGCTGTAAATCGCCAGACCGCTGCCCTCAATGACCGCCGCCTGCCGGTAGCTGTTGTCATCATCCGCCGTAAATATATGGATCTTCAGGGGCTTTTCCCCATCGCTCTGGCGGAAGAAGGCCAGTGCCTCCTCCCGGCCGTCGCCGTCCAGATCCATCATCTGCACCGGCTGGATATTGCTGCCGGACACCGGGGCGGCATATTCCGCGCCGCTTTCCTGGATAGCGCTGAGCTGCTTGTTCAGTGCGGTATACCGCTCCGGCAGTTCCGGCAGAGCGTATAGCTCCTCCGGGTCCAATGTCAGCTTCGGCGCGGTACAGGCAGAAAGAGGCAGCACCGACAGCGCGATGCACAGTGCCAGCAGTCCTGACATGATCCGCCGCTTTCTTCTCACGGTTCCGCCCCCTTTCAATACACATATCAATACAAGGATACAATACCACATCTTCCTCAAAAATGGTAGTCCCTCCGCCTGATTTCAAGAGATTTTACAGGCTGTTCACGATTTGCGCCGCGAGTACGTGAACACAGCCCCGGAGATGGAATCATCTCCGGGGCTGTTCATACACCTGTCATCCGCTATTCAGGAGATCGCCGCGGCGCCTACGGTGTAATCTCCCCAATGTCCCTGCGCATCCCGGCTGGCGGTGCAGTCAGTGAAGAAGTAAGCCCCCAGCGCAGAGCGCCACTTCTGGGCATCGAAGGTCACGGTGTTCTGCAAAGCGTCCGGTTCGCCGCCCTCCGTTTTCACTGGTTGGCAAAAGTCAGACTGTCCTTGTCCTGCCTCCGCCGGAGGCAGTTGGCAAGCCGCACCGCTTTCCTCTTCTGTACGGGGCAGCGGGTCTGCGCCGGTAATATTTTTGCTGTCCTGTTCCACATGGATGCTGTCCTGCCCGTTCTGCTCCGTAATGGTAAACAGGCAGCCGTCCCGCCAATGAGGGATGCCGTCGACCTCCGGGGCCGTGTCGGAGAGATACCCCTCCGCCGCCAATTCCTCGTAGCTCATGGTCATGGTCTCGGAAATATCGTGCATCCCGCCGAATACCCACGCTACCGCCGCCTGCTCGCTATCGGACAGGCCGGTTTGGGACAGGTCCACAGAAAGCATGGTAATGTCGCTGTTCAGTCCCTCATCCACGGCCCATAGGTCGTTCAGCACCCGGAGATACAGGGCGCAACGGTCATCAAAGCCGTCAGAGCGGATATTCACCGCCGTGACCTCCGCCAGCTGGCCGGGGTAGGTCTCCAGCACCAGATCGTAGGCGACCTCCACCAGCGCACCGGTCAGGGTTTTGCCGGGTAAGTCCTGATACGCCCCCGGCTCGTTCCGGTCAAAGGCGTTGCCGTCCAGTGTCAGCTCTACATCGCGCAGGGACAGGGTATACACATCCGCCGAGTTACCATCTGTCTTAGCCAGCAACAGATTCTCCGGCTGCTCCTGGATGATCCGGAAGCTCTCCCCGATCGGTTCCGCCTTTTCGGCCCCGACCGTAGGCTCGTCCTCCGCCCGGCAGGTATTGCCGGTGCTGTCTGTCCGCCCGCAGCCCGCTAACAGGCACAGGCACAAAATCGCCGCAAACAGTCGCTTCATGAAAACCGCCTCCTTTTTCATTTCTACTTCTTTGTCGGCACAAACGGTGATTTTGTTCCCGGTTTTGCAAATTTTTCCTGAAATAATTATTTTTCTGAAATTTATGCTTGACATTTTGCTCCCGCTGGGTAAAATAAACATTAGATTAGAAGTCTAAATTTTTGCTTACAAAGGAGGAATGACCATGACCCAGCGAGAGTGGCAGCTTTTGAACTGGATCAAGGAAAATCCCCTGATCTCCCAGCAAGAGCTGGCGGACAAGGCGGGGATCACCCGATCCTCCGTGGCGGTGCACATCTCCAACCTGATGAAAAAGGGCTACATCACCGGCAAGGGCTACATCGTCCACACGGCCCCCTATGTCACCGTGGTGGGCGGCGTGAATATGGACATCGGCGGCTGGCCCGGCGAGGTTCCCGTCATGCAGGACTCCAACCCCGGTGTGGTACGGATGAGCCTGGGCGGTGTGGGGCGGAACATCGCTCACAACATGGCTCTGTTGGGCATGGACGTCCGTCTGCTGACGGTGTTCGGCGACGATATCAACGCCCAGAAAATCGCCGCCAGCTGCGGAGAGCTGGGCATCGACATCTCCCAGTCCCCCATCATCCCCGAGGGCCGCACCTCCACTTATCTCTTCATCACCGATGAAAAGGGCGATATGGCGCTGGCCGTCAGCGATATGGAGATCTACAAGCACCTGACCCCGCAGTTGCTGGCCCAGCGGCAAACGCTGCTGAACGCCAGTCAGGCGGTGGTGCTGGACACCAACCTGCCCGCCGAGAGCATTCAATATTTGGCGGACCACTGCACCGCCCCCCTGTTTGCCGACCCGGTATCCACTGCCAAAGCAGTGAAGCTGAAGCCGGTGTTGGGCAAGCTTCACACTCTGAAGCCAAACCGTATCGAAGCAGAGCTGCTCTCCGGCGTGAAGATCACTGATGATGCCAGCCTCCAAAAAGCAGCGGAGACGCTGCTGGACACCGGTCTTCACCGGGTCTTTATCTCTCTGGGTTCCGACGGCGTCTTTGCCGCCGACCGGTCCGGGCAGCAGGTGCAGCTTCCCCCTCTGCCGGGAGCTATGGTGAACACCACCGGCTGCGGCGACGCCTTCATGGCGGCGATCACATGGGCCTATTTACAGGGCACGGACCTGACGGACACGGCGAAGGCGGGGCTGGCCGCCTCCGTCATCGCCATGGAGTCCGCTGAGACCATCAACCCCGCCATGAGCGAGGACACCTTGCGGCAGCGCGCCGCCCTTTCCAACTGAAAACCAATTCAAAATTAAACTATATGGAGGAATACAACATGACGCTGAACAAATACCTGGACATCGCTCCCGAAGTGCAGAAGGCTCTGGACGAGGGCCGTCCCGTGGTGGCTCTGGAATCCACCATCATCTCCCACGGCATGCCCTATCCTCAGAACGTGGAGACCGCTCTGAACGTAGAGAAGATCATCCGCGAAAACGGTGCCGTTCCCGCCACCATCGCCGTCATCGGCGGCCGCCTGAAGGCCGGCCTGTCCGAGGCTGAGATCGATTACCTGGGCAAGACCGGCGCCGGCGTCACCAAGGCCAGCCGCCGTGACCTGCCCATCCTGGTAGCCGAGGGCAAGGACGGCGCCACCACCGTCACCACCACCATGATCATCGCCCACATGGCCGGTATCCAGGTGTTCGCCACCGGCGGCATCGGCGGCGTACATCGCGGTGCCCAGCAGACCTTCGACATCTCCGCCGACCTGGAAGAACTGGCCCACACCCCCGTCATGGTGGTCTGCGCTGGCGCCAAGTCCATTCTGGACCTGGGCCTGACGCTGGAATATCTGGAGACCCACGGCGTTCCCGTCATCGGCTACGGCACCGAGGAGTTGCCTGCCTTCTACACCCGGAAGTCCGGCTTCAAGGTGGACTACCGCATCGACACTCCCGCCGAGCTGGCCAAGGCCTTCTATGTGAAGCAGGACATGGGTCTGGGCGGCGGTATGCTGGTGACCAATCCCATCCCCGAGGAATACTCCATGGATCACGAGGTCATCAACAAGGCCATCGACGAGGCCGTGGCCGAGGCCAACCGGCTGGGCATCCACGGCAAGGAGACCACTCCCTTCCTGCTGGCCAAGATCAAGGACATCACCGGCGGCGATTCTCTGGCTTCCAACATCCAGCTGGTGTACAACAACGCCCGACTGGCTGCCAAGACCGCCTGCGAGCTGGTGGCACTTGCCAAGAACTGAAAACTCTGCTAAAATGGACTGGTCGGGAATTTCCCGGCCAGTCCTTTTTTCGACTGCAAGCGCAAAGCAGGGAGTAAGCCTCCCAAATCATAGAAAAGCAGGTAATGAACAATGATGACGCGTCTTGCCAAGACCGTGGTGGAGCCCACGGCGAAAAACGGTTTTATTTTTACGCTTCTCGGCACCAAATGGGGATTCCTTTGGCTGTGGCTCCTGATCATCAATGCTGCGGCGTTTCTGGCCTATGGATTGGACAAGCTTCTGGCTAAGCTGAAGGCCCGCCACGAGAAGGTCCCCCGCCTGCCGGAGAGAAATCTCCTGCTGCTGGCTATCGTAGGCGGCGGTATCGGCGCATGGCTGGGCATGGAGGTTTTTCGCCACAAGACCCAGCATCGCTCCTTCCGGGTCATTGTACCTCTGTTCACCTGCCTCTGGCTGGTCATCGTCACCGGCGCGTATCTCTATTTCAACGTGTTCCGCTGATTCTCTTTTCATCTGACAAAACCCCACCTTCGACGGACAGTCCGCTGGAGGTGGGGTTCGATCATATAGAAACTTTTTTACAGGGCCGACACAGCCTCGTTCACGGCATCCTCGCAGGAGCGCATGGCCAGAATGGTCTTTTCCATCAGCTCCTCAATAGGCCAGCCCAGCCGCTCCGCGCCTGTATTGATGACATCCCGGGAGCAGCCGGCGGCAAACTTCTTGTCCTTGTACTTTTTCTTCAGGGAGCTGACCTCCATATCCTGCACGGACTTGCTGGGCCGCATCCGGGCTGCGGCCCCAATGAGACCCGTCAGTTCGTCGGCGGCAAAGAGGACCTTTTCCATTTCCTCCACAGGCTCCACATCGCAGCAGATACCGTAGCCGTGGGAGCAGACCGCATGGATCAGTTCCTCAGAACAGCCGATCTCCTGTAAAAGCTCCGGGGCCTTGACGCAGTGCTGCTCTGGCCACTTTTCAAAGTCCACATCGTGGAGGAGGCCCACGGTGGCCCAGAAATCGGCATCTTCACCATAGCCAAGCTCGTTGGCATACCAGCGCATGACGCCCTCTACCGTCAGGGCATGCTGAATGTGGAACGGCTCGCTGTTGTACTTTTTCAGCAGAGCCAGGGCTTCTTCTCTTGCAGGACAGGCTTTCATAGGGATCGCTCCTTTGTTTTACTTATTTCAGTGTCTCCGGCTCCGGGTCGGAGGGCAGTGTCAGAAAATAGTCATAATAGGGCAGCAGAAATGTGTAGCCGGTTTTAATCCGGTCCACCACATCCCGGCTGAACAGCTCCTCCGTCAGTTTCTCCTCGTGGGTGATGCTGATGGTTTTCATCTGGAACCACGGCGCCAGCAGCTCCGACGGCGCACCTGCCTTGGGGCGCTTGTAGGTATCGCCGCCCAGAGTAAATTCCGTCTGGCCACACAGCGCCTTCGTCAGCTTTTCCATGGGCTTCGGGTCCCTGATGATCCGCGAGCGCAGCTTGGCCATGTCCATGGGCCGGGCCATCCAACAGCCCATGCCGTAGCCCCAGTAATCCGGCCCCAACTCAAACCAGAAGGTAGGCCGGGTGGTCCAGTCCTCGGCGGGGCGTTCCACGCAGAACCACAGGTGGTCCTTGTAAGGCCCCCGGCCGTGGAGCCGCCGGGCGTCCCGGTAGATCCGGGAGACACGGCACACCATGGGGTCATTCTGCCGCTGTTCGGACAGAAATTCATAGATCTCCGCTCCCAAGTCCTTCATGGGGCGGTAAAGCTCGCTTAAATAAGTCTCCTTGTGGGCTTCAAACCAGGGGCGCTCGTTATTGAAGCGAATGCCCCACAGGAAGTCCACAGTGGCATCGGTAAATCCGGTAAACATCGTTTCCCTCACAATCGTTTTTCCGTGTTATTATAGCACAGTCATAATCGGTATTTCAAGAGATGATCCTTATAAATCCTATTGTTTGAGTAGGTATATGTTGTTGGAAATGGCAAAAGCTCCGGTCTTTCGACCGGAGCTTTTAAAATGCGGATTATTCAGCGGCGTAGACGGAAGCCTGCTTCCGATCCTTGCCCAGACGCTCAAAGCGCAGGGTGCCGTCCACCTTGGCAAACAGGGTATCGTCAGTGCCGATGCCCACGTTGGTGCCGGGATGGATCTTGGTGCCGCGCTGACGCACCAGAATGTTGCCGGCCTTGACGAACTGGCCGTCCGCGCGCTTGGCGCCCAGACGCTTGGAGTTGGAGTCACGACCGTTCTTGGTGGAGCCGCCGCCCTTCTTGTGGGCGAAGAACTGCAAACCGATCATCATCATAATAAAGGACCATCCTTTCTGTAGATTTCAGGGAGAATTATTCATCCTCCAGAACTTCGATATGTTCGGGATATTCGTCGTGGAGCTGAGCAAAGTAGACCATCATGCCCGTCAGAAGTGCCTGACAGGTGCTCTCCGCTGTCTGGCCGAGGCTTCCCGGCAGACGGAGGGAGATCGATGCGTCACTTTCCCGCACCTTCACGGATGCCGCCAGACCCAGCACATCGTTCACCGTGGTCTCCACGAGACGAACGGCGCTGGTGATCGCCGCGCAGACAATGTCCGCACCGGCCTCAGCGTAACCGCTGTGACCCTGTACGTCAAAGCCTGTGATCCGACTGCCCTGACTGCGGAAGGTGATCGTCGTCATGCTCAGACAGAGATCTTGCCGATCTCAACCTTGGTGTAAGGCTGACGATGGCCCTGACGTTTCCGGTAACCCTTCTTGGGATTGTACTTGAAGATGCGGATCTTCTTGCCCTTGCCGTTCTTCACGATCTTGGCCTCCACGGAAGCACCCTCCACAACGGGAGCGCCGAACGTAGCCTTCTCACCATCGATGATAGCCAGGACCTGCTCGAACTTTACGGTATCGCCAGCCTCGTTGTCCAGCTTCTCGATGTAGATCACATCACCCTCGGACACCTTGTACTGCTTGCCACCAGTCACGATAATTGCGTTCATTCTTTTCAACTCCTTCATTTACGGGCTCGCTGTCGGGGGCGATTTCCGAAGAAATACTTATAACCCATTCAAAGCGGCTCTATTATTATATCTGTGCACAGTCAATTTGTCAACGGTTTTTCCTAAGAAAAACAAGCAACTTCATTTGCAAAAGTAAATGCAACCCCACCATTGCATTTAGTCTTACAAATCTCAGTGTTGCATTTACTCGTACAAACGCAGGTGTAGGTTTCATCACACACTGAAAAATAAGAACTCCAGAATCTAAATTTGATTCTGGAGTTCTCGTTTTTATCCGAACAGCTCGTCCAATTTTTCTTGGAGCGTCCCTTCCTTTGCGTAGGGCAGGGCATCAAGCTGCCGGAAATTATGCTTGATGTCCTACATACCCTCATTAAAGCCGAAGATATAGGATAACGCAATATGATAGATGATTTCTGTTGGAGCCAATCCATAGACCTGTTTCTCAAAAATATGGCGAAGGCGTTCTTTCGGGTCAGGGAACTGTTCCTTCATTCGCTCACTCTGATACAGGCGCTTGACGATTTCTGTGATGTATATGCCGGATTTCATGTAGAGGTCGATAAAAGTCTTGTCCGGGTCATCGAAACAGCCGGGGTTCTCAGTTTCAAGCATATCCACCATCTTCTTGACCATTGTCTTCGGGGTGAAGATTTGGTTGGTCTTCTGCGGCGGGATATAATCGAAGATGTCCTCGATACTCTTTTCATCGAAATAATCCGCCAACTTTTTCTTGAGCCGAAGGAATTCCTTCACAGAGTCATCGAATACGACCGGGTCAAAGAGATTGCCCGCAAACTCCTTTTCTTCCCCTGTCTCAGCGTCCTTGTACTTACCGCCGTCACGAAGGAAACGGAACTGGTCGAGGGTAATGCTTGTCACCTCAAGGAACTCAGGATTCGGGATAACGACATCGAAGGTTGCCAGCGTAACGGTATCATTGCCATAGGCCATCAGGAATGACGGTATCGTGCGGGAGAAGCCCCTCAAGTGGTCCCTGACGGAATCTTCTATACCCGTCTTTTCCCGTTCCTTGATTTTCTTCTTAACCGTCTCAACAACATCCTGCGTAGATGTTTCAATAAAAGTCTTTACGGTATTGGAAAGCTGGTCCTGCAAATTGGCTTGCAAGTCCTGCTTTTTCTGTTCAAATTCTTCTTCGATTTCCGTCTCAGTTTTTCCAGTCTCATGGCGAGAGCGCATCGCCGCCAAACGGTCTTTCTCCGCAATTTTCTGCTCGATTTGATAGTTGTTATGTCTTTATGAGCAATGCGGATGAATTGATGGTCAGTGAAAAGACTGCCTATAACTATTTAAACGCTGGCCTTTTTGACGCTGATAAGATGGACTGTCCACGCATCATCAGGATGCGTCCGAGGCGGAGCACTCCAAAGCTGAAAATCGACAGACACTGCTATGAAGGCCGCACTTACGAAGATTTTATGCGCTTCATTGCGGATAACCCGGATGTTCCTGTCGTTCAGATGGACTCTGTCATTGGAAACAAGAGTGGGAAAGTCCTTTTGACTATGTTTTCCCAGAACACCAATCTGCTTCTTGCTTTCCTGCGTGACCACAATACCGCCCGTTCTGTTTTGGATGTATTCAACGACCTCTATGCCATGTTTGGACGGGAAACCTATTGTAGACTCTTTCCTGTCATTTTGACTGACCGTGGCAGTGAGTTCAGCAATCCGGTCCCCATCGAACAGGATGAAAACGATGAGCTTCGCAGTCTTGTTTTCTATTGCAATCCCGGCGCCCCTTATCAAAAAGGCGGCATCGAAGTAGCCCACGAACTGGTTCGGCGTGTTTTGCCGAAAGGCAAATCTTTTGATGACCTTCAGCAGGAGGATATTGACCTGATGCTTTCTCATATCAACTCGTATAAAAGAGGAAAGCTGAACAGTCGGTCTGCATACCAACTGTTCAACTTCATCTACGGGGATGATATTTTGCCGAAGCTCAATATCCGCGAAATCGAGGCAAACGACATTGTTCTGTCTCCGAAGCTGCTGAAGAAGTAACCCTCAGCATTTCAGATGTCAAACAGAGAACTTTCAGGGGTGCGATTTACCTTTACAAAAAAGTAAGCGGCAATCGGACCTCTGGGAGTTTTTTGCCTTTTTCCCGATTTCTTGCCTTATGCTATTGATTTTAACACATTCTACGCCATTGAAAAGAGAATTTCCCCATATTTGTAAGAGTGAATCGAAGTTTTTGAACTTTGCTGTTGCATTTACTTCTTACAAACTTGCATTTACTTTTGCAAGTGAGCAAAAACAAGCAAATTTCTCGATGAAATTCACTTGCCGGAGGTATTCCCCCCAGTTTTCGGGCCAGAGGTGAATATGCCGGCCGAAAACTACACCCTGACCGTTAGCCGTCCGACACCCTTTCCGCTGAAAACGGACACCCTTTCCGCTGGTCCTACACCGAGGCCGTGGTGCATGCACCACCACGTCGGTCCACGGACACCGCCCAAATGGTGCACAGCGGCCGGGCACATGGTGCACCCGGCCGCCGGGGAAATTACTCTGTCATACCCATGCGCTTGCGCATTGACTCGCCCTCGATCTGAACCGTGTACGCGTTGTAGATGATCCGGTCGCAAATCGCGTCCGCCAGAGTTGGATCATACAGATTTTCATGCCACTCACTGGTGTCATACTGGGAGCAGAAGATGGTGGACGCCACCTTGTTCCGAGCTTCCACCAGCTCCAGTACATCCCGGGCTTCTGCCTCCTTCAGCGGGTACAGCAGCCACTCGTCCAGAATGAGCAGCTTCACCTTTTTCAGCTGCTTCATATATTCCCGATAGGTCCCATCCCTCCGGGCTACAGCGATCTCTACCAGAAGATCCGGCAGCCGGAGATACCGAGCGGCGTAGAAGTTCCGGTTGGCCGCCACACCCAGGGAACAGGCCAGGAATGTCTTTCCAGCACCAGTAGCGCCCAGGATGATCACATTTCGTGCCTCCTGAATGTACGAACAGGATGCCAAGCGGAGGATCTGCTCCCGGTCCAGATGCCGTTCGGCAATATACTCGATATTCTCCACGCTGGCCTGTGTATCTGCATAGCCGGCCTTCTTGATCAGGCCAGTGAGCCGGTTGCTTTTCCGCGCACTCCATTCGGCATCCACCAGCATGGCGAGCCGATCCTCGAAGGGTACATTCCGGAACTGCGGGTCTTCCAGCTGGGCAGAAAGCTGCTCTGCCATGACGCCCATGTGGATCTCTCTGAGCTTATGAATCGTTTCGTTACTGAACATTATTTCTTCCCCCTTCTGTAGTACTCAGCACCACGGGTAAACCTGTGGGCCTTCTGAGGCACAGGTTCTGGATCCACATCTTCCGTCTGAAGCAGATCCTGCTCAGACTTCAGAATAGCCTGTACACTTTTCAAGCTAGGAGAAGGGGTGAAGGTCAGAGCTTTTCGACGGGCGTCCTCCAAGCGGACCACAGAATAGTGGTCAGACAGCTTTAGGAGGGCCATGCAGGATTTGTAACCCTGCTGCTCTACCTTGTGAGCAGTAAGGAATACTCGCACAACAGCGGCAGTATTTTCGCCAATAGAGGACGCCCAGCGAAGGAACCGTTCACTGTTCCATTGGAGGTAAGCGGTGTGCTCCGGAGGCATATGCTCCTTAAGCGTACTGTACTGATTGGGGCGGCCATACAGCCGAAGGTGGGAGGCCACTCTGGTACCGCAGAAATAGATTTCTACAGCGGAGCCGGTGAGTCGTACATCCACTTTCTGTTTGATGTATTCGTATGGGACCGAATAGTTCATGCGATCCACTGAAATGTGGTAGTTATATTGCACCGTGGCCGTTTTCCTTTCTGCCAGTTCAAACGGATTTGGCGGTAGCGGCAGAAGGAACAGCTTTTCTTCCTCAAAGTCAGAGGCTCTGCTGCCATCTTTCTTCTGAAACGGCTTGTGATTGAAGTCAGCCAGCTTTTCCCAGATTGCACGATTCAGTTCATCCAAGGAGAGAAACTGACGGTTCCGCAACGCAGCAAGGATCCAGGTGGAGACAACGCCAACGGAGCCCTCCACGAACGCTTTGTCCTTCGGTGTCCGTGGACGGGTGGGGATAATTGCGGTGCCGTAATGCTCCGCCATTTCCTGGTAGGCTTTGTTCAGGACGGTCTCCGTGCGGGTATTCTTGATGACGCCGGTCTTGAGATTGTCCGGGGTCAGGATTCGGGTGACTCCACCGAAATAGTTGTAGGCATGAACATGAGCTGTGATCCATGCTTCCTGCTTCATGTTGAGGAACGCTTCCGTATAGGCGTAGCCGCTGTACGGAAGCACTGCTACAAAGAGATAGGCGGGCAGGCGCTCGCCGGTGTCCGTGTCCGTAATCCCAGCGGTCTGACCGGCCCAGTCCACCTGGAGGTTCTCACTGGGCTTGTGCTCCAGGTGCATGGTCGCTTTCGTTTTGTGAACATAGTCGGCGTAGTACTTGTTGAACTGCGTGGACTTGTAGGGGAGCTCACCGTTTTGGCGGCACCGTTCGCAATACTCCACCCACAGCAGGCTGAGCGTGACGCCGCTCTTCTGCATTTCCTTGTGGACCCACTCGTAGTCCGGCATACTGTACCGCTGCCCCATAGATGTGGCAGGGTACAGCTTACGGGTCACTTCCTCAGAGCTAAGGTTCTTCACCGCATTCCACGAGAGGCCGTTTTCTTCAGCCTTGTGCAATGCCGTGATGACGGTGCTCCGGGCGCAGCCACAGCTCTCGGCGATGCGCGTTTTGTTGAGGCCCAGACTATGAAGTCTGATGATCTCTTTGTAGTTGGTCATCGTGTTTTCCTCCTGTTGTTAGATTACATCTTTCGATGCAATTCCATTATACAGAGGGTGTCTGACCGGCGGCGAGAGTGTATGATTTCAGCGGTCAAGCTGTCTGACCTGTGCGGTCAAAGTGTCCGTCGGAGGGCGGCGTATTCACAGAGGCAAATTTGCAGTTTCCTTATTTTCAATCATCTGGCCAAAGTTAAATTTCCGCTGCCTGATTTTCAATGCGCTGATCATTAAAGGACTTCAGCGCTGTAAATGGTCCGTCACGTTGCAGACAGGCAATCTCGGCAAAAGCAGATGATAACTTAAGGCAAAAATGTACAGCCTTATGCTGAACCGGATTTTGACAAAGCTCACGGCGCTCCACACAACAAAAAAGCGACGGTCAAAAGACCGTCGCTTAGTGTTGGCGCTATCTATCTTCCCAGGCCGTTGCCAGCCAAGTATTGTGGACAGAAATGAGCTTAACTACCGTGTTCGGAATGGGAACGGGTGGACCCTCATCCTAATCAGCACCAACTATATGTCATCGAGCACTGCTCGAAAACAAACTATATTATATTGTCCTTCGCGCCTTTTGTCAAGACACTTTTTAAGTGGTGACCCGTACCGGATTCGAACCGATGTTAACGGCGTGAGAGGCCGCTGTCTTAACCACTTGACCAACGGGCCATGGTGCGCCTTCACGGACTCGAACCGGGGACCCACTGATTAAGAGTCAGTTGCTCTACCAACTGAGCTAAAGGCGCATACTGAGACTACCTTCATGTACCCTCAAAACCGAACAATGCAACTTCTCGTTTTTCAGGCCTTGCCTGCTCCATTCGTAGGTCAAGCCCTCGGGCTATTAGTACAAGTCAGCTACACACATTACTGCGCTTCCACCTCTTGCCTATCAACCAGGTAGTCTTCCTGGGCCCTTACTCCATGAAGGATGAGAGATCTCATCTTAGGGGGAGTTTCACGCTTAGATGCTTTCAGCGTTTATCTCGTCCGTACATAGCTACCCAGCTATGCCCTTGGCAGGACAACTGGTGCACCAGAGGTACGTCCAT
>OGHE01001089.1_pt1 | contig 20022 bp, 19 predicted proteins | sample 1571431 | NCBI WGS metagenome assembly OGHE01 (sample SAMEA2581966, study PRJEB24529) | metagenome | biome: Human gut stool | place: China | collected 2011 | reverse complement strand
TTGCCGGGAACGGTCCGACCAAGATAGCCCGTATGCTGACCGAGCAGGAAATCCCAACGCCGGGAACGCTGGAATACCGCAGGACGGGCAGCACACGCCGCTATCACCCCGGCTATGAGTGCAAATGGGCGACAAATACCGTGGTGCATATCCTTGAAAACCGGGAGTACATGGGCTGTTTGGTGAACTTCAAGACGGAGAAACCGTCCTACAAGACCAAGCACAGCATAGAAAATCCCATTGAGAAACAGGCAATTTTCGAGAACCACCATGAGCCTATCATCGACACCCAGACATGGGAGCGTGTGCAGGAATTACGCAAACAGCGCAAGCGTCCGAACCGCTATGATGAAGTGGGCTTGTTCTCTGGTATGCTCTTTTGCGCGGACTGCGGCAGCGTCATGTATCAGCAGCGTTACCAGACCGATAAGCGGAAACAGGACTGCTATATCTGCGGGAACTACAAGAAGCGCACCCATGACTGCACCGCACATTTTATCCGCACCGACCTTTTGACTGCGGGCGTTCTCTCCAATCTACGGAAAGTGACGAGCTATGCGGCAAAGTATGAAGCCCGGTTTATGAAGCTGCTGATCGAGCAGAACGAGGACGGCGGCAAACGCCGGAACGCCGCCAAGAAAAAGGAACTGGAAGCTGCCGAAAAGCGTATCGGTGAACTTTCCGCTATTTTCAAGCGGCTGTATGAGGACAGCGTAAGCGGTCGCATTTCTGACGAGCGTTTCACGGAGCTTTCGGCAGACTATGAAGCCGAACAGCAGGAATTGAAAGAGCGTGTTGCCAGAATACAGGCGGAGCTTTCCAAAGCACAGGAAGCTACCGTAAACGCAGAAAAGTTTATGAACATTGTCCGCAAGCACATGAACTTTGAAGAACTGACCCACACCCTCTTACGTGAGTTTGTAGAGAAAATCGTTGTGCATGAGTGCAGCTACGATGAAAATGGCACACGCAGACAGGATATTGAGATTTACTATTCTTTCGTCGGCAAGGTGGACTTGCCCGAATGACCGCCTGCCCTATCCGATACCAAAGACAAGTACCGGATAGGAAAGGCAAAATTTTTTACACTTCTATTACTTCTTTATCACACATAAGCAAAGAGCCAGGGCATCAAGCAGCTCATGGCGGGCGGCGGCGTTGCCCTCATCGGCATCACCCTGATCCCCCTGCTGTCCGGTCTGCTGTCCACCACCTAATGATTCTCCAAAACCGGCGGGGGCTTTCGCTTGATAGCGGGAGCCCCCGCAAAGGAGGTGATCTTCCTTGATATTGGATATGATCCAGGAGTGGTTCAAGGAACTGCTCATTGACGGTATCATTTCAAACCTGACCGGGATGTTTGATACCCTGAACACAAAGGTGGGCGAGATCGCCGGGGAGGTCGGCATGACGCCCGCCGCCTGGAACAGCAGCATCTTCAACATGATCCGCAACCTCTCGGAGACGGTGATCGTCCCCATCGCAGGCATCATCCTCACCTTCGTCATGTGCTACGAGCTGATCCAGCTCATCATCGAGAAGAACAACCTCCACGACTTTGATACCTGGATTTTCTTCAAGTGGATTTTCAAGACCGTCTGCGCGGTGCTGATCGTCACCAACACCTGGAACATCGTCATGGCGGTGTTCGATGTGGCGCAGAATGTGGTCAGCCAGTCGGCGGGGGTCATCATTTCGGACGCGGGCATTGACATTTCCGGCGTGGTGGGCGATCTGGAGACCCAGCTTGCCGACTGGAGTGTGGGCGCCCTGCTGGGGCTGTGGTTCCAGAGCGTGTTCGTGGGGCTGTGTACGCAGATTCTTTCCATCTGCATCTTCCTGGTGATCTACGGCAGAATGATTGAGGTGTATCTGGTGACCTCCATAGGACCGATTCCCTTTGCCACGATGGTCAACCGGGAATGGGGCTCCACGGGACAGAACTATCTTCGCTCCCTGCTGGCCCTGGGCTTCCAGGCCTTTCTCATTATGATCTGCGTGGGCATCTATGCCGTGCTGGTGGAGGGCATCTCCACATCCGGCGACAACATATCCGCGGCTATCTGGGGCTGCATGGGCTATACGGTTCTTCTGTGCTACACCCTATTCAAGACCGGCAGCCTTGCGAAATCTCTGTTCGGCGCCCATTAAAGGAGGTGTGAAACATTGGCTTATGTAACGATCCCGAAGGACCTGAGCCGGATACAGAGCAAGGTCCTGTTCGGGCTGACCAAACGACAAGTGATCTGTTTCGGAGCGGCGGCGCTGGTAGGCGTACCGCTTTTCTTTTTGGCAAAAGCGAGCCTGGGGACCACCACGGCGGCGCTGTGCATGATCCTGGTGATGCTGCCCTTTTTCCTGTTCGCCATGTACGAGAAGAACGGGCAGCCGCTGGAAGTGTTCCTGGGACATCTGATCCAGAACAAATTCATCCGGCCGAAGGTGCGTATCTACCAGACCAACAATCTCTATTCCGCCCTGGTGCGGCAATCCCAACTGGAACAGGAGGTGAAGCGGATTGCGAGAAAAGGCAGAAAGACCGGCAAAGCGTAAGCTCACCCGTGCCGAGCGCAGGCAGATCGAGGCGGTGATCCGGCAGGCAAAGGGCGACGGAAAAGCCCATACGGTGCAGGATAGCATCCCGTTTCAGAATATGTTCCCCGACGGCCTGTGCAGGCTGGAGGGCGGGACTTTCTCCAAGACCATCGCCTTTGAGGATGTGAATTACCGCCTGGCGGGGCCGGAGGATCAGCGGAGCATCTTTGAAAGCCTTTGCGACTTCTATAACGGCTACGACCCCTCCATCGGCGTCCAGGTCTCTTTGGACAGCCGCAGCGGAGGCAGCGCCGCCGATGAAATGTTCGGTATCACCCGGCAGGGCAACGACCTGGACCCCATCCGGGACGAGGCGGTGGACATCCTGCGGATGCAGTACAAGCGGGGCAACAACGGCTATGTAAAAACCAAGTATGTGACCCTGACCATCGAGGCGGAGAACCTTCCGGCAGCGCGGGCGCGGTTTGCCCGCATTGAGACCGACACTCTCAACCGCTTCAAGGTCATGGGGGCGGCCGCTCATGTGCTGGACGGAAAGGAGCGGCTGGAGCTGCTTTACAACATCCTCCACCCGGAGGGAGGGCAGTTCGCCTTTGAATGGGACTGGCTCCCGGCCAGCGGCCTTTCGGTGAAGGACTTTATCTCTCCGTCCTCCTTCCACTTTGGGGAGACCCGCACCTTCCGCATCGGTAAACGGTACGGGGCGGTTTCCTTCCTGCAAATCCTGGCGCCGGAGATGCACGACCGCATCCTCACCGACTTCATGGAGGCGGACGGGAATATCATGGTGACCATGCACATCCGGGGCATCAATCAGAACGAGGCCATCAAAATGGTCAAGCGGAAGATCACCGACCTGGACGCTATGAAGATACAGGAGCAGAAGCGGGCGGTGCGCAGCGGCTACGATATGGACATCCTTCCTTCGGACCTCTCCACCTACGGCGGCGCGGCGAAAGACCTGCTCACCGACCTGCAATCCCGCAACGAGAGAATGTTCAACATGACCTTTCTGGTGCTGCACACGGCGGAGACCCGGCAAAAGCTGGAGATCGCCGTATCCCAGGCGGCCAGCGTAGCCCAGACCTACAACTGCCTTCTGACCCGGCTGGACTTCCAGCAGGAGGATGGGCTGATGTCCTCTTTGCCTCTGGGTCTCAACCGCATCAAGATTGAGCGGAGCCTGACCACTTCGGCCCTGGCGGTGTTCGTCCCCTTCGTCACCCAGGAGGTGTTCATGGGCGGCGACGCCATGTACTACGGCCTCAACGCTCTCTCCAACAACATGATCCTGCTGGATCGCAAGCAATCCCGCTGTCCCAACGGCCTTGTGTTCGGCACACCGGGCAGCGGCAAATCCATGAGCTGCAAGCGGGAAATCACCTTTATCATGCTGATGACCCAGGATAATGTCATCATCTGCGACCCGGAGGACGAGTATTCGCCCCTGGTGAAGCGGCTGGGCGGTCAGGTGATCCGGCTGTCCCCGTCCAGCACCGACTATGTGAACCCCCTGGACATCAACCTCAACTACTCCGAGGAAGAAAACCCGCTGGCGCTGAAAAGCGACTTCGTGCTGTCCTTCTGCGAGCTCATTATGGGCAGCAAGACCGGCCTGGAGGCCATCGAGAAAACCGTCATCGACCGGGCGGTGCAGATGATCTATCAGCCCTACTTTGCCGACCCCCGGCCGGAGAATATGCCGATTCTGGGCGACCTGATGAACGCCCTGCTGTCCCAGCACATCCCGGAGGCCGACCGGGTGGCCCAGGCATTGGACCTGTATGTGAACGGTTCGCTGAACTTCTTCAACCACCGTACCACCGTGGACATCTCCAATCGCCTTGTCTGCTTTGACATCAAGGGCCTGGGCAAGAACCTGAAAAAGCCGGGGATGCTCATTGTCCAGGACGCGGTGTGGAACACCGTCACCATCAACCGGACAATTGGCCGGTCTACCTGGTACTTCGTGGACGAGTTCCACCTTCTGCTGAAGGAGGAACAGACTGCGGCGTACAGCGCCGAGATTTGGAAACGGTTCAGAAAATGGGGCGGTATCCCCACCGGAGCGACCCAGAACCCCAAGGATCTGCTTTCCTCCCCGGAGATTGAAAACATTCTGGAAAACAGTGACTTCATCTATATGCTCAATCAAGCGGCGGGCGACCGGAAGATACTGGCGGAGCGGCTGAATATTTCTTCCGAACAGCTTGCCTATGTGACCAACTCCGAGCCGGGTCACGGGCTGCTGTTCTTCAACAATGTCATCCTGCCCTTTGCGGATGACTTCCCGAAGGATACCGAACTCTACAAACTGCTCACCACCAAGCCCAGCGAGGTGGAACACGAAACGATGAAGAAATAAACTTTACTATACTTTATTTGATGAAAAGAGTGTGATAAAATTGAATTAGAAAAGAGGTGCTGTTATGGCCAAAAATACATTGGATGAAACAAGAGCATTAAAGGTACTTCTTGCTCAAGTGCGGGGATTCTGTGAAAGCATTCAGGATATACTCCACAATCAAGATGCAGCCGAAATCGGCAGATATTCTAGCTTTAGAGATATGGCCTACACATATAATGATTTGGCTGAAACGGCACGAGTTTTATTACGAGTACCATCTATGTTTTATACATTTAATGTAGATGAGATGACAGGTTTCGGGGATACGGTGTGGCCTATACAAAAGAAGATTCTCGAACAAGTATGGGTAAGTGCCAAACTATTATGTTCCAGTTTGGAAGGCAGCCTTGATTTTGTCGATGATGAATTCGATAATCTCGAAAACTTCATTCAATCTCGGTTGCGTACAGTCATATTTCAAAAACCTCAAAAAGAGGTTGAGGTTCAAAACGCAATTGAAGCATTATTGTTAGGACGCGGCCTAAGTAAAGGAACCGATTATGACAGAGAAACAGGGAAATTTGAGTTTTCAGGTAAAGAATACATTCCAGACTTTATAATTCCAAAACTGCAACTCTGCATTGAGGTTAAATTGTTGAGAGACGGTCGGAAGTCGAAAGTCATTGAGGAAATAAGCGCAGATATTACAGCCTACGCCAAACAATATGAACGTCAGTTGTTTGTCGTATATGATTTGGGTGTCATTCAAAATGCAGATGAGTTTAGACGCGATATTGAAAACTCAGGAAATGTGAAAGTGATTATAGTAAAGCACTAAATATGTTGGTGCAATGCCCGCCTCAACTGAGGCGGGTTTTCTTATGCCCAAAATTCGGAAAGGAGCATGATATGGAACAGGAAAAGCTGTATGTCATCGAAGAAAAGACCTACGAGGCCCACATCGACGAGGAAGTGCATCTCTATGGGCTACTCCACCAACTGGCCTTTCTTGCTGGGAAAATCAAGGACCGCCGGGACATGGAGAACCTGATCGACACCGCCCGGCGGTACGGCGAGATCGCCGACCAGATGTTTGACCGCTGGAGCATCCCCGGCCGCTACCTGGTGTTCGGCGACAAGGCCGACCTTGCCCGGCTGAAGGCCCTGGAGCTGTGCGAGCTGGACGCCTTCTATGTGGACTGCGAGGACGACGAGGATCAGCCCCATGCCTGACCGCCTCACCCATGTCAGCCTCTTTTCCGGCATCGGCGGGCTGGACCTTGCGGCGGAGGCGGCGGGCTTTGAAACAGTGTGTCAATGCGAGTGGGCGGACTATCCCTATTCCATCCTGCAAAAGCACTGGCCGGATGTGCCGAAATTCCGGGACATCACCACATTCACGAAGGAGGCGTTTTTTGAGAAAACAGGACTTGAAACCATCACCATCCTCTCCGGCGGCTTCCCGTGCCAGCCCTTTTCCTCTGTCGGACGGAGAAAGGGCTTTGCGGATGAACGCTACCTGTGGCCGGAAATGTGCCGCGTTATTACCGAACTGCGGCCCCGTTGGGTGCTTGGGGAAAATGTTGCTGGCTTCATCAATATGGGGCTCGACAAAACGATTTTTGACCTGGCAAAAGCGGGATACGCTGTTCTCCCATTCGTATTTCCGGCTTGCGGCGTCGGCGCATGGCATGAGCGCCAGCGAACTTTTATCGTCGCGGCTGATGTTTCCCACACCCCTTGCCTCCGACAAATCTACGGGGCGGGACGCTGCCAACCTGGATGTGTTCCTGTCGGACAACGGGATATTCCGCAAGCGGAACAAGGACGGGTCGATTTGGAGCCTGTCCCTGTCGGCGGCGGTATTCTATCTGACCCCGGCAGCGTCGGAGGGCTACCGTTCCACTTTGAAACCGGCGGCCTTTCGGGACAAATCCCCGTCCTCCAACCTGTCGGCCCAGGTGATCCAGCAGGAGCAGCCCCGTTCCGAAAAGGCGGCACTGAACCCGGATTGGGTGGAATGGCTCATGGGATTCCCCCCGAAATGGACGGACGCATCCTATGGCGTGCCGAGCCCGAAGGAGTCCCCCGCATGACCGAGGACACCGACAACCGGGCGCTGCGGCTGAAAACTCTGGGGAACGCAGTCTGCCCTCCCCAGGCGTATCCTATTTTCCGGTACATCGCCATGATCGAAACCGGGGCCTGTGTCAACATCTGCCCCTATGGAACAGGAGGTGACGCACCTTGAAAGAATGGAAAGCCCCCGAAAAGGAGGCGCAGAAGATGACCCGTGACGGGGCGGTATCCGTCAATCTGGTCACGGGCGAGACGACCTATCCCTCTGACCGGACGCCGGAGCAGGACCATTCTGCATCCGGCGACACGGCGGGCGCCGCTGGAAAAGCGGTGGATTGTGCGGAACTGCACCGGGAACAGGCAGCAGCTAAGAAGAAGCGTCGGAAACAGCGCAGGGCCTATCGGGAGGGCGAGGCGGCGAGCCGCCCATCCTCCCGGTTGCAGTTTTCCGAGGCAGACCAGACCAAGCCGGAGCTGCAAGGGGCCATCCACAGGTCGGACAAGGCGGCGGACCGACTGGACGCGGCAAAGGCCGCTGTTCCGTCCAAACCGCCATCCCCCCAGCATACCAATCCGCTGTCTCGCCCCATCCAGGAGGCAGGCGCAGCGATCCACGGCAAGATCCGGGAGGTGGAGCAGGAAAATTCCGGCGTCCAGTCGGGCCACCTGGGAGAACGCGGCATTGAGAAGGCTGTGGGCTACGGAAACCGCCGTGTCCAAAACTGGCGGGCGGAACGCAAGCTGAAACCCTGGCGGGACGCAGCAAAGGCGGAGCAGGCGGCGGTCAAGGCCAATGCGGATTTCTACTATCGGAAAGCCGTGGCGGAGAACCCCCAGCTTGCGTCCAATCCCATCTCCCGCCTGTGGCAGAAACGGAAGCTGCAAAAGCAATATGCGGCGGCATACCGGGCGGCGGGCAAGACCGCCCAGGCTGGGAAAACAGCGGAGGCCACGGCAAAGGCGGCCAAAAAAACCGCCCAGGAGTCCAAGCGCACCGCCCTTTTCCTGAAACGGCATTGGAAGGGTGCGCTGATCGTGGGCGGCATCGGCCTTCTGCTTGTGATGCTGCTGGGCTCCCTGCAATCCTGTTCCTCCCTGTTCGGCGGCGGGGTGTCCAATATCATGGCATCTTCCTATCTGTCCGAGGATACCGACATGCTGGCGGCAGAAGAAGCCTACTGCGCCAAAGAGGATGAATTGCGGGAGTACCTGGATACCTACGAGGCCACCCACGACTATGACGAGTATCACTTCGACCTGGACGAGATCGAGCATGACCCCTATGTGCTGATCTCCATTCTGTCGGCACTCCATGAAGGGGTGTTCACCATCGACCAGGTACAGGGCGACCTTCAAACCCTCTTTGACAAGCAATATATCCTCACCGAAACTGTGACCACAGAGACCCGCTATCGGACGGAAACAAGGACGGACAGCGAGGGCAACCCCTATACGGTTCGTGTGCCCTATACCTGGACCATCTGCACCGTCACGCTGGAAAACTTCGACCTTTCCCATGTGCCGGTCTACACGATGGGTGAGGAACAGCTTTCCTTGTATGCCACCTATATGTCCACCCTGGGCAACCGTCCCGACCTGTTTCCGTCCTCCGGGTATGTGAACAAGTACATCGACAACCCGCCCACCGCCTGGGAGATTCCCGCTGAATACCTGACGGACGAGCGGTTCAACACCCTTATCACCGAGGCGGAAAAATATCTGGGCTATCCCTATGTGTGGGGCGGCAGCAGCCCAAGCACTTCCTTTGATTGCAGCGGCTTCGTCAGCTATGTGCTGACCAACAGCGGCCTGTGCAATACCGGGCGGCTGGGCGCCCAGGGGCTCTACAACATTTCCACCCCGGTATCCGACCCCCAGCCCGGCGACCTGGTGTTCTTCGTGGGCACCTACGACACAAGCGGCGTATCCCATGTGGGTATTTATGTGGGCGATGGAATGATGCTGCATTGCGGCGACCCCATCCAGTATTCCAACCTGAACACGAGCTACTGGCAGTCCCACTTCTACGCATACGGCAGACCGCCGTACAACTGATGGAGGTGATGAAGCATCAATATGGTTTCTTACGGGGGCGGCGCCAACAGCACCGCCCTTTTGATCGGGCTGCACCAGCATCGTATCCCGGTGGACCTGATCCTCTTTGCGGATACGGGGGCGGAGCACCCCCACACCTACGCCTATCTGGATGTGATGGATGACTGGCTGAAGGACCACGGATGCCGCCTATTACCAGAGTGTATAAGACCACCCGTGACGGGAAACGGCTGACGCTGGAGGATGAATGTCTGCAAAGTTGCAGCCTACCGTCCATCGCCTACGGCTTCAAGCGGTGTTCCCTGAAACACAAGATCGGGCCGCAGGAAAAATTCTGCAACCATTATCCGCCGTGTCGAAAGGTGTGGGCGGCGGGCAAACGGGTGGTCAAATTCATTGGCTACGATGCGGGCGAGGGCTACCGCAGCGACAAGGTGCTGCTGGGAGACCTGGCCGACCGAAAATACAGCAAGTGGTATCCCCTGATGGAATGGGGATGGACGCGGGACGATTGCATCCGGCAGATCGAGGCGGCAGGGCTGCCCCAGCCGGGAAAATCGTCCTGTTTTTTCTGCCCCAGCATGAAACCCGACGAGATCACCGCCCTGCGGGAGCAGCATCCCGATTTGTTTCGCCGCGCCCTGGCGCTGGAGGACAACGCCCGGAAAAACCTGAAAACGGTCAAGGGCCTGGGGCGGAACTATTCCTGGAGAGAACGATTTGGAAAGGAGTTTTGCACACATGGCAACGGTTGAGAAGATTCGCAAAGACATCGAAAAGACGAAGGAGAAAATCTCCGCCCAGCAGAAGCGCCTTCGGGAGTTGGAGGCGCAGCTCACCGAGGAAGAAAACCTGGAGATCGTCCGCATGGTCAAGGCGGTGCGCATGGACAACAAGGAGCTGACCGCCTTCCTGAAGGCCTACGCCAGCGGCCTTATCACCCTGCCCGACGGGATGATGGAGGCGGAGGCAGCGGCGGACCCTGACATCGAGGATATGGAAGGAATGGAGGATGGCGAAGATGAAGCGTAACAGAGTTTTTCGCCTTTTGGCGTCCCTGACGGTGGTGGTTCTGTGCATGACCACCTTTTCCGTCACCGCCTTTGCGGGCGGTGGGGATGGCGACTACTACACCGGGGAACCCGCCGAGACGACCCCGGAACCTACCGAGGAACCTGCCACCGGGGGCATGGAGCCGGAGGGCCAGCCCCTTACCCCGGAGGGCAACGCCACGCTGGTGGACGATTATTACGGTGACAAGCAGCTTATCACCGTGACCACGAAAGCGGGCAACTATTTTTACATCCTGATCGACCGGGCCAACGAGGACAAAGAGACCGCCGTTCACTTCTTGAACCAGGTGGATGAAGCCGACCTGATGGCGCTGCTGGAGGACGGACAGACGGAGGAAAAGCCAGCTGCTTGTACCTGCACCGAGAAATGCCAGGCTGGTGCGGTAAATACCGCCTGTCCGGTCTGCGCGGTGAATATGAGCGAGTGTGCCGGGAAAGCGCCGGAGGTGGAGCCGGAGCCTGAACCGGAGCCGGAGAAGGAGTCCGGCAGCGGCGGAGCCCTGGTATTGATCCTGCTGCTGGCGGTGCTGGGCGGCGGCGGAGCCTTCGCCTACATCAAGTTCATCAAGCCCAAGCAGGGCGCAAAGGTCAGCGCCGACCCGGACGACTATGAGTTCGAGGACGAGGAATACGAAAACGAGGATGTTCCTGAACAGGAAGAACAGGAGGACCAGAATTGAGCAAATTGGTGATCTGTGAAAAACCGAGCGTAGCAAAGAGTATCGCGTCGGCCCTGGGTGTCGCATCCAGGGCCGATGGCTACTTTGAGGGCGGCGACTGGCTCATTTCCTGGTGCATCGGTCATCTGGTGGGGCTGGCGGATGCAGCCGCCTACGACGACCGCTACAAGAAGTGGCGGTATGAGGACCTTCCCATCCTGCCCGACCCCTTCCGCTATGTGGTGTCCGAGGAAAAGACCGCCCAGTTCCACATTCTCCGTTCCCTGATGGAGCGTACCGATGTGACGGAGCTGGTCAACGCCTGCGACGCTGGGCGGGAGGGTGAGCTGATCTTCCGGCTGGTCTATGAGGCTGCCGGATGCTCCAAGCCCTTCTCCCGCCTCTGGATTTCTTCGATGGAGGACGCGGCGATCCGGGAGGGCTTTGCCGAGCTGCGCCCCGGCGGGGATTATGATCCGCTGTATCAGTCGGCACTCTGCCGCCAAAAGGCGGACTGGCTCATTGGTATCAATGCAAGCCGCCTGTTCTCCGTCCTCTACCATCGCACCCTGAATGTGGGGCGGGTACAGACGCCCACCCTGGCGATGCTGGCCGACCGGGACAGCAAGATCGTTCTGTTCCGCAAGGAGAAATACCATCATGTGCGGCTGGCGCTGGAGGAGGCCGAGGCGGTCAGCGACCGCATTGTTTCCCCGGAGGATGCCCAGGCCATCCGGGACGCCTGTGACGGGCAGCGGGCCGTGTGTGTATCCCTGGTGCGGGAGAAAAAGACGGAGAAGCCGCCCAAACTGTACGACCTGACCACCTTGCAGCGGGAGGCAAACCGGGTGTTCGGCTACACGGCCAAGCAAACCCTGGACTACGCCCAGTCGCTCTATGAAAAGAAGCTGCTGACCTATCCCCGCACGGACAGCCGGTATCTGACGAGCGACATGGCGGAGACCGCCTCCGTGGTTCTGCATCTGGCGGCACGGGTACCGCCCTTCAACGCTTGCCCGGAGTTTTTCCCTGATGTTCTGACGCTGGTGAACGACAAGGAGGTATCTGACCACCACGCCCTGATTCCCACCCTAGAGCTGGAAAAGGCGGATGTGCCTGCGCTGCCTGTGGGCGAGCGCAATATCCTTCTGCTGGTCTGCTGCAAGCTGCTGTGTGCGGCGGCGGAGCCTTTCGTGTATGAGGCGATCACAGCCACCTTTGATTGCGGCGGGCACACCTTCACGGCAAAGGGAAAGCAGGTGCTTTCCCAGGGATGGCGGGCCATCCAGGAGGTGTTCTGTTCTTCCCTGAAGGAGAAGCCGGAGGATGAAGATGCCGGGGGCGTTCTTCCGGCCTTGATCGAGGGACAGGTCTTTGAGCCGGTCACCGCCTCTGTCACCGAGCACTTCACTTCGCCACCGCGCCCCTATACGGAAGATTCCCTCCTGGCAGCAATGGAGAACGCAGGCAAGGAGGACATCCCGGAGGACGCGGAACGGCGCGGCCTAGGCACCCCGGCGACAAGGGCGGCCATCATTGAAAAGCTGGTGTCCGGCGGATTCGTGGAGCGCAAGGGCAAGAACCTGATCCCCACAAAGGCAGGTGTCAACCTGGTCACGGTGCTGCCGGAGCTGTTGACCTCTCCCAAGCTCACAGCGGATTGGGAGCAGCGGTTGAACGAGGTGGCAAAGGGCCAGGCGTCGCCGGAGGACTTTATGGACGGGATCGAGGCGATGGCGGCGGAGTTGGTGCGGAAATACTCCCACATTTCCGAGGATGGGCAAAAGCTGTTCCAGCCGGAGAAGGAAACGGTGGGCCTCTGCCCCCGCTGTGGCAAGCCGGTCTATGAGGGCAAGAAGAACTTCGCCTGTTCGGACCGAGCCTGTCAGTTTGTCATGTGGAAGAATGACCGTTTCTGGACCAGCCGCCGCAAGGAAATGACCCGGAAGATTGCGGCCGACCTTCTGAAAAAGGGCCGTACCTCCGTCAAGGGGATGTGGTCGGAGAAGAAAGGTTCCACCTATGACGCCGTGGTGATCCTGGACGATACCGGCGGCAAGTATGTCAATTTCAAGTTGGAGTTTCCCAAACGAAAGGATGGTGTGCATGGCAAAAAGTAAAACCGAGGTCAACTTCATGGAGCATTTGACGCCGCTGCTCCCCGCAGGCGGTGACGCAAGCGAACTGGAGGCAGCGGCCCAGGTGCTTGCCGGACTTTCCCCGGAGGACCGTGACCTCCTGGCCGCTGTCCAGGAGTCTCCCTTTCGACTGACTACCCTGGAGCAGTTCCGGGAGTTTCCCGCGAATACCGAGTATTTCATTCTGGAGCCCAACATCAGCAAGGTGGAGGATGTGGGCTGGCGCTATCTGGCGCAGCATTTGGACGTCCTTCTGCCCCCGGAACTGCTGGACGCCATTGATCCCGTTCCCTTCGGCAACCACGCCATGCGAGAGGAACAAGGTTGCTTTACGAGCCGAGGCTATCTCACTCTCTCCGGCGACGAGTGGGAGCTTGAGCGCCCCAGGGAAAGGCAGACAGAGAAAAAGCCCTCCATCAAGGAACGGCTGGAACAGAGCAGGAAGGAATGTGCCAATCAGAGCAAGGCGCAGCCCCATCGGGAAAAGCCTGCGCCGGAGCGATAAGGAGGTGTCGCTATGCCCCATTATGACTATGACAAAGATTATCCCTTTGCCGCCTTCATCACCAACCTGGGTAAGTACAACGAGGGCACCCTTGTGGGCGAATGGGTGAAGTTTCCCACCACGGCGGAGGAACTGAAAAAGGTCTTTGAGCGCATCGGGATCGGTGCGAAAGACGACTTCGGGCAGACCTATGAGGAATGGTTCATCACGGACTACGACTGCTATGTGGACGGCCTCTATGACCTGCTGGGTGAGTATGCCAACCTGGACGAGCTAAACTATCTGGCCTCCAAGCTGGACGACATGAGCCAGGATGAATATGAGCGGTTCCAGGCGGCCATGGAGATCGGCGACCACACGGGCAGCATTCAGGAGCTTATCAACCTGACGGAGAACCTGGACTGCTACGACATTTATCCCGACATCCACGACCACGACGATCTGGGACGGTATTACATCGAGGAACTGGACGCCATGCAGGTGCCGGAGCATCTGCGCAACTACATCGACTATGAGGCCTACGGGCGGGACATCGCCCTGGAGGAAAGCGGCCAGTTCACCGACCTGGGCTATGTGCGGGACACCGGGGACAGCTTCCATGAGTATTACGATGGCGAGCGCGGCAGCATCCCGGAGGAATACCGGGCGATGACCTTCCAGGACGACATCCCCGAAGAAGAAATTTCGGAATGGGCCATGGACCTTGCCTACGACATGGACGAGTTTTTCCGGCAGCACGACCCGCAGTATGCCGCCGAGCACCCGGAGGAACACGCGGCAAAGGAAGAAATCTACGAAAACCTGATGGCTGGGCGCATCTCCGCCCTGGACGAGAAGCTGGCCGCCCTGGGGCAGACCCAGGAGGACTATCTGCCTTCGGAGATTGAGAAATTCAAGGACGCCACCGGCTATGAGGAATTTCTGGATGTGGACCCGCAGGTGATCCGGGAGGCTATCGAAAATCCGGATCAGTCCCATGCGGACGAGATGCTGGCCTTTGCGGAGCAGGCAAACCGGGAGTATGAGGCGGAGTTGTACGGCCAGCAAGCGGCGCCTACCCCGGATGACCGAGAGACCGGCGAGACGGTGCGGACCCCCAGGGGCACCTTCCATGTGACGGATATGAGCCGGGAACAGATGGAGGCGGCCGGATACGGTTTCCACCACGAGTCCGAGGACGGAAAGTATCTCATCATGGCCAACGGCAGCCGCGCCTTTGCCATCCCCAGCGGAGGCGCACCCGAACATACCGCGCCGGAGAAGTTGACTGTCCTGGTGGTGGAGCCCATGAAGGAACCCTATGTGAAGGAAATCGACCCCGGCCTCCATGCGCTGCAAGCGGAGGTGGGCGGCGACATTGCCGCCTCCTATCCCTTTGACGATCCGGTGGGGCTGGTGCTGAACGACGAGGGCAAGCTCATCGGTCTGGACCTGAACCGCTCTCTCCGGGACGAGCATGGGGAGATTTACGACATTGTGGCAGGCACCTTCTTGGTGATGGGCCTGGGGCCGGAGAGTTTTGCGTCCCTGCCCCCGGACATGCTCCAGAAATACACCGAGCAATTCAAGCGGCCGGAGCTGTTCGCCAGCATCAACGGGCAGATCGTATCCGTTCCCGTGGAGCCGGAAAACCCGCTGCGCACGGCGGAAATGACCCTGGAGGATGACTACGGCATGATCGACGGGATCATCAACAACGGCCGCCGTGGTGAGGAATTGGAGAAAGCCCAGACCGAGGCGCGCAGAACCACGCCGGAGAAAAAGCCTTCCATCCGGGAGCGACTGGAGGACGCAAAACGGGAGTGCGCGGAACGGAAAAGCCCGGACAAGCCTGCCCCGCAGAAGAAGCCCCCGGAGCTGGGCGACTTATGAGCCGGAGCAAGAAATGGCGTCTGGAATGGGCGTTCTTCCTGGGCGAGAACGGCAGACGCCAGTATAACAAGCTATGCAAGGGCTGTGTCCATCCCTGCAAGCAGAGTTTCCGAGCGGTGGTGTTGTCCTGTCCGCACTATCTTTCCCTCCGTTCCAAAAAGTGCGGGAATCAGGGTTCAAAATGGGCGAAGAAACAGCCTGTGGCGGCTTTTCCGTGTAGGGGCAGTATGATTTCCCATGTGGGGTCACCTCACTGATGTGGGGTGCAAAGTAAGGACGATTTCAACACTTAAAGTAGGAGCAACACCTTTGGCTTGGGCCAAAGGTGTTGCTCCTGCTATTTTTTGTTTCAAAATTTATTCGCAAATAGCGAAATTACATCTTGACTTATGGATGAAAATTTGTTACCATAACATTGCAGCGAAGAGTAGAGCGGATGTTCTACTGGTCTTCTCCCCCAAACTGGAGTGCGTTAGCACTCGCGGAACATCTTAAAGGTGTTCTACCCTGCGGGGGCGGCACACGGCTTGACCGCCCGATGCGCCGTCGCCCGGCATGGCCCAAGCCGGGAGCTTGGGCCATGCCCAAAGGAATTAGATGGGTTGTCCTGTATGCACCAACTCTTTCCCGGGAGGGAACCACACCAACTATACTTCGTGGTTCTCGAAAGAGGTATATTATGCAAAAGCATAAGACATCGCTGTTCATGCAGGACAGTCCCGGCAACTCGTCGGTCCCCCGGACTTCTCACCGTTTCAAGTTCAAGCGTAAATGGCGCAAGACCGTATTCCGGTTAGCGTTTAAGGCGCTTGAAGTGCTGTTGGTGGTTTTACAAATCATCCAGTGCTTTTGTGAGATGTTCAAGAAGTAAGACGAGGTGGTGCAGCAAACGGGAAGCCCATCTAATTTTTGTTTATTATGCCAAGTGGCTTTGATATAGATCGAACCTAAATAGCTGGGAGGTGGCAAGTATGATTGGGGATGTGTTGAAGCGTACGCGTATTATTTATGGATATAAGGCTAGTGAAATGAGTTCAGAACTTGGCATCTCTGCGAGTTACCTTTCGGAAATTGAAAATAACAAAAAGCAACCATCTTTGGAATTGCTCCAAAAATATGCGGATATTTACGGTATTCGATTATCTTCTTTAATATTACTTTCTGAAAATATGGACGAAGCCGAAAAGTCCGGCAAAGGAACTGCCTTTGTCAGAAACCTGATGGCACACCTGATACAAAGTATGTCTGCGACAGCAGGTAATCCAGATGAAGAATAAAGCACCAATCAGAAAATATGACATAACTCAATGCGCTCTTTATAAGTGCCGGACGAAAAAGCGTCTTGAGCATCTTCTGTGTCTGGAGCCCGGTGGCCTCAAAATAATTGATAGTATAATCGGGTATCATAAATTTGAAATAGACAAAAAGCATTCTGATGAAAAAAGAGAAATAACTGCCCCGGATAATACGCTTAAAGCTATCCAACGAAGAATCCTTTATCTTCTTCACCGGGTTATCCGGCCTGAATGGCTTATTTCTGGAGAAAAGCAAAAGTGCTATATAAACAATGGAAAAGCGCATATAGATGGGAAATATGTTCTGACTGTTGATATTAAAAAATTCTATGATAACTGCACGCGGGAACCTGTGTACCAATTTTTTGTGCAGAAAATGAAGACTTCCCCTGATGTGGCTAAAAAACTGACTGACATTATAACATACAATGGTGGTATCCCGACCGGATGCCCAACAAGTCAGATTATGGCATTCTATGCTTATTCTGATATGTTTTCAGAAATCTCTGATTTGGCGAAACAATTCGGTTGTAAATTCACTTTGTATGTGGATGACATGACTTTCTCCAGTAAAGAACCTTTTTCTCCCGATCAGTTGAGTCAAATGATTGACTGTGTACTGAGGAAATATGGGCATAAGCCTAAATACCGCAAAGTAAGGTATTATGGTCCGTCCGACTATAAGCCCATTACAGGAACAGTTGTCACTCCGGAACATTCCCTTGTTGTACCTAACGGGCTTCAAAAGACCATATATAATGCATTTCAGACGGTAAAACCGCTCATTGGTGCTGAAGTCTGTTCAGAAGATGATGCAAAACAAATTCTTTCGCTAAAAGGCCAACTACAGGCAGCCCGCAATATCGAAGGAGGGAAGTTTCCTGAGATTGGGCGATTGATAAACCAAATCAAGGTATCAGACAGCCAGGTCGCCTCTAGACAAAAAAAGCGTGCTCGCAGGCATAGTAAAAAAATCCGAATAGCTAGGTCTAAATGATAGTAAGGGCACCATCATCGTTATTCGGTGATGGCGCCCTTTTTTAGAAATATGCGGATTGATAATTATTATTTTTGAAACAGTTTCAATGTTTCTCTGAATTTTGCTTTTGCATTGCGTTTTGCAATATTTTGCTGGCTACGTTCCAGATAAAATCAACGATTAGATAAGAGGGAATAATATATGGGTAATTCAACAAATGAAATGTATGCTCTAGTAGATGAAGAGTTTTTGTCAAAGTTCTCTGCTCGCCACTTAGATTACATGAAAAAATATTATTATTCCTGCTACATGCGTTACTGTCAACACAGTAATCGTAAACCGTTATCTTTTGATGACTTTTTTAAAAATATGCACCGAAGAAGAATACAATTATATCAGCTTTGCTGTCCATATTGCGGAACTGTTTCTCTTTCAATACATGATAAAAAACTTTCTGGTGCTGGAGGATATAATTACTGTCATAGTTGCGGAAGGACATCTACCTTAAAAAACATTCAAAAGCATTTGGCACGATTTATCCGCATTAATAGAATGAATCGCATAAGTCTCGAAATAGTTGCACACCAAAAGCCAGAAACAGAAAAATGGCTTTTAGCATACGATTGCTACCAAATAGAAATAATAGAATTGGCTTCTATAATTGAAGTGTTGTTCAGAGATTACTTTGAGGCACTTCTCTTTGTTAGTAGTGCAGTTAAAAAGGATAATTTCATAAACAAAATCATTCGAAAGCATACCGGAAATGATTTTATGAATATAGAAAAAGCTAACAATATTTTTAAGAAAGTACATGACATTGATATAAGAAAGAGCCTAAGCCATTCGGTCTGGAATGATCTTTTGGATGTTGTAAATTTGAGAAATATGATAGTACATAATAATGGGCAAGTTGACAAGCATTTTGAGACAACAGCTACATATTCAAGATGGAGAGAACGCATTGATGAACCGCTCATTAGGATAGAAGATGAGGATATTGCTAAATTGCTTTCTAGTGTTATTGATGCGGTCACAATTGTATCGAACCTGTATTTAAAACAATACTATCAGAATCGAAACAGAGTAATAGCAAACTATTATTTTAATGTTGAGGATATAATCGAATGCAGTCAGCTTTAAAGTAACTCGAATTCTTTGTTGGTTTGTTTTACAGGTGCCCTTTGCAAAAAACAATTTACATTCTTCAAGAGGCTGTCGTATTCCTGTTCTTCTCGCTGTACCTTTTGAAGTTCTACTTGCAGGGCCGCCTTTCGTGCGGTAAGCCCATCCAACGCTGCTTTCAGCTTTTCGGCTGAAGGAAGTTTGGTGAGTCCGGCCTTCTTGATTTCTCTGGTTGCCGCCTCAAACAAGATGATTTCGCTCTCAAAGCCGCGCAGGAATTTTTCCTTGTCCTTTGAGGTCTTATATCGATCATAGACAGGCTTCAGCTTTCGGTATGTGTCGATTTGCTTTCCCAGGAGGGCAAGGTCGGTGATCTGCTGTTCGGTATCCCGCAGACTCTCCCTGGTACGGATGGATGCGGCGGCAATGGCGTCGCACCGTTCCACTAATTCCTCATAGCTGCTGATGCCGTGTTCGGTGAGAAAGTTTATGGTGGCGGCCGCCCGTTTCAGATTCTCAATGGTCGCCCACCGCTGGTATCCGGCGCTCTGCTGGGCCTTGATGTTGTTCTGAATGTCAACGAGCAGGCTGACCTTCCCGCTGCGCTGTTGGGGCTGCCTGGAGGGCCTGGGGCCTCCGGCGATCCGGGCGACAACGGCTTCTTCCGTGTAATCGGCGCCCAGAGTTTTGAGCCGGGTAAACCGCTCCTGATCCGGTGCTCTGGCAGAGATATACTTCCCCCGCTTGATTTCGTATCCTTCCCGTTGCAACCGGGCAAGCAAATCTTCCAGGTTGGAGGACACGGGGATCAGCCGGTCGATGGCGGCTTTCAGCTTTGCCTTGTAGCTGGTGCCGTTCTGCGCGGCCTGATGCTCGATGTAGCTCTTGCCCTTGTCCCGGCCAGGGACGATGACGGACAAGCCGTGTTCTCGGCACAAACGGTCGCTGGCTCGGCGTATCTCGTGGTAGCTGCGTTTGTTGGAATGATAGTGCTTGTGGTCGGTGAAACTGACCGCATTGAAAATCAGATGGTTGTGAATATGCTCCTTGTCGATATGGGTGGTAAGTACAAACTCGTACTTACCACCCAATATTTCTTTTGCCAACTGCATCCCAATCTCGTGGGCTTCCTCGGCGGAGACCTCCCCAGGCTCAAAGGCTTGGATCAGGTGGCGGCCCAGGTGCGTGCCCTTATCGATGGAATGGCGGCGTGTCCATTCAAATTCAATGTCGGCGGTTTCAGCAGCACAACCGAAAGAGGACGCCAGCAGTTTTCCATCTGTCTTTTCGGGATTGCAGATATAGTCAATGGCCGCTTTCAGCGTTGACTTAATAGGATGCG
>OGHE01001085.1_pt1 | contig 20039 bp, 18 predicted proteins | sample 1571431 | NCBI WGS metagenome assembly OGHE01 (sample SAMEA2581966, study PRJEB24529) | metagenome | biome: Human gut stool | place: China | collected 2011 | reverse complement strand
AGTTTGCCACCCTGCTGCTGGGCGTGATGATCTTTGTGGACGACTACTTCAACTGTCTGACCGTTGGCTCGGTGATGCGCCCGGTGACCGACCGGCAGAAGGTGTCCCGCGCAAAGCTGGCGTACCTCATCGACTCCACCGCCGCGCCCATCTGCATTATTGCGCCGGTGTCCAGCTGGGCAGCTGCGGTCACTTCCAGTGTCCCGGCGGGTTCCGGCATCAACGGCTTTACCATGTTCCTGCGCACCATTCCTTATAATTATTACGCCATCCTGACCGTGGTGATGAGCCTGTTCCTCATCTTTACCGGGGCAGAGTTCGGCGCGATGAAGCTGAACGAGGACAACGCCAAGAACGGCGACCTGTTCACCACCGCCGACCGTCCCTACGGCGACGACGTGGACGACGGCAGCGACACCAACGGCCACGTTATCGACCTGATCGCACCGGTGCTGGTGCTGATCGCGGCCTGCATCTTCGGCATGGTGTACACCGGCGGCTTCTTTGAGGGCGTGGACTTCATTACCGCCTTTGCAGACTGCAACGCCTCGGCGGGTCTGGTGCTGGGCAGCAGCATTGCCCTGCTGTTCACCTTTGTATTTTATCGGGTGCGCGGCGTGATGACCTTTCAGGACTTTGCCGCCTGCATCCCCGAGGGCTTCAAGGCCATGGTCAGCCCCATGCTGATCCTCTCGCTTGCATGGACGCTGTCCGGCATGACCGGCCTGCTGGGCGCAAAGTATTATGTGGCCAACCTGCTGGGCCATTCCGCCTCTGCTTTGCAGTACCTGCTGCCGGCCATCATCTTCCTTGTGGCGGTGTTCCTTGCCTTTGCCACCGGCACCTCCTGGGGCACCTTCTCCATCCTGATCCCCATCGTCTGCCACGCCTTCCCGGACGGCGAGATGCTGGTTGTGGCCATTGCCGCCTGCCTGTCCGGCGCGGTGTGCGGCGACCACTGCTCCCCCATCTCGGATACCACCATCATGGCCTCGGCGGGCGCACATTGCAGCCATGTGAACCACGTTTCCACCCAGCTGCCCTACGCCATTACGGCAGCGGCCTGCTCGGCGGTATGCTACATCATCACCGGCCTTGCACAGGCGGTGCTGGGCAGCCGCGCAAGCCTGCTGACCTCGCTGGTGCTGCTGGCGGTGGCCATTGCGCTGGAGCTGGCGGTGCTCAGTGTTATCCGTGCCCGCACCCGGGCAAAAGAGCCGGAGCAGACCGCCGAGGACGCTGTGTAAAAATCCTGCTATGCAGCGGGGCATTTTCGTGGTATACTAACGGTATAACAAGGAAATTGAACCATTGGAGGCACATGAGCTATGCTGGAAAAAGCTTTTCAGGATGTCTACACCAAATTCAAGCTGCATTTTTATCAGAACGTGTTCCAGCGTTTTGCCACCCGTGAGGCTACCCTGACCACGGTGGAGTCCTTTTGCATGGAGGGCATCATGGCCATGGGCGAGCCCACCATTGCGGAATTTTCCCGCATGATGCAGATCTCCACCCCCAATGCGGCATACAAGATCGGCAGTCTGGTGAAAAAAGGCTATGTGGAAAAGATCCAGTCCACCACCGACCGGCGGGAGTACCACCTGCGCCCCACCCGGAAGTATATCGACTACTACAACATCAGCTACTCTTACCTGCACACCGTAGTGGAACGTGCCCGCCAGCGCTTTACCCCCGAGGAATGCGCAAAGCTGGAAGAAATGCTTACCATCGTGAGCACCGAGCTGATGCCGGAGCTGGATATGCCGAAAAAGGGCGAGGAATAAGAACGATAAAACGGCTGCTGCACAAAAAAACGTGCAGCAGCCGTTTTGCGTTGGATTTGCAGGATTTGGAATGCACCGCGCTCCGCGGGGGAAGTTTCTGCTTGCCGCAAGCGTGCAGGGACGCTCTGCTAGTCCAGAGGTAGGGAGGGGTGTTCCGACTCCCCCCTCCCTACCTCTGGACTCCACCCACCCCGCAACGGGTCAAGGGCTGCACGCCCTTGACAAACCTAAAGAAGTGGGCTCTACCGGAAAAAACTGAAGATTCACGCCTGTTCGGCGTGAAAATCTTTTAACCGTTTTTTCCGGCTCCGCCGATTTATAACCCCTCAGTCGCTGCGCGACAGCTCCCCCAAGGGGGAGCAAGCACGCCCGCAAGCTTTACGGTTTAACCGGAAACTTTGCCGCTATGCCAAGGGCTCTCCCTTTGAGGAAAGACTTCCCCCGCTCCGGGGGAAGATGTCACCGTAGGTGACAAAAGGGGGAATCTGTCACCGAAGGTGACTGAGAGGGCGAGGGCGCTAACCGTAGCGCCGCGCTTTCGCAGAAAGCGGCGCTGCAAATGCCGTTTTCCTCCACGACCCCACCTGTGAAAATGGGATAGCGGAACGCCCGCAGGCGTTCCGCTATCCCGAAATTTAATATAATTTTTCCGCTGAATATGCGCAGAGCAACGCGGAGCGCATTTTAAATCATCACAGCACCATAAACAGCGTGCCGGCGGTGATGAGGGCGCAGCCGATGAGGCTTTTGGCAGTAAAGGGCTCGTGCAGCACCACAAAGGCCAGCGCAAGGGTGATGACCACACTGAGCTTGTCAATGGGCACTACTTTGGATGCCGCACCGATCTGCAAAGCATGGTAGTAGCACAGCCAGCTTGCACCGGTGGCAAGGCCGGACAGCACCAGAAACAGCCAACTGCGGCGGGAGATATCCGCAATGCCGGTCTGGGTACCGGTAAGAAACACCATGCCCCAGCTCATCAGCAGCACCACCGCCGTGCGGATGGCGGTAGCAAGGGTGGAGTTGACCCCCTCGATGCCGATCTTAGCCAGAATAGAGGTAAGGGCAGCAAACACCGCAGACCCCAGCGCGTAAACGAACCACACGGAAAACGCCTCCTTTTTGCCCCAGTATACGCCTTTGTGCTGCGGAATACAAGGCTGCGGGCAGGCGGGGTTCCCCCCAGTCATCTCACTATGCTTGCAGTGAACAGCCGGAAGGGGGGCAACCTGCAGCTAGAAAAGCCGTGCGTGTTATTTTTGGGGGAACGACTGCTGCACATCACTGACACCGGTGATGTAATTCATATCAACATCATAAAATTTTGCCAGAGCGATCAAGCATTCCACCGGGATGCGGACTTTCCCTTTTTCGTAGTCAGAATAGGTCGTCTGCGCAACATGGATAGCCTGTGCGACCTGAGTCTGGTTCAGGTCGCTATCATCGCGCAGGGCTTTTATGCGCTCCGTGTACAACATTTTACCACCTCTTTGTAGAAAGTCTACAAAGTATGGGCGGTGCATCTTGATTTTTAACGGAAAATCCGTTAAAATAAGGAAAAAGCGCCACCTTCCGCTGTGCGCTGGAAACGAAAAGGAGTGTTTTGACAATGCGTGCAAACAAACGATTTCGCTGGGAAACTCTTTTTATGACGGCTGCATTTACTACCGCCGTGCTCCTGACTTCCTGTGGAGAAGGAGCCCCTGTACCGCCCGCCAGCAGTTCCTCCAGTCAGCCGGGCAGTTCTTCCGCCGGTTCGGAAGTTCCGGCACCGTCCGTCCCGGATAGTTCAGCTTCCTCGGACAGCACTTCTTCCAGTGCACCGGCAGCAGATACGGTGCACTGGATGTATGTTAAAAATGGTGATGATTCCGTTATGCTGACAGGCTATGACCAGAACGGCGTGCAGCCGGAGCGGGTGATCACACTGCCGGATAAGCTGGGCGGCTATCCCGTGACCGAGATCTGCGACAATGCATTTGCAGGCGCAAAATTCCGCGAAGTCACGATCCCTGCCAGCGTGAAAAAGATCGGAAACGGGGCGTTTTCCAGCAATACAAACCTGACCAAAGTGACCGTGCTGGGGGACGCAGCATTGGGAAGAGCGGTGTTCTACTTTTGTGGAAATCTGGAAACCGTGCAGCTCAGCAATGGTGTGACCGATCTGGGAGACCTTGCCTTTGTGGGCTGCCTGAAATTGAAGTCGGTCAATCTGCCCGCCAAATTAAAGCGGATCGGCAATCAGACCTTCAGTACGACCCCGCTGACGGGGAAGATCGTGATCCCGGAGGGGGTCACCTCTATCGGTGAGGATGCCTTCAGCTATACAGAAATTACAGAGGTACGCATTCCTGCATCCGTAAAAACGATCGGAAAATCTGCTTTTGCAGGGACCGGCATTCCTTCTGTTGTACTGCCCGATGGCATCGAAGAGATCGAAAGCGGCACATTTGGCGGCTGCAACCAGCTGCGCCGTGTATACATTCCGGCCAGCGTGAAATATATCAATGGAGATGCATTCAGCACAGGTGTCACCGGTGGAATCTTTGGCGTTGCACTGGAGAACGTATATTACGGCGGCAGTCAGGCTGATTGGGAGAAGATCGATATTGCAGCCGGAAACGAAAAACTGCTCTCGGCAGAAAAGCGCTATAACGCAAAACCGGCAGACCTGCAGCAGTAAGCTGTAAAAACCCCGACCCCGCAGCATGCGCGCATTTATTGCTCCGTGTGCTGCGGGGCTTTTTGTTTTTTCCTTCCATCGCCTTTGCGCATCAACAGCGGATAGAATATTTATAATTTCGGAGCACCGGAGCGTCTGCGGACGCTCCGGTGCTCCATTTTCACGGAAGAGAGCGATGGGTTGAAAAAATTTCGCCTTCCTGTACAAACACACTGAAAAATTGTAGGATAAGAATGGAAAAGACGTTCACTTTCACGCTTTACAGCTTTACCTAGATAAAGTAAAATAAGAACAGAAGCCTTTCCTTCTATGGGCGCGGAGGATGCCGCGCCGGGTGTGTTTTGTGTATAGAGACACCGGAATTGTGCCGGTGCAGGGAAAGAAACGAGGGAGCAGGATGGAGTTCAGTCCGGAGCATCTGCAGCCAAAGGAGCGCGCCTCCTTTGCGCTGCGCAGCCTGTACGAGAGGGCAGGCTGCCGCAAGTACCACATGGGGCGGTTCGAGGAGTACAGCCTGTATCAGGAGAACCGCAGCTTTCTGTCGTCGGAGCAGGTCATCACCTTTACCGACCTGGATGGCCGTCTGCTGGCGCTCAAGCCGGATGTGACCCTGTCCATCGCCAAGACGGCGCAGCCCGCGCCGGGCGAAACGCTGCGGTACTACTACCACGAGAACGTCTACCGTCCCTCTGCCGAGAGCCATACCTTTAAAGAGATCTCCCAGATGGGTCTGGAGATGCTGGGCGCAGTGGGCGAGGCCGAGGTGCAGCAGGCGGTGTGTCTGGCAGCGCAGTCGCTGGCGGCGCTGGGCGCAGAGTGGGTGCTGGAGGTCAGCCACATGGGCTACCTGTTCGGCCTGTTCGATGCACTGGACGTACCGGAGGCCGCCCGGGCGCAGCTGCTGGAAAAGCTGCGGCAGAAAAACGCCCACGAGCTGCGCGCCGCCGCATTGGCGGCGGGGCTTTCCGGGGCGGCGGCGGATGCTTTGTGCGGGGTGCTGGAGCTTTCCGGCAGCTACGCAGCTACCCTTTCCAAGGCGGCAGCGCTCTGCCGCAACCCCGCCATGACCGCCGCTGTGGCAGAGCTGACCGCCTTAGCGCCCACGCTGGGCCGGGCGGGCGGCAGCATCCGGCTGGATCTGACCTTAGCCGGTGAGATGGAATACTACAACGGCCTTGTATTTCAGGGCTACCTCAAAGCCCTGCCCCGCCCGCTGCTGAAGGGCGGGCGGTACGACCTGCTGGTGCGCAAGTTCACCCCCGGGGCGGGTGCCATCGGCTTTGCGGTGTATCTGGACGAGCTGGACCGGCTGAGCGCACAGCCGCCGGTGCAGCAGGACACCGGCAAGGTGATGCTGAACGTGGCGCTGCCCAAGGGGCGGCTGGGCGACAAGGTGTATAACTTGCTGGCGGGCATCGGCTACGGCTGCCCGGAGGACTACAACGCCACCCGCAAGCTGGTGGTGGAAAACCCGGCGGCGGGCATCCGGTATTTTCTGGTCAAGCCCAGCGACGTGGCCATCTATGTGGAGCACGGCGCAGCCGATGTGGGCATCGTGGGCAAGGATATCCTGACCGAGGCCGCCGCCGATGTGTACGAGCTGCTGGACACCGGCCTTGGCTGCTGCCGGATGTGCGTAGCCGCCCCGGCGGGCTACCGCGACGATCCCAGCCGCCCGGTGCGGGTGGCCACCAAGTTCGTCAACATTGCTAAGCGCTACTACGCTTCCATGGGGCGGGATATCGATATCATCAAGCTGAACGGTTCCATTGAGCTGGCTCCCATCCTTGGGCTTTCGGACGTCATCGTGGACATTGTGGAGACCGGCACCACCCTGCGGGAGAACGGCCTGCAGGTGGTCACCGAGTTCATGCCTATCTCGGCGCGGTTCATCGCCAACAAGGCCAGCTACCAGTTCAAGCACCGGCAGATGGATACCATGCTGGAAAAGCTGCGCGACACCTTGCACAAGCAGGAGGAAGAAAAATGATCAGGCTGTATAATTTTGACGAGCTGAAACCGGAAGAAATTCTGAACCGGGACATCCGTGCCGAAAAGAACGTGGAGGACGTGGTGGACGCCATCATTGCGGACGTGCGCGCCCGGGGTGATGATGCCCTGAAGGACTACGCCCTGAAATTTGACGGCGCAGAGATCGAAAATTTACAGGTGACGCAGGCCGAGATCGACGAAGCCTTTGCGGGCATGGACCCGTATTTCCTCGAGACCCTGCGGCAGGCGGCGGAGAACATTGAGCAGTTCCACCGCCAGCAGGTGCACAAGAATTTTGTAATGAATGACCGCCCCGGCATTGTACTGGGGCAGAAATACACCCCCATTGAAAAGGCTGGTGTCTATGTGCCCGGCGGCACGGCGGCGTACCCTTCCACCGTGCTTATGGACGTTATCCCCGCCAAGGTGGCCGGGGTGTCCGAGATCGTCATGACCACCCCCGCCGGGAAGGACGGCAAGGTAAACCCGGTCATTCTGGCCGCTGCCGCCACCGCCGGGGTGACCAAGATCTTCAAGACCGGCGGCGCACAGGCTGTGGCGGCGCTGGCCTACGGCACCCAGAGCATCCCGGCGGTGGATAAGATCGTAGGCCCCGGCAACATCTACGTTGCCACCGCCAAGCGCAAGGTGTTTGGCAAGGTGGGCATTGATATGATCGCGGGTCCCAGCGAAATTCTGGTGCTGGCAGACGGCAGCTGCAACCCCGCGTGGGTGGCGGCAGACCTGTTGAGTCAGGCGGAGCACGACAGGCTGGCAAGCCCGGTGCTTGTCACCGACAGCGCAGCCCTTGCCAAAGCCGTGCAGGCAGAGCTGGAAGTGCAGATCCCGCAGCTGCCCCGCGCCGCCATTGCCCGCGCCAGCGTAGATGACAACGGCAAGATCATCCTCTGCACCGACCTGCACAAGGCCATTGAGGCCTGCAACATCATTGCGCCGGAGCACTTGGAGGTGTGCGTAGAGGACCCCTTCGGGGTGCTGAACGAGATCCGCAACGCGGGCAGCATCTTCCTTGGACGCAACGTGCCGGAGGCGCTGGGCGATTACTTTGCAGGGCCAAACCACACCCTACCCACCAGCGGCACCGCACGGTTTTCCAGCCCGCTGGGCGTGGACGACTTTGTCAAGAAGTCCAGCTTTCTCTACTACACCCGCGACGCGTTGGAAACCGTTGCGCCCCGCATTGCAGACTTTGCCGAGCGCGAGGGGCTGCACGCCCACGCCCGCAGCGTGACCATACGATATGAGAAATAAAGATGGCTCGCCCTCTCCGTCTGCTCACTACGTTCGCATCCACCTCTCCCAAAGGGAGAGGCCTTGGCAAAGAGATGAAGTTTGCGTGGACTGCCAAGGGCTCCCACTTTGGGGGAGCTGGCATCGCGCAGCGATGACTGAGAGGGCGAGGTCGTTCGCCATAACAGAATAGACCTGAGGAAACCATTATGAGCCGTTTTCTTTCCCCTGCCCTGTCCGCTGTCACCCCTTACACACCGGGAGAACAGCCGCAGGATCAGCAGTACATCAAACTGAACACCAACGAAAGCCCCTATCTGCCTTCCCCCCGGGTGGTGGCAGCCGTAAGCGAAGCCGAGGTGGAAAAACTGCGCCTTTACTCCGACCCCGCCTGTGCCCAGCTGCTGCGCACAGCGGCGGCGCATTTCGGCCTGCAGCCGGAACAGATCATGCCCGGCAACGGCAGCGACGAGAACCTGTTCTTTGCGCTGCGCGCCTTCTGTGACGAAAATCACCCGCTGGCCTTTGCGGACATCACCTACGGCTGCTACGGCGTGTGGTGCAGTTTGCTGCACATCCCCACCCATATCATCCCGTTAAAAGAGGATTTCACCCTTGACCCCGCCGATTACCACGGCCTGCACCAGACCATCGTCATTGCAAACCCCAACGCCCCCACCGGGCTGTGCCTGCCCCGGGAGGCCATCGAGGGCATTTTGCAGGCAAACCCGGACAACGTGGTCATTGTGGACGAGGCCTATGTGGACTTTGGCGGCGAGAGCTGCGTGCCGCTTATCGACCAATACGACAACCTGCTGGTGGTGCAGACCTTTTCCAAATCCCGGCAGCTGGCGGGGGCCCGGCTGGGGCTTGCCATGGGCAGCGCGGCATTGATCGCAGACCTGAACCGGGTCAAGTTCAGCCTGAACCCCTACAACATCAACCGCCTGACTTTAAAGGCCGGGCAGGCTGCGCTGGAGGATACCGCCTACTTTGATAAGACCCGTGCCGCCATTATGGACACCCGCGCATGGACAAGTCATCAGCTTGCTGCCCGGGGCTTTGCCGTGCTGGACAGCCGCGCAAACTTTGTGTTTGCCAGCACAGAGCGGATAAACGGCGGTGAGCTATACAGAAAGTTAAAGAAAAACGGCATTCTGGTGCGGCATTTTAATGCGCTGCGCATTGAAAACTGGCTGCGCATCACCATCGGCACGCCGGAGCAGATGCAGGCGCTGATGGATGCTGTAGACAAGATTTTGGAGGTGTGACCATGGCAGAGCGCACAGTAACGCTGGAACGCAGTACCAACGAGACCCAGATCGAGCTGAGCCTTGATCTGGACGGCACCGGCCGCTACGAGATCGACACCGGATGCGGTTTTTTGAACCACATGCTGGAATTGTTTGCCCGGCACGGGAGGTTTGATCTGGTGCTCACCTGCCACGGCGATGTGCAGGTGGACTACCACCACACCACCGAGGACGTGGGCATTGCGCTGGGGCAGGCCTTTGCCCGGGCGCTGGGCGAGATGCGCGGCATCTACCGCTACGGCAGCTTCTACCTGCCCATGGACGAGGCACTGGTGCTGTGCGCGGTGGATCTTTCCGGCCGGTGCACCCTGAACTGGGACATCCGCTGCCGGACCGAAAAGGTGGGCGATTTTGACGTGGAGTGCGCCAAGGAGTTCTGGTACGGCTTTGCCCGCAGTGTGCCCGCCACCGTCCACTTTGTGCAGTTTGCGGGCGAGAACACCCACCACATTCTGGAGGCCTGCTTCAAGGGCGCGGGCCACGCGCTGGCCGAGGCGGTGCGCATCGATGCGGCACACCGGGACGAGATCCCCTCCACGAAAGGACTGCTGGTATGATCGCCATTCTTGATTACGGCGTGGGCAACCTGTTCAGCCTGCGTTCCAGTTTACAGCAGCTGGGGCTGCAGGCGGTGGTCACCGCCGATGCCGATACCATCCGCGCCGCCGACCGGCTTATCCTGCCGGGGGTGGGCGCGTTCGGGGATGCCATGGCAAAGCTTACCGCCACCGGCCTTGTGCCGGTGCTGAAGGAGCAGGCCCAGCAAAAGCCGCTGCTGGGCATCTGCCTTGGGATGCAGCTGCTGTTTGAAAAAAGTTACGAATACGGCGAGCACGCCGGACTGGGCTTCATCAAAGGCGCGGTCTGCCCGCTGGGGCCCGACCTTGCGGACAAAAACCTGAAGGTACCGCAGATGGGCTGGAACGCTTTGCACATCGTAAAGGACGATGCACTGTTCCGCTACATCCGCGAGGGCGAGTATGTGTACTACGTCCACAGCTACTACGGCAAAAACTGCGCCGAAAGCACCCTTGCCGTCAGCGATTATTCCATCCCGGTCACCGGCGCGGTGCGGGCGGGGCGGGTATACGGCACCCAGTTCCACCCGGAAAAGAGCGGCGATACCGGCCTGCGGATCCTCAAGGCGTTCAGCGAATTGTAAGCGGGCTCGCCCTCTCAGGCGCTAGCGCGCCAGCTCCCCCAAAGGGGGAGCCCTTGGCAAAACCGGAAACTTTGCCGTACTGCCAAGGCCTCTCCCTTTGAGGAAAGACTTCCCCCGCGCCGGGGGAAGATGTCGCATAGCGACAAAAGGGGGAGTGTGGCACGGCGTAAGCCGTGACGGAGAGGGCGAGGACGCTAAAGGAGAAACAACCATGCAATTATTTCCAGCCATTGACCTGCGGGGCGGGCAGGTGGTGCGCCTGACACAGGGCGACTACGACCGTATGACCGTTTACGGGCAGGATCCCTGCGCGCAGGCACGCAGCTTTGTGGCCGCCGGGGCAAAAAATCTTCATGTAGTGGACCTGGACGGTGCCAAGGACGGCACCCTTTCCAACTACGACACCATTGCTGCGCTGGCAAGGCAGGGCGGCTTGTACATCGAGGTAGGCGGCGGCATCCGCACCGAGGAGCGCATTGAAAAATATCTCTCCCTCGGGGTGGGGCGCTGCATTCTGGGCAGCGTGGCGGTAACGGACTTTGCCTTTACCGCCCGGATGCTGCAAAAATACGGCGATAAAATTGCCGTGGGCGTGGACGCCAAGGACGGCTACGTGGCCATCCACGGGTGGAAGGAGGTCAGCACCGAGCCGGGCGTAGCCTTCTGCAAGCGGCTGGCCGCAGCCGGCTGCACCGCCATCATCTACACCGACATTGCCTGTGACGGCGCGATGCAGGGCACAAACCTGACCCTGTACCGGCAGTTGGCGGCCGAAGTGCCCGGGGTGGCCTTTACAGCCAGCGGCGGCATCTCCTCCGAGGCGGAGCTGCTGGAGCTGCAGCAGATGGGCACGGCAGCGGCTATTCTGGGCAAAAGCCTGTACACCGGCGCGCTGGATCTTGCCCGCTGCGTGCAGCTGGTGCAGGACTGAGAAAGAGGGGTCTTTATGATAACCAAACGCATCATCCCCTGTCTGGACGTGCGCAATGGCCGGGTGGTAAAGGGCACGAACTTTGAGGGCATCAAAGATGTGGCCGACCCGGTGGAGATGGCAAAGCTGTACAACGCCGCCGGGGCGGACGAGCTGGTGTTCTACGATATCACCGCCAGCTTTGAGGGACGCGCCCTCTTTACCGATATCCTGACCCGGGTAGCGGGGGAAATTTTTATCCCCCTGACCGTGGGCGGCGGCATCAACACGCTGGAAGATTTTGACCGGGTGCTGAAATGCGGCGCGGATAAGGTAAGCGTCAACTCCGGTGCGCTGAAGGACCCCGGGCTCATCCCCGCCGCCGCCCAGCGCTACGGCAACCAGTGCGTGGTGCTTTCGGCAGACGTAAAGCGGGTAAACGGGCAGTTCCGGGTGTTCGCCAAGGGCGGGCGCGAGGATACCGGCCGGGATGCGCTGGACTGGGTAAGCTGGTGCGCCGCCCACGGCGCGGGCGAAATATGCCTGAACAGCATCGACACTGACGGCGTGCGCAACGGCTTCGACCTTGAAATGCTGGACGCAGTCGCCGCCCGGGTGGATATCCCCATCATTGCCAGCGGCGGCGCAGGCAAAAAGGAGGATTTTCTGGAGCTGTTCCGGCACAAGGGCATCGACGCCGGGCTGGCGGCGGGCATCTTCCACCAGAAGCTGCTGGGCATCCGGGAGCTGAAGGAGTACCTGAACGCCAACGGCGTGGAAATGCGGCTGTAAAAACACATAAAGGTCTTGCATTTTTGTCTTGAATACGATAAAATATACATTATCCCCGTCCGGGGAGGGAGAACCGTTATGGAGCTGAAATTTGATGAAAAAGGCCTGATCCCCGCCATCGTGCAGGATCACTACACAAAACAGGTGCTCACCCTTGCCTACATGAACGCCGAAACGCTGGCGCTGACCATTGCCGAGGGGCGCACCGTGTTCTGGAGCCGCAGCCGTCAGGAGATCTGGCGCAAGGGCGAGACCAGCGGCAACGTGCAGCGGGTGGTGTCCATTACCGCCGACTGCGACGCCGATGCACTGGTGGTAGAGGTGGTGAAGGACGGCCCCGCCTGCCACACCGGGGCGGAGAGCTGCTTTTTCAACGAGGTATATGTCTCCCCGGAGCTGAAGCAGTTCAGCTGGCAGGGGCTGTACGCGCTGATCAAAGGCCGCAAGGACACCCCCACCGCCGGCAGCTACACCACCTACCTGTTTGAAAAGGGCAAGGAGAAGATCCTGAAAAAGGTGGGCGAGGAGTGCACCGAGGTCATTATTGCGGGCGAAAAAGAGGACAAGGCGGAAACGGTCTACGAGATCAGCGACCTTGCCTATCATGTGCTTGTGCTGATGGTCAGCGCGGGCATCACCGTAGAGGATGTGACCCGGGAGCTGGAAAAGCGCCACGTTATCGACCACAAGGTCAAGCAGGAAAGGATGCAGTAAAAAGCCTATGGCTGACTACCGAAAATCCAGCGTACATTGCCACTCTACCCTGTGTGACGGCAAAAACACCCTGCAACAGATGGCCGGCGCTGCCTGTGCGCAGGGGCTGACCACGCTGGGCTTTTCCGGCCACAGCTACGCAAAGCCCGCCTGCGATTACTGCATGAGCCCCGATGGCACCGCCCGATACTGCGCCGCAGTCGCCAAGCTGAAAAACGAGTACCGGGGCAGGCTGGATATCCTGTGCGGCATCGAGTGGGACCTGCTGAGCGAGGGCACGCCCACCGGCTTTGATTACTGGATCGGCAGCACGCACCATTTGTACGGCAAACGCACCGGCCGGTACTACGCGGTGGACTACCGCCCCGAGGAGCTGCGGGACTGCATCAGCCACGATTTTGATGGCGACCCGCTGGCGGCAGTGGAGGCCTATTTTGCCGAGGTGGAGAAGATCGCCGCCAAAAAACCGGACATTCTGGGACATATCGACCTGATCAAAAAGCTGAACGCAGACGGCAGCTTTTTTGACGAGGAGTCCCCCCGCTACAAGGCAGCAGCTTTAAAGGCGCTGCACACTGCCCGGGAGAACGACTGCATCTTGGAAGTGAACACCGGCGGCGTTTACCGCGGCTACCGCAAGGACTTTTACCCCGGCGCATGGCTGCTGGGCGAGTGGAACAAGCTGGGCGGCAGAGTGATCATTACCGCCGACGCCCACGACACCGCCGCGCTGACCTTCGGCTTTGACGAAGCCGCCGCCGCCATTCGCGCTGCCGGTTTTGCCGCCGTGACCGTGCTGACCGGCAACGGGTTTGAAGAGCAGGAGCTGTGAATAGCCCTCTCAGGCTGCTAAAGTGCAATGCTGCTGTTTTTCTTTGCGACCCTTCCTGTGAAAATGCGCTTCCGGGCAGACCGCAGGCTGCCCGGAAGCGCGCAATTATAAATATTTTCCGCTGAATATGCCCAAAGCGCAAGCGAAGGGCATTCAAAATCGTTTTACCGCAAAAGAGGCCACTGCACAGTTTTTGTGCAACGGCCTCCTTTTTGCGCGAAGAAAGGAACCCTATGACCCAGACGCGACCCCTGAAAACAAACCTCTTTAACCGGAATGCAGACCTGCTGCACGGGCCTATTTTCAAGAATCTTTTTCTGTTCATGCTGCCCATTCTGGTGTCCAACCTGTTTCAGCAGCTGTATAATACCGTGGATACCATGATCGTGGGCAACGTGCTGGGCGATACCGCACTGGCCGCCATCGGCTCCTGCGGGTCCATCTACGAGCTGCTGGTGGGCTTTGGCATCGGCATCGGCAACGGGCTTTCCATCGTGGCTGCCCGCTCCTACGGCGCGCAGGACGAGGATCTGCTCAAAAAGACAGTGGCCGGTTCGCTGGTCATCGGGCTTTGCGCAAGCCTTGTCATTACCACAGCGGGCTTTTTTGGCCTACGGCCGCTGTTGCAGCTGCTGGACACCCCTGCCGAAATTTTAGAGGATGCCTACCGGTACATCATCGTCATCGACTTGGGCGTTTTGGTGATGTTCCTTTATAACCTGTGCGCCGGGCTGCTGCGCGCCATCGGCAACAGCGTGATGCCGCTGGTGTTTCTGATCATCAGCTCGGGGCTGAACGTGGCGCTGGACCTGTGGTTCATTGCCGGGCTGGGCATGGGCGTGCAGGGCGCGGCAGTGGCTACCGTCATTGCGCAGGGCATCTCGGTGGTGCTGTGCGTGCTGTATGTGCTGCGCCGCGTGCCGCTGCTGCTGCCCGCCCGCAAACACTGGGCGGTGGGGCAGCATTTGTACTGGGAGCTGTTCAGCCAGAGCATCTCCATGGGGCTGATGAGCAGCATCGTGTCGGCGGGGTCGGTGGTGCTGCAATACGGCATCAACGGGCTGGGCACGCTGACCATTGCAGGGCACACCGCCGCGCGCAAGCTGTTCGCCTTTACCAGTATGCCGCTGATCTCCATGGCAAACGCCGGCTCTACCTTTGTTTCCCAGAACCGGGGCGCAAGCCAGCCGGAGCGGGTGCGCAAAGGGATGCGCACCATGTACCTGTACTCGGTGGTCATCATGGCGGCAGAGGTCGTGCTGATGCGGCTCTGTGCCCGGCAGCTGGTGCAGCTGGTGTCCGGCTCTAGCGCGCCGCTCGTGCTGGAAAACGGCGCACGGTATCTGATGTGGAACGCGCCGTTCTACGCGGTGCTGGGGGTGCTGCTGTGCACCCGGTACGCGTTGCAGAGCCTTGGGCAAAAGGTGCTGCCGCTGTTTTCCAGCGTTATCGAGCTGGTGGGCAAGGTGATCTTTGTGCTGGTGTTCATCCCGCGCTACGCCTACAACGCTGTCATCCTGTGCGAGCCTATCATCTGGTGCTTCATGGCGGCGTATCTTGTGGCAGTGTACCGCCGCGATGCCTTTGTGTACCCGAAAAAAAATCAATAAATAAACGAAAGCAAGCACCGGAGCGTCTGCGGACGCTCCGGTGCTTGCTTTTATGATACTTTTACCATACGGAAGGTCTTTCCGCGGCGGATGCAGTCCAGCAGCAGGTCGTATTCTGCGGGCACTTCGCCAATGACGTTCACCTTTTCGTCTGCAGGCAGATCGGTGCGCATAAGCTGGATCTCGCCGGAATAGCGGCCGTAGCCGATGTTATCCATCGTCACGCAGCGGCGGCGGCGCTCTGCGCAGTTATCCGGCTGCACGGTGCTGCCAAAGCAGGAGTAAAGCCGGGATTCCTGATACCGCACAAGCCCTTTGGGCGAATCCGGGCGGCAGGTAAAGGTGCGGTCGTACAGGCTTTCGTAGCCGGGGCGCAGGGCAACCGGCAGGCAGATCTCGCCGGTGGCGCAGAAGTGCCGGATGTATTCCTGCTCCCGGGCGCTGACCTCCGGGTCGCCCGCAAAAATGCCGTCCAGCCCGTAGTTCACAGCCAGATCCACAAAGGCTGCCGAGGGGGCAGCGGTGCGGTGGGCTTCCAGCGTAGGCAGGCCCGCGTACAGCGGGCCGCGCAGCAGGGCGTCGCCGGGGATAAAGCCGTACACCTGCAAGCCCTCCGCCTGCAAGGCGGCGGTGCTCTCGTGCAGAAATTCCGGGTCAAGGCCGGTCTCCGGGCGGGGGTAGAAGTTGTGCATGGCAATCACCGTGCCGCCGCCCGCGGCCAGCTGCCGCGCCACCTCCGGGGTGGTGGTGGAGGCGTTGACGGCTACGGGCAGCTGCTGCGCAAGGGCGCACATCTGCTCCACCGAGAAGCCGTAGTCCAGCCGCAGCCCCCACAGGTGCAGCTGCTTTGCCAGCGCGGTCAGGTCGGCGCAGCCGAACTGCCGGATGGTCTTTTCCGACACGTCCGCCAGAATGCGCCAGCCCTGCGCAAAGAGCAGATCGCACATTTCCTGCACGCGGGCGCAGTAAGCGGCGTCAAATTCCTCACTGATATGCAGCGAGATAAAAACAGGCGCGCCGCCTGCCGCAACTGCGGAAAACGACGCACGCTGTTCCTCAAACTGCGTCAGATACACTGACCGTCCGAGCGTTTTAAGCATTGGCAACGTCCTCAACAGAGACCATTGCGTTGGTCACGATAAAGCCCATGATGTAGCAGATGACCAGACCCACTGCATAGCAGCCAACGGAAGCAGCCACACCGTGAGGGCCGGCGGTCATGACGAACAGAGCCAGCAGACCGGAGGGGCCCCAAGCGGTAGCAGCCACCTGCATAGCCATGACGAAGGCACCGCCGAAGCCGGCACCCAGACCGGCGCTGATGAAGGGCTTGCCCATGGGCAGGGTAACACCGTAGATCAGCGGCTCGCCGATGCCCAGCAGACCTGCGGGCAGAGCGCCGGTGATCACGTTCTTCAGGCGGGTGTTGCCGCACTTCTTAGCCTTGAGGTAGATGGCGAAAGCAGCGCCCACCTGACCTGCACCGGCCATAGCCAGAGCGGGGTACAGGGTAACGTAGCCGAAGGTCTCCAGCTGCACGGAGTACAGAGCCACCAGACCGTGGTGCATACCCATAGCGACCATGGGCAGGAACAGAGCGGTAGAGATGTAGCCGGCCAGAATGCGGACGATCAGGATATCGCTCATGCACAGCTTTTCAACCACCCAGCACAGAGCGGTGGAAACATAGCCGGTAGCGGGCATGATGAGCAGGATGTAGGGCACGAGGCAGAGGATCATAGTGATCACAGGGGTGAACACGATATCCAGAGATTCGGGCATCCACTTACGCACCCAGCGCTCGATCTTGACAAGGCACCATGCGCCCAGCACAACAGCCAGCACGCCGCCGCGGCCTGCGCGCAGGATGGAATCCAGCGGCACAGCCTCGTTGAACAGGCCCAGAATGCCGGAGATCTTGTTGATGCCGTCCAGACCGGTGATCATGCCCAGCATACCGCCCAGAATGGGGGTGCCGCCGAACTTTTCAGCTGCGCGGTAGCCGACCCAAGCGGTCAGGTAGCCCAGGAAGCAGGTGTTCATCAGGCCCAGCAGGGTGCTGATAAGGGCCAGAGCGGGGATCTCGGCGTAGTTGGGCACCACCTGACCGATCAGGGAGTTGATGCCAGCGCACAGGCCGGAAGCCACAACGCCCGGGATCAGTGGGATAAAGATATCACCGAAGGTCTTGAACAGCTCCTTGACCTTGCTCTGCTTCTGTCCGGCCTTGACAGCGGCCTTGTTGGTCTGCCAGTCGTTGGCGGTGGAAGCGGCGGCGTCCGCCGGGATGCCCATGTCGCGGCAGATATCTGCGCACTTGCGGCACTTGCCGGGGCCGACCACGATCTCCACATAGCCGGTACGGTCGTGCACGATGCCCATTACGCCCTCGATGGCCTTCAGGCCCTCGTCGTCGATCTTGGCGTCATCCTTGACACGCACACGCAGGCGGGTCATGCAGTTGGTTGCGGTGAGAACGTTGCTCTTTCCGCCGACTTTCTCCAGCGCCGCGCGGACCAGTTCTTCATTCGTCATAAGTGGGTCCTCCTTAAAAACAGGTGTATATCCGATGCGGCCCTTGCCGCTAAGGAACTTGGGAATGGTAAAATGCTGCCGGGTGCTTACAGCACCTCCAGCCGGATGGCCTCGCGCACATGGCCGCGGGCTTTTTCCAGCCGCCGGGCGGCCTCCTGTGCATCGCAGTCTGCCAGCAGCATGGTGATGGCGGTCTTTACACTGCCGCCCGCTGCATCAATGGCGGCGCGGGCGGTCTGCCGCTCCACACCGGTGGCATCGATAACGATGTTCTCGGCGCGGGTGTGCAGCTTTTCGTTGGTCTGCTGCACGTCCACCATCAGGTTCTGGTAGGCCTTGCCGGTGCGCACCATGGAGCCGGTGGAGATCATGTTCAAAATCAGCTTCTGTGCCGTGCCGGACTTGAGCCGGGTGGAGCCGGTCAGCACCTCGGGGCCGCAATTTACCTCGATGGCAAGCTCTGCAGCCTTGCCCACGGCGCTGCCGATGTTGCAGGCAATGGCGGCGGTGTGGCAGCCCACGCTTTTGGCGTAGTCCAGACCGCCCAGCACATAGGGCGTGCGGCCGGAGGCGGCAATGCCCACCACAAAATCGTTTGCAGTCAGGGCGTGGGCTTTCAGGTCCCCGACAGCCAGCTCCCGGCTGTCCTCTGCGCCCTCCACAGCCTCGATAAAGGCTTTTTCGCCGCCGGCGATCAGCCCCACCACCATCTCCTTCGGCACACCGAAGGTGGGCGGGCACTCGGCGGCATCCAGCACGCCCAAGCGGCCGGAGGTGCCGGCCCCCATATAGAACAGCCGGCCGCCTTTTTCAAAGGACTCTGCCGCCCAGCTGACCGCCTGCGCGATCTGCGGCAGGCACTTGGCAATGGCCAGCGGTACCCGGGCGTCCTCCTCGTTCATGACGGTCACGATCTCCAGCGGGGACATCTGGTCCAGCTGCATCGTGCGCGGGTTGCGGGTCTCGGTGGTCATCCCGCTCAGATTCAATCCCATTTCCTGCACCTCAACTTTCCGCCGCACCCCTTGCGGCGTGATTGTGACCAAAGTATAAACTTTTTCAAACAAAATGTCCACAAAAAGACTATTTTGTGGTACAATGTTTTACGCAAGCATTGTTTTTGAAATTTTTGCGCACAAGTATGACTTTTTTGTGCAGCTTGTTCAATCCATTCTGAGATACAACAGAGGTATTCTTATGCAAAACGTCCTTTTACGTCTGCGGGAGGTGCAGCCCTCCCTCAGCAGCACCGAGCGGCAGATCGCGCAGTTCATTCTGGACAACCCCAACGAGACCACCACCCTTACCATCCGGGAGCTGGCGCGGCGGTCCTTCTCCTCCCCTTCCAGCGTGGTGCGCATCTGCCGGGTGATCGGTTTTCAGGGCTACAAGGAGCTGCGCCACGCCCTGACGCTGGAGCTTGCCACCCTTGGTGAGAACGGCAGCCACCGGGAAAAGGATATCACCCCGCAGGACAGTCTGCAGGAGATCGTGGACAAGGTGACCCACAAGAACATCCAGAGCCTGCTGGACACCCAGCGGCTGCTGCTGCTGGACGAGCTGGAAGAGTGCGTGGAGCTGATCGCGCACGCACGCACGGTGCTGCTGTTCGGCATTGGCTCTTCGTTGTGCGTGGCCAAGGACACCTACCTGAAATTCCTGCGGCTGGACAAGCCCTGCGTGGTGAACGAGGACTCCCATTCGCAGATCCTGCAGGCGCGCAACGCCACCGCGCAGGACGTGGGCATCGTGTTCTCCTACTCCGGGCAGACCATGGAGATGATCCAGTGCATCAAAGAGATGAAGGCAGGCGGCGCGCCGGTGATCGCGGTGACCCGCTACTCCCCCTCGGAGGTGGCGCAGCTGGCCGACCATGTGCTGTATGTAGCCGCCAACGAGAGCCTGTTCCGCAACGGTGCCATGTCCTCCCGGCTTTCCCAGCTGAATGTGATGGACATCCTCTACACCGCCTACGCCAGCCGCAACCACGAGGATACCATGCGCCGTCTGACCAAGACCCATATCTATAAGCCCGGCGAGCCGGAGGTTCTGACCCAACCGTAAACGGGCTGTACACCGGCTCTGCTGCATCCGGAAAGAAACGTCCCCCGGCAGCGCTCACGGCTGCCGGGGGCGTTTCTCTGTGGGTGGAAAATCTGAAAAGTGCAACAACTTTTCCGTTCGTCGATTTTGCATTTTGTAAAGTTGCACAATATTGCAGCTTAATTTTTGTCGATTGGGCAGTGCGAGCTTTTTCGCGCTGTCCGCTCCCCAGCAGAAAGGCCGGTGTGCAAAAAGTGTGCAAAAATGTGCAGAGCCAAAATCAGCACCTGAAAAGCGCACCTGATTTTTATGCAACGGGGTGAAAACAGGTCTGTTTCAACCGGCGAAAGGCACACTCAATACCACCAATTTATACCACACATCAAATGTACATCAACTTTGATTCTTGGCAGAGAGT
>OGHE01001084.1_pt1 | contig 20039 bp, 18 predicted proteins | sample 1571431 | NCBI WGS metagenome assembly OGHE01 (sample SAMEA2581966, study PRJEB24529) | metagenome | biome: Human gut stool | place: China | collected 2011 | reverse complement strand
TGACCACCGCCGATGGCAGTGAGTACGGCCTGCACCATGTGACCAACATCTGGCACGGTACCAAACTGGGCTTCAATGCCGATGATCCTTACTTTGCATCCATGATCGGCAAGACCGTCACCCAGATCACCTACTACACCGCCGACGGTGTGTATGTCCTGCCGGTCAGCGTGGCGCTGTAAGGCTGCGGAAAACTGACTGATCCGGCAAAATACAGTAACAAAACGGCAAGGTCGCTTGGCATCAGGCGGCCTTGCTTTTCTCTGTCAGGAGAAGATGGAATGAACATACTGCCGAAAAATTAACCTCCATAAACATCCCCGCTTTTTCTTGACAACACCCCGTGGACGTGCTATTTTAATTTCTAGCAATTAGCTTATTCTAACCATCTGAGGGGTCTCGCCCCGCAGTTTTTTCTTTGCGCGAAATGTTAGACTGAGCTAACTATATGGTCTCATTTTCTGCCATTGCGATGAAAGGAGCATTTCATGAAACTGAAGAAATTTCTTTCCCTGCTGCTGTCGGCAGCTATGGCGTTCACTCTGTTGACCGCTACCGCCTTTGCAGCAGCCCCCGCCGAGGAGGAAAACGGCTTTTTCGATTTTCTGCTGGGCAAAAAGTACACCTACCTCTATGCTGCCCTGACTTGGGATGAGTACTGGGCAAACGAGAAGGTCTATGCTGCCGGCAACGCTGCCTCCTCTGCACAGCTGGACAGCCACGAGGAGCACGACCTTGGCGCATTTGATGCGGTCTCCCGTGCTACCGCCAACCACGGTCTGCACCGCGGCAGCTTCCAGAGCACTGCTGTGATCTACGCCAAGGACGGCAGCAGCTACACCGTTTCCCACTGGTCGGACGATGGCAAGACCATCTATCTGGCCGATGGCACCACCGTGGGCTGGAACCGGGGCACCATTACCAAGGCCGACGGTTCTACCGTGCAGATGGATCACTACGAGGTGCTGGGCACCAAGTATGTGCCGGTGCGCGTGGCCACCAGCGACCTTGCAGATTTCTGCTCCAAGTACACCGTGGTGGAAAACGGCGGTCAGCTGGTGGGCGGCTACTCTGAAAAGAAGCTGACCGCCTATACCCTGACGGCTGCGGTGGACAAAAACACCAACGGCCTGAAGTACGCAACCAAGAGCGGCGATGGCTACACCTTCTCTGCCGCACACACCGGCACCGGTTCCGGCGTGGCAGAAGCCGCCCAGAAGGCTGCTGATGGTCTTACCGTGAACCTGCGCAGCGGCAGCGATGTAGGCAGCTTTGGCGAGTTCATCCGTGTGGATCTGAACGGCAATTACGGCGAGCTGGGCTCCCGGATGCAGTCTGTGATGTGGACCTACTACGGCGATGACAGCACCTACACCCACGCCAAGGCCTCCTACGGCACCAAGTTTGCAGCCGACAACTGGATGCACAAGTCCATGGGCATCCAGCTGGGTCTGAGCGATTCCGCCCGCTGCCAGCTGCCGGAGGGCACCGATGGCACCGGCTACTGGACTGTCACCATCCGTGCACTGGGCTATGCCGACACGGTGGTGAAGTTCCAGACCACTGCCGAGAACCTTGCCAAGCACGAGCTGGCAAGTGATGCAGACCGCGCCGCCCTGCAGGCTGTGGTCACCATGGCACAGAGCAAGGCAAAGGCCGCTTACACCGCAGCCAGCTACGCTGATCTGGAGACTGAGCTCGCCGAAAGCGTGGAGCTGCTGAGCCGGGATACCCTGTATAAGGCTGCTGCACTGGAGCAGGTGACCCACCTGACCGATGCTGTGCAGAACCTGAAGGCTGCCTGATCCAGCAAAATACAGTACAAAACGGCAAGGTCGCTTGAAGCAGGCGGCCTTGCTTTTCCGTGTCAGGAGAAGATGGAATGAACAAAAAACGATGCAATGCGCTGCTGGGGCTGGTACAACTGCTCCCGGCGGTGGCGGCAGCAGCAGCCGTGCTTTTTGCCCTGCCCCGCACCGTGCCGGTGCTGGCTGCCGTACCGGAAAGACTGACGGCTGTGGTGGAGCAGCCGGTGGAAGCCGCTTCCTCTGAAGCGGAGGAAGAAGTACTGCCCAAGCTGCCCTATGCCGACGGCGTTTATGTCGGCTCTTCCCGGGGCTACGGCGGCACCGTCCGGGTACAGGTCACCATGGAAAACGGCAGCATCGCGGAGGTCGGGATCTTGGACGCTTCCCACGAGACCAAGCAGTTTCTGCGGCGCGCCAAGCGGCTTCTGACCACCGTGGTGGAAGCCCAGAGCTGGGAAGTGGATGCCGTTTCCGAGGCCACCTACACCAGCCGGGGCATTCTGGGCGCAGTGCAGAACGCCCTGACCGGCGAGGTTGTCAACAACCCCCTGCCGCCGCAGCCAAAGCCCGCCGCACCGCTGGTGGTGGAGGAATTTACCGCGCCCTCTACCTACCTTGACGGCATCTACACCGCCGAGGCCATGGGCTTTGAGGGCAAAATTACGGTGCAGATCACGGTGGCAGAGGATAAGATTACCGATATCACCCTTCTGAGCGCCGAGGACGAGGAGGAATATCTCTCCCGGGCAAAACAGGTCATCCCCGCCATTCTGGAAGGGCAGAACCCCAACGTGGATGCCGTTTCCGGCGCCACCTACTCCTCTACCGGCATCCTGAACGCGGTCAAGCTGGCACTGGCAAAGGCGGCGGTTGCCCCGGCAGAGGAAGCCGACCCGGAGCAGGCAGCATCGGAAGAAGCGGCAGAAGAAGCCGTACCGTCCGAAGCAGAAAAATCCGAGGAAACGCCGGTCACTGCGCCCACCGTGGAGGTGGTGCAGCCGGAAGAAAAGAGCGTTGTTCCCGCATGGCTCAAAGAAATATGGCAGCAGCTTTTCCCGGCAGATGCACCGGCATCCTCTGAACCGGAACCGGCATCTTCTGAGGAAGTGCCGCCGACATCCGAGGCGGCACTGCCGTCGGAAGAGACCGAAACCGAACCTGAAACGGAAGGAGCAGCGGAATGAAATACAAAAATTTTCTCCTCCGGGCGGTGAACCTGCTGCTGATTCTGGGGGTACTATGGCAATACCAGCAGGTGGCGCTGGTCCGGGCAGCAGCGGTGAGCCAGCGCAAGCAGGAGATTGCTGAGGTGGAAGCCTACAACGCTTCCGTTTTGCAGGCGCAGAGCGCAGCGCAGGCAGAGCAGACCCAAAGCGGCTACCGGGACGGCACCTATGAGGGCAGCGCCTTTGGTTTTGGCGATGTCATCCGGGTGTCGGTGACCATCCGGAACGGAAAAATGACCGATATTGCGGTGCTGGATGCCTCCGGCGAGGATAAGCCCTACTATAAGCAGGCACTGCCTTTGCTGGACGAGATGCTGGCAGTACAGTCTGCCGGGGTGGATACCGTTTCCGGCGCTACCCTCACGGCAGAAGGTCTTATCGGTGCAGTCGAGGACGCACTGGGAAAGGCGGCAGGATGATGGAAAAAACACAGACAAAGCCTTTGACGGCGGCGCAGCAGCGTCAGCGGGACAAAAAACGCCGCACATGGCTGCGCGCCGGGGTGCAGCTGTTCTTCTTTGTGTCCATGCCGGGCGCGTTCGTGGCCGGGTTTTCCGGGGTAAAGCAGATTTTTCTGCACATCGGTGCGGGCGAGGTGCTCACAGCGGACAGCTTCACGCTTTCTCTGCTGGGGCTGTGCGGCTTCACTTTGCTGTTCGACCGGTTTTTCTGCGGATACGCCTGCGCCTTTGGCAGCTTGGGTGATGCCGTCTGGGCGCTGTCCGGGCTTATCCAGAAAAAGCTGTTCCACCGCAAAAAGCAGCTCCGTCTGCCGGAGCGGGCGGTGCTTTGGGGGCAGAAGGTCAAATATCTGCTGCTGGCGGGGCTGGTGGCACTGTATGTGACCCGGCAGGAAAAGCTGCTGACCGGCACAAGCCCGTGGGAGGTGTTTTCCCGCCTGACGGCTCTGCGTCTGCCGCCGGAGGGCTTCGGCGTGGGCATTGCGCTGTTTGTGCTCATCTTGTTGGGCATGGCGCTGCAGCCCCGGTTCTTCTGTCAGTTCCTCTGCCCCATGGGGGCGGTGTTCGCCCTGCTGCCGGTGCTGCCCTTTGCGCGGCTGCACCGGCAGAGCGATGGCTGCATCCCGGGCTGCAATGCCTGCAAGCAGCAGTGCCCGGTGTGCCTGAAGCTGGAGGAAAGCAGCCTGCGCAGCGGGGAGTGCATCGCCTGTGAAGCCTGCGTGGGCACCTGCCCCAAGCAGAACATCCACCGGTGGGATACGGCTCTGTGCAAGAGCCTGTGGCTGCCGGTGCTGGGCAAGGCGCTGCTCTTCTTCCTGCTGGGCTGCTGGCTGGGTTTCTGCCGGTTTATCTGAAGCAAAAAAGGAGGCTGCCGCACGGTATTTGTGCAGCAGCCTCCTTTTTGGCTGGGATGATTTGTCATTTTTACAGGGAAGGCTTCTGCTCCAACAGGTCTGTCATGCTGTGCAGGCTGATGCCAAGGGTGGAAAGGTTATGCAGCATGGCGCTGGTAGCCGGGGGCAGGATGCCCAGTGCGCCCAGAAGGATGAGCGCTGAGTTGAAGCTGAGCACAAAGCGGTAATTGCCGCCCACCCGCTTTTGCAGAGCGTTGGCAATGGCTTTTAAGGTCACCAGCTCTTCCAGACTGTCCGCACGAATGGTCACATCAGCGATCTCCCGGGCGATGGCAGCGCCGGAATGGATGGCGATACCGATATCTGCCGCCGACAAGGCAGGAGAATCATTGATGCCGTCGCCGATCATCACCACCGTATGTCCCTCGGCCCTGGCATTGCGCACAAAGTCGGCTTTATCCTCCGGCAGCACCTCCGCAAAGCAGCGGTCTACCCCCACCTGCGCCGCAATGGCACGGGCGGTGCGGTCGCTGTCGCCGGTCATCATGACGGTCTGGGCGATGCCCAGTTTCCGGAGCTTGTGCAGCACCTGTGCCGCCTCCGGGCGCAGGGGGTCTGCGATGCAGATGACCCCCGCCAGTACCCCGGACGCTGCCAGATACAGGTGGGAATACTGCGGGTCCAGCGCATCGAACTTTTCCTGTTCCTCTGCCGGGATGGTGCAGCCCTCGTCCTCAAAAATGAAGTGGGCGCTGCCGATGACCACCCGCGTGCCCCCTACCCGGCTGGCAATGCCGTGCGCCACGATGTACTCCACCTCGGAGTGCATCTCTTCGTGAGAGATGCCCCGCTCCTTGGCGGCACGGACCACGGCGTTTGCCATGGAATGGGGGAAATGTTCTTCCAGACAGGCGGCAAGCTGCAATACTTCCTGCTCCCCACAGCCGGAGAAGGGCACTACCTGCACCACCTGCGGGGTGGCGCGGGTGAGAGTACCGGTCTTATCAAACACGATGGTATCCGCCTGCGCCAGCGCTTCCAGATACTTGCCGCCCTTTACGGTGATGTGGTATTCCCCGCACTCCCGCATGGCAGAGAGCACCGCAAGCGGCATGGAGAGTTTCAATGCGCAGGAAAAGTCCACCATCAGGATGGAGATGGCCCGGGTGACGTTGCGGGTAAAGGCATAGGTAGCCGCCGTACCGGCAAGGCACCACGGCACCAGGCGGTCGGCCAGCTGCAAGGCCCGGTTCTCGGTGCCGGACTTGAGCTTTTCCGATTCCTCGATCATGGCCACGATCTTATCGTAGCGGTTGGCACCGCCTTCGGCCTTGGCCACAAGGACGCATTCGCCCTCTTCCACCACCGTTCCGGCGTAGACGGTGGCCCCGGCGGCTTTCCGCACCGGCATGGATTCTCCGGTGAGGGCAGCTTGGTTCACCATGGCTTCGCCCTCCAGCACCGTGCCGTCCAGCGGGATCATGTTGCCGGAGCGCACCACCACTTCGTCCCCGGCGTGAACGCGGGTCAACGGCACCAGCACCTCGCCCTGCGGGGTGCGCACCCAGACCTTATCCACATTCAGCGCCATGCTGCGGGCAAGGTCGTCCAAGCTCTTTTTCCGCGTCCACTCCTCCAGCAGGCTGCCCACCGTCAGCAGGAACATCACCGAGCCTGCCGTGCTGTAATCGCCCCGCAGGAGGGAGGCGGTGATGCTGAGCGCATCCAGCACCTCTACTTCCAGCTTGCGGTGCAGCAGACAGCGGACGCCCTTCCAGATAAAGGTGATGGAGCGCCACACCGTATATGCTGCCGCGATGGGTGCAGGCAGGAACACTTTGCGGAACGCCCTGCCTGCCACAAGGCTGACCATCTTTTCCTGATATTCCTGATTGATCTTCCGGCTGTCGCGGGAGGTTACCAGCACCTCTAACGCTTCGTTGTCAAAGCGGTAGGCGGCCAGCAGGGCAGCGGCGTCCTTCCGGCTGCCCCGGTAGGTCAGCACCACATCTCCGGTGCGCTCGTATACGGTTGCTTTTTGAATGTTGTCCTGCCCGTTCAGGTAGGCTTCCAGCACATCTGCCCGATGCAGGGTCATGCGCACGGCGCAGACGTGCACCCGCATCCGTCCCTTCCCTTCATGTAAGATCGTACATTTCATTGTTTTTCTTACCCCTCTGCGTAAAAAAGAGCCGCCTAAAGCGGCGGCTCCGTTGCGACAGATCACTCTGCGGTCTGCTCTTCGGCCACGTCCTCAGCGGAGGTATCCTCAATGACCTCCTGTGCAGCCTCGGCGGCGCGGCTCTCGTTGATGGCCTTTGCGTCGGCAAGGATGTCTCCTGCCTCCTCCTGCACCTTGTTCACGGTCTGCATGGTGCAGTCCTTCATCCGCAGCACCGCAGCGGTGGTCTGGGTGTAGACCTTTTTGGCATCCTTGCTGGACAGCACCTTGAAGCCGGCAGAGCCGAACACTACACCGCCCAAAAACAGCGCAAGCTTTTTTGTATCAAACATATTTACCCCTCGTTTCTGTGTTTTCTGTCTGAGCGCCCGCACCCTTGAGCGGGAGCAGGCTCTTTATCTTTTTATTGTAGCACGCTTTCGGGGTTTTTCAATATTTTTCGACGATGTTAGGACATATTAATATTGTTAGCAGCAGCTTGATATGAAGGATCATTTTTGTCATGCTCACTTGCAGAAATTAGCAGACCGCAGTCTATAAAAGGCAGCAGAAAGATTGAATGCGTCGTGGTTTTTTCCTCGTAGATCCCACTGTTCTTATGGGTTGATCTAAAAACATCCGCAAAATGTGGTCGTATTCATTTTGAACACTGCCACAGGAAGTGGTTGGTTATCAACGTGAAACTCACCACTTTATAGCAATTCAACTTTTTAATGCAACAGCAACAACGTTCAAACAGCATCTCGCAGATATGCTGTTTGAACGTTGCACTCATTTTTTGACTTGTGATAAGAACACTTACTTGCCCAGATGCCAGATATCGCGGTCATACTCGGCAATGGTGCGGTCGGAGGAGAACATACCCGCCTTGGCAATGTTCACAAGGCACTTGCGCCGCCAGCCCGTGGGGTCGCAGGCGTAATCGCTGAGGGCCTGCCCCTTGCGCACAACGTAGGCGTTGAAGTCCGGCAGGGTCTGGAACCAGTCCTTGCGGATCAGCTCGTCGTGCAGACGGGTCAGGTTTTCGGCGTGACCGGCGGCCAGCATCTCCGGCCCGGTGAGGAAGCCGATGGCACGGCGGATGTTGGCATCGCCCTCCACCCACTGGGCGGGGTCGTAATCGCCCACGGCGTAGCGGTGGATGACCTGATCGGAGGTCTGGCCGAAGATATAGATATTCTCTTCTCCCACCTGCTGGCTGATCTCCACGTTGGCACCGTCCATGGTGCCCAGCGTCAGCGCACCGTTCAGCATAAACTTCATGTTGCCGGTGCCGGAGGCCTCCTTGGAGGCAAGGCTGATCTGCTCAGACAGGTCACAGGCCGGGATCAGCTTTTCGGCGGCGGTGACGTTGTAATTCTCCACAAAGACCACCTGCAGCCACTTGGACACCTCCGGGTCTGCAGCAATGACCTTGGAGAGGGTCAGCAGCGCATGGATGATGTCCTTTGCGATGGTATAGGCAGGCGCAGCCTTTGCGCCAAAGATGCTTACCAGCGGAGCGGCGGGCAGGTGTCCGGCCTTGATCTCGTAGTACTGGTGGATGAGGTACAGCAGGTTGAGCTGCTGGCGCTTGTACTCGTGCAGGCGCTTGGACTGGATGTCGAACACGGCATCGGTGTTCACGGTCACCTTCTGGGTGTGCAGCAGCCAGTCGGCCAGTGCCTCTTTGTTTGCCTTCTTCACGGCGGTCAGCTCGCCCAGCACAGCCTCGTCATCGGCAAAGGCCAGCAGCTTTTCCAGCTCGGCGGCGTCCTTGCGGAAACCGGAGCCAATGTGCTTTTCCAGCGTGGCGGTCAGGCGCGGGTCACACTCCAGCAGCCAGCGGCGGAAGGTGATGCCGTTGGTCTTATTGTTGAACTTTTCCGGGTAAAGCTCGTAGAAGCCGTGCAGCTCGGAATTTTTCAGGATCTCGGTGTGCAGTGCTGCCACGCCGTTGGTGGAGTGGGTGAAGTGGATATCCATGTGTGCCATGTGCACCCGCTCGTCCTTGTCGATGATGGCAAGGCTCTCGTCCTTGGTGCGGGTGCGTGCCAGCGCATCCAGCTTTTCAATAATGGGCATCAGCTGGGGCACGACCGCATCCAGATAGGCGCGAGGCCACTTTTCCAGCGCCTCGGCCAGAATGGTGTGGTTGGTGTAGGCGCAGGTCTTGGTAACGATCTCCACAGCCTCCTCAAACTCGATGCCGCGCTCACCCAGCAGCCGGATCAGCTCCGGGATGACCATGCTGGGGTGGGTATCGTTGATCTGGATGGCGGCGTAGTCGGCCAGATCATGGAAGTTGCAGCCCCGGGCGGCGCACTCGGCCAGAATGAGCTGCGCACCGGCAGAGACCATCAGGTACTGCTGGTACACCCGCAGACGGCGGCCTGCCTCATCGGAATCGTCCGGGTAGAGGAAGAGGGTCAGGTTTTTATCAATGGCGGTCTTATCGAACGCAATGCCGTCGTGAACGATGCTCTCGTCGATGGTATCAAGGTCGAACAGGTTCAGGGTGTTGGTGCGGCCCTCGTAGCCGGTGACGGCCAGCTTGTACAGCCGGGCGGTGTATTCCTTGCCGGCCAGCTGCACCGGATAGGTGATGTCGGTCTTTTCTGCCCAGCTATGGGCGGTGAGCCACGGGTCGGGCTTTTCGTTCTGCACGCCGTCCTCAAAGGACTGATGGAACAGGCCGAAGTGATACCGCAGGCCTACACCGTCGCCGGGCAGGTTCAGCGTTGCCAGAGAGTCGAGGAAGCAGGCGGCCAGACGGCCCAGACCGCCGTTGCCCAGAGAAGGTTCCGGCTCAACCTCTTCAATATCGGAAAGGCGCTTTCCGGCAGCAGCCAGTGCAGACCGGGCTTCATCGTACAGCCCCAGATTGATGAGGTTGTTGGACAACAGCTTGCCGATGAGGAATTCAGCGCTGATATAGTACAGCTTGCGGCCGGTAACGGGCTGTACACGGTCGGCGCTCTTCTGCCGTACCAGCTCCAGCAGTGCCAGATACAGCTCCTGATCGGTGCAGTCCGCCAGCAGCTTTCCGGTAAGGCTCTGTAACGTTTCGGTAAAGCTCATAAACGCATCCTCCTTTGATACGGAAACAGGTTTGACATCTGTATTTCAAGATATACCACATAAAACAATCAAAATCTTGCGCAAAAGGCGCAAACTATGGTACAATCCTATCATCAGGGGGTGAGAGGATGCAAAATCAGGCTTCTTTGCAGGAAACAAAGCAGCACGGCGCGGTGCGGTTTCCCTTCAACCTGTACCCCTGCACCATTCCGGGGGACTTTCCGCAGGTGGCACTGCACTGGCACGAAAGCATGGAGCTGGTCTTTGTCAAGCAGGGTACCGGTCTGATACAGGTGGGCGCAGTGACCTACCCGGCCTACCGGGGGGATATCTTTCTCTTTGCCCCGGGCACGCTCCACGCGCTGCGGCAGGCCGAGGGGCAGCGCATGGAATACGAAAATATCATTTTTGAGCTGGAGCTTCTGGGCGGCGCGGAGGATCTTTGTGCCGAAAAATATCTGCTGCCGCTGCAAAGCGGGCGTCTTTCGCTGCCAGTGCGCCTGACCCCGAACGATCTGTGCTATCTGCAGGCCGCCGCCTGCCTGCGGGAGCTGGAGGATGCCAACCGCGCCAAGCTCCCCGGCTACGAACTGCTGGTAAAAGGGGCGTTGCTGCGCTTTTTTGCCCTGCTCATTGCACAGGGCAGGCAGCGGCTTCCCGCAGAAACCGCCGACACCCAGCGGCTGAAAACAGTGCTGCAATGGCTTTCCGCCCATTATGCCGAGATGCTTCGTGTTGCCGATGCTGCCGGGGTCTGCTCCTGCAGTGCCAGCCATTTCATGCGCTGGTTCCGGCAGATGACCGGGCAGAGCTTTATCGCTTTTCTGAACGAGTACCGGCTGAATGCCGCCGCCGAGGCGCTGCAGACCACCGACGAGACCATTCTGAACATCGCCTCCCGGTGCGGGTTTGAAAACCTTTCCTACTTCAACCGGGTGTTCAAGGCGCACTTTGGTATGACCCCGCGGGAGTACCGGAAAAAATAAAAACATCTGCCATAATTTCTCCGGAACGGCTTGAATGCCGGGAGATTTTATGGCAGATGTTTTTTATCAGATCTCCGGCGGCGGGCAGCAGCTCTCACGCGGGATGAGCTTATGCGGCACGATGATCTTTGTTGCCAGAAGATTCGGGTTCTCGATGTGGTTGATGGTCTGGCTGGCGGCCTCCATGCCCAGCTGGTAGGGGTTGACGTCCACGGTGGTCAGCTGCGGGCTTGTGATGCGGGAGAACAGCGAGTTGTTGAAGGACACGATGGAAAGGTCTTTGGGGATATGCAGCCCCAGCTTGCCGCAGAACTGTTCCAGCACTACGGCCAGAATGTCATCACTGACCAGCATGGCAGTGGGGCGGTCCGGGGCAGTGAGCAGGGCTTTCAGCGCTCCCTCGTATGCATCGTTCAGGGTGTTGACCTCTACACAGTCCTCTTCCCGGGGGGTGATACCGTGCTTGAGCAGGGACATCTGATAGCCCCGCTTGCGCTCTGCCGAGAACAGCAATGCGTTGCTGACGCCGAAATACGCAATGCGGCGGTGGCCCATTTCGTAAAGGTAATCGGTGGCTTCCTCACCGGCAAGGGCGTTATCGTTATCAATGTAGATGGTCTGGTTTGCGGACTGCGCCGCCTTGCCCACAATGACATGGAGCAGCCCCTCGTTGCGCAGATACGCCGCCACCGGGCAGTCCTTTTTGGAATAGAGCAGGATAAAGCCATCCGCCTGTGCGTTGGCTACCATACTCTGGATGGCGTCCAGCACCTCGGCATCGTCCTGCCCGGTGATGACCGTGTTCACATACCGCCGCTGGTTGCAGAACTGCCCGATGCCGCGGATGATCTCCAGATGAAAGGCGTTTTCGTAGACGTCCCGCTGGGAGGAGGGCAGAATGATGCCGATGGTCTTGGAAAAAGCCTCCACGGGTTCGGCCTCAAAATTCGGCTCATAGCCCAGCTGCGCCATGATGCGGCGCACCCGCTCCTTGGTCTCCCGGCTGATGGAGGGGCTGTCCTTGCAGGTGCGGGACACCGTGGAAGGCGAAACCCCCGCTGCCGCTGCCACGTCCTTAATGGTAACTGCCATAGTCTGTTCCTCCCTGATAGTATAGCTCTATTGTAAGTCCGTTTGCACGCAATGTCAATGTTTGCGCACAGGATTGCGTAAACCGTGCAACGCTGTGCTCTGCGTTCCTTCGCCAATTTCCACAAAGAATCTTTTGTGAGGTTGTGGAAAAGGTAGAAAGTTTATTTTTCGCGCAGAAAACTCTTGTAAAATTTGCGGAACAGGATTATTCTTGTTGCGTAAAGTTGTGCAAACACAGTGCAACGCTTGCGCGAAGCAATGCAAAGAAAAACAAGGAGGAACATCATGGCAACAACAAAAGCAGCTCCGGGCAAAAAGGGGCTCATCAACTTCGACTTTTTACAGAAGCTGGGCAAAGTGCTGATGACGGTCATCGCCGTTATGCCCGCTGCCGGTCTGATGATCAGTCTGGGCAAGCTGGTGCAGATGGGCGGCGGCGACATCGCGGCGGTCATGACCATCGGCACCACGATGGAAAATATCGGCTGGGCAGTTATCAATAACCTGCACATCCTGTTCGCCGTTGCCATCGGCGGCAGCTGGGCAAAGGAGCGTGCGGGCGGCGCCTTTGCCGCCGTGCTGGCGTTCGCCCTCATCAACGTGATCACCGGCAACATCTTTGGCGTTACCAGCGCCATGCTGGCAGACCCCGATGCCGTGACCCACACCCTGTTCGGGCAGGAGATCGCCGTCAACGGCTACTTCACCTCCGTGCTGGGCGCTCCGGCGCTGAACATGGGCGTGTTCGTGGGCATCATTGCCGGCTTTGTGGGCGGCGTGGCCTACAATAAATACTACAACTTCCGCAAGCTGCCGGATGCACTGGCCTTCTTCAACGGCAAGCGCTTCGTGCCCATGGTGGTCATTGCCTACTCGGTGGTCATCTCGCTGGTGCTGGCGCTGTTCTGGCCTGTGGTGCAGACCGGCATCAACAACTTCGGCATCTGGATCGCCAATTCTTCCGAAACTTCTCCCGTGCTGGCTCCGTTCATCTATGGTACGCTGGAACGTCTGCTGCTGCCCTTTGGCCTGCACCACATGCTGACCATCCCCATGAACTACACCTCCTTCGGCGGCACCTACACCATCGCCACCGGCGTCAACGCAGGCAGTCAGGTGTTTGGGCAGGACCCGCTGTGGCTGGCATGGGCCAATGACCTGATCAACTTTAAAAAGGCCGGTGACATGGCCGCTTACAACAACCTGCTGGCTACCGTTACCCCCGCCCGCTTCAAGGTGGGCCAGATGATCGGCGCAACCGGTCTGCTGCTGGGCATTGCACTGGCCATGTTCCGCCGTGTGGATGCCGACAAGCGCGCAAACTATAAGTCCATGTTCATCTCCACCGCGCTGGCCGTATTCCTGACCGGCGTCACCGAGCCGCTGGAATTCATGTTCATGTTCTGCGCCATGCCGCTGTACATCGTGTACGCACTGCTGCAGGGCTGCGCCTTTGCCATGGCGGGCATCATCCATCTGCGCCTGCACTCCTTCGGCAATCTGGAGTTCATCACCCGCATCCCCATGTCTTTGCAGGCGGGTCTGGGCGGCGATATCCTCAACTTTGTGCTCTGCGTGGTGGCGTTCTTCCTCATCGGCTATTTCGTGGCCTACTTCATGATCGGCAAGCTTCAGCTGGCAACGCCGGGTCGTCTGGGCAACTACACCGATGACAACGCAGACGATGCCGCCGACGCAAAGACCGAGAAGAAGGCCGACAAAAAGGCGGATAACGGTCAGGCCGAGCGCATCATTGCCCTGCTGGGCGGCCGGGAAAACATTGTGCTGGTGGATGCCTGCATGACCCGTCTGCGCGTTACCGTAAAGGACCCCGCCAAGGTTGCCGACCTTGCCGCATGGAAGGCCGAGGGTGCGCTGAGCCTGCTGGTGAAGGGCGACGGCATTCAGGCCGTGTACGGCCCCAAGGCAGACGTTTTGAAATCTGACATCAACGATATTTTGTAAAGAACTATGAAACTGCTGACATTGAATACCCACAGCCTTATCATCCCGGAGCATGAGGCAAAGCGGGAGATTTTTGTAGACTTCATCGCAAAGGAGCAGCCGGAGGTGTTCGCCCTGCAGGAGGTGAACCAGACCGCCGCTGCGCCGCTGCTGGTGGATGTTCCGGCGGGGTACTACCCCTGCCCCGGCAATACAGTGCTGTTGAAGGCGGACAACCACGCCGCAGCCGTGGCAAAAATGCTGGCACAGCGGGGCGTGCACTACTACTGGAGCTGGCTCCCGGCAAAGGTGGGCTACGGCATTTACGATGAGGGCGCCGCGGTGTTCAGCCGTGCACCCATCACCGCCGCCGAGAACCTGCTGCTGAGCAAGTCCAGCGATTACAACAACTGGAAGACCCGCCGCACGCTGGGCATCTGTGCAAAAGATGTCTGGTACTATACGGTGCATCTGGGCTGGTGGAAGGACGAAGCAGAGCCTTTTGCCCCGCAGTGGGAAAAGCTTTCAAAGGCGGCGGGCGCAAAAAAGACCGCCTTTCTGCTGGGCGACTTCAACAGCGAAGCCGATGTGCGGGGCGAGGGCTACGACCTCGTGCTGGGCAGCGGCTGGCAGGATACCTACCGCCTTGCACAGCAGCGGGACGATGGCTACACGGTGGTGGAAGCCATTGACGGCTGGCGGGATGCCCCGGATGCAGCGGCAAAAAAGCGCATCGACCAGATTTGGTGCTCCAAGGCGGTGGCTGTCAAGAGCAGCCGGGTGGTGTTTGGCGGCCTGCAGGAGCCGCAGGTGTCTGACCATGCCGGTGTTATGATCGAGTTATAAAGGAAGGTAAAAGAAGATGCAGAGAAGTGCAGGCATTTTGCTGCCCATCAGCAGTCTGCCGTCCCCTTACGGCATCGGCTGCTTTTCGCAGGAAGCATACGACTTTGTGGACTGGCTCAAGGAAGCCGGGCAGACCTACTGGCAGATTTTACCGCTGGGTGTGACCAGCTACGGCGACAGCCCCTACCAGAGCTTTTCCGCCTTTGCGGGCAACCCCTATTTCATCAGTCTGGACACACTGGTGGAGGAAGGAGTGCTGACCGCCGCCGAGTGCAAAAAGGCAAACTTCGGCCGCAAGGCAGACGACATTGATTACAGCCGCCTGTATACCGAGCGCGGCCGCCTGCTGCGGCTGGCGTACTCCCGCAGCGACATCGGCCACAACGAAGCGTTTACGGCGTTCTGCGAGAAAAACAAGTGGTGGCTGGACGATTTTGCCTTGTTCATGGCGGTGAAGGATCGCTTTGAGGGCAAGCCGTGGATCGAGTGGGCAGAGGATATCCGTCTGCGCTGGCAGCCCGCCATGGACTACTACCGCCGGGAGCTGTACTTTGAGGTGGAGTACCACAAGTATCTTCAGTTCAAGTTCGACGAGCAGTGGCGCAAGCTGAAAGCCTACGCCAACAGCAAGGGCATCCAGATCATCGGCGATATCCCTATTTATGTGGCGCTGGATTCGGCGGACGCTTGGGCAAACCCGGGCCTGTTCCAGCTGGACAAGGACAACATTCCCACGGCGGTGGCGGGCGTTCCCCCGGATGGCTTCTCCCCCACCGGTCAGCTGTGGGGTAACCCGCTCTACCGCTGGGAAGCCCACCGTGCGACCGGCTATCAGTGGTGGATCACCCGGCTGTGGTACTGCTTTGAGCTGTACGATGTGGTGCGCATCGACCACTTCCGCGGCTTCGATGAGTATTTCTCCATCCCCTACGGCAGCGAGACGGCGGTGGATGGCCACTGGGAAAAAGGCCCGGGCATCGAGCTGTTCCGCGCCGTGGAGCAGGCACTGGGCAAACGGGAAATCATTGCCGAGGATCTCGGCTACATGAGCGACACTGTGCGGCAGCTGGTGCGGGACAGCGGCTTCCCCGGCATGAAGGTGCTGGAATTCGCCTTTGACTCCCGCGATACCGGCAGCGCCAGCGACTACCTGCCCCACAACTACCCGGTGAACAGCGTAGCCTATACCGGCACCCACGACAACGAAACGCTGGTTTCGTGGTACCAGACCATCTCGGACGCCGAGCGCGCTATGGTGCGGGATTACCTGTACGACTACGCCACCCCGGACGCGCAGCTTTATAAAAGCATGATCGCACTGATCCTGCGCAGCGCAGCGGCGAAGTGCATCATCCCCATGCAGGACTGGCTTGGGCTGGATAATTCCGCCCGCATCAATAAGCCCTCCACCGTGGGCGAAAACTGGCGCTGGCGGATGAAAAAGACCCAGCTGACAAAGAAGCTCCAAAAGGAGATCTGCCAGCTGACCACCCGCTACGGCCGGATGAACTGGGCGTAACAGCCGGCTTCCTCTCCGCACAAAAAGCTCCGGGCCCTTCTCGACAGGAGAAGAGCCCGGAGCTTTTGTTTTTTAATCTCAAAATGCTTCCCGGAAAGGGCTGCAGCTACACGCAGGATTATTGGATAAAGCCCACGAACACCGGGCAGAGCACAGCGGTCAGCACACCGGCCACGGCGATGGAAAGGCCGCTCATAGCGCCCTCCACCTCGCCCATCTGCAGCGCCTTGCTGGTGCCCACGGCATGGGCTGCCGTGCCGAGGCCCACGCCCTTGGCGATGGGGTCGGTGATGTGGAACACCTTGCACACGGTCTCGGCCAGCAGCGCGCCCACGATGCCGGTCACGATGACGATGGCACCGGTCAGGGCGGCGATGCCGCCCAGCTCTGCGGCTACATCCATGCTGATGGCGGTGGTCACAGATTTCGGCAGCAGGGTGGCGTACTGCTCCTTAGTCAGGTTCATTGCCAGCGCCAGTGCAAAGGCGCTGCCCAGACTGACCAGCGTGCCCACCGAAATGCCTGCGATGATGGCGGGCGCGTTCTTTTTGAGCAGATCCAGCTTTTCATACAGCGGGATGGCCAGTGCCACCGTGGCGGGCAGCAGCAGGTAGCTTACCGGCGCAGCGCTGGTTTTATAGTCCCCATAGGGGATATTGCACACCGACAGAAAGATGATGACAAAAATGCCGCCCAGCAGCAGCGGGTTGAAGATGGCCTTGCCGGTCACCTTATTGATGACCGTGCCCAGCGCAAAGGCCGCCAGCGTAAGCAGCACGCCCCATGCCGCCGAGCCGGTCAGAAAATCGTTCAGCAACTCAGTCATGGTCGGCCTCCTTTTTGCTGCGGGCGGTCAGCGCCTGCGTGGTGCGGCCGGCGGCGGCCATCACCAGCACCGTCACCGGCAGGATCGCGATCAGAATAGGCAGCAGCAGCTGTCCCATTTCTGCCCACAGCTCCATAATGCCCGCAGCGGCGGGCACGAACAGCAGCGGAAAAATACCGGTCAGGTAGGTGCCGGTCTCCTTGACCTGCTCCAGCTTTACCACACCGGTGATCAGGGCTGCCAGCAGCAGCACCAGACCGTACACGCTGGCAGGCACCGGCAGCGGCAGCACCGCGTGCAGCACCTCGCCCAGAAAACAGAACGCAAGAATGCGCCCGAACTGAAAAATATACTTCGTTTCAGAACTCCCCTTTCTGATTTTCACAACATACGACCGGCTTTTTATCCGGAAATTTCTGCTTCACACAAGGTAACAGTATACCGCGGACTGCCCGCACCATCAATCGTAAAACCTGCCAAGAAGTTCTGCACCTTTTGCGCAGAACTGTACAAAAAAACGCACCGGTGCAGTGCCGGTGCGCAAGGGAGCCGTATTCTATCACGCCGAAAACGCCGGACGCACTTTTTCAGGCGAAGCACCCGCCTGTACGGCACGTTCGCGCTCGTAGGTCACCCGTGTCACCTCTGTGATAAATTCTTTTTCCCGGTCGTCTGCCGTTGCCCAATCGATGTGGAACTTGCGGCACATCCCAAAAAAGATCTCATAATACTGCTTATCCTTTTCCGCATCCTGCATATAAGCACTGCACAGCTTTTCTTTCATGTTTATCCCTCATTTCAAATAACCGAAAAAAATGTGCTTTGCCGCTTCGCCCTGTATCAGAAAGCGTGGTGCACCGCCGTCAAAAACGGGCAGCTCTATCCCACCAAAATCCTCCCGATAATGTGTCGCCAACGCATCTGTTTTTGCTTCTAAAATCACATCGCCGCCAAACCCATGATCTATCGACAGCTTTATCCCGTAAGCGATCATCAGCTTTCCGATCCCGCTGTACTTGCGCTTTGCACCCGCCAACGTCGGGTTGCTTTCCGGCTGGCTTTCCATATAAACGACCCGGACAACCAGAGCACTTTCCAGCGCCTCATACATTCCCAGCGCGATCAATTCCCCGTCTGCCGTTTCCACTGCATATTTTTCATAAGGAGACGTTTCAATATACGCGCTCGTCCAGTCTGTCTGCCAGACCGGCGCGCGCGTTGTTCTTTCCGCATCGGAGCGCCGCATCCTTCGGATGATGACCGACATCTTATTCCCGGCTTCTGACGCGACATAAGGCTCAAAAATCATCGTATCACCTTCTATTTATAGTTTAGCATTTTCGCAAAAAAGTTGCAAGGGCTGTTCCTGTACAAAAAAACGCACCGGGGCAATTCCGGTGCGCAGAATCAATTATTCCTGATAGGTAAAATGACAGCGTGGGTAATTCGAGCACCCCCAGAAGGTTTGCCCTGCGTGATTCCCTCGTTGAGCTACCCTCATAACGAGCTGTCCGCCGCATCGCGGACAAGTCCAAGTTCCATCCGCTTGAACGACTGGATATTGCTTTGCCTGAACGTCTCTTATATGGGCGTCTTTTTGCCAGCCGCTTGCTTCTGTGAAATTCACAAGTATTGCATAAAGTGCATCCATTTTCTCATCTGATAGCTGAGTGCCTGTACACCGAGCATTATACTCAATATCCTTTCGGAGATATAGGGCATAGGTCACATGATGCTTTCCGCTTGTGAGCTGAATGTTCTTTAGTTCACAATTGTTTCCAAATACTACATAGGAATAGTATGGGACAGTATCATCCTTCAGCAGTTCCATCAATGCGCAAATATGCGTCTCATTCTGCCGGAGAGGGTTATAAAAGGAGTACTTTTGCGTTGTATGAAATTTTCCCCTCAGACATTGTGTCCAATGCTCTTGCTCTTCATTGCCGAAAATCCAGCCACTGTAATTTTTGGATTCGATTACATAAAGTCCGGACTCGTGCAGAAAGACCATGTCAATCTCAGTTGTTCCTTTTTGGCCTACCGGGATATAACAATTCGGTAAAAGAGCTTTACGACCGTGGACTTTGTTCAGGGCATTATAAATAATGTTTTCTCCAGCGTCTCCCCGTTCCTCCGGGCTACGAAAATCCCATCGAAATTGCTCAAACACGATAATGTCCTCAGATCACATAATCGTTGCCGGCCTGATCCGGCAGGGCAAGATCTGCCAGTGTGATCTTGCCGAAATAGTCCGAGATCAGCTCGTTGAGGCCTTTCCACATCTCGTAGGTGCGGCAGTTGGCCATCCGGGCGCAGGCAGAGGCGCCGGGGGTCAGGCAACTTACCGGGGCAAGGCTGCCCTCGGTGAGCATCAGGATCTCGCTTACGGTGTACTGGTCCGGGCTGCGGGTCAGCCGGTAGCCGCCGCCCTTGCCGCGCAGCCCCTCCAGAAAGCCGTTCTGCACCAGCACCTTGAGGATGTTCTCCAGATACTTCTCCGAGATCTCCTGCCGGGCAGCCACTGCCTTTAAAGGAACATATTTTTCAGACTGGTGCTCTGCAAGGTCGATCATCACCCGCAGTGCATAGCGTCCTTTGGTCGAAACGATCATGATTCGTACTTCCTTCCGGTCAATTTTTATTTAAACCCATTATACAACAGGGTAAATCACTTTTCAATCCCACTTTTTTTAAAAAAACCTTGACAAGCAGGCAAAACAGGGCTATAATGCCTTCAAACCCACAAACAATGTTGGTTTGAAGGTTTAGAGGGAATCACAGCCGGACACACCGGTGCAAGACAGGGCCATGTACCCCGTAACGATATCAGAAAGAGGGACAAGTATTATGAGCAAGATCTATACCGCCGCAGATCAGTTGATCGGTCACACCCCGCTGCTGGAGCTCAGCCATATTGAAAAAGAAGAACAGCTGCCCGCCCACGTTATTGCCAAGCTGGAGTACTTCAACCCCGCCGGCTCTGTGAAGGACCGCATTGCCAAAAAGATGATCGACGATGCCGAGGCCAAGGGCCTGCTGAAGGAAGGCTCTGTCATCATCGAGCCCACCTCCGGCAACACCGGCATCGGTCTGGCTGCTGTGGCTGCCGCCAAGGGCTACCGCATCATCATCGTCATGCCCGAGACCATGAGCGTGGAGCGCCGCCAGCTGATGAAGGCCTACGGTGCCGAGCTGGTGCTCAGCGAGGGTGCCAAGGGCATGAAAGGTGCCATTG
>OGHE01001079.1_pt1 | contig 20122 bp, 12 predicted proteins | sample 1571431 | NCBI WGS metagenome assembly OGHE01 (sample SAMEA2581966, study PRJEB24529) | metagenome | biome: Human gut stool | place: China | collected 2011 | reverse complement strand
TCGCCCGCACTGCAAACAAGGTCCGCAAGACCCCCCTGCGCGTCATCCTGAACGGTCTGGGCAAGGACGCAGCTTACATCATTTCCCGTATCAACGGCTTCACCTATGTGCAGACCGAGTACGATATCCCCACCCAGACCCTGACTGTGGTCAAGGAGATCCCCTTCTCTGAGGGCGAGCGCGCAGCTGTTAAGTGCTACGGCGCTAACGACGTTATGGAAGGCGTTGCCATCATGAAGAAGGAGGACGTGCAGTGCTCCATCACCGGCAACTCCACCAACCCCGTCCGCTTCCAGCATCTGGTCGCCGGCACCTACAAGAAGTGGGCTAACGAGAACGGCAAGAAGTACTTCTCCGTTGCTTCCGGCGGCGGCACCGGCCGTACCCTGCACCCCGATAACGTGGCTGCAGGCCCCGCTAGCTACGGCCTGACCGACTCTCTGGGCCGCGTGCACGGCGACGCTCAGTTCGCAGGCTCTTCCTCTGTGCCTGCACACGTTGAGATGATGGGCCTGATCGGCATGGGCAACAACCCCATGGTCGGTGCAACCGTCGCTTGCGCTGTTGCAGCTGCTCAGGCTAACGCCTAAGTTTTTCCTAAGTTTCAGCGAGGGGGAGTTGCTTTCCGAATGAGCAGCTCTCCCTTTTTTGCTGATAGATATCCGAACACAAGCAACCCAAGCATGAGAAGGAAGAAACAATGAAAAAGAATCAGATCCGTAAGAGCATGGCTGCGCTGGCCATGGCGGCTGTTGTGAGCGTCAGCCTGCTGGGCTACGGCTGCGGCAGCAAGCCTGCCTCCTCCACCGCAGGCGGCGTGTCCGGCGAGTTTACCGGCACTGCCAAGGGCATGGGCGGCGATGTTACCGTTACCCTGACCCTGACCGACGGCAAGATCACCGGCTGCACCGCCGAGGGCAAGGACGAGACCCCCGGTATCGGCACCATGGCTCTGGAGCAGCTGCCCGGCGAGATCGCCGAGAGCGGCAGCATTGCCGTGGACGGCGTGGCCACCGCAACCATCACCTCTGACGCCATCAAGGAGGCTGCTGCCGCTGCTCTGGCCGCAGCCGGCCTGAACGCTGATGACTACAAGACCGAGGTCAAGGCCGACACGACCAAGGCCGAGGACGCTACCATTGATGCCGACATTGCCATCGTGGGTGCAGGCGGCGCAGGCATGACTGCTGCCATCACCGCTGCTGCCGAGGGCAAGAGCGTGGTCATTCTGGAAAGCCAGCCCATGGTGGGCGGCAACTCCGTGCGCGCTACCGGCGGCATGAACGCCGGCAAGACCGTGTATCAGGACGAGAACGAGTTCGGCGAGTCCGCAGGCGTGGAAAAGACCCTGAAGACCGCTGCTGAAAAGTACGCCGACAACGCCACCATCACCGCTCTGGCCAAGACTGTGTCTGAGCAGTGGGCAGCTTATCAGGCAGACCCCAAGGGCTACTTCGACTCTGTGGAGCTGATGGAGCTGGATACCATGATCGGCGGCAAGGGCATCAATGACCCCGCTCTGGTGGAGACCCTGTGCTCCAACAGTGCTGACGCCATTGACTGGCTGGACGAGCACGGCATCACCCTGCACAGCGTTTCCAGCTTTGGCGGCGCATCCGTCAAGCGCATCCATCGCCCCGTGAATGCTGAGGGCAAGACCGTTTCTGTCGGTTCTTACATGATCCCCCTGCTGCAGGAGAACTGCGACAAGGCCGGCGTGCAGACCCTGCTGAACACCACCGCTACCGAGCTGCTGACCGATGCAAAGGGCGCAGTTGTGGGCGTGAAAGCTACCGGTTCCACCGGCGAGACCATCACCGTGAATGCCAAGGCTGTGGTGCTGACCACCGGCGGCTTCGGCGCAAATCTGGAGATGGTCACCGAGTACAAGCCCGAGCTGAAGGGCTTTATGACCACCAACGCCGCAGGCGCACAGGGTCAGGGCATTGAGATGGCTACCGCTGTGGGCGCTGACACTGTGGACATGGATCAGATCCAGATCCACCCCACCGTGGAGGCAAACACTGCTGCTCTGATCACCGAGGGTCTGCGCGGCGACGGCGCTATCCTCGTCAACGCCGAGGGCAAGCGCTTTATCGACGAAGTGGGTACCCGCGACGTGGTTTCCGCTGCCGAGATCGCACAGACCGGCAGCTACAGCTGGCTGGTGGTGGATCAGGCTATGGCCGATGCCTCCAGCGTCATTCAGGGCTACATCAAGAAGGGCTACACCGTGACCGGCCAGACCTACGAGGAGCTGGCAAAGGCCATGGGCGTGGACGAGGCTGCTTTTGCCGAGACCATGAAGACCTGGAACGGCTACGTTGAGGCCAAGAACGACCCCGACTTTGGCCGTACCAGCTTTGCCAAGACTCTGGACACCGCTCCGTACTACGCCATCAAGGTTACCGCAGGCGTGCACCACACCATGGGCGGCCTGAAGATCAACACCAACACCGAGGTGCTGAAGGCTGACGGCTCTGTGATCCCCGGCCTGTTCGCAGCAGGTGAGGTGACCGGCGGCGTGCACGGCGCAAACCGTCTGGGCGGCAACGCTGTGGCCGACTTTACCGTCTTTGGCCGTATTGCTGGTGCTGCTGCCAGCAAGTACGCTGCATGAGCATAAAGCAAAAAAGCTCTGACACCGCTGCCGTAAAGAGCAGTGCGTGGAAGAAAAACCTGATTTTCGTGCTGGTGGTGCTGGCGCTTGCCGCAGGTATTTTTCTTGCGGTGCGTGCGCGGCACCACGTCAAGGGCAGCGGCCTGCAGGCTGTTGTGGATTTCGGTGACGGCGTTACCGAGACTGTGCCCCTTGCGCAGGAGCATGATTATCTGTACGAGGTAGGGGACTACATCGTGCACCTGCAGGTAAAGGATGGAGCCATTGCGTTTTTGGACAGTCAGTGCCCGGACCATGTCTGTGAGCAATTCGGCTGGCTGGACAAGGACGGCGCATGGGCCGCCTGTGTACCCGCAGGGGTATATGTGGTGGTAGAACCCACCGCAGACGCAGGGTAAAAAAGAAGATCAGCCGGGCCCGAAGGCCCGGCTGATCTTCTTTTTTACAGGAAGGAGAGCAGGAAAGAGGCTGTTTGAATCGTATTATAAAAGGATATGCAGCGGCTCAAAAGCGCACAAAGAAAGCCATTCTTTGTTAAAAAAGTCTGAAACTTTGTGGAAATGCCGTGAAACGAAAAACGGACGCTTGTGCAACGGGACAAAATGCGTTACACTACCAATATAAGTCTCCGATGGGTGCTTTTGCAAAAAAGTGCCTTGTCATAAAAGAACCTAGGAGGAACGGCAAGAATGATCTGGAACAAGTCTAAACAGCCCGCCGACCCGCAGCAGGGCGCAGCTGCACCCCAGAAGGGCGGCGCTGCGGCGTTTGCCAAAAAAAACTGGAAGTGGCTGGTGCCGGTGGCTATCGTGGTGCTGGCAGGCGGCTGGTGGCTGCTCAAGCCCAAAAGCGCAAAGCCTGCCAACGTGGATACTTCCTATACGGAAGCCATGCCCGAGACCCGGAATGTTTCCAACACGCTCAGCGGCACAGGCACTTTGAAGCCCGCCAATACTTACAGCGTCAAATCGCTGGTGTCCGGCAAGGTGCTGACCGGCAGCTTTGAAGAGGGTGATATCGTGGAGGAGGGCACGGTGCTCTACACGGTGGATTCCTCCGACGCCACCACCAAGGTGGAGCAGGCAGCCATCACCCTGCAGCAGGCACAGCGCAGCTACGATAAGACCGCCGACCGCCAGTATGTCCGCGCCGAGGTGGCGGGCATCGTCAGCAGCCTGAAGGTGAACAAGGGCGATGAGGTAAAGAGTGGTCAGGAAGTGGCTGTGGTGCGGGACAGCTCCAAGATGAATCTGGTGCTGGAGTTCCCGGCTGCGGATGCCGCCAACTTTTCGGTGGGGCAGACCGCCGAGGTGACGCTGGACGGCACCTTTGAGGTGCTGCCCGGCACCATTACCGCCGTGACCGGCACCGATGCGCTGAGCACCGGCAACCTGCTTACCCGTACCGTGACCATCGCGGTATCCAATGCTGGTGGTCTGACCACGGCACAGGCGGCTACGGCTACCATCAACGGGGTAAGCTCCATTGCTGCGGCAAACTTCCAGTATCAGGCGGAGCGCACCCTGACTGCGCTGTCCTCCGGCACCGTTACCGCCATCAATGTGCGGGAGGGCAGTAGCGTGAACAAAGACGACATCATCCTGACCCTGAGCGGTGAGGACCTGACCGAGTCCATCCAGTCTGCCTCCGAGACCCTGCGCGGTGCACAGCTGTCCATGGAGAACCTGCAGGATGCCATGAGCAACTACACCATCACCTCGCCCATCAGCGGCACCATCATCGAAAAGAATGCCAAGGTGGGCGATGCCCTGAGCACCGGCACTGACATGTGCACGATCTACGACCTGAGCTATCTGGAAATGACCATCAACGTGGACGAGCTGCAGGTCAGCAGCCTGAAGGTGGGGCAGACCGTGCAGGTGACTGCAGACGCCGTGAAGGATAAGACCTACGAGGGCGTGGTCACCCGTGTGTCCATGAAGGGCGATACCAGCGGCGGCACCACCACCTACCCGGTGAGCGTACGCATTGATGAGACCACCGGTCTGCGCCCGGGCATGAACGCCAACGCCGAGATCGTGGTGGCACAGGCCAAAAACGCGCTCACCGTGCCCAACGCCGCCATCGTGCGGGGCAGCTATGTGCTGGTGCGGCAGGATTCGCCCAGCGCCGTGAACGCCGATGCCTCCATGAGCGCACCGGAGGGCTATGTGTACGTCAAGGTCAAGACCGGCGTCAGCGACGACAACTATACGCAGGTGACCAGCGGTCTGTCCGAGAGCGACACCATCGCCTACGACCCCAGCTCTGTGAGCAGCGACAGCTACTATGACTACGGCGGCTACGACTACTCTGACGGCGAAGTGATCGGCGGGGCAGACCTTGCCGAGGGCGGCGAGGAGATGCTGCCCGAGGAGACCGAAAACAGTGAGGAACCTGCAGCAGACGAAGAGCCCGCAGACGGCATCGACCCCGCCGAGGCCGGCGCGGTCGTGGTGAATTGACGCAGGAGGGTTGAATGAGCGCTCTGATCGAATTTGATGCGGTCTGCAAGTATTACCAGATGGGTGATACCACGGTAAAGGCTGCCGACCACATCACCATGAAAATCGAAAAAGGCGAGTTCGTTGCCATCGTGGGTCAGTCCGGTTCGGGCAAATCCACCTGTATGAATATCATCGGCTGTCTGGATGTGCCTACCCACGGCACCTACCGGCTCAACGGCCGGGATGTGGGCAAGATGAACCGCAACGAGCTGGCAGCCATCCGCAACGAGATGCTGGGCTTTATCTTCCAGCAGTACAACCTGCTGCCCAAGCTGAACCTGATGGAAAACGTGGAGGTGCCGCTGGTGTATGCAGGCATCTCCCGCGCCGAGCGCCACGTCCGTGCCCGGGAAGTGCTGGAGCAGGTGGGGCTTGGCGATAAGCTGAAAAACCGCCCCAACCAGCTTTCCGGCGGTCAGCAGCAGCGCGTGTCCATTGCACGCGCACTGGTGCGCAACCCGCCGGTCATTCTGGCGGACGAACCCACTGGTGCGCTGGACTCCCATACCGGACGCGAGGTGCTGGGGCTTTTGCAGCAGCTGCACAAGCAGGGACATACTGTGGTGCTGATCACCCACGACAACTCCATTGCGGTGCAGGCCGACCGCATCATCCGGCTGGAGGACGGTCAGGTGGTGTATGACGGCGACTCCCACGCACCGGAGGCCATGGTGCAGCCCACCCTGCTGCCCGAAACGCCGGAAAAGGAGGAACAGGCATGATCTTTGAAACCTTCCGGCAGGCCATCCAGAACGTGTGGAGCAACAAGCTGCGCACCTTTCTGACCATGCTGGGCATTATCATCGGCGTGATGGCGGTCATCGTCATCGTGGGTCTGGGCAACGGCATGACCAAAAGTATGCGGGACAGTTTTTCCGCGCTGGGCACCAACACCATGAGCATTCAGGTGTGGGGCTACGGCTCCCGCACCGTGTCGGTGGAGGAGATGTACGATATCTGCCAGCGGAATTCCAACCTCATCCGTGCCGTGTCGCCGCAGGTCAGCTTCAGAGGAGACGCCGGCGGTACGCTGAAGATCGGTACTGCCACTTACCGCTGGTCCACCATCAACGGTGTGGACGAAAACTTTACCGAAATGAAGAACTACCGCATCGCACAGGGGCGCGGCCTGCAGTACATGGATATGAAGGACAATAAGCAGGTGTGCGTGATCGGCGATTACCTCAACCGCGTAGCCTTTGGCGGCAACGGTGTGGGGCAGACGCTCAAGATCGGTGCCAACAAGTTTCGCGTCGTAGGCGTGCTGTCCGCCAAGGTCAGCGACCCCACCATGCAGCAGGGCAGTGAGGACGACTGCGTTTACCTGCCCTACACCACCGTGCTGCGGCTTTCCAGCCAGAGCAGTGTAGACAACTACACGGCATGGATGACCGATGAAAGCCTTGCCAACGAGGCCAAATCGACCTTGGAGGAAGAGCTGCAGGAGCTGATCAAGAGCGAAAACGGCTACTATGTGTACAGCGCCAGCGAGTGGCTGGAGGAAATGAATAAGATGATCAACATGGTCATCGTGGTGCTTACCGGTATTGCCAGCATCTCGCTGCTGGTGGGCGGCATCGGCATTATGAACATCATGCTGGTGTCGGTGACCGAGCGCACCCGCGAGATCGGCATCCGCAAGGCACTGGGCGCAAAGGAGCGCACCATTCTGGCACAGTTTGTGGTGGAGGCTGCCACCACCTCTGCGCTGGGCGGCGTTTTGGGCATTGCGCTGGGCTATGTGGTATCCATGGCAGCCAACCGGGTGCTGCCCATGTTCATGACCGATACCACCGTCACGGTAAGCCCCTCCTTCAACTCCATCGTGGTGGCCTTTGGTATCTCGGTGGGCATCGGCGTGCTGTTCGGCTATCTGCCGGCGCGGCGCGCAGCCCGGCTGAACCCCATTGAAGCATTGCGCTACGATTGATCGCGGCGGCGTGATAAACAAAGAACAAGAGGTACGACCAATGAAAAAACGGATTCTCGCATTTCTGCTGGCGGTCAGCATTGCGGTGTCGGTGCTGGTGCTGCCGGTCTCGGCGGCCAGCATCAACAACACGGCCCTGCAGACGGCTATTACTCTGGGCGCTGTGCCCACCGGTCAGGAGCTTGGCGCCTGCGTTACCCGCGGCGCTTTTGCCAAAATGCTGGTGTCCTTTTCCACCTACCGGGAGAGCGTAGGCGCGCAGGGCACGGTGGGCACCCTGTACCGGGATGTGCCCGGCAGCTCTGAATGGGCTCCCTACATCCGCATTGCAGTGCAGCAGGGCTGGATGAACGGCTACACCGACGGCTCTTTCCGCCCGGATAATACGGTCACGCTGGAGGAAGCCTGTGCAGCGGTGCTGAAGCTGCTGAGCTATAAGACCACCGACCTGACCGGCTCCTTCCCGCAGGCGCAGCTGAACAAGGCACAGCAGATCGGTCTGCGGGACCAGCTTACCTGTACGCAGGGGCAGGCCATGACCTACGAGCAGTGCACCCTGCTGCTGTACAATGCCCTGCGTGCCAACACCGCCAGCGGCAGCGCCTACGGCAGCGCGCTGGGCTTTACAGTGTCCAACGGTCAGGTGGATACCTCCTCAGTGCTGCTCAAGAGCCGCAAGGGTCCCTTTGTGGCGGAGGAGGGCACCCAGCTGCCCTTTACGCCGGTAAGCGTTTACCGCAACGATAAGACTTCTGCCTCGGCAGAGCTGAACAAGTACGACGTGTACTACTACAGCGAGAGCCTGCAGACGGTGTGGATCTACACCCGCCGCGCCGCAGGCCGCATTACGGCAGTATCACCCAGTGCCAGCGCACCCACCGCGCTGACCGTGGCGGGCAGCAACTACAGTCTGGGCAGCGCTGCCGTGGCGTCTAAAATTTCTTCTCTGAACGGCGGCGGCGTGGGCGAGGTAGTCACTCTGCTGCTGGGCATGGACAACGAGGTGGCCGATGTGATCACCGGCGAGGAAGCCGACAGCGTATTCTACGGCGTGGTGCAGACCGCCTCCCGCAGCCTTGTGGAGGACAACGGCGCAGATGTGCTGCAAAAGATCTCGGTGATGTGTACCGACGGCATCGTCCGCACTGTGAACATCGACAAAAGCCTGAACTACCCCACCGGCTGGCTGGTGGAGATCAGCGTGACCCCCGAGGGGGAGCAGGTGACTGCCATCGAGTCCAAATCGGTCAGCGGCACCATCAACGATACCGCCACCGCGCTGGGGAACTATGCTCTGGCCGATGACGTACAAATTCTGGATACGACATCGGAGGGGTTAGCTGGGACGGTTCGTCCCAGCCGAATAGCGGGGACAAAGCTGAATGCCCTGACCGTGCGCTACTATACGCTGAATGAGCAGGGGCAGATCGACCGCCTGATTTTGAACGATGTCACCGGCGATCTGTGGAAATACGGTGTGCTGGATGACGTGAAGAATCTGGCCGTCAACGCAGGCTCTATTCTGGGCGGGCTGACCGGCGGCTCCGGCGGGAGCGGGGACAGCTCCTCCGGCAGCGGTTCCTCCGGGGACAGCTCATCCGGTTCGGGCAGCACCGGCGGCACCACCAATACCACCACGGTGACAGATGACCTGCGCAATGTGCTGGTGCCCACCACCAGCGAGATCCTGTGGGGCGTCATCGATGGCTCGCTGCTGAGCACGGTGTGGAACCGCATCACCAGCAGCTCTGGCTCGCTGCTGAGCATCGGCCTTAAGCAGCTGGCCAATATTACCGGCCAGCCCATGAGCACCATCCTCAAATTTGTAGGCGGCGGAGCTACTTATATCTGCTACGTCAACGGCAGCCCGGCCAGCTTTTCCACCTCGGTCAAGTATCCGGTGCTGGCAGGCGGTCTGGCCGTGCGGCAGAACGTGAACGGCTCTGTAAAGGCCATGATCCAGCTGATGCCCATGAAAATCGATCAGGTGGGCGCAGCCTCGGTCATGAGTAACGGCACCCGCTACGAAACGGCCGATGATATGCAGGTGTACCTGTGGTACAAGGGCCAGTATTACGCCACCAAGCTTTCCGAGGTGAACTCCGAGGGCTATTACCTGACCGGCTGGTACGATAACTTTGGCTGCGCAGCAGGCAAGCGCGTGCGGGTGATCGTGGCGGTCAAAAAGGACTGATGGACTACTATGACTCCCGGCGCAGAGCCTTGCGGGCGGTGCGGCAGCTGCTCTACCCGCGCGAGTGCCCCTTCTGCGGCCGGGTGCTGGGAGATGTGCGGGACTGCCCGGACTGCGCAGAGCAGCTGGAGGCGCTGCGCCGCAAGCCGGGCATCCGGCTGGACCCGGCGCAGCACTATATCAGCAATCTGGCCGGTGCTGCCGCGCCCTACCGCTACAGTGGCTGTGTGCGGCGCGGCATCCTGAACGCAAAATATCAGGGCAAGCCATGGCGGGCGGTGGAGCTGGGCAACCGGCTGGTGCAGCTGGCCTTTGGCGGAGAACTGACCGTGCAATACGGCGAGCTGCTCCCGCAGCCGGTTCCATGGGCTGCCATCGGGTACGATCTGATCGTGCCGGTGCCGGCCTCCGGCAAAAAGCGCGGCTATAACGTGCCGGAGCTGATGGCCCTGCCACTGGCCAAGGCCATGGAGGTGCCGCTTGCGCCGCAGGCGCTGGCGCGCACCCGGGCAAAACGGCATCAGGCCGGGCTACCGCTGGAGCAACGCATGGCCAACGTGGCAGGCGCGTTCCGAGCGGCACAGCCGCAGCAGGTGGAGGGCAAACGTATCCTGTTGGTGGATGACGTGATCACTACCGGCACAACGGCCGCCGCCTGCGCACAGGCACTGCTGCACGCCGGGGCAGACAGCGTGTTCGCACTGGCTTTTGCCACTGTGGAGTTTGACACACCGCCAGACGGCACCACCCCCATCTGCGAGGACGATGAGGACGAACTGTATGAAGAATTTTGAAAATAACGCTCTTTCGTGCATCCCTTCGCCGGGCAAAAGCCGGGGCGGTAAAATGTAAAAACTGCATAATAAATTTGGAAAAAGCGCTTGACAAAACGGGCAAAGTCGGGTATACTTATCAAGCTGTGAGCGACAAACGCAAACAGATATCCGGGTGTAGCGCAGTTTTGGTAGCGCGCTTGAATGGGGTTCAAGAGGCCGTGAGTTCGATTCTCGCCACTCGGACCATAAATCCAACGATTTCGCGTTAGAAATCGTTGGATTTTTTTGTTTGTGGGCTGACCTCATTTGGGTTTGACCACAATTTTGACCACAATACGGGTAAAATTGGCTGGTGCATAGGGCTGTGAACGTATCCTGCAATGAAAACAGCCTGCTTGCCATTGCGAGATCCCATTACCCTGCAATAAAAGACATTTTTTGACATATAACTAAAAAGCTGCGACTTACAAACGAGATGCTCAGCATCCTTCCGGCACTGGAGCACAGTTTGCAGAACACTGCGCAGGCAGAGCTGCTGCGGCAGATGACAGCGCAGTTCTATCGTCTCAACCATCTGACGGCAGAAAACACATCGACCGAATAAAAACAAGGGCCGCCGCACGATCTGTGCAGCGGCCCTTGTTTTTATTGATGATCTTACCTTGCTCAGAAGGGGAAGATGCTGACGATGCGGTTCCATGCGGTCTTGAGACGAGAACCGGAGGAAACGCCGCTGGTGGTCAGCTGCACATCGCTGAAGGTGACGTTGGCATTACGGGCAACGTAGAAGCCGACATAGATGTAGTCAGAGTCCACAGCGGTCAGGGCGTAGTCGAAGCCGGCAGAGGCGGTCTCGTTGTCGCCGTAGGTCAGGGTGAAGCCGTCGGCAGTGCCCACAAGCTTCAGGTCCACGGTATCGCCTGCGCCGTACTTCACGGTGGCGGCGGGGCCGTCGTACAGTGCACCGCTCTTGCGGCCGAAGCAGTTGATGGCACCCTGATTCCGGGTGCCCACGGCTACATAATCGCCCATGGGGTCGGAGATGCTGGTGTCAACGTACATCTCGTCGCGTGCCATCAGGCCGAAGGAGACCTGATTGTTCTTGGCAAGCTTGTTCACGGTGGCTTTCGCGGTCAGGGTGAAGCTGGTACCGGCGGGCAGCTGGACGTAGTACATCATCAGACCGTCTACCGTGGATGCGATCTTGCCGCGGTTGTTGGCAACGCCCAGCGTGATGCTCTGACCATCGACCGCAGCGGTAAAATCACCACCGGAGATCTTGTCGTCGCCGCCCACGTTGCCAAAGGCAGAGCCGTTCCACACGGTGCCGTTGGCATCGGTAAAGGCAGGCCACAGCTTGCTGGTCTGGGTGGGTGCGGCATAGCTGGAGGGTACATAGTCCGGGTTTGCGGCATCGCCGTAGAACTGCTTGTAGGTGGGCTTTGCCTTGTTCCGGCTGTAAGCGCCCAGCGGAGTGTCGGCGGTAAGCTGGGCAATGAGCCATGCGTTCAGCTTTGCGCCGTAGCTGTTGGTGTGGGTCAGGTCAAGACCGGTGGGGGAGAGCTTGCCGCGCTTGTCGGCCTTTGCGCCGGTAAAGCTGTGGGTGTACTGCGCCTTTTTGCCCATAGCAACGTTTTCACTGATGGTGGCAGTGGTCAGGTCTACACAGATAAGACCCAGCTCGCTGCACATAGCACGGATCGCCTGTGCGTAGTCGCCGCCCTCATAGACGGCATCGCCGATGGTGACGGTCGTGGTCTTGTGGCCGGAGGCACCGTCGTAGCTGGCCTTGTTGTTTGCATCGGTCAGGCGGGCAATGGGGGTGCACACCACGGGGGTGACACCGCGCTCCAGTGCGGGCTGGATATAGTTGACGTAGAGGCTGTTGGCAAAAGAGCCTGCGGTCTTATAGTCGCCGTTGGGGTTAGTGTAGCGGGCGGGCTCGGTCTTTTCGTCGTTGTGGCCAAAGCCGATGAGCAGGAATTTGTCGCCGTCGGCATTGCCCAGTGCGGGCACAGTGTCGGAGCCCTTCAGCAGGGTGGTGTAGTTGGCCATGCCGGTAAAGTCCTTGCTGGATGCGCCGGAAACGGCCAGATTGTAGACGTTGGCGTGGAAGTAGTTTTCAAGCTCCTCGCCGTAGCCCTCGCGGGGGAGGTAGTAGCTGTCGTTGAAGGGGGAAACGGTGGAGTCGCCCACCACCCAGAAGGTGGCCTTGGGTGCCTCTGCCTGACCCCACACAGCGCCGCGCGCACCGGCATCGGTGGCAGCCAGACCCTCGACAGTGAGCAGCAGCAGGCCGTGCATATCAATGCCGCCGTCTGCGCTGCGGGTGGGCGCAACGGAGGTGTCCAGACTCTGGAACCAGCTCTCCTTCACGGTTACAGGGTTGGTAGACTTGTTGTGGCTGGTCTGGGTCTCGGCGTCCCAGTAGAAGTTGTCCGGGCCGTAGACGGCGGTGCTGCTCTGGCTCTGCAGGGCCAGCTGCTCCTTGCCCTCCGTGCCCTTGCGGAAGGAGATGACGCCGTCGGCAACGTAGTCGGTCACGGCGGACTTGTTGCCGGTGTACAGTGCAACGTTATAGCCCTCGTTGTTGTAGGAGGTGGAGTTATACACCTTCACGTCCGGGCAGGAGTTGGAGTCGATGCCCTTGGCGGCGTTGTCATAGGAGATGGAGTTCAGCAGCTTGTGGCCGCCGGGCAGGTTGGTGCCGCCCATCTTGAAGCCGTTGCCGTTGCCTGCTTCGATGGTAGCGGCCACATTGCCAAAGCTCAGGTTGCCGTTTTCGTCACAGGCAACGGTGGGGAACTGCAGCGGCTGCTTTTTGACCGGCTCTGCGGCCAGCATCAGGTAGCCGTTTTTGTAGGCCACACAGTTCTGGATGGTAACAGAGCCGATGGAACCGGTGGCAGCCTTGGCAAACAGGTCCCAGCCGTCGTCGGCGTTGTAGGCGGCGATGCAGCCGTCAAACACGTTGCCCTCGCCGGTGGTCAACTTGGCGGCAAAGCCGTCGGCGTCCTCCATGGCGCGGTCGGCGTTGTTCATGGAGGTGCAGTTTTTAATGGTGTTGTAGCTGGGCCACAGGGCCTTGTTGTCCGTAGACAGGCCGGAGACCTGCAGGCCGGTGTTGCCGTTGTTGTAGAAGTTCATCTGCTCCAGCACGCAGTGGCTGCCGGCCAGCTGCATACCCTTGGCGCCGTCCTTGGTATTGGTGATATTCAGCTTGCTGATGTTCCAGTAGTTGCCCCAGACGCTGAAGCCGGTGCCCACGCCGCCAAAGTCCAGCGTAGCGTAGCTGCCGTCTGCAGTGGTCACGGTGATGGGGGCCTCGGCGGTGCCGTCGCGGCCGCGCTCCACTTTCACTTCACCGGTCAGGTGGTAGGTGCCGCCTGCCAGCTGGATGGTCTGGCCTGCGGCGGCGTAGTTCAGTGCGGTCTGCAGGTCTACGGCGTCTGCAGCGCTGGTGCCGTTATGGGCGGCACTGCCGTCCGGTGTGACCACGATGATGCCGTTTGCGCCCAGTGCCCGCAGCGAGATCTTCTTTTCAATGGTTGCGGTCTTATAGCTGCTCAGCTTTTCAAAGGCGCTGATAACGTAGTTCTTGTCCGGGGTGAACACTACCTTGAAGGTGGTATCGCGGGCCACGGTGTAGCTGCGGGTCAGGGTCTCGCCGGCTTTGACGGCAAGGTTCTTGTCCACGAGCTTGCCGTTGGCGTACACCTTGGCGGTGCCGTCCGCATTGGCCTTGAAAGCCAGTGCGTAGCTGCTGCCGGTGCAGGTGGAGGGGCTGGTGATCTGGTACACGGGGTCGATGTAGCTGGTGGGCTGCAGCGTCCACTCCGAAGCATTCCATGCACTGGTGGTGTAGGTGATGTTGGAGAAGGTCACGTTCATGCCGCGGGCAGCTGCAAAGCCCAGATAAGCCTTGTTTGCCTCCTGCACGGTCATGGGGTCGTCCAGCTCGGCGTACTTGGAAACACTGGTGGCGGTGCTGCTCTTTGCCGGGATGTACAGGGCAGAGGAGCCGATGACCGCGCCGGTGGTGCCGTCGGCATTGATGGCGTACTGGGTGGCAACGTAGCTGTTGCTGGTCTTGGCCAGACTGACGCGGTAGGTGTCGCCCTGCTTGATGGTCTGGCTGCTGAAGGCGGCGCGGGTCGCCTTGACCTCGTTGGAGGCGGCAGTCTCGTTGGAGATGATGCCGGTGTAGCTGCGCACACCCACGGCGTCCTTGATCTCCACGCCGTCCAGCGGGAGCTTGGTGCCGGCAACGGAGATCTGGTTGGAAAAGTAGCTGCCGGAGCCGCTCAGGCTATCGCGCAGCATCAGGGCAAAGCCCTCCTGCCCGTCCGGGGCGGGGTTGATATAGTCGATGGTCACATCGGCCTGCAGATAGAAGTTTTCCTTGGTGGGGTCGATGGTGGTGTAGTAGAAGGAAAGGCCGTCGGCGGGGGAATCCGCCACAAACTTGCCGCCCTTCTTGTTGATGGTGCCGTCCTCCTTCACGGTGCAGGCGTTCAGGCTGACCTTGCTGTGGATGTCTGCGCCCTCTGCAAGGGTGTTGACGTTTGCTGCGGAGGAGGTGCCGAAGGCCTTGAACTGCCAGCTGCCGTTTGCAGAGGTACTGTCCTCTGCAAATGCGGCCAGCGGCGTCATGCCCAGCAGCAGTGCACCTGCCAGCAGCCCGGCGACAGTGCGCCGGATGCTTTGCTTTGCTTTTTTCATGGATGTTCTCCTTTTCCGTACACGCCGCCGGACACGAGCTTGTCCGTGCTGGCGTGCACAATGTTGTATTCAAGTTAACATAGTTTTCACATTTTTACAAGAAATACTTGGAAAAACAAAACAACTTCAGCGTTCAATATAAACTTTTTGATGGATTTTTGGGCAGAATGCTAACGGTTGCGCAAAAATTGCGCGAAAAATGCAGCAAAACTTGTATACTAGTATATGAATTTTTTAAAGCATGAACACATCTGCGGGCAAAGCTGCTGCGGGCGTCAGCAGAGCAACTGCTGCACTGCCTGCAAGGAACTGGTTTGGGAAATGCCGGGACGAATGCGGCCGGTGCATTTGACGCACCGATGCTTTGCAAGGCCGAGAAAAAAGAAATATCTTTTCACATTTGCGCTGGGGACAGGACGAAACTTTGTCGGATACGTGGAATATTGCAGAAATATTTGTGAAAAACTGCCAACAGATATACCCAAAACGTGTTGATATTGAGAAAAAAGACGGAGGATTGTTTACAAAAGAATGACAGACTGGTATACTTTGTAGCGGTAGATCCCTATGAGATCCGCAAAGAAATAAGAAAGGAAATACCGCACCGTGAATACCGCCGCACCGCACACCCTTCCAAAACGATTGCTGACCCTGGCACTGAGCCTTGTTTTCCTGTTTACCTGCCTGCCCGCTGCACTGGCAGTGGACCTGAATGTGGACGCAGGCTTTTACTTCAAGCAGAGCCGGGGCGGCACCTGTACACTGGCTTCCGCAGCCATGATGCTGCGCCGCCGCGCCTACTTTGACGGGCTGACCGACTGGACGGATGTGACTGAGAACAGCGTGCGCTCTACGGCGTGGGCAAATGGCCTTTCGCACAGCTTTACATATAAGGAGATGCAGGTGGGCTACGCCACCCTGCCCTCCGGGCTGCAAAGTAAAACGGCGGTGCTGATTTCTTTGCTGGAGCAGCACCCGGAGGGCATCGTTCTGTACGACCGCACCCAGCCCCATGCAGTGCTGCTGACCGACTACACCAATGGCGTTTTCTATTGCTCCGACCCGGCGGGGAACATCGGCTACGGACGTATCCCCATCACCAGCTCCAGCGTGTCCATTGCAAGAGCGTCCTGTTACTGGTACGTCACCACGGATCACAACAGCGTGGCGGCACAGGCAGATGGGCTGCGGCTGGAGGGCGTGCGCTACCCGGTGAATATCCGCACCGGCAGCGGCATGACGCTGACCGGCACGGCTGACAGCGCCGCCGGAACTACCCTGACCGGTGTGCAGGTGGCTATTCTGGACGCGGCAGACCAGACCGTGCAAAGCGCCGCAGCGCAGACGAACGCCGCCGCCTTCTCGCTGAACGAACTGGACAGCCAGATCCGCTTTGGGGAGCTGCCGGAGGGCAGCTACACCTATATGGTGCTGGTGACCGACTCTACCGGCGAGAGCCTGTGCTTTGCCTCGGACTTCACGGTGTCCGGCAGCGCAAGTAGCACTCAGACCTACTGGTCGGTCAAGGATGCCGAGGGCACCAAGCTGCAGCAGACGGTCAAGCAGATGGAGACCACGGTAGAGACCGCCGCTGAGAGTACGAAGAGCTGGTTTGCAAAGCTGTTCGGCTGATAAAAACGAATGATTTGGGGCTGCTGCACAGTGCATTGTGCAGCAGCCCTGTTTGTATCATCCCCGCAGCTCCGTGCCGGGATAGTAGTGCGCCAGAATGGTGCGGTAGTCTGCGCCCTGCTCTGCCAGTGCCTTTGCACCCCACTGGCTCATGCCTACGCCGTGGCCGTAACCCTTTGTAGTAAAGGAAAAGGTGCCGCTCTGGTACGCTACCGTAAAGCAGGCGCTGCGCAGCCCCAGCGCCTTGCGCAGAGCGGTGCCCTGCACCGTCTGCCCGCATACCGGCAGGGCGGCCACATAGCCGGAGGGGGTGAGCACCGGCGCGCCGAACCACTGCGCCTGCTGCGAAAGATCGGCGGCGATGCCCAGCCGCTCGCTCAGCAGCTGCTGCAGCTGGGCGGCAGAGAGGTTCAGGGTATATTCGTAGTTGTCGGCGGCGGTGTCGGTGCTGCTGTCCACCGGCACAAGATAGGGCAGGGCAGTGCCCCAGACGTTTTCGCTGGCTTCGGTGCGGCCGTTGGACAGGGCAAAGTAGCTTGTCCCGGCGGGAGCGTCCCCGTAATACAGCACCTGCGCCTGCACCGCATCCACCAGCGCGGAAAGCCGTGCGTAGTTGGCCGCATAGGCAGTGCCCCAGTAGCTGTGCAGCACCGCATCGGTCAGGCAGCCCTGCCGCCGGGCGGGGTCTGCGGTGAACCATGCGCCGTTTTCCCCGGTGCCGTGGTCCCGCCGGTAGAGCGCGTAGCTGTGCGCGGCCACCGCCTGCGCCTTCAGCGCCTCGTCCGGCCAGCTGACCGGCATCTCGGCGGCAACGGCCCCGATCAGGTACTCCCGCAGCGGCAGCTCCACTGCCTGCCCGGTGCTCTGGTCCGTAAAGCAGATGACGGAGGCCGCATCGGCAGGGGAGGGAGCTTGGCTGCTGCTTTCCTCCGGAGCAGCAGAGGCAGACTCCGCCTCAGGCGGAGGGGCAGCCTGCACAAGAGCTGCGCAGGCAAGACGGTAGGCAGCGCACGGCAGTGCACAGCCCAGTACCAGCAGAACGGCGCACAACAGCAAAAAGGATCGTTTCATGATGGACCTCCTCCCGGAACGCAAGCTTCAGGAACAGGATACGCCCGGCAGCGTGCAAACCGGCGGGAAATGCGCAGAGGAAAGCAGGTGTTTTTGCGCTTTGCGGTGAGAAGTGCACAGTTTGCGCTTGAATTTACTTCACAAAAGCGATATTATAAACGTATGTCCATCAAAGTGTAGGATGGACGGGAACGGAAAGTATAAAAAGTAAAAAGAGGAAAGGAGCACTCCTATGAATTTTACACACGCAGAAGTGGCAACGCTGGACCCGACGACCATGCGTACCCTGTGCGAGGAGTACATCGCAAACAACTACATCGACCCGGAGACCAGCGAGCGGCTGGGGGTCAAGCGCGGCCTGCGCAACCCGGATGGCACCGGCGTGCTGGCCGGCCTGACCAACGTTTGTGACGTTGTGGGCTACAAAAAGGATCAGGAGGGGCATGTGATCCCCACCCCCGGCAAGCTGATCTACCGGGGCGTCAATATCAACGAGATCGTGGACGAGGCCTACCGCAACGACCGCTTCGTGTTTGAAGAAGTGATCTGGCTGCTTTTGTTCGGCAGCCTGCCCACCCGGGAGCAGCTGGACGATTTCTGTGAGATCTTAGCGGATTCCCGCGCGCTGCCGGATGGCTTTATGGACACCATGAATGCCCCCTCGCCCAACATCATGAACAAGCTGCAGCGCTGTGTGCTGGGCCTGTACTCCTACGATGAGCGCGCTGAGGACCTGAGCCTTGAGAACATCCTGAACCAGAGCATCAACCTGATCGCCAGCATGCCCACCATGATGGTGAACGCTTACCAGATGAAGCGCCGCTATTATGATAAGCAGAGTATGTTCTTCCACCTGCCCAAGCCCGGCCAGAGCACGGCGGAGCACATCCTCAGCACCTACCGCCCGGATCAGAAGTTCACCCACGAGGAGGCAAAGCTGCTGGATATGTGCCTGCTGGTGCACGCGGACCACGGCGGCGGCAACTGCTCCACCTTTACCACCCGCGTGCTGTCCTCCTCCGGCACGGACACCTATTCTGCCATTGCGGCTGCCATCGGTGCCCTGAAGGGCCCCAAGCACGGCGGCGCGAACCTGATGGTCAACCGTCAGCTGCAGGATATCCTCAAGCACGTTGAAAATCCGGACGACGACGACGAGGTGCGCGAGTATTTGCGCCGCATCCTGCGCAAGCAGGCGAGCGACGGCTCCGGCCTGATCTACGGTATGGGTCATGCGGTGTACACCATCAGCGACCCCCGTGAGGTCATTCTGAAGCAGCACGCAAAGCATCTGGCCTACGAAAAAGGCTTTGAGGAAGAGTACAACATGCTGTGCAGTATCGAGCGGCTTGCCCCCGGCATTTTTGCCGAGGAAAAGGGCAGCTCCAAGCCGGTGTGTGCCAACGTGGACCTGTTCAGCGGCCTGATCTACAATATGCTGGGCATCTCCGAGGATCTGTACACCCCGCTGTTTGCCATCGCCCGTGTGCCGGGCTGGTGCGCACACCGGGTGGAAGAGGTGATCTTTGCCAACCGGATCATCCGCCCGGCTTACAAGTATCTGGGCGTGCGCCAGAAATATAAGCCCATCGAGGAACGTTAATGGAATCGTTAGAGTTAGTGATTATCCTTCTCTGTGTGCTGCTGGGTCTTGGCCGCGGCGCAGACCTTGCCTTTGCCACAGATGCTGTTACCGGTCTGTGTACCGTCGGCTCGGTGTGGTGGCGGTATATCGCCTTGGGCGCTGTGGTGCTGGCAGTGTTTCTGGCCGGACGCAGCCGTCCGCTGTCTCCGGAGCCGCTGCGCAGCCGCCGCCCGGCGGCAGGGGTGCTGGCCTTTGCCGGGGCGGTGTGCATGCTGGCTGCCGGTGCAGCACAATTTGTATTCGCCGCCGGTACGGTAAGCACCTTTGTGCGCATTTTGCTGGAGGTGGCCTGTGCCGTGTGGCTGAGCGACCTCGGGCGCAGTTGGCTGCGCCGGGACGGCTGGAAAACACCCGCCGGCGGCCTGCCGGTGGCCATAGCGGGCAGTGCGCTGTTCTACTGGAACGTGCTGCTGCGCTTTATGGAGAACAGCTCCAGCTGGCACAGGGTGCAGCCCACGGCGGCAGTCTGGCAGGAGCTGGCGGCGCTGCTGCTTTTGGCGGCGCTTGCCCGCACCCTGTACCTGCCGCAGCCGGGAAACGGCCGCACTCTGCACGCAGCGGCGCTGGCAGCTTTCTGCCTGTGCCTGTGCTGGGAGCTGCCCCGGGTGCTTGTGCTGCTGGGTGCGGCCCTTGGCGGCGGCGCTGCAGCAGTGCTGCCGGAGCTGCTTTCCGGACTGGCGCTGTGCTGCATCGGCGGCATGGGCCTTGTCTGCACCGGAAAGGAAAAAGCTGGAAATAACTGACAAAACAGGGATCTGCCCTTGGTGCAATTGCCCAAAAGCTTTGTGGTTGGGTGCGCAAAATCATACAAAAGCAAAAAAAGATGAAATAATGTTGTTAATTTTTTAGCAGACACTTGAAAGTTTGCCGGTTTTGGTCTACAATAAAGATACCGTGATTTATCCAATTATGGGTAAAATAATTAGGAGGTACTATTACAATGGCTGTTAGAGTTGCTATCAATGGTTTCGGTCGTATTGGCCGTCTGGCTTTCCGTCAGATGTTTGATGCTGAGGGTTACGAGG